>C687J26845_10002626_pt1 | contig 10322 bp, 6 predicted proteins | sample RifCSPlowO2_12_FD_26845 | JGI IMG/M metagenome (IMG submission 26845) | reverse complement strand
CGCCCGCAATCGCTTTCTGGCCGTACGCGAGCTGAAGGTGCAGGGCGTGCGGGTGCCGCACTACAACCGCCGAGCCGATCTGGTGTGTTTCGTCAACGGTCTTCCGCTGGTGTTCATCGAACTGAAAGCAGTGTATCGCAACATCCGCGCCGGCTTTGACGACAACCTGACCGATTACCTTACCGAGCACAGCATCGCCCACGCCTTCCACCACAACGTCTTCATGGTTGTGAGCAACGGCGACCAGGCCCGCTACGGCTCGATCACCAGCAAGTGGGAGCACTTCGTCGAGTGGAAGCGTGACACCGAAAAAAGCAAGGCGCGCCTCGATGCCGAGGCGCTGCTCGATGGGATGCTCGCCAAGGAGCACCTGCTGGATCTGGTCGAGAACTTCATCCTGTTCGATGACAGCCGGGCGGGCGGCACGCGGAAAATCGTGGCGCGCAACCATCAGGTGCTCGGCGTCAACAGCGCCGTCGCGTCGGTCGTGCGACAGGAAGAACTGAAGCATCAATACCCACCGGCAGAGCGATTGATCGAGTATCGGATGCCGATGCCGAAACTACTGAAGGCCGCCGAAGCGCCACCGACCGACTCAGCTTATGTCGTGCCCTCACTCGCCGAAGGGGTGGAAGACGACGAGCTGCCTCTCCTGAGGCGAGCGCATGATGATCTGGGTCGGTTGGGCGTGTTCTGGCACACGCAAGGCAGCGGCAAGTCGTACTCGATGGCGTTCTTCGCAGAAAAGGTGCGTCGGGTGGTGCCTGGCAACTTCACCTTCCTGTTGATGACCGACCGTGAGGACCTAGACGACCAGATCTGGCGCACCTTCGTCGGCTGCGGTGTATCGGACGAGAAAACGCCGCGCGCTGCATCGGGCAAGGATCTGCAGGAGATCCTGCACGGCAATCACCGCTTTGTATTCAGCCTGATCCACAAATTTAACCAACCGGTGACCGAGCCCTACAGTTTGCGCGACGACATCATCGTCGTCTCGGACGAGGCGCACCGCACGCAGGCGGGCAGGTTTGCACGCAACATGCGCCTCGCCCTGCCCAACGCCTCGTTCATCGGGTTTACGGGCACACCGCTTTTCAAGCACGACGAGCTGACGAAGCGAATATTCGGTGGTTACATCTCGCGTTACGACTTCAACCGATCGGTGGAGGACCAGTCCACGGTCAAGCTGGTCTACGAGAACCGGGGAGAGAAGCTGGGAATTGCCCGCCTAGACCTGAACGACCGGATCGCCGAAGCAGTCGAGAAGGCCGATCTCGACCCGGATCAGACCGCCCTGCTGGAGAAACTCCTCGGCAAGGACTACGAGGTGATCACGGCCGACGACCGTCTGGACAAGCTGGCCGAGGATTTCGTCGAGCACTGCTCTACCCGCTGGCAGACGGACAAGTCGATGCTGGTGTGCATCGACAAGATCACCTGTGCGCGGATGTTCCAACGCATCGAGCCGCGCTGGAAGGCCAAGCTCACCGAGCTCCAGGGGCTCATTCCCGGCAAGGAAGCGGAGCGTGTTGCTGCCACCGACCCCGATCAGAGGGAGCGCCTGATCGCGCAACTCGAGCAGCTGCGTAATCAGGCGGCGTGGATGGGCAGCACCATCATCGAGATCGTCATCAGCGAATCACAGAACGAGGTCCGCGACTTCGCGAAGTGGGGCTTCGACATCATCCCGCACCGGATGGTGATGAAGACCGGGTTCCAGACCCCGGACGGCAAGCGGGTACCGGTGGAGGACGCCTTCAAAGACCCACAACATCCCTTCCGCGTCGCGATCATCTGCGCGATGTGGCTGACCGGCTTCGACGTGGAGTGCCTGGCGACGCTCTATATCGACAAACCGATGAGGGCCCACAACCTGATGCAGGCCATCGCCCGCGCCAACCGCGTGTTCCCGGGCAAGGACTGCGGCGTCATCGTGGACTACAACGGCATGCTCAAGAGCCTGCGCGAGGCGCTGGCGCAGTACGCCCTCGGGGATGACGACGATGGCGGCGGTCCGGGAGACGTCGTGGCGCCGATCGAGGAGCTGGTCTCGAGCTTGCTCCAGGCCATCGAAGCGGCGGAGAAGCACCTGCTCGGGCTTGGTTTCGACGCGACGCGACTCCACGGCGCAACCGGGTTTGACCGTATCGAAGCCCTGCGCGACGCGGTGGACGCGCTCTACACCTCCGACGAGGCCAAACGCCGGTTCGAGATCATGGCCCGGCAGGTATTCATTCGCTTCAAGGCGTTGCTGATGGAGCCGAGCGCCCTGGCCTATGCAGTGCGCCATGACAACGTCGAGGCCATCTACAAGAAATTGCAAGACAGGCGCGACACGGCCGACGTGACCGAGGTGCTCAAGGCGCTGCACCGCATCGTCAATGAGGCCATCAGAGCGACAGCGCCGGGCGGGGACTACGCCGAGGGGCTCAAGGTGGACCTGAGCCAGATCGATTTCGGAAAACTGCGGGATGAGTTTGCAAGCAAGGTACGACGGAAGCACGCGGCATTGCAGGACATCCGGGATGTAGTCGAGAAGAAACTGGCCCAGATGCTCGCCCGAAACCCGATGCGGATGGACTACTACAAGAAGTACCAGGAGATCATCGCGGACTACAACCGCGAGAAGGACCGGGCGACCGTTGAAGCCACCTTCGCCCAGCTTGTTGCCCTCGCAGCCAGTCTCGATGCAGAGCAAAGGCGTGCAGCGGAAGAGGGGTTGACCGATGACGAGCTGGCGCTATTCGATCTGCTCTCGAAAGCAAACATCAGCAAGGCCGACCGCGAACGTCTAAAGCAAGCGAGCCGGGCATTGCTTGGTTCGCTTCAGGCGCTGCTCAAGCCAATGCCGACCTGGACGCAAAACACGACCACCCAGGCCGAGGTCAAGGTGTTCATCCTGGACAATCTCTGGCAGTCGTTGCCGCGGCCACCATTTACGGATCAGGATGCCGAGGCCTTGTCGGATCGAATCTACGATTACGTTTGGCAGCAGAGTGCGAGTGGACAGTTTGCCGAGCGCAATCTTGCGTCATAGGGCTGGCATGTGCTTCTGGCCGCACCCGCGCCTAGGACCGCCCCAGTAATGCGCCAGATAAAGTGGCGCAATACCGTTCCTATTTGGCGCAAAAGCAGCCTAATGCGCCAAATACCCCCAGTACCGGCTACGGGTCTATGTATTTGAAAAGGTTGTTTTATCGTAGTGTAGCTACGATAATTATTACCAACCAAATTCAGTCGACTTTATGATTATTAGGATCACGTCTATAATCGTAGTATGACTACGACTTCTACAAGCAAGCTAAATACCCTCTATACCCGTCTGCCCATGGGTTCCCCGATCACCTCGGCGCAGCTCGCCGAGCTCGGGGTCTCGGCCGATCTCGCGGTCCACTATGCCCGCTCAGGTTGGCTCAAGCGACTGGGACGGGGGGTCTATTGCCGACCCGGTGAAGCCCTGTCGCTGCACCCGAGCCTCGTCGTGCTCCAGCAGCAAATCGACGGACTTCATGTCGGCGGCAAGACGGCGTTGGAATGGTACGGCGTGCGCCAATACGTCTCGCAGCAGGCTGCATTGCATCTATACGGCTGGGCGGCCGCGCGCCTGCCTGATTGGTTCGGTCAGTATTTCCCGGGCGAGTATCACCGCAAGCGGCTGTTCAACGAGAAGCCCGAGCAGATGCCCGGTGTGCGTCGTTTCGAAAATCGCGACAGCGCGCCGCTGGTCTCGACACCGGAACGGGCACTGCTCGAATTGCTGGACGAGGTCGGCGTCCGGCAACCGCTGCAGGAAGCGAAGGAAATCGCCGAGGGCACGTACAGCCTGCGTGCTGAGGTGCTGATGGATCTTCTCAAGCGCTGCACGAGCGTCAAGACGGTCCGGCTCTGCCTGCGCCTCGGACGCGAGCTCGCCCTGCCGTGGGTCGGCAAGCTCGATGAGGCCGTGCTGCCCAAGGGCAGCGCCCGGCCGTGGATATCGAAGTCCAAGGATGGGTTGCTGGTGCTCAAACAGTGAATCAGATCTATCTCGAGACCGCGCGGCTGATGATCCAGATCGCGCCGCCGGTGTTCGCCGATAACGTGTTCGCCCTGAAGGGCGGAACCGCGATCAATCTTTTCGTGCGGGACATGCCCCGCCTGTCCGTGGACCTTGATCTGGTGTTTGTCGATCACCGCCTCGGCCGGGACGAGGCGCTTACCAGGATCAACGACGCGATCCGCAGTGCCGTGGATCGCCTCAAGAAACGCGGCTTCCAAACCCACGCAGCGATCGTGGCCGACGCCGGCGAAACAAAACTCTTCGTGCGTCGCGACAAGCTCGAAGTGAAGGTGGAAGTGAATTTCGTGCTTCGCGGGACGGTGCACCCGATTCGCCCGACATCGCTCACTCCGAAGGCAAAAGAGACGCTGCTCGCCGACCTGGAACTGCCCGTCGTGTCGCTCCCGGACCTCTACGGCGGAAAGCTCGTCGCCGCCCTGGATCGGCAACACCCACGGGACCTGTTCGACGTGATGGAGCTTTTCCTCCACGGAGGAATCACGCCGGAAATCAGGCGCAGCTTTGTGGTCTATCTCGCATCTCACAACCGGCCGATACATGAAGTGCTTTTCCCGAATCTCCGAGACATCTCCGGTGAATACGAAAGCACGTTCAAGGGCATGACGACGGAGCCGGTGGAGTTGAAGGCCCTCGTCTCCGCCCGCGAGCGCATGATCGCTGAACTGAAAGCGGGCCTCGACGCCGCGGAGCGGGAGTTCCTGTTATCGCTGGCCCGCAATGCGCCCAATTGGGATTTGCTTGGCATCGAACACCTTGAGCAACTCCCCGGCATCCGATGGAAACTCGAAAATCTCGGGCGCCTGGCGAAGGCCAACCCGAAGAAGCTCAAGGAGCAAGCACACGAGCTCGAACGGCGGCTTGGGAAGACCGCTTGACGTTGGTGGTGTGCGGATGATCCTGGTCATGAGTATGAGCATCTGCGTCATGCAGCAACCGTAATGCCCGCCGCATGCTCGCGGCGCGCCGGTTTTACAGTGATCTCGACCTGCTGGTCGAACGACACCAGCGCCTGCATCAGGCGTTCAAGCGAAATATTCTGGAGTTTGTAGCGGCCAACCTGCGATACCTTGGGCTGTGTCATGCCGGTGATCGCGGCGGCCTCGGTCTGACTGAGCCCCCGGCTCCGGATGAGTTCGTTGAGCTTGACGGCGAGGATGGCTTTCGCGGACAGTTCTTCCGCGTCGTCGAACCCAAGGTCGATCAGCACATTGTCAGTGCCCTTGTGTGTGTCTTTGCGTCGCATCATCACCTCCCGCTCAACCCATGACGGGCAAGCACAGCCTTCAACCGCTTCCCGATCAATTGCACATCCGGCAGCGGTGTGCTGATGCCGGACTTCGACTTCTTCTGAAACGCATGCAGCACATGAATCGCATCTCCCACGCGCACCGTGTAGACCGCGCGAAAGGTGTCGCCCCGGTGATCTTCCACCAACTCGTAGACGCCGGAACCGAGGCCCTTCCACGGCTTCGACGAATCGGGCGTTTGACCCAACTGCACCACGAAGAGCGCAACACCCATTTCCTTCTGGACCGGGATGGGGAATTCCTTGAAATCCTTCTTCGAGGAACCTTCCCAGAACAGCGGTTTGCGCATCTCAGTCATGCATTATACCCGTTCGTATATAGGTTGCAAGCAACGCCAATCGCAGTGCCGCCGGCCGCCCCGATAAAGCATACAGCCAGGGCGCGCCCTCATTCGCGCTGGCGGGGTCGAGCACGCACAGGTTTGGCGCGCGGCGCGGTGATTTCGCCACTCGCTGCGCGCGTCGGCGAGGGATAATGCGGGGAATTTCCAGAGTACATTGTCGGACTTCGATGAACGCCAATGCACTATGAAATCAAAGGAAAAACAGGCTTTTTTTGATGGCTGACATTGCACAACACACCCCGATGATGCAGCAGTATCTGCGCCTGAAGGCGCAGCACCCTGAGATCCTGCTGTTCTACCGCATGGGCGATTTCTACGAGCTGTTCCACGAGGATGCGGAAAAAGCCTCGCGGCTGCTCGACATCACCCTTACCACGCGCGGGCAGTCGGCCGGGGCGCCGATCAAGATGGCGGGCGTGCCCTGGCATGCGGTGGAGCAGTACCTCGCGAAACTGGTGAAGCTGGGCGAGTCGGTCGCGATCTGCGAGCAGATCGGCGATCCGGCCACCTCCAAGGGCCCGGTCGAGCGCGCCGTCACCCGCATTGTCACGCCGGGCACGCTCACCGACTCGGCGCTGCTCGACGACAAGTCGGACAACGTCCTGCTCGCGGTTTCGAGCGACCGCGCGACAGTGGGCCTCGCCTGGCTCAACCTCGCGAGCGGCGAGATGCGNGTCGCCGAGGTCGCCGCGCAGAATCTCCCCCACGAATTGCGCCGCATCGCGCCCGCCGAAGTGCTGGTCGCCAATGCCAGTCCCGTCGACGAACTGCTCGCGGAGTTCGCGGTCACGCGCCTGCCCGAGTGGCATTTCGATATCGATGCCGGAAGAATAGCCCTGCTCGGCCAGCTCGGCGCGGCGAGTCTCGCGGGCTATGGCTGCGAGGACCTGCGGCCGGCGATCGGCGCCTGCGGCGCCCTGCTCGACTATGCGAAGAAGACCCAGGGTCAGGCGCTCGCCCACGTGAATGCGGTCGCCGCCGAGCGCGCCGGCCAGTACCTGCGCATGGACGCTGCAACCCGGCGCAACCTCGAACTCACCGAGACCCTGCGCGGCGAGCCCGCGCCGACGCTGTTCTCGCTGCTCGATGAGTGCGCCTCCGGCATGGGCAGCCGGCTGCTGCGGCACTGGCTGCATCATCCCCTGAGGGACCGAGCGGTGCCCGCCGCTCGCCATGCGGCCGTGGCCGACCTGATCGAGTCATCGGCCGCGCCGGCGATCCACAAGCTGCTGCGCCGCTTCGCCGACGTGGAGCGGATCACCGGGCGCATCGCACTCAAGTCGGCGCGGCCCCGAGACCTGTCCGGATTGCGCGACAGCCTCGCCCTGCTGCCGGAACTGACCCAGACGATCCCGGCGGGTGCGCCGCTCCTCGCCGCCCTGGCCGGCGAGCTTGCCGTGCCGAGCGAGTGCTTTGCGCTGCTCGAGCGCGCGGTCCATCCGGAGCCCGCGGCGATGGTGCGCGACGGAGGGGTGATCGCGGACGGCTACTCGGCCGAGCTCGACGAGCTGCGCGGTCTGCAGACCAACGCAGGCGAGTTCCTGGTCGCGCTCGAAACCCGCGAGCGCGAACGTACCGGCATTGCCAACCTCAAGGTGGAATACAACCGCGTTCACGGCTTCTACATCGAAGTGACCAACGTCCACGCAGCAAAGGTGCCCGTGGACTACCGCCGCCGCCAGACCCTCAAGAACGCCGAGCGCTACATCACCCCGGAACTCAAGGCNTTCGAGGACAAGGCGCTCTCGGCACGCGACCGCGCCCTGGCGCTGGAGAAGACGCTCTACGAGGACCTGCTTGCACAGCTCGGCGCCTGGATTGCCGACCTGCAGCGCGTCGCGCGCGGCCTGGCGCAGACGGACGTGCTCGCCTGCTTTGCGGCGCTGTCATCGAGGCGCAACTATTGCCGCCCGCAATTCACCGATGAACCGCTGCTCGAAATCGATGCCGGCAGGCACGCCGTGGTCGAGGCGCAGATCGAGGGTTTCATCGCCAACGGCACGCGCCTCGCGCCCACGCGCCAGTTGCTGCTGATCACCGGCCCCAACATGGGCGGCAAGTCCACCTACATGCGGCAGGTGGCGCTCATCGTGCTCCTGGCGCATGTGGGCGCGTTCGTGCCGGCGGCCGCGGCGCGCATCGGCCCCATCGACCAGATTTTCACCCGCATCGGCGCCGCCGACGACCTGGCGGGCGGCCGCTCGACTTTCATGGTGGAAATGACCGAGAGCGCCAACATCCTGCACAACGCCACGGCGCAGAGCCTCGTCCTCATGGACGAGGTCGGGCGCGGCACCTCCACCTTCGACGGCCTGGCCCTCGCCTGGGCGATCGCGCGCCACCTGCTCGAGCACAACCGCTCGCTGACGCTGTTCGCCACCCACTATTTCGAGATGACTCGGCTGGCACTCGAATACCGCGAAGCGGCGAACGTGCATCTGGATGCGGTCGAGCACAGGGACAGCATCGTGTTCCTGCACGCGGTCGAGGAAGGCCCGGCGAGCCAGAGCTACGGCCTGCAGGTCGCGGCGCTCGCCGGCGTGCCCAAGCCCGTCATCCGCCAGGCGCGCAAGTATCTGCAGATGCTGGAGGAGGCAAGCCTCACCCGCGGCGATCAACCCGACCTGTTCGCCGCCGGGCGCGCCGAACCGGCGCCCGAACCCGCGGCGCACGACGATGCGCTGCGCGAAGCGCTGGCTGCCGTCACCCCGGACGATCTGTCGCCGCGCGAGGCGCTGGAACTGCTCTACCGGCTGAAACGCCTGTGAGAACGATTTCCTCCGCCGGGCGCCTGGTGCTGCTCCTCCTGCTGCTCCCCGCGCTCGCGGGCTGCGCGACGGTGCTGCCCGACACCGGGACCGAGGACGTGAGCTTCGCACTGATGGGCGACACGCCGTACAACGAGACCGAAGTGCAGGCGCTCGATGCGCTGATCGACGACATGAACGCGCAGGACCTCGCCTTCGTCGTGCACGTGGGCGACATCACTTCGGGGCGCGGTCCCTGCACCGATGCCTGGTTCGCGGCGCGCCGCCGCCAGTACCAGCGGTTGCGCCACCCGCTGATCCTTCTTCCTGGCGACAACGACTGGGTGGACTGCCACCGCGGCGGCTTCGACCCGATCGAGCGGCTGAACAAGATGCGGCAGCTGTTCCACGCGGGCGATTCGAGCATCGGGCAGCGGACCATGCCTGTCGAGCGGCAATCGTCCGATCCCCGCTTTGCCGAATACCGCGAGCACGTGCGCTGGATCACCGGCAACGTGGTGTTCATCGGCCTCAACGTCCAAGGCAGCAACAACAACCTGGGGCGCACGCCGGCGATGGACGAGGAATACCGCAGACGCAATGCCGCGGTGCTCGCGTGGCTGGACGAGGGCATGACACTGGCCCGTGAACGGNGGCTCGCAGGCGCGGTCATCATGGCTCAGGCCGATCCGGATTTCGAAGGACGCTACCGGCGCCCGCCGGGCGTGGGCGACGGATTCGCGGCTTTCCGCGAAGCGCTGCGCGCGCACGCGCTGCGTTTCGGCAAGCCGGTGCTGTTCGTGCACGGCGACGGCCACCTGTATTACCAGGACCGGCCTCTGAAGGACTCGTCGACCGGCGCGCCGATCGCAAACTTCGTTCGCGTCGAGGTCCCCGGTTCGCCGCAGGTGCGCTGGCTGCGCGCCGGCATCAGCCGCGAGCGCCCCGGGGTGTTCGCCATCACGCCCGCACCGCCTGCGGCCGCTCCGCCCTATTGAACTTTAGCTATTGATGATCGTACACGTGCCTGACACCCACGAATGACTGAGTTGACGGATGTCCCACTCGCCCCATCCCTCTCCCGCCCAGGCCTCTCCCGCACAGGTGCGAGAGGGTCGTGTAGGGCGCGGCTTTAGCGCGACGAGCAACAAACGCAATCAGCGGCGCGGTGAACCCGCGCCCTGCGTTGTTGCAGAGTGGCGATGTTGCGCGGACGAGTAGCCGTCCGTGCGGAAAGCGCGGTTGGCGCGCGAGAGCGCGCAACCTCACCCCGCCGGCTTGCGGTTGCGCGAGCGCAGCAGCGTCCAGTAGCCGAGCAGGTTGACGGGAATTTTCTCGGCCACGTCCAGGCCCGTGCGCGCGACGAAATCCTCGAGCGAGAAATCCGGGTGGAACCCCATGAGCGAGGAGAACGGCGCGATCATCCGCTCGATCATGCCTACCGCCGGGTTTGCGCAGCGGAAGTGGTTGACGATATACAGGTCGCCGCCGGGCCTGCACACGCGGCGCATCTCTTCCAGCAGGCGCTTGGGGTCCGGCGCCACCGACACGACGTACATCGCCACGACCTTGTCGAAGCTGTCGTCAGCGAAGGTCATGCGCTCGGCATCCATGCAGTGCAACTCCACGTGATCGAGCCGGCTGTGCAGCTTCTGTGCGTGCGCACGCTCAAGCATGTGCGGCGAGACGTCGATGCCGACGACCCGGACGGTGCGCGGGTACAGGGGCAGGGACAAGCCCGTGCCCACACCGACCTCGAGGATCCGTTCTTCAGGAAGACAGCGCATTCCTTCCACGACGGCACGCCGTCCAGGCTGCAGCACTGCGCCAAAATAAAAGTCGTAGCTGGGCGCATAGCGCCGATA
>C687J26845_10002625_pt1 | contig 10322 bp, 19 predicted proteins | sample RifCSPlowO2_12_FD_26845 | JGI IMG/M metagenome (IMG submission 26845) | reverse complement strand
GCCGCCACCGCCCGCCGGATCGGCGGCATCGGCTGGGGCCAGCGCCCCGCCAGCAGCTCGCCGAGCTTCTGCCAGTCCCGAAGCGCGGCTGGCTTGAGCCACGGGGCCTCGTAGATCGCGGCTGGGTGAAGGGTAGCGTACACCACCATCCCGCCTCCCGGCGGCGTCCATACGTGCGAGGCCGTCTGACGCTTGAAGGGGGACCACGGTAGCACCCACCCGCGCCACCCGGCTATCTTTCGTGAGATGCCGTAGGGGGGCGGGTCGCCGCCGTCTTCCCCTGTGGTGGCCCAGAGTGCGTAACCGCCGAGGGCGACGACAACCATACACGCCGCCGGGGGTCGAAAGTATGCCTGCTGGCAGTGCTGGATCGCGTTTCTGACCTCCACTCGTTCCAATGTAGGTAGCTGGTTAGAGCCACCAACGCGGCATCGGACGACATTGGCGAGGGAAACGTCTTCTCGCACCAAGCCAGCAAGCGGGAGGTACGTTCGTCCCAGGTCATAGCCGGAGTCTCCGATGAAGGGGGCGGGCTCGCCCGGCTCCCACTTCTTGAGCCGGCCCGCCCGGCCGACGAGCCGCTCCCCACGTTCTTCGTGCTCACCGGGGGCCTGCCCTAAGACCAAGACGGGGACGGGCCGGTACTCGTCCGGCACCATCCACCGCCCTTTGGTCTCGAAGGGGCAGCCGCGACATCCGGGGCCCTTTGGGATCACCCAACCTAGTCCCGCACAGGACTCAGCGCCACGACGAAGTTGCTGGGCTCTGGGAACCGCTCGTTGCCTTCCAGCCGCCGGATACGGAGCCGGACGGGGTAGTCCCGCACGTACCCAGCCACCTCGGCCAGGGTGTCCGGGTCGCGGCCGTTCGCCGTCTTGAAGGCGGTCACGGCCTGTGTCCACCGCTGGGAACTGGCATCCGGCCGCCCGGAGTCGTTCGTCACCCGGTCGGGGGACATCGTGAGCCCGATCCCACCCTTCTCGCCCGTGACCTCGTGCTGCACCTGCGCGAAGAAGCGGTACTCAATCCGGCCGCGCTCGCCCCCGCCGTTGTCCTGCACCTTCGTCCGGTCGGAGACTCGCGCCGTCAGCGTCAGGGCGGGCAGCGTCCGATACGTCCCCTCGGTGAGAAGCAGCGCAGTCTGCGTCTCCTTGTCCTGCTCGGCCTGCTCCTGCGTGTACGCTCGTGCCAACAGTTCGTCCATGCCTTCCATTTTATCTTCCCCCTTGGCTCAAACAGGGCCTGTGATGAATTATCGGCAGACTGCACCTGCAACATCCCGTTTTGGTTAGTGGCATTACTACGTGAGTGGGCCAAATCCCTACAGCGTTCCAGACACACACATGCCCGCAACTCTCGACATACGTTTGCAGCGTTCTCATGGTTTCAGCAACGGTTCCAGCTTGCGGAAGTCCGGCGGCTCCAGCTTGTTCGGGAGTCGCGCCGCCATCTCGGGCGGGAGCTTGACCCCGACCCCCCAGACCTTCCCCGCCGGCCGGATCTGCCAGCGTGCGGTGACCTTCCCCTGCGGGGTGGGCGGGTCCACTTCCGCGTACAGCACGACCGAGAACTCGCCCACGATCCGTGACGCCATCATGCCCGGCAGGTCGGGGAAGATGTGGCTCGGCGCGTTCTTGGACTTGTCGGTCGGGTCGTCCTTCGTGCGGCCTTCCCATGCCGTCATTACAACATACGGCACCTGGGATTGCAAGACTTTGTTGAGGTACGCCCCGAAGTCCCGGTGGGCCTTCCCGTAGGCTTGCCCGACCGTCTCCTCCCGCTGCCCAAGGTCGAGCCACGCCCGCTCGAAGTACCACGTGTAGAGTTTGTGGACGCCGTCCCCCACGAACGTCATGCACTCGCCGTGCTTGCCGGCCAAGAGTTCCGTCGTGAGCGTTTCGACCTCGGTCACGACGGCGTGTGGGGAGAGTTTCGCGGGGTCGGCCACCTCCCAGATCCAGGCGGTGTGGTCCGGATTGTCACGCGGGATCGTCTCGTAGCCCTTCTCGCCCGGGTAGGAGACATGCTGCCGATGGGCCGGCCACGTGAAGCACGCCGTTGTCTTGAGCGTGTTGGGGGGGCCGGAGATGAGCACCCGGCGACCGTAGTGGGGCGTGGCGTCTTGCCAGCGTTTAAAGGGCATGAAGGTTTCCTTGTCGAATGTAATACGAGGTTAGCCCGTAGTATGTGTTACTGCTTGTTTCTCTCAGCCCCACTGGGGCAAACTTTATTACAGCCCCAAGCGGTCCGTCGTAACCCTCACACGCCTCTAGAAATGCTGCTAGCAGTGTGGTAGCGCAGACTTGTTTGTTTTCGATTCCACCAGAACTTACGATCCACCCTTCCGCGCACATTGGTTCAGTTAGGGCGTCTCTCAAGGGCATCAGGTGTCCTTTCGAGAGTTACACGATTGACAACCCCAACCATGAGGACGCGCCTGTGGCGTACACCGGCAACACCCCTCTTTGAGTATAACAATCACCTTACCATTTAGGTTTGTGAGTGGTGGCATCAACACATGCCCACACTCAGGCACCTCAACAAACCATGTTCCATCAAACCTTCCGTTCCAGCCGGCCATAAGCACTCTCCATCTGGTCTGGGTCCAAGTGTAGCACATGACAAGCTGGGATATACTCACACGGGCCGTACTTGCCGTAACAGGCCGTGAAGTTCGGGGTGGAGTCTCGACACCACGGCTCGTCTTCATCAAACGTTTTGTCCATGTCAAACCATGCCTGCTCAGCCCCTTTTAGCCAAAACGTGAGCCGGGCGGGGGTCACCTCGACAGGGTGGAGGAACGTCTGCACACGCGGGGCCAGTTGGATCATGTGAACCCGGGCCCACGAGACAGGCTCCCGCAACACCTCACCGACCTCCCACGCATAATGGAAGAGCTGGTGACTGGTGAAGTATTCGGTCAGTTTGTCCTCACCGGCCCGCATCGTGACCTTCGTGTCCGTCACCACGAGCCCTTGACCGGGGATGCGCTGCACGAGGTCCGGGCGGGCGGTGCTCGGCAGGGGCTCATCCACCATCAACACCTCGCCGTGGTCTCGCAGGTTGTCCCCGCGTCCGGCCTCGTACCCCTTCTGGGCCAGCTTGACCAGCGCCTCCCGCGTCCAGGTGTCGTTGTCCCGGAAGCCCTCCAGGATGACGCGGCGCAGCGTGTCCTCGGGAACTGGGGTTGGGTGGCCCCGATAGTGTTCGGAGAGCGCGTCCCCGATGGCGGACCCCAAGAGCATGTTCGGGGTCCATACCCTACCCAGCGGCTCCCAAGAACGCTTTAGAGTCGCGTACATAGGACACCGGAGCCAGTCAGCGGTACGGCTTGGGCTGTAGGATGGCATTCTAGTCAGCGCTTACCGCCTAGGGGAGGGCTTCCTTTGGGCCGGAGACGTCTGCCGGCCTCGCGCCGAGCGGCCCCCACACCACTCACGCACCGTGAGCAGGTGTATATAGCTGGTTTCTCAGGCAAATACGGCCATCGAAGCTCTCCACATCTGGCGCAGGAGACCTCGTATGTCTGATGATGCTTCAAGTGGGTGCAGATGGTGGCCATGCTCGTGTCTCCTAGCCTCTTCTACGACAGGCACAGAGGGCACTATAGTCGTCTGTGATTCCATTCCCCGATGTTTCTCCCCGGCACCGGCAACACATACTTATTGTCCTTGGGTAGACCCACGCAGCCTCTGTCCTCTCAACACACACATGCGGGCATTTTGTGTGGTAGTACACACTAAGCAAAACTCTGCCGTGTGGTGACACGCCGCCGTTTGAGTTCATCGACACTCACCACTCTACACAGATTGCCGTTCTTGTCAAGCACCCTGACGGGCCCGTACGGTCGCTCGGGTGGCTCGGGGAGTCGGACTTCGTGGAGGGCTGACAACCCGACCAGCGAGTGTTCAAGCATCCGAGAGTCTACCTTCTCGGTCTCAGGCTTCTTGTGATGCGAGCGTCTTGGCATACGCGCCTCCCTTTGGTAGAATGTGAATCGTGCCCCTCGACCTCTCGCGCCTGCTGACCGAAACCCCGCAAGAACCACACTGGGTGGCGAACGGGATGCTGCCGCGTGGTACGCTCGTGGTGCTGGCCGGCGACGCAGGAGTCGGCAAGAGTTTCCTGAGCTACACGCTGGCGTTCTCGGTGGCGGCCGGGCTGCCGTTCCTCGGGCGACGGGTGGAGCAGACCCGGGTGCTCTACGTGGATGAGGAAAACTCCCTGCCAGACTTGCAAGCCTACCTGCGCTGGGTCTGGCTGGGGGTGGGGAGGCCGGACATCACGCGGCTGTCCCAGTTTCTCCACGTGGAGCACTTCACCCTTGGCCGTCAGTGGCAAGATCAGCTCACCCGCGAGTGTCTGGCGTTCCGGCCCGGGCTCATCATCGTAGACACGGCCACGTCCGCCCTCAAGATCCAGGACGAGAACGACAACGCCGAGGCCGCCCGCGTCATCTCGGGGTTGCACCAAGCCCGGGCGGCCAGCCACAACGACGCCACGGTGCTCGTGCTCAAGCACGCCAAGGTGTTGGAAGACACCCAGCACCGCCGGACGGTTCGCGGGGCAAAAGTCTGGCTTGGGCAGGCCGATGCCGTCTGGTTCCACCACGCCAAGTCCGGGCGACCACGGAAGGACGGCCTCCGACCGACCGTGCTGGAACCCGACAAAGTGCGGGCCTGGGGGCTCCGAGAGGGGGTCTCGATTACCCCCGAGTGGACGACTGAGGAACCCCGTGGGATTAAACTCATTGGGCAGTCGCTCATTTCCCAACCCGCCAAGTAGTTGAAAAGGCGTCGATCTGACATGCCATTAATTGGCTACCCTTATACAGAAGGGGAAGCCCTCACGAGGTGGCCATGAGACGTTGCCTTTGCTCCCACAAGATGCTGAAGACGAAGTGCCGAATCTGCCTACAAAAGAGGCAATCCACTCGCCAATACTGGAAGAGAGCGGCCAAGTTGAAGCGACTCGGTTTGACCCCGGCAGATTATGAGATTTTCCTAGAAGTCCAAGGCGGTCTGTGTGCATTTTGCGGGCGCGTGCCAACACACCGAAGGCTGGCGGTTGACCACAATCACAAGACAGGGAAGGTTCGTGGTCTTCTCTGCTATCGTTGCAACCGTTTCCTTGTTGGCTTTCATACCATCTCAACAGCCAAGCGATTGTTGGCATATCTACTTACCAGAGATTGAAGCATCCTCCCCCCAATCCCAGCCCCGAACGAAGGTGCCGGTGGCGTAGGGGCAGTAGTTTCCATCTAGTTTCCTACCATCGCAGCGACAGCAGTCATACCCATCAACTCGGGTGACTATGGCCTGATCCACTTTTTTTGCATGCTCGTCTCGTCTATGTGGACACACATGCCCGCAGTTCCCTACCAGGAGCCAGATTCTAAGCACGCCGCACCACCTGAGCCCCAGCCGGGACGGGCTCCCCAGCTCCGACCACCCACAGGTCAGCCTCAGCCCCCACCGGCCATCCGTCAGCCGTGCCCCCGTCTGTCAGCCACACTGTTTGCTTGTCAGGATCGCGGTGCTCGCCAGCCGCCCGGATGAGGGTGCCGCCGCCCGCCGACCGGCACATGGCCAGGACTGCCCCCACGTCCGAGGCGTCCACGGGCTCCCGACACAGGTGGTCGAACACCACCACGTCCGAGCTGGCTAGCTCAGGGGTCGAGCACACCGCCGCTAAGAGTTGCCCCAACAGCTCGTCCCCAATGCTTCCCGAGGCGTCCAGCATGAACCGGGCTGCGCGGGCTTCCCCACGGGCCGAGCCCGGCAGGAGGTCCGGGTTGACGCGGTGTGCCCGCCGCCAAGACCGCAACCGCTCCTCTCTGGCCACGACCCGCGTCACCAACCAGTCCAGCACCTCTTGTATCCACGGGGGGCATGCGGGGAGCGTAGGAGTTGGCCGCATCCCGTTCCCGTTTGGCCCAGCGTCTCCCAGCACCGCCCGCCCCACCGCCGAGGCTTTCATCCGGCTGGCCAACGTGGAATCGGCCAAGGAATGGCCAGCAGCCCCGCATGTATGCCCTTGGAACGGTTTGGCTTCCTTCACAATGATGTCATAGAGGCGCTCAGACGGCATTAGCGTCAGAGGGCGTTTGAGACTCTTGGAAAGACGTTCGTAGGTTACAGACTCCCAGTCACATTCCCGATCTACTACTTCCCAGTCAGACTCTTTGAGCCCATGAATATTGGCGTCGGTCGCAATGTTCCACGCCAAGACTGGATTTTGGCCACTGGGGTCTGTCAGCACGACGTTTCGATCACCGTGCCGAGCCCAGCATCCGTGGGCCACGTGGCTGGCTTCGTGGCGCAGGATTTCTACACGAGCGGCGTGCGGCGCTCGCTCCCAGAGCTTCCCGAGCAGGAGCGTCAGCCGCCCATCCTCCAACAGACTCCCGACTGTCGGCACCTCAGGCGCGTGGCGTACCTCGTCGACGAGAGCGAGGAAGTTTGTCACGTCGGGCGGCCACGGAGAGGCATCGGGTAGAGCAACTGTCCAGTCTACAACGGCAGCAGGGTTCACTGTGTACCTCCCTAAAGACCGCTAAGTCGTGAATGCCAGGGTATACACACACGTGTCCACACACCGAGACAAACAGGTAATCTGTTATCGGCTTTTCTTTAGCCACGTCTGGACCCCATGCTCAGACACTCTCTGTCGTGGGTGGGAAGACTAGGATCAGTATCACACCGGCAACACTCAACATACTTTCCGTTCCCGGCCAAACTGTATTGGCCTACCCAGACACAGATATGTCCACACCGCCTTACTTGGACCCAGAGCTTTTCTTTAGCCACGCCCGAATCTCCTTCATGGCCGCGTCCCGCTTCTCCGGGGCTCCGATGCCCTCGAACACGACTGGGTTGCCAAACACCGCCTCATACGCTCGCTGCCACTCGCCCGAGGTGTCCTCGTTGACGCGGTTGACAATCGTTTGGAGCGCTAGTCGCTTGGGCTCAGGCCCAGGCCCGGTCAGCACGTCGATGGCTGACTCCACAAACTGGCGTGGGGTGCAGGACGTGGCCCACTCTTCAGGGCTCACCGTCACCCGATGCTGGGCCAGCCTGGACAGCACCACGTCCCGCATGGCCGTGTCACACAGCCCTTGAATGACGAGGGTGCGGACGACCTCTCGCTCCTGTCCCCAGAAGTCGGCATCCTCGACCCACGGCGTCAGGCGATGAGCGGCCCGTGGGGAGCGTTCCCGCTCCGGCAACCGAATGGGCGGCGGGGCGTCGTAGAGCCCGTCCCAGAGCCACGTGTTCCGCTTGAGGTCGTCCCGTTCGAGGATGCGCGTATCCGGCCCCGGGTAGGGGAGCAGCAGCAGCCGGGAGAGCAGCTCGGGCCGCAGGGGGCGCTTGGGCTCGTTCATGGCCGCCACGAGCGCGACCGTAGGGTGGAGCGTTGTGAAGCGTATTCTCCGCTCCTCAAGGAGCGAGAGCAGCCCAGACTGGTTGTCCTCTCGGGCCTTGTCCAACTCATCGATCACCAGTGCCCACCCACCCCTGCCTATCAGCTCCGGCGGGATCATGCTGGGTTGGGTAAAGCGCAGGAAGCCCTCGCTATCCTTGAACGGGTGACCCCCTTCATCTTCGGGCAGGTCAACTTGCGGGTTGTAGAACACTACGGGGTCATATCCAGCCCCGCGCAGCACCATTCCGATTGAGCGCGTCTTTCCCCACCCAGTCGGCCCGACGAGACAGGGGACACCCCGAACCGGGTCCTTTGAGGCTTTCACGATGATCCACTCGATGCCGGCTCCGATCCCTGCGTTTGCCATTAGTGGGCCTCCAACCATGCGTTGATGAGAGGAAGGGCTTTCTTTCGCTCGGTTGTCCTATCGGAGCCCAGCGCAGCCACAATTTCGTCAGTGTCAAACACGAAGTTGTATGCGGTGGGCCACCCCGTTCGCCCAAAGTGCTGATCCACGCTCACCCGCTCGATGATTACTCGCAAAGCGTTCCTCGTGTCGTTTGGGTCGGCCCGCTCCAACTTGTCCAGCACCGTGGCCACAAACTCCTTTGGCGTGCAGCGTGTTGCCCAGTTGACGAGTTCAGAGTTTGCCATCGCTCCCCCTGTGTGGTATACTACACTTGTCGGAGTCTGACCGCTAGCGGTCCTGCACACCCCCACCCGCGCGTTCCTCCAACACTTTGATCTCCGTCTCCATCCCCACCGCTACCTCATCCAGGGTGCGCGTGATCGCGTCCCTCGGCCCCCCGGGCGGTTGCCGGAGCCGGGCCCAGTCGTGCCGGAGGGCCAGCAGCTCCCGCAGCAGGTAGCGGAGCACGTCGGTTGGCGGTTCTGAGTGTCCCTGCACCCGGCACGTCACAGGACACCGATCCAGCGTAGGGTAAGCAGCGTCGTGACCCCCCACAACATCCACTCGGTCAGACTAGGCTTCGTCATGGTCTTTCTCCAACAGCGGATGCTTTCCAGTCTTATCAAACAGCCGGTGAGCTGCTTGGACTTTCCTGAGTGCCGCCTGATAGCACCCCTTCCGTGGAAGATTCGCCAAGTGTCCACTCTCAGACTCGATAAGGTACTGGAAGAGCGTTACGACTGACAACTGGTTACGCTTCACGTCTTGCATGCGGATCTTACTCATGTCGCACCGTCTCTTTCATGGCTTGCCTGAGCTGTTGCACCTCAGCCCGAAGTTGTGCCCGTTCGAGGATCAACCTGAGCATATACACCCGTGTCGAGCAGCGGTCAAGCGTTTCTTTGTCCATGTCAGCCTCCCAAGAGCCCCAACACAATCGACCATGTGGCGATGGCAGCGCTCAGGGCGGCGATGGCAAGGATGTCTTGGGTCATGTCGTCTCTCCTGACAATTCGTTTTCAATTGAGGTTAACCCATCAGCCAATGCTGTTAGCATTACCTCATTGGCTGTACCATATCCCTTGTTGGCATCTACAATGGCCACAATCCTATTGTAAAGAGATTTCCCTACTTGATTATTTGTGACAATTGTAAACCGCTTTATACCATCTCCCCCCTTGCCTTTGGCGGTTGGCATTTCAGGTTTGCTCGGGCCAAGTTCACGATTGGTTGCCGCTTTCGCGGTGGCAGGCTTTGGTTTAGGGGTCGGGACACGGGGGATCTTCTCTGGGACTAGTCGCGTCCATCCCCCAGACGGTGGATACTTGCCGGTTGATGACATGGTTAAACGCGGACCTTGGTGAGGGCGGCGCGGGCTTCGTCCACATGGTTCGCCATTGCGAGCAACGCTCCTGCGCCCAGCTTGCCATCACGCTGCCACTTCTCAACCCATGCTGTCATTGTTTCCAGCGCTGCCAGCAGGTCCGGCGCGGCGGCAATGAGGGGGGCGTTGGCTCTGAGTTCTCCGGTTTCATCCACCGCCTCGGCAATCAGAGAGTCTCGGGCCATGATCCAAGCACTCTTTCCGTCTATCAACACGGTCCACGGTCCCGGCGTGTGGGCGGTCATGCCGTCCCCCCCCTCGCCTTGGCGATGGCGGCGCGGGCCTTGAGGTAAGCTACGAACCCATCTCCGTGTTGATTCCATTCTGGTGTATCGCCAGCCCGTTCAGCCAAGTCATGCAACACAGTTTCTGCCCCTTCCAGCGCCGCCAGCAGGTCCGCGTTGATGGCCTTGAGGCGGTCATATCCGGCACGGCCCCAACACTTCGGACAGGCCCCAATGCCGAAACAGTATCTACAGCCATAGGTTTCCGGCGTGTGGGCGGTCATGGCGTCACCTCCACCCCGCACGCAGCGAGGAACCGGGCACGGTCGAAGTTGGGGTTGAAGTTAGCACATGTCGCGCTGATCCTAGTGGCGGTCTGGTTGATAACCGCCCGAGCGTAGGCCCGCCCATCAGGGTTGTCAATCAGTCTCACATCCTCCCGCGCTTGCCTGATTGCCGCTGCCAGCGCCTCAAAGTGCTTCTTAGTCATGGCGTCACCTCTCTCGGTTTGGGTGATCGGCTCGCACGCCCCGTTAGGCATGCACGTCTGATGCCACACCCGCCCCTCACACAATCACGCACTTAGCCCACGTTGCCGCGCTGCGTGGGGACACAAAGCCCGGCCCTGAACTGCCGTTCACCAGGACAAGTTGTCCAAGATGCGCAAGTGTGCGGTAGGATTGATACCCGTGGGGGGTGTACCTAGGCACCACGCCGCCCGGGTCCTGCTCTTAGTGTAAGGGCTATAAAGGTGTACGGTATGTGACGTGAGGTAAACAATTATGGACCCACTCCTCGCCACCCCGTGTCAGCCACGTGACGCCTACCGGCAGGGTGTCACCACGCTGACGCCTGCCGGCCGGGGCTCGCAGGCTGTATC
>C687J26845_10002622_pt1 | contig 10330 bp, 9 predicted proteins | sample RifCSPlowO2_12_FD_26845 | JGI IMG/M metagenome (IMG submission 26845) | reverse complement strand
TTCGACAAGAGCTTGCCGGTGTAGGCGCGGGCCGCCATCACGGGCTTCACGTCCTTGGCCACCTTCCAGATCGCCTTCCCGACCCAGTAGAAGGGGCTCGCTTGCGCGATGGAGGCGGCCTTCCCCGCGCCGGCTACGGTGCGCCCCTCGGTAAAAGGAAGCCCGATCTTGAGGCCGCCTCGGTCGAGTAGGCCCTTGCCGAACATCTCCTCGACGAGTTGGGGCCTTTGCCCCGCCTTTCGCGCGATCTTGAGGAGGTTGGCTGCCCCGCCTCGCGCCGCTGCTCCTTCGGCCTTGGCAGCCAACGTCGCCGCCTCGACTGCCGTGGTCGCCCCAGGAAGGCGCAGGGCGGCCTTGGCTGCGATCTTCGCCCCGCCTTCCTCGAAGGCCCTGCGGCCCGCTTTCGTGGCTCCAGAGGCCAAGGCGCGCGCCACGGACCGCGTTACGGCCCCCTTGGCAACGCCCTTGGCCCCGAGCTTCCCGGCTGCCGCGAGTGCGGCTCTTGCCCCACCCGTGCCTCCCGTGAACCAGATGAGCGGATCGGTCAGTAGGTTGCCGACGAATCCGAAGTTCGGACGGTCTTCGGGCTGGTCCACGATGCCGGGGAGGGCGAAGGAGCCGACCGCCCGGAGCGCCTTCCCCGGTTGCCCGGTGAAGATCGACCGGACGGCAGTTCCCGGGAGGTCCAGGTAGTCGAGGACCGACTCGAAGAGGCTGCGGTGCCGCTGCTTNCTGGCGATCCCCGCGACTTCTTCCTCGGACAGCGCCTCGACCTTCGACGCGCGCTGACGCCTACCGGCGCGCGCCGACGCCGGAAAGTAGCGGGCGAGGATGTCCTGGTAGCCGGGCACCTAGTCTCCCAGGTACTTGCGAAGCTCCTCTTCGAGCGTGGAGCGGGCGAGATTCTCCTTCCAGAAGTCGCGGGCTTCTCCCTTCGTGACCTGTCCTGGACGTCCCATTCCGAGGAGGCCGCCCGACTCGAAACCCATCTTCTGCCCGTGGAACGGGCTCGTGAGTCTATTCTTGACGCCTCCCGTCGGTGCCGGGTAGCGGCTTTCCGCGTAAGCCATCAACCCTTCGGGATCGCGCAGCGCCTCCTGCACCGCCATGCGGAACTGCCGCGGCGTGAGCCCGGGGACGTTCTGCTCGACCCACTCCTTGACGAGTTGAGCCGCGTTCGGACTCTGGAGGAGTTGTGCGATCTGCGGGAGGTTCTGCTTCACGATCTCGATGGCGGGCAGCACGGGCGCCGGACCGACCTCCGGTGCGGTCCCGCCCTCGCCCGAAGCCGCTCCCATGCGGAGGAAGGCCGCGGCAGCCTGCCGCATCTCCGGCGTCGCCTGCGGGTCCCGGAGGATGGCGAGCGCGGCGATCTTGTCCTGGAACGAGCCGCGTTCCGGCTTCATCGCCTCCATACGCCCCGTCTCCGCCTCGTACTTCCTCGTTCCCTCGCCCGCGAACGCGGCGCGAATCTGCTCGTCGAGGGCGCGTCCGCCCAGCGCGGTCTGGCGCTCCTTGAGTCCCATCTCCTGCGGGAACTCCGTGCCCGTCTTGAAGTCGAACTCGCGGCCCGACATCTTCCGCTTCGCCATCTCGTCCGCGATCTTCGACTCCAACTCGCGCCCCGACAGCCCGAACTTGTCGCGCTCCAAGCGCGTGCTCTCCTTCAGCGCGTTTCTCTGCCCGAGCGAGGTCTGAATCTTCTCTTCGAGGAGGCGGCGTGAGTAGTCGCGCTGCTCCATGGGAGAGAGGTCGCCCGCCTCCTCGCGCGAGGCGCGGAACGACGGCCCGCCCGGCCCTCGACGCGAGGCCATCGCCTCCAAGAGCGCAAGCTGGCGCGAAAAGGGCGCGTCGTTCTCTCCGGCGGGTCCGAGGGCTCCGTAGGTTCTCGGCATGGTTCACCTCACGCGGCGTACTGAGGCGCCGACATCCCGACTCGGCGCCGGTCGAGGGGCGGCGGGACGGCGTAGGGGACCGTCCTCGATCCGGCCGTCTCGTACCGGCCGGGCTGGAGACGGTTCACTCGGAAGTAGGACGGGTCGTACTGGCGGGTGGCGCGCAGACTCGCCAATTGCGAGACGAGTTGATTCTGCGCTCCGGTCTGCGCTCCGAAGAACCCGGCCGCGCCGGCGGCGCCTTCCGACCGGGCGCGCCAGTTCTCCAAACGACCGCCCGAGCGGATGTCCGTTTCCGATCCGACCGCGCGCTGTAGGGCTTGGGCTCGGATCGCTTGCTCTAGACTGCCCAGACCCCCGGAGCGCCCGAGGCCGCGCGCCGCGAAGCTCTCGCGCGCCCGCCCGATGTCCGCAGTCGCGCCCGCCTCGATGGGAGCGACCGCGCCAGAGACGAGCGCCGCCAGAGTCCGCTCGTCGAAGGGCTGGTCCTCTCCGCCCATCACGCCCGAGAAGTAGTCCCGGATCTTCTGCGCGAGCGGGTCGGTCTGCATCCGGCCGATGGCGCCCTGGAGTTCCGATACGAGTTGCCCCCATTCGTCCTCGGCCGCCTGGCCCGCCGCCTGGACCTCCTTCTGCTGGCCCGGGAGATAGCCGTAGCGGTCGAGGAACTCCATGTCCTTCCTGCGGCGCGCCTCTCCGTAGTTGGGGTAGCCCGTCCACCCCATGCCGCCCACGTAGGTTCCGCTGATCGGGTTCCATTCGCCGGGGAGTGCCATGCGTCACCTCATAGGCTAAACGACACNGGGACTTTCAACTTGAGGGCGAGCGTCCCCTTGACCCGGGCNGTCGGGCTCGCGTTCGTGATCTTGAACTGGACCGTACCGGGGCTGAACTGAACGATGCCGCCCTTCTCCTGCCCTTCGACCACCTGCCCGGGGTAGGACTTGGCGACGTCGTGCGCGAACACGGTGGCCGCGTTCGAGGCGGCGGTCAACTTCTCCTTCCCCGCCACGTAGAGGAACGGCTTGGCGCTGATCGTGCCTGAACCGGTCGAGGACTCCACGCTGATCGTGAGCGAGACGATGCGGAACGGAAAGGCGATCTGCGAGAGTTGCCCGCTGTTCGACGCGCCCGCCGACCCGCTGTAGTCGAGGATGGCGGTGAAGTCGATCTCCTTCGTCGCCTCTGGATTCTGCTGTCCAGGCGTAGGCGTCGCCCCAGTCACGGGAGGTGCCGTGCCGACGGCTGCCGCGATGGCGGCGTTGTTCGCGCCCTGGAGGATCATCAGCCCGTCGAGACGCCGCACGATCTCGTCGAGTTCGGCGTAGACCTCGGCAGGTACGCCCTCGACGCGCCCGCGCCTCACGGTGCGGGTCGGAACCCTCGCCTTCTCGTAGGCGCGTCTAAGGACCACCATCGGACTCCTCCGCGTAGTCGTCGAGCGAGAAGCCCGTCATTTCGAAGGCCGTCGCCGCGTCCACAATCTCGATCTCGAACTCGATGGCGTGCGATCCGGTAGAAGGGCACGGAATCCGCGCGTAGCCGCTCGCGTGCGTGATGTCCACCTCGAAGTAGTTGTTCGCCGCGTCGAGCGTGACCACGCTATCCGTCATGTCTTCGGCGTAGTCGTCGTAGGCGGACGCGCTTCGATCCAGGTAGAACCGCACCCGAATGGTCCCGCTCGCCTTCGGCTCGAAGTAGAGATGCAGGTAGCGGCCGTCGTAGCGCCGGAAGTGCGGCTCCTCGAAGAAGAACGCCTTGCTCTTCCAGCGCGACGGAATGCGGCCGAGCTTGATCGTGTCCCCGACAGCTGGCGTCGCGCCGTAGGACGCGGACACCTTGAGGCTGGAGGCCGCGTTGCTGACGATGACACGCACGAGGTTGCCTTCGACCCAGTACGCGGTCGCGCCTTCGAGCCCGTCCCCGCCCGCGTAGAGCGTGGCCGCGCTGACCTTGACGACGTTGCTCGTCGTGCCCGACTTGACCGTGAAGGACTTCGCGGAGGCAACGTGAACGCCATCCGTGGTTCCGATCCCGAAGGCCCACAGGCGACCGTTCTCGTCGGCCAGGAGCGTTTGCGTGGTCCCGTCGCTGCCCGGGGCCACGGTGCTCGCCACGATCCCAACGTCGAACTTGTAGACGGAGAACGTCCCGTTCATGTAGTCGAACGCGACGGCGTGATGGGGCTTGGTGTACGTGGTCGAGTCGTTCGGGTCGCCGTTGAGCACGACGAACCAGAGGATCTGATGGCGTGCGGGGTAGTGGACGGAGTGGAAGGTCGCGCGGTACGCGAAGTCCACGTAGCCCTTCGTCCGGTCGCCCGGGTCGAAGAACGGGTCGATGCTCTCGGAAAGATGCTCCGGCGACCCGCCGCCGAAACGGTGGATGCCCTTGTAGTCGAGCGCGTAGAGCGCGCCGCCCACGTCCTGCACGACGCGACGAGAGGCCGCTCCGCGCTCCCCTTCGACGGGTTCGAGCGAACCGTCGGCGAAGGGGTCCTCCGTGTAAACGAAGCGTTCCATGCTCCGCTCGCCGAACAGCACGAGATCGCGCCTCCAGCCCTTGAGGGCGCGCGCCTTCTCCGGCTTGCCGTCGAGCACGCGGATCGCGTTCTCGGACGGGAACGACTCCACGTACAGCGCCTTCGAGAACCGGAGCACGTCCGGCACTTCGGAGACGATCTGGTAGTTGCGCTTCGACTTGACGCTCGTGGACTCTTCCAGCTTGAGGTTCGTGGCGCTCACGACGGACTCGATGAAGCGCCGCGTGTCGCCGGAGAGGAGCAGGAACCTGCCCTTCGCGGCGGAGGTCCACGTCGTTCCGCTGCCGAGCACCGTCTGGCCCGAGGCGCTGATCCTCGCGTTGCCGGTCTCGTAGACGTACTGACCGAGGCCCCAGAGCCGACCGCGGTACGCCTCGACGTAGGCGAAGAACGGCGGGACGTCGTGCCCGAACTCGTCGTATAGAAGCGGACGGGTTCGGAGGAGGTTGTCGGGCGTCTGAAGCGCCGTGCTCGTCCGGGCCGCGTTGGCAAGCGCAGTGGCCTCGAAGAACGTCGCGCCGCCCGCATCCGTGAGTTCGACGATGATTCGATCCGCCTTGGGATCGGCGGATGCCTTGACGTTGGAGAGCGAGTAGATCGACCCGCTGCCCGCCGCCCGCAGGTCGTTCGCGTTGATCTCCACGGCGTCGGTCGGGTCGGACGGATACTGCGTCTTGCTGTTGACGTAGCGGTAGCGCGCCAAGTGCTTCCCCGGCGTGAGGTGCTTGGTCGTGTTGCCGGCGGTCGTAGACCGGACCGAGGTGCTCCAGACGGACGTGCGCTGCGCGATCCCGGCCGCCGTCGCCGCGGCGTCGTAGCCGTTCCACACGCTCATCCGATTCCAGCCGTTCGTGCGGTAGACCTGCCCGAACACGGCTGCAAGGTCGTGCTGGAAGTCGGTCACGAGGCCGGACTCGATGGTGCTCACGTAGACCACTCCGGCAGGCCGACGTTGAAGGCGAGGATGCGCGAGTCCGCGCCCACGAGCAGCTTCACCTGGTCGTCGTCTCGTTCCAGCACCCCGGCTACGCTCGGATCGCCCGTCACGCTGGCATATGTCTGGCTCGTCGAGATGTCCCCGCCCTCCCAGTTGTCGATGCGCCACGTACTCCCGAGTCCGACCGCAGAACCCTTGATGAGAATGCCCGGTCGGCCGCTCGCGTAGGTCGTGTCCACGACGGAGAGCTTCGTGGTCCCGTTCTTCAGCAGCGACAGCGTGCTGCCGACCACGCGGAACTTGAGCACGTCCGAGACGGCCAGCGGACTCGGGGCGACGAGATCCGCCAGCAGCACCGGGCTCCCCGGCCACGTAATCCTGACGATGACGTACCCGGCGGGAAGGACCGCGCCGATGTAGGCGCGCGTGGAGGAGCACCGAAGGAGCAGGCCGAAGTAGGACCCCACGAGAGGGTCCACGCGACGGCACTCCGCAAGCGAATACTGGTCGTTGGCGAACGAGCCAGAGGCGTACTCCGCCCCGTCGAACACGTTGATGCTGCCGGTGTAGACCTCGTTGGACGCGATGAGAAGCCCGCCGCTGCCTCGGTTCGTCCAGTTCGCCCCGAGTCCCCCGTTCGCGCGGTTGAAGGCGTCGCTCGCCACGAGCGTCTCGGTCACGACGGTGTCCGGGAGCGCGTCCGTCACGAGGCGGGCGTACCCGGGCCGCACGCGCGCCGCGCCCTTGCGCCGGTACTCGAAGTTCTGGCTGACCTGCGCGAAGGCGGGGTCTAGGAAGAGCCGTCCGTCCTTGACGTTGAGCCCCTTGTATTCCTCGACGACGATCCTGAAGCCTTTCACGTCGTCCACTCCGGCGTACCCGGCTGCGCCTCGGTCAACTTCGACGTGTCCGCAATCACGATCCGCACCGCGTCGTCGTCGCGCTCGAACGCGACCATGTGCGAGGGCTGCGCGGACGCCTGGATGCCGAGCGAAGAGCCGAACGCACGCAACCGGGCGTAGCCCGCGCGCACGCGCGTACCGGGCGGCTTCTCGTAGTCGAAGTTCTCCGACGCCTGGGCCGCGCCCTCCTCCATGCGAATCTTTGCCGTGGACAAGTCGAGCCCGGAGAACGGACGGAAGCGGACGCGCGCGTACTTCATGACGCCGGGAACGTCCGGTTGAGCGCGACCCACTTGGCGCGCGCGGTGCGCGGCCCGGCGACGCGCTGGACGAGCGACTTCCGTTCCGCGTTCTTCGCCACGAGCAGCGCATCCTGGTACGCCTTGTTCACGGCGGGCAACTTGTCCCACTCCCTCAACTCCGCGACGATCTCCATGTCCATCGCGCGGTAGAGAACTTGGGACAGGTTCGGGTCCCAGTCGAGCACTTCCGAGTCGGTCGCCAACTCGACGGGCCACACGTAGATCCACAGGTCCGCGCTCCGCAATTCGGACGGGAACTGCCAGACGTGGACCTCCCACAGCCGCGTGTATTCGTTGAACTCCAGCGTGTAGTTGACGGGCGACCCGGCTGCGGGCGAGAAGGTCTGGTCCAGGTGGAGCATCTCCGCGCGGCTGATCTCCCCGTCCGGTCCGAAGAAGTCCTTTTGGTGGATGTCGTCCGCAAGACACTTGAAGTTCGACGGGAGCGGGTAGCGGTCCCGCACGAGGAACCCGGCCGCGTTCGACTTGTTGGCCGATGCCACCCACACGTCCGTCGAGAACGTGGTGATCTGCGTGGAGGAGTCGCGGCGCCGAACTCGCATGAGTTCGGTGTCGCCGCTGAAGTAGAAGCTGTTGAGCGCGACGGACGTGGGCCACTGGCCCGAGAGCTTGCGAACCGTGTTCTTGAGCGCGCTCATGGATACGGCGGTGACGCGCGTGGGCGGCTTGTAGACGATCCGGTGCCTGCGGAGATACCACGCCCAGTTCCGCTCCCCGGCGAGGCGCTTGGCCCCCTGGTTGACGATGCGCTCCTCGCGCCGGATCGCCTTGGTGTCGGTCCGGTCCCCGAGCGCGTCCTTGGCGTACTGCTTGAGCGTCGAGAAGAGCAGCGTGCCGGGCGTGCTCGTGGATTGCGCGGTGACGGCCATTACAGGGCGACCTCGGCCGTGGTCGTCTCGATGACTCCGGCCTTGTTGTAGACCACCGTGTACGTGATGCCGCTGTCGAGGTAGACGGGATTCGCCCAGCGGCCGTCGTCCTTCGTCTCGCTCTGGCCCTGGATGTAGGGCGGAGTGATGAGCCCGCTCGTGTAGTCGGACTTCTTGTAGACGCGAATCTGCGCTTCCCCGATCCCGGCGCCGGAGGAATCCACGAGCCGCAACGTGTCGGTTCCGCCCGTGTTGTGGTTGACCGCGTAGTTGCCCTTGCCCACGATGGTCCCCACCCCCTTGCCGAAGGTGCCCGATGCGACGTGCAGGGCGCGGGAGCGGTTCCAGACTTGCGTGGCGATGGCGCTACGATCCGCCGCCGTGACCGCCGTGGAGCTTCCGGGTAGCGAGTCGATCTTGTTCTTGATCCCCTTGAGCGAGTGCAGGGAGCGCGTGAACGTAGCCGCAGCCGCGCTCCGCATGACCTGGTCGAGCACCGTGTTCGACCGCGGCATGTTCGCGGGCGCGGACGCCTGCACCAGATGATCGAGGCCGATGGCGGACAGTTCGATCTTCACGACCGTCTGGACCGAGGCGATGCTCGCGCCCGCGGTCACGAGGTTGAGTTTCTCCCGGATCGCGCGGAGCGAGTGCAGGGACGGGGTGAAGGTTCCGCCAGCCGCGCTGTTCAGGATGCGCTGGACGACAGTGTTGGAGACGGGCACCCCGGCGGGGGAGGAGGCCAGAAGGAGGTGGTCGAGGTGCATCCCCGACAGCGCCGCGCGCGTCTGGGCGAGCACCTGCGTCCCGACCGCCGCGCTCGTGGCGAGGATGGATTCCCGGTTGCGGATCGCCTTGAGCGATTGCGCCGTCCGGTCGAAAGTGGCCGCCGCGGCGCTCACCATGATCTTCTCCAGCGCCGTGTTCGAGGCCGGGACGCCCGCGGGAGCGGACGTCAGGAGAAGGTGGTCCAAGTGCATCCCGGAGAGCGCGACGCGGACCTGCGCGAGCACCTGAGCCTGCGACACGTTGTTCAGCCCGGCCACCTTGCCGGAAAGCGCGGTGCTCGTCGCGTGCTGGAGCGCCTGGTTCTTGATGGCCTTGAGAGAGTGGAGCGTCCGGTCGAAGAGTCCGCCGCCCGCGGACACCATGAACTTTTCGAGCACGGTGTTGTTCGCGGGGATTCCGGCGGGCGCCGAGGCCGCGACGAGGTGGTCGAGGCCGAGGGCCGACAACTCCAGCTTCACGATGGTCGTGACGCTGCCTGCGGTCGCCCCTCCGCCCGCCGACACGGTGTTCACCTTCTCCCGGATCGCCCGCAACGAGTGGAGGCTGCGCGTGAACGTGCCCGCTGCGGCCGACACCATGATCTTTTCGAGGATCGAGTTGCTGCGCGGCATCCCGGCCGGGGCCGAGACCTGGACCAGATGATCGAGACCGAGGTTCGACAGTTCCAGTTTCACGACCGTCTGCACGGACGCGATGCTCGCTCCGCCCGAGATCGCGGTGCTGTTGAGTTTGTCGCGGATCGCCTTCAGGGAGTGGAGCGTGCGGTTGAACACGCCTCCGGCGACGCTCGCCATGATTCGGTCCATGAGCGTGTTCGCCACGGGCACGGCCGCAGGCGCGGACGCGAGCATGAGATGGTCGAGGTGCATCGCGGACAGCGCCGCGTTGACCTGCCCCTGGATGCTCGCGGACTTCGCCATCGCAGAGTAAACCAACGGCGCGTTCTTGCTCTCCAGCGCATACCGCTCGAAGAACACGTAGGAGCCGGAATGCTTGACGCCGACCGCGAAGAAGTCTGCTCCGGTCGCGCACGCGGAGTTCGGGATGTCGAGCCGGTAGAGCCCCGGCATGTTCGACAGGTGGACTTGCTTGAATCCTCCCTTAGCCCACGCCGCTGCGATGGAAGCGAGGTTCGAGAGCGTGACGGCGACTCGGCTCGCGCCTTGCCGCCAGTAGGAGGCGGTGAGCGTCGCGGCGGCCGCGGAGAGCGCCGTGCGCTCCGTGTTGTCACTCGTCTTCCGAATGACGACGGGGATCGTCACGCTGGTCGCGCCAGCGAGGATGCCGCCGTGGAACTTGTCGCTCATCAGTAGAGTCCCGTCATGGGTTGGAGCGCCATAGCCTCTGGGATGACCTTCCCAGCCCCGCCCGCCGCCGCGCCGTCGTCGCCCACGAAGTTCGGGCCGAGCACCCCCTGCGTCCCCGAGAAACACCACATCCCGAAGTAGATGTCCGCATAGGTCGCGTCCGTCGCCGTCCCGTAGGACGTGCCGTTCTTGTACCCCGTGAGCGTGGACCCCGACGCCCCGAGCTTCATGTCGTCGGTCGCCGTGAACGTCGTCGAGCCGCCGGTCATGTTGATGTTGGTGTAGCCGTCTGAGTCGATACGCCAGCAGACGATGGCGCCGCTCGACAGCGACTGCGCATAGCCGGTCTTGGCCCCACCGGCGTTCTTGCACCGGACCATCGGACCGATGTTCCCGCCGGTGACGACGCGCACCGACGCGGAGTGAGTCGCGCTGCTCGCGCTCGTGATGCGCACGCCGGACTGCTGACCGCTCGTGGGGACGAACTGGTTGTTGGTCAGGTCGAACTGGAAGAGACCCTCCGCGATGGCCCAGCCGGGGCCGCCGGAAATCGGGGCCTCGTTCGCGCGGTTGGCGTCGTCGGTGTACGTCGCCACGGCTAGATCGACTCCCCCGCGAAGTCCGCGGCCGTCGCGACGAGCGACGCGCAGATCGAGTGCAGCACCGCCCCGAGCGTCGCGCCGTCCGCGTGCGCCGCCGGCAGCCCGCGCCGATGGAGCCAGAGCACGAGCGCGGCCCGCTCCGCAGCCGGGAACGCCGCCGCGAG
>C687J26845_10002620_pt1 | contig 10332 bp, 13 predicted proteins | sample RifCSPlowO2_12_FD_26845 | JGI IMG/M metagenome (IMG submission 26845) | reverse complement strand
GACGGTCCCCTTGCCGGCAAGGTCTACTCCGCCGAAGTCCGCAACGGCATTGACGGCCCTGTGGTGGCGAGTTTCGATGCGAACGACGCGGAGACAATAGGAGACACAAGTTTTACTTCCTCCCAAACAGGAGAGGTTTGGACAGTAAACCAGTCGGGGTCACCAGCTGCAGACATAGCAAAGGCTGTGACGAATTTAGCTTTGACTGCTTGGAACGGGACTTCTGGGGAGAGGCTTTCAAGCTTTGCTCTTACGGGTACGAGCCCCATACTTGTAAGCACTAATGCTGATTCCTATGGCTTAAGCCACGGTACTTCTGGAGTAGCCGGGGGGACTTACGGAGCGGCTTTAGTAACAAGCCAGCTTGTTGTGGATGCGAAGGGGCACCTAACAAGCGCCACGAACGCGGGTACCCTTGGAACCTTTGCAGGTTTCAACAGTCTCGTAGCCGCCGGAGTCGCTATAGGCACGACTACAACTGGCACTTTCACAACCGCTAGGAACTGGTCTCAGGTGGGGGCTGGAGATGTACTTGGGACCTCCACCACCGACACCTTCACAGGAGCCTTGAGCACAACGGGCGTAGCTGCAGGCACCTACGGTGCAGCTATGGTTACGAACCAGCTTGTTGTGGACGCAAAGGGCCGAATGACCAGTGGAACAAATGCTGGAACCCTCGGCACGATGGCGAGCTTCGCGAGTTATGTGCTGGCGGGAGTCGTTCTTGGGACGAGTACTACAGGAACGCTGACTGCAGCTCAGAATTTCCTTCAAGGAAGCTCCACAGTTCGAGGGAATGTACCAGTAGCAGGCACAGCACTAACGACTCCCATAACTTACACACACACTAGTGGAAGCGCGGGTACTGCGACTCTTATGAACTGGAGTATGCCAGCAAACGCCCTCGCAGGCTCTGCTCAAGCTCTAAGAATAACTGCCTGGGGAACAATGGGAGCTGTAAGTATAGGTTTCCAGCTTCTACTTGGAGGAGGTACAGCGTTTAGCGTAGCACTTGTCGGTACAGGGTCTTGGAGCCTTGATTCAGACATAGTGGCGATGAGCAGTGGTACTCAAAGATATCGAAGCCGATTCAACGCTTTTACTGCGGTTACAAGCACCGTTTTGCAACACGGGACTTTGGCAGTAGGAGTTAGCACTGCAGCTCCTGTTAGGATAATAGGTACTCATGATGCTTTCTTTGACCCAACTGTTATATCTCAAGTTGGCGCAATCGTAGATGTGAGGAACTGAGTAACCCCGAACGAGATTCCCTTGAATACCCCGAACGCAATACTCACTCGCTTAGAAAGCACAGATGAAGGCACCTTTGGGCAGTTCGTCGCTGGAAGACTGGGCCTCTTTTCTGGAGAACTCCCCGACCATGACAATGCGTCCAATGTTTCGCGCATCCAGGCTGGAACGTATCGCTGCCTATTCACGCACTCCAAGCGGTTTGGTCGTTCTCTGTATCTTGTGGACGCTGTTCCTCATCGTACTGGTATTCGGTTGCATGCTGCTAATCTCATGGGTGACGCCCCCCCTTGGAGGAAACAGTTGAACGGCTGCGTCGCCCTCGGTGAGCGCCTAGGCTGGATTGACGGACAGAAGGCGCTGCTACTGTCCGCCCCAGCCATGCGCAGGGCTGAATCCTATTTTGGCGGCAAGCCTTTCACATTGGAGATACGCGAATGACCTTGATCCTCGGCGGCATTATCAAACTGCTCGGCTCCGCAGGCTTCGGCACGATCTTTGGCGGCGTCATGGGGCTATTCAATCGCAAGGCCGACCTCGACGTTAAGCGCCTTGAGCGCGAGGAGGCGAAGGACCGCATGGTGCATGAACTGGCGATGCGCGACAAGGACGCCGCGATCATGGCGCAGGAGTGGGCCGCGCGAACAAAGGTCGCCGAGATAGAAGGCGCGGCCAAAGCCGAGGTCGCGGGATTCGAGGCGCTCGCCAAGTCCTACGAATTCGCGCAGCCTGAGAAGGGCACTCGCATGGCGGCGTTCTCCAGCTTCGTGCGCCCGTTCATCTCCCTTGGCTACTGGATCATTACCTCAGTGGGCTCCGCGTGGATTCTCTACTACGCCTTCTATGTCTCCCAGATCAAGCTAGACAACGCACAAATGGCAGAGCTTGTTATGTACGTGATCTCCTGGGTCGCCTTTATGGGAGGCAGCACCATTGGCTGGTGGTTCGCCATGCGTCCAGGCTCCAAGATGCCATCACTTTCCCGGGGAGGTTAACATGCAGATCAAAGGGCATGAAGTCAGCGTAGGCAATATCTTGACAATCCTCGCCCTGGCGGGCTCCCTAGGGGCTGTCTACGCAGATAGCTCTGCAGAAAGCGCCAAGCAGAAAGAGCGTGTGGACAACNTGAAAGAGCAGACGAAGGANATCAAGGCCGACGTGAAGGAAACAAACAGCAACGTGCAGAAGATTCTACTCAAGCTCGAAGCAATGGAGGCGTCTAGGGCTGCAGAAGCTAGAGCTGCTCGAGACCGTGCCCGCCAGCGCTAAGCCTTGAAGGGAAGTGGTGGTACTCCATCGAAGCTCATTTTCTGCCTAGTGTTAGTCCAGCTTGCACTTCGGTCGAGGATAGCAGTTGCGAGGGCGTGGACTGCATCCTCTGTGCGAAGGCCGGCGGTGTCCATCTTCATAAGAGTAGTGTAGTGGCCCGCGAGGACTTGGAAGTGCATTAATTCTTCTAGCTGGAGCCTCTGGGGGCCACCTTCTGGGTAGGATTCCCAGACACTCTCTAGCCCAGTATTCGTAACCCCTATAACTTTGCGGTAGCAGTGGGCACGNTTATGCACNTAGTANGCNCCTTTGTCTAAGACTGCAAGAAGAGGAAGTACAACGTCTGGGCTTCCCACTCCACTGAGGCCTCCGACCTTGTGGAAGAACTCAGCGGTCCAAGATTGAATGGTACTCCCCCCTATAAGCTTGGGGAACATCTCCTCCACTTTGCACCAACCATCCTCCTGCGGCCAAGGAGTTTCTCCAAGGTACTTCATCCCCGCATCCACGTAGTACATGCCACCAAGGACCATGCTTGGATTGTATTCCTCAGAAGCCTTGATGACTAGCTCGCTCCTTTGAGCAAGGTCATAATCATCTCCTGCAAGGGCCATAACAACATCTGCATCTGTCTGGGTCATGGCCCAATTTATGTGGAAGTTGAGGCCCGCCATTCCTGCCATGCCATTGTAAGGGCAGTCGAGGCGTCGAACCTTGTGGGGGCCATTGTAGCTGCGAGCCATGTCATCGAGAAGGAGCTTAGAACCATCCTCGCTGCCATTGTCGCTCAGCAGCAACTCTATAGAGGGGCCTGCTTGCATAAACATACTCTTAACCGCATCTGCAACGTGGATGACCTTGTTTCTGTTGAGGAGTAAGAGAGCGTACTTCTTCATACATTTGCTTTTAAGATCCGGTTTACAAGATCCGTTGTGTGAGGAGAAATTGTCTTGGTGAAGCCGATCTTGATTCCTAGTTCCTTGCATATCTTATATTCTGGCTTGTCTTGTGTAAAGTATTCATCGTTACGAACATAGATGTAAGGCTTCCTGTTGTAGAGGATGTGCATTGGGCCACTACCCGTGCACAGTATCACTTCATCTACGCAGCGAAGGGAACTTACTTTGAACATTCGATCCCTTTCATCGTCTAGGGTTTTACGGCCTTTTCTTATGGCCTTATCTGCGAGGACTGATACTAGGAGATAGTCTCCGAAGCTGCGGCATTGCATTAGGTAGGAGATGTGCCCACTATGTAAGAGGTCAAAGACTCCATGTGCAAGGACGACTTTCATGCTAGGAAGCGCACGTTCGCGGGGGCTGGGGCGAGGGGGAAGGTGACTTTTCCCTCTAAGTAACGGTAGAGCCAGTCATTCGTCAAATTCTGCATGCAGTCGCTTGGGCAGCGCTTGCGGGGATCGAACTCATCTGAGGCAATGTAGCGCATGACTTCCCAGTAACGCTCAGAGTGAAAGATATCCTTCCATCTTTCCTGCGTGATGTTCCCTACATGGAAGGCGCGCCACTTCTCGTTGAATAAGGGGCCACAAGGAGCTATCAAGCCATTCCCCGACATCTGCAAAGCGAATGGAGGGCCAAAGCAACGAGAGTACTGGCGTTCTCCTTTGTGCTTCAGCTTATTCCACTTTACAACAATCTTCGTTGTATCGTCGGAGAGAGCCTCACACTCTTTGAGCACCCCTTCAATCTTCTCGTAGCCCTTGTAGTCTACTTTCAGAAGGCCATCCATATGAGTGTCCACCCAGCAGTGCTTGATGATTGCGTAGTGTACGCCGAGGTCCTTAGCGAGGCGGGCGAAGGGCAAGAGTTGATCCGACTGGTCTGGATCACATACGAGGTTCATGTTGGTTATGCAGGACCAGCTATTATCCCGGACGAGCCTTACAGCCTCGCGAATATTCCTAATAACGATATCGTAGACAGCTTGCTTAAGCCCCATGATTTCAGCGTAGCGCTTCTTCTCCCCCGCGGAGAAATTAACTCGAAAGGAAGCAATGCGAGGAAGGATTCGTTCTAGGACTGCTTTGGTAGTAGCGATGCCGTTGGTTCCCACTCCAATTTGGATGCCAAGGTCAGTGGCCTTCTCCACAGACTCTACATACCAAGGAACCATCGTGGACTCACCATCACTTATGTAGTTCATGGCGAGAACTCCGATCTCAGCTGAGTCCTCTAGGAAGGACAAGGCATGCTCGCGGGTGATGATTCCTCCCTCAGAGGCTTGTGTCTGAGCTGCACAGAAGTAGCAAGCGGCTTGGCACTTGCGAGTCCAAGCTATATCCATGAAGATAGGAGCCACTCGCTCCCCGCGAGCCCAAGCCTCTACTCGCTCTTTGTGGTAGCCTATATTGCTTCCATCTAGTGTAAGTTTCTGCCCGCCAGCCTCAGTGGTGCTGAGATAGTCAAAGTTCATAGAGCCTCTCTTTGTTTGATTGTCATTAGCTTACGGAGTTTACTGTCATCCCCCATCACATCCTTTACGACCCGTACATCAAGCTTGGTTAATGTCCTTAGCACAAGCTCGAGGAGTAAAAGAGTAGGCCCTTGGGCATCGAGGGGTATTGCCTGCGGGAAAGTAACTTTAACTTCAATCTTTTCCATAGGGTTTCTCAGATTCCTATGTGTTTGTGAGAAGTGGGCTCATTTGCTCGAATCTTGGCCGGCTTCCATCTGGTAGAATATACTTAAGGCGAGGCACGAGAGGCTGCTCTGGGTCCATGTGATACACGACGAGGGCGGGGTCCTGGGCTGCAAATAGCTGAGGGATAGCGCTGGTGAAGTCCTCCCACGTAGAGATATGACAAGCCGCGAAACCAAGGCTGTGAGCGAGCTTCACAAAGTCTGGGAGGCCTACTCCGCTCGCGGCGTCCACGCTTGTGTGTATCATCCCACTATTCTTCTGCGTGTGTTTTATCATAAGGTACCCATCATTCTCGTAGACTATGATCTTGATAGGGAGCTTGTAGTTTATGATGGTTTGCAGCTCCTGCAAGTTCATCATCATCCCGCCATCTGCGTGGAGGCACAGTACGTGCTTTGCGCCCGCGAGGGACGCGCCAATAGCGGCGGGGAGCCCACACCCCATCTCTCCAAGCCCCCCACTCGTCATAAGCCGCTGGGGGGGCTTAAGCCTCAGTACTTGATGCGCGCAGATAAGGGGCGTTCCCATATCTGTGACTATGACTTCATCTAGTCTTAGATACTTCTCCAATCTCCTCGTGAACTGGTAAGAGTTTATCCACCGCCCGTTCTCGTGGGCGGGCATCTCAAGCCAAGGGAGTTCCTCTTTCCATGCTTGGCATTGCGCTAACCACTTCGGCCTCGAGGCGGGCTCCATATTCCTCATGAAGAGAGAAAGGTGCTGGGAGATATGTGTGGCCCCGAGGCGTTCCGCCTCGCTGGGGTCTGCGTCCACCATCTCTACACGGGGCTTGTGGTCCAAGCCTTGCTCTGCTATGTTCCAAAGACTTAGGCGGTTACCAAGTGCGAGGATCTGGTCTGCCTTGGAGAAGGCTAGGTTAGCAGCCCTGTTACCGTAGACTCCGGTGCAGCCAAGGAAGGAAGGATGAGTGTTGTCTACGAGATCCTTTGCTGGCCAGCTAGCCGCTACTGGGAGGCCGAGACCGAGGATCATGTTTGCAAGGTCTGCAGAGCCAGATGCCTGGATGCCGTGACCAAGCATGATGAGAGGGCGTTCAAGCCAAGGCACTTTGTGAGTCCTTTGGGAAGTCAAGCCAGATTGGGCCTTGGCGGGGCTTGAGAGCGAACGCTAGGTCATCATCAAGATCCTGGAGGTGGAGAGGCTTTGCTAGCTTTGTGAAGTGCTGGGCTACCCGCCAGCTCTTGTAACCCTGAAAGCCAAAGCCCCGACCTCCGTCCTCGTGGTACTTAGAAGCTTCATTTCCACTTACCACGAGGAGGGGAATGCTGTCCATCCAGGCTGCCATGACTCCAGTGACCACATTAGTTGATCCGGCCCCTGTCGTGACCAATGTGAGAGCGAGCCGTCTGCTTGTACGGTAGTAGTATGCTGCGGCCATTGCTGCAGCTTGCTCTTGATGAACGCAGATGAGGCGTGTTTTCTCAAGCCTCGCAATCGCGTCCCAAAGCGGAGCGTTCCCGCCACCGATGATCCCGAAAGCATGGGTTATCTCCTTAGTTACAAGCCATTGGGCGAAGGCTTCAGCCTTTGTCGGGGAGACAAGTAGCTTAGTAGGCTCCTCCTCAAACTTTATTAACTCTTGCTCAGTAAACACTCTGTTCTCCTATGACTTCTAGCTTGATCTCCCAGTTGAGGAACATAAGACCAAGCTCGAAACCTGTACCCCGCCAGCAGAATAAGAGGGCGGGCCAGAGACTCAAGGTGTAGAGAGCTGGCGCGTGGGGGAGACGCTTGAAGGTGAGTTTAGCAGGACTCACGGGCAGCTTTCAGCGCACGCATAAGGTCATGCCCTATGGAAATCTGGTGTTCCTCTGCCTCTTGCATGTCTTGCTTCATCACTGCGCCGTAGAGGGTCCAGACATCCATGTCAAGCTCGCGGGCCTTCGCTACCCCCGCGAGGATGTTGGGGGACTTGCCACTTCCGCTGAGGGCGAGGAGTACATCGCCTGNTTCTCCAACAACAGAGAGCCAGCGTGAGAATACTGTCTCATAACCGAAATCATTTGCGCTTGCGGTAAGAGTGGCAGGATCCAGTGTATATGCCCGAATGCCACTGGCAAGCAAGTCGTTGCAGATGTGGACCGCGTTTGCATACGAACCTCCATTCCCTATGATGTAGACTCGGGGAGCTAAGCGGATTGCATCAAGGAGTGTCATAAAAGTCNTTTACGAGCTAGTTTTGGGCTCGAACGGGCCAGAAGTCTTCATTAAATACTTCCTCGCGAGTGGCTATAGCGGTCCCAAATTTGGCTACTACTACGCTGGCTGCCTTGTTAGCGTATTGAGTAGCTTGATGGAAGCTGTGCCCAAGAGAAAGAGAGACCGCAAAGGCAGCAATAGCTGTGTCCCCCGCACCAGTTACGTCATATACCTCTTTAGCTACTGCGGGAAAGTGATAGGAACCTCGGGCATCAAATAGGCTCATTCCCTCAAAAGAGCGAGTTAGTAAGATAGCCCCTATCTTGGTTTCTGCGAGGAGCCTATCTACTTTCTCGTAGAGTTGTTCTTCATCCCGCCAGCCACCGACCATCTCCCGCAGTTCAGTAGTGTTCGGCTTTACTATGTCTGCGCGGGCGTACTTGAAGTAGTCATGGCCTTTGGGGTCTACGAGTACAGTCTTGCCTGCATCCTTTGCTTCCGCGATCAGCTCCTTGATGTGGATGAGGGTTCCCTTGCCGTAGTCGCTGAATAGGATGATGGAGCAAAGGGGGAGGAAGTGATGAAAAGCAGCTTCCACCTTCGTCACTTCCTCGGGGGTTGCTACAGCATCGAAGTCCACACGAGTGATCTGCTGGTTACGCCCTACGACTCGGATCTTCTTCGCGGTGTAGCTTGTGGCGAGGAAGGCTTCTCCCCCCATAGCCCGCACGTTCGCTGCTACGTTGTCGGCGGCCCCCAAGCGGTTCTCAGTGCGAAGGATCTTCACGCAGGGCACGGGCGCCTCTGGGGAGATACGAGTCACTTCCCCATACCAATACTCGTCTATCATAGCATCTCCACAAACGAGGATGCTACTCGCAGGCTTCATATATCACTCCTCCCCTGTTGTTGAAGACCTTCGTGCCTGCTTCATTCCAGCGTCCGTAGCGGGTCCACCTGACACGCAGAGGCGAGTACGCACCTTTGTCTCCAGGTGGCTCGGACAGGTAAGGAGGAGGCAAGCTGAAGACTGGCTGCATGGAAGCAAGTGTAAACGCCATTTTGCTTTCCAGGCGTTTACTGTTCGCTTGTTTAAGCCAAGCCGGGCGGCGAGTAGGCTCGCGCGCACGGAGCGATTCGCGGCGAAGAACGCGGGAACGCAGCAGAACTTTAAGGGAGGCTGACAGACTAGGCCCTCGAGGGTTGGTTGTGCGTTCGTAGTATAGGGCGGAATCACGGGCGAAGTCAATCAAGTTGTGCATCTAAGTACAAGGGTACTCCCAACTCGCTCTAGGCGAAGCTGATCGCTCTTTATCAAGCCACTTATTGCTTCCTCCATATCCTTGCCCGCTGGGAAGTGGGTATGGAGGAACTTGTAGGCTTGCTCGTAGGAGACAGCTCCGTGACTCTTGATATGGCCGAGGAGACGGTCAGTGTGGAGGGAGGCCTCACTCTTGCCTATGCGGTCGAAGACTTTGGGCATGTCGAGTTCGAGGTCTGTTATCATCAAGTGGGCCGCCGCCAGATCCTCAGTCGTGAGGGTAAGGTCGTCCCTCTGGCTCGCGGATAGCACCATAGCGAGCTTGTGGAGGTGCGTCTGCTTCCGGGCGATGTAGCCGCCGAAGCGGTCGTCGTCGAGGCCCGCCGGCCTGTTCTCGTAGTGGAGCTTGTACCACTTGTTGCCCCATTCCACTGCCGAGGGTAAGAGTCGAAATGGCCCAGAGAGTACAGAGATCCGTTCGAGGTCTTGAACAAGTTTNCTTTGAGTGTCCCCCAGATTAGCTGGGACTTGGAGGGAGGGGTAGGCAACGTACTTCTCCTTTNCATCTGCGTAGATGAACACACAGCGGGAAGTGAAGCCCCCGCCGACCATGTACTCGGGGAAGTTGCCCGCGATCCAGCTCGGTGTGGTGCAAGCAACTATGTTGATCCAGGGATTCTCGATTGTTTCGCTACCACTCATCTTAGTGGTTTTGTTGAAGACAGTGCGGCCATCCCAGAGGGTAACAAGTAGGTCAACCATTTCACGATCTTGGGGGTTTAGAAGGTTACCAAGCTCTCCTGACTCGATGGTTATTTCAGCCGCAGTGAGTGCGTCGTGACCGTTGATGAGGAACTGCTCTTGACTCTCACTCAGGGACTTAACGAGGCTCTGCCATGTGCAGACATCTGGCCCGAACTTGATGCCGGGGATTTTCCGCAAGAGGTTCATCGCTACGCCCGCAGTCGTAGACTTAGATACGATGCCGGGGGGCGCAACGAGGATGATAAAGAAGTTGGGTGTCCACTTGAAGTACGCCATATCCAGCCAGACGCGGCGTCGTAGAGCCCCCGCCAGCGCGCTAACCCCACACCAGAAGCGCATCCGCTTGGGAGCCTCAGAGTAGCCGCTGTACTCCAAGAACGCGGTGAGCCAGTCATCAAAGTTCCTTTCAGACATCTAAAGGATCTCGCCAGCCCAGAAATACAGGGTGCCGGGGTAAATCCTTCATGCCGATTTCTAGGTACTTGAACCTTGCTAGCTTGTTAATGTAAAGATCCTTGCGAGCCCAAATGGTTTGTCGCTCTAGCTGTGTGAAGCCTGTGCCTAGTCTAAGGACTTGGTCGTTCCAATTTACTATCAGAGCGCCTAAGATACCAGCGCTCGCTTTTCCTGCTTGGTGGTGGGAGTGTTTAGTGTAGCCACGCTCATCTAGCTGCGCAGGGTTAGTGTTACGCTGCAACTCCTCGAAGCCTATTACTCGAGCCTCGGCGTCAGTAAAGCGCTTTAACTTTAGCATTCCCCCTTGGAGTACAGTGCTTCGACCAAACTTATACGTTTGGGCAAGCCCACGTAAGATTAAGCCTTCATATCCTAGCTGAAGGGCCTCAGTCTCGAATTCAAGTAATTCTTGTTCTGCGTAGATAGCTCTATGATCCAATCTCATAGAAGAGATACTTTGGTATCGAGTGGAGTATGTTACACCTGGCATATCATGCCGATCAAAGACT
>C687J26845_10002616_pt1 | contig 10343 bp, 8 predicted proteins | sample RifCSPlowO2_12_FD_26845 | JGI IMG/M metagenome (IMG submission 26845) | reverse complement strand
AGCTCGGCGATATGCCGGTACAGCTGTTCGACGCCGGCGCGGGCCACGTTGATCAGTTCGTCGGCCTGATCCTGGTGATCGAGCAACACCTGGCGCGGGACGAAACGCGGCGGAGCCGGCTTGGCCGGATCCAGGCCGTAGTCCTGGATGCAGCGTTGCCAGGAGCGCGAGATCAGCGGGTCGAAACCTTGCCCCAGCGGTGCCAGTGCAGGGTTGGCAGCATGGGACAACACAGTGTCGATATGCACACTGCTGGGCGGGATGATGCGCATGCAGCCTCCTCGGACGCGCGACGCACCATGCTCAGGCAGCACGCGCCGGGGTCCGCTGTGACGATCTTGTTTTTGTTGCGCCCCGGCCTGCTCGCTGGCAAGCCGGGCGCATCCGTCTATGAGCCAGAGTCTACTCCCCCGCCGCCTGCCCTGCGAAGCCTGTAATACCTGTAACGACGGGCATTACAGCTGTAAGCGGCGTGACAGTCGGCAGCCTTGCGCAAGTTGTCACAAGCCGCTTCGACACCCGAAAAAAGTCATTGAAAATCAATCGCCTGCAGCCACAACCAAGAACCGCAACGGGGTTGGCATGGGTCCTGCCATCTAGTCGATGAGCCCGGCAACGGGCCCCATAACAACAAGACGAGGATGCAGCATGCCCGCCATTACCCCGATGCCTTTTACCGATACCACCCGCAACACCGAGAGCCAGCCCGGACCATTGCGTTGCCGTCCCGGGTTGCCGCTGAGCCAGCAAGTGGCGCGGCGATTACCGCGCCGCTGACCCCTGCCCGCTTCGCACTATCCCAGTCGACCGATGTTGCAGGCGCGCAAGCCTGCGGCGGGCGACCGCTTGCCAATCCTGTACCAGGAGTATCGCCATGACTTTCCGAGCAGCAACCCACCTGTTGCGCCGTTTCCTCCTCGCCCTCGCCGCTGCCGCGCTGTCGCCATTGGCCCTGGCCGGCGGACTTCCCGGCATGCAGGGGCTGCAGCACATCGGCATCACCGCACCCAGCCTGCGCCAGGCGACGGATTTCTTCGTCGAGGTGCTCGGCTGCGAAGCCTACTTCACCTTCGGCGAGTTCAAGTTCGCGGACGACTGGATGAAGCGCCATCTGAACGTGCATCCACGCGCGGCGATCAAGGACTTCCAGATGGTCCGCTGCGGCAACGGCACCAACCTGGAAATCTTCGAGTACAGCGCACCGGATCAGAACCGCCGGTTGCCGCGCAACAGCGACATCGGCGGCCACCATCTGGCGTTCTACGTGGACGACATGGACGCGGCGATCGCCTACCTGAAGTCGCAGCAGGTGCGGGTGCTCGATACGCCCAGCACCTTCAGCGAAGGCCCGGCGGCCGGCCTGACCTGGGTGTACTTCCTGGCGCCCTGGGGCCTGCAGCTGGAGCTGGTGAGTTTCCCGCGCGGCATGCAGTACGAGCAGGGGCTGGATCGGCTGCTGTGGGATCCACGCCATCCGCAGCAATAACCCCGGCAGCCCGGTTGCCGGCGAGACCTGCACCGCTCACACCAAACAAGAAAACGAGGAAGCAAGATGCTGCCAAATACGCCAATGCCGCTGCGCCCCGGCGCCCGGCAAGTCGATGCAAAAGTCTGGATAGTTCTCTGGGGCTTGCTGCTGTTGGGCGCGCTGCTGTCCTGGGGCCGGCCCGCTCAAGCCCTGGACCTGGATGCCGGCGACTATGTGCCCGCTGCCGCCGACACCACCCTGGGGCTGCTCTACCTGCAGTACGCGGAGCGCGACCATCTCTATCGGGACGGCGACAAACAGGCCGGCTCGGCCGGGCTGGATTCGCAGATCGGCATCCTGCGTCTGGTGCACTACACCGACCTGGGCGGCTACCGCATCGCACCGCAGATCCTGCTGCCGTTCGGCCGCCTCGACGGGCGCCACGATGGCGGCGCCCTGGACGACAGCAGCGGCCTGGCCGACCCGATCCTGGCGATGCCGATCTGGCTGCTCAACCAGCCGGAGCGGCGGCGCTACTTCGGCATCACGCCCTACCTGTTCATCCCGCTCGGCAGCTACGACCACGACCGGGCGCTGAACCTCGGCGAGAATCGCTGGAAGTTCAATCTGCAGGCCGGCTATGTCACCGGGCTCGGCGACAAGCTGGCGCTGGATCTGGCGGCCGATGTGACCTTCTACGGGCGCAACCACAGCTACGGCGCGCACAAGTGGAACCATCGGCAGAAGCCCAGCTACCAGTACCAGGGCTTTCTGCGCTATCCGCTGCGCGACAACCTCGACCTGCGCGTCGGCCTGTCCCACCAGACCGGCGGCGAGAACCGCATGGAACAGAGCTGGCTGGACGACAGCCAGCGCAGCAGCAAGTGGTCGGCGGGCTTCGCCTGGTTCTTCCTGCCCGGCACCCAGCTGGCGGCCACTGTCGGCCGGGATATCGCAGTGGAGCACGGCTTTCGCGAGGACAGTCGGCTGAATATCCGGCTGCTTCAGGTGTTCTGAGAGACGCCGCATTGGATGGCCGGTGCGAAGCGTATGGGTTCAGGCCAAAGCCGAACGTCGCCCGGNCATCCCCCTGCTTACGCCACGACCTTGGCCGCCTTCAGCTCGGCGATCCGCTCGGCCGAGTAGCCCAGCTCNCGCAGCACCTNCTCGGTGTGNGCACCCAGCGCNGCGCCNATATGCCTGGGCTCGGGCAAACCGGCGGAAAACTTGAGCGGACAGGCCATCTGCCGCTGCGGGTCACCGCCTGCACGCGGCACCTCGGCGACCAGCTGGCGCGCCTTGAGCTGCGGGTGCTCGACCGCCTCGGCCAGGCTCAGCATGGGTTCGACGCAGGCATCCAGGCCGGCGAACAGCTGGCTCCACTCGGCGAAATCGCGCTTCTCGAATTCGATCTCGATCTCGTGCTTGAGCGCCTGCTGGTCTTGCGCGCTGGGCGACAGGCCGCGCGCGGCCAACTCCGGGCGGCCGAGGGCAGTGCAGAACTGCTGCATGAATTGCGGTTCCAGGCTGCCGACCGAGAACCAGCGGCCATCGCGGGTGCGGTAGTAGTCGTAGAAGCTGCCGCCGTTGAGCGCCTGGTTCTCCATCTGCGGCTCGACCCCGGCGGCCAGGAAGCCGGCGCCGGCCATGCCGTGCAGGCTGAAGGCGCAATCGGTCATGCTCACATCGACCTGCTGGCCTTCGCCCGTGACCTGACGCTGGATCACCGCCGCCAGCAGGCCGATCACCCCGTGCAGCGAACCGCCGGCGATGTCCGCCAGTTGCACGCCCAACGGCAGCGGCCCGCGGTCGCGGCGCCCGGTGTAGCTGGCGATCCCGGCCAGGGCCAGGTAGTTGATGTCGTGGCCGGCGCGGTCCTTGTACGGCCCAGTCTGACCATAACCGGTGATCGACACATAGATCAGCCTGGGGTTGATCGCCTTGAGCGCCTCATAGCCAACCCCGAGCTTGTCCATCACCCCGGGGCGGAACTGCTCCAGGACGATGTCGTACTCGGCCACCAACTGCTTGACCAGCGCCACCGCCTCGGCCTGTTTCAGGTCCAGGGCGATGCAGCGCTTGTTGCGGTTGAGGTAGGCNTGGCTGGCGGAGACGCCGCCGTCGTGNGGCGGCAGCACGCGGAGCAGATCCATGCGGCTGGGCGATTCGACGCGCAACACCTCGGCGCCCATGTCGGCGAGCAGCAGCGAGGCGAACGGCCCCGGCAACAGNGTGGAGAAATCCAACACTTTCAGCGAGGACAGCGGGCCTTTCATGACGGCTCCTTGTGTGCGGATTGGACCGCGTATGGCGTGTAGCCCTGATGCAATCCGGGAGAAATCGACCACCATCCCCCGGATTGCATCAGGGCTACAAAAAGCCTCGTTGCAAGACCGGCGATCACAGCTTGAACACCCGCCGGGCGTTATCGTGGAGGAACTTGGCCTGCACCTCGGTGCTCAGCTCCAGTGCCTTGACCTGGCTCATGCAGCGCTGCAGCGACAGTTGCGGAAAATTGCTGCCAAACAGCACCTTGTCCTGCCCGTAGCTCTGCATGAACTGCAGCAGCTGCGCCGGGTAGTAACGTGGCAGGTAGGCCGACGTATCGATATAGACGTTATCGTGCTTCCAGGCCACGCCGATCATCTCGTCGGTCCAGGGATGGCCGATGTGCCCGGCGACGATGCGCAGCTCGGGGAAATCCAGCGCCACCTCGTCCAGATAAGGTACCGGGCGGCCGGTCTCCGACGGCATCAGCGGGCCGGTGTGACCGACCTGGGTGCAGAACGGGATATCCAGCTCGATGCACTTCACGTAGAGCGGGTAGTACAGCCGGTGATTGGGCGGCAACTTCCACAGCCAGGGCACGATGCGCAGGGCCTTGCAGCCTAGCTCGACAACCGCCCGCTCCAGTTCGCGCACCGCCGCCAGCGGCTTGCTCAGGTCGACCGTGGCGACGCCGACGAAGCGTTCGGGATAGGCGCGGGTGTATTCGGCGATCTCATCGTTGCTAAAGACCCAGCCCTCGGGTCGGCACCAGGCGGCGAGCAGCAATTTCGCCACCCCGGCCTGGTCCATCTCCGCGACCGTCTGCTCCGGGCTCAAGGGCTGGTCGAGCAGATGGGCAGAACCGGATTTCTCGAACAGCCGAACGACTTCCGGCAGTAGTTGGCGCGCGCGGCCATTGGCGGGCTGGGCCCAGGCGTCGATGGCGGTGGACATAGCGATCTCCTGTGACAGCGGGGATGTCGGCTGGCGGATTGCACCCGTCCTACAGCTGCATGCCGCGACTGATGATCTCTTTCATGATCTCCGAGGTGCCGGCGAAAATCCGCTGGATGCGTGCGTTCGCGTACATCTTGCAGATCGGGTACTCCCACATATAACCCCAGCCGCCGTGCAACTGCACACCCTCGTCAACCACCTTGCCGAGCAGTTCGGTGGTGAACAGCTTGGCTTCGGCGGCCACTTCCGGGGTGAGTTTCTTCTGATTGTGATCCATCACGCAGCGGTCGACGAACACCTGGGCGACGTCGATCTGGGTGCGCATCTCGGCCAGCTTGAAACGGGTGTTCTGGAAGTGCGAGATCGGCCGATCGAAGGCCTTGCGCTCCCTCACGTAATCGAGGGTCACCTGCAACGCCGCTTCGGCCCCGGCCACCGCACCGCAGGCATTGGTCAGGCGTTCCTGGGCGAGCATGTTCATCAGGTAGTAGAAGCCGCCCTTGGCATCACCCAGCAGGTTGGCCTTGGGCACCTTGACCNCGTTGAAGAACAGCTCGGCGGTGTCCTGGCTGTGCATGCCGAGTTTCTTCAGCTTGGCGCCGCGCTCGAACCCCGGCATGCCGCGCTCGACCAGGAACAAGCCCATGGCATGCTTGTTGGCCGGGTCGGTCTTGGCCGCGACTATCACCACATCGGCCAGCAGGCCGTTGGAGATGAACACCTTGGAGCCGTTGAGGACGTAGTGGTCGCCCTTGTCCACCGCCGTGGTACGCATGCCGGCCAGGTCGGAGCCCGCGCTCGGCTCGGTCATCGCCACCGCCAGGATCAGCTCGCCGCGGATGATCCCGGGCATGAAACGCGCCTTCTGTTCGGCGTTGCCGTATTCGGCGATATAGGGGCCACAGAGCGCCGAGTGCAGCGGCAGCATGAAGCCTGCCTCGTTAATCTTTGCCAGTTCCTCGCACATGATCTGCTCATAGCGGAAATCCTTGAGCCCGGAACCGCCGTACTCCTCATCGGCCCAGGGCAGCAGGAAGCCCATCTCGCCGGCCTTGCGCCACACCTCGCGACTGACCATGCCGGCGTCTTCCCACGCGTCCTGATGGGGCACTACCTCCTTGTTCAGAAAGGCGCTGAACGCGTCGCGAAACAGGCGGTGCTCGGTTTCGAAGATTATGCGCTGCATGCGGAGGTGCTCCCTGGCTGAAGTCGTTACGCAGGGTAGGCGCCGCGGCCCCATCGCCTCAATGACCCAAGCGCTCAGCGCCGATTGACCCAATCAACCATGGGTTACGACTTATGCCGACGTTCTCAGCGCAGGCGCGATTGGCTATAGTCGCAACCAACCTTACATAGACTGCGGTTATTACCTGGACCGTGCGGATTGACGCATGCAGCAATAGCCCAACAATAAGCACAACCCGGGCAACCTTGTTCCCGCCACCGGCAGACCACGCATGCACGATCCGTTGCTCGCTACCGGCCATCGCACGACCAGATACAGTCGCTGCACCTATCTGCTGCTGGGCAGTCTGACCCTGCTGTTGCTGAGCATCTGGCTGCTGCCCCAGTCGGCCGAACTGAAACAGAGCCATGGCTGGTTTCCAACCTGGCTGCATACCACCACCGAGTTCTTCGCCATCGTGGTCGCCATGCTGGTGTTCAGCGTCACCTGGCACAGCTACCGGATGGAACGCGCCGGCAACCTGCTGATCCTGGCCTGCGGCTTTCTCGCGGTAGGTCTGCTGGACTTCGCCCATGTGCTGTCGTATCGCGGCATGCCCGACTTCATCACCCCGGCCAGCCCGGAAAAGGCCATCGACTTCTGGCTCGCGGCCCGCCTGAGCGCCGCCATCTGCCTGCTGATAGTGGCCTTGCGGCCCTGGACAGCACTGCGCAAGGCGACAACCCGCTATTACCTGCTGGCCGCGGCACTGCTGGTGACGGCATTGTTCAGCTACCTGCAGCTCTGGCATCCGGCCCTGTTCCCCCGCACCTTTATCGATGGCGCGGGCCTGACGCCGCTGAAGATCATCGTCGAATGGTTGATAATCTCCGTGCTCATCGCCGCCGCCCTGTGCTTCTGGCGCGACAGTCGGCGTGCGCACGTCTACGACGCCCGGGGCCTGTTTCTGGCGGTGGCCCTGTCGATTCTTTCCGAGCTGTGTTTCACCGCCTACAGCAACGTCAACGACATCTACAGCCTGCTCGGCCACCTCTACAAAGTGCTGTCCTACTGGTTCATCTACCGCGTGGTGTTCATTTCCAGCGTGCGCGAGCCCTACCTGCGCCTGGCGGCGGAAGTCAGCGAACGCCAGGCTGCCGAACAGAAAATCGAGACCCTGGCCTTCTACGACACCTTGACCGGCTTGCCCAACCTCGAGCTGTTGCGCGACCGCACCAACCAGTCCCTTGCGGCCAACCAACGCAACCACAAGCACGTGGCGCTGCTGTTCATGGACATCGACGCCTTCAAGACCGTCAATGACTCACTCGGCCACTCCTACGGCGATGCCCTGCTGGTCGCGCTGGCCGAGCGGTTGCATCTGCTGCTCAGGCACAGCGACACGCTCTGCCGACCTGGCGGCGACGAGTTCCTGATCCTCCTGCCCGATCTGGAGAGTGCCGACGGTGCCGCCGCCATTGCGCAGAAGATCATGGCGCTGCAGCGTCAGCCGTTTTCCCTGTTTGGCCGCACTATCAGCAGTTCGCTGTCCCTCGGCGTGGCGGTCGCACCCAGCGATGGCGACTGCTTCGAAAGCCTGCGGCGCAATGCCGAAACCGCCATGTACAAGGCCAAACAGGCTGGCCGCCAGACCTGGCGCTTCTTCGATGCGACCATGAACAGCGAAGCCCTGGAGCACCTCAACCTGCTCAACGGTCTGCGCCAGGCCATCGAGGGCGATGAACTGCTGTTGCACTATCAGCCGCAAATCGACCTGCGCGATGGCACGCTGATTGGTGTCGAAGCCCTGGTGCGCTGGCAGCATCCCGAATGGGGCCTGGTCGCACCGGGACGCTTCATCCCTGCCGCCGAAGAAAGCCGTCTGATCGTGCCCATGGGCGAGTGGATACTGCAGCATGCCTGCGCCCAGGCGGCCGCCTGGCACCGCGCCGGCCTGGCCATCCGGCAGATTGCGGTCAATCTTTCGGCCATCCAGTTGCAGCATGGCAACGTCGAACGGCTGGTGCTGCAAGCCCTGGCCANCTCACAACTGCCNGCCCATATGCTGGAACTGGANATCACCGAATCCAGCCTGCTCGACAATACCGCCCAGGTCCTGGAAACCCTCAAGCGGATCAAGGCCATGGGCGTCAGACTGTCCATCGATGACTTCGGCACCGGCTATTCCAGCCTGGCCTACCTGCGCAACCTGGCGGTGGACAAGCTGAAGATCGACCAGTCCTTTGTCCGCGACCTGACGACTGGCAGCGACAGTCGCGCGATCATCACCGCCATCGTGCAAATGGCCCGTTCACTGGGCCTGGAAACCATCGCCGAGGGTGTCGAGGACGCGCCAACGGCCAACGCGCTCTACCGCCTGGGCTGCCTGCAGGCCCAGGGCTATCTGTATGCCCGCCCGCTGCCTGCCGAACAGTTGGCACAGTTTGTCCGCGAACAAATCCCTCTGCCTTGCGCGGTACTCAATCATGAGCTGAGCGTCTAGCAGACGCCTGCTCGTTCCGCACGCCCCGGCTGGCAGGCCATTTCCAACGTCCCCGTTCTTATCGAGAAGGGGTCACGTAGGTGGTTTTTCAACGGCCTGCTAACATCGACCGGCCTTACTCACGAGCCCAGCCAATGCGCGAACGCACCATCGCCAGCCATTTCGTCCGCGCAGCCCTGCGTGGCGCCGAGCGCCAGGGCCATGACTGCGCGTCGCTGCTGCGCCAGGTGAACATCCAGCCGGCGCTGCTCGACGAGCCGCGCGCGCGCATTGCCCCGGAGCAATTCACCCGTCTGTTGCAACTGCTGTGGGAGACCCTGGACGACGAATACATGGGCTTTGGCCGTATCCGCAGCAAGCGCGGCACCTTCGCCATGATGTGTTACGCGATCATCCACTGCCGCACCCTGGAAAAGGCCCTGAGCCGTGGCGCGCTGTTCTACAGCCTGTTCCCCGAGGCGCCGAGCATCCGCCTCGAACGCGAGGGCGACCGGGTCAGGCTGAGCGTGGATGACAGCAGCCTATGGGATCCGGATCATTTCCTCCTGGAAAGCCTGCTGGTGATCTGGCACCGCCTCGGCAGCTGGCTGATCGGCCAGCGCATCCGTCTGGAGGAAGCCACCTTCAGCTACCCCGAGCCGGCCCATAGCGGCGAATACGACCTGCTGTTTCCCTGCCCGCGGCGCTACGCGGCCGACAGCACCAGCCTGCTGTTCCAGGCGCGCTACCTGGCCATGCCCCTGCTGCAGGACGAACGCACGCTCAAGCAGTTCCTCGAACATTCGCCGGCCGATCTGCTCGCCCGCCCGGATGGCGGCGACAGCCTGATCAGCCAGATCCGCCGCCTGCTCGGCCGCGATTGCAGCGCCTGGCCGGATCTGGAAGCGGTTGCCCAGCAACTGCACATGAGTCCGCAAACCCTGCGCCGTCATCTGCGCGAGGAAGGCTCGAGCTTTCAGGAACTGAAGGATCACCTGCGCCGCGACCTGGCGATCTATCACCTGGGCCGCGACGACCTGCCGATCCAGGACATCGCCGAGCAGCTCGGTTTCTCCGAGCCCTCGGCCTTTCACCGCGCGTTCAAGAAGTGGACCGGGCTGACCCCGGGCGCCTATCGCGCCCAGGAAAGCTGACCCGGCGCGGGCGTAGATCCTATGGTGATGCGCAAGCCTCGCAGGACGTAGAAATCGTAGGAGCGGCGGGGGCGCCTAGCCCATGCCCGCGATGCTTTTTGCAAGCCCGGATGCAATCCGGGAAACCTTATAAGCGTCTCGCCCAGCATCCCGCCAATACGAACAAACTGGCCAACACCGCCAGCAACGGCAACCAGCCGGCATGCTCCCAGACATAGCCGCCGGCATAGCCGACTACGCTGGAGCCCAGGTAATAGGCACACAGATACAGCGCCGAGGCCTGTGCCTTGGCGCCTTTGCCGTGCTGACCGACCTGGCCGCTGGCCACCGCATGGGCGGCGAAGAAACCCAGGGTGAACAGCGCCAGGCCCAGCACCACGGCCCTCAGCCAGGGCGTGGCACAGAGCGCGACGCCGAGCAGCATGATGCCGATGCCGCCCTGCAGCACCTGGCGCGCACCGAAATGCGGCACCAGGCGCCCGGCCCAGCCGGCACTGAAAATTCCGACCAGATACACCGTGAACAGCAGGCCGATCAGCGTCGACGACAAACTGAACGGCGCCGCTGCCAGGCGGAAGCCGACATAGTTGAACAGCGCGACGAAACCGCCCATCAGCAGGAACGCCAACAGAAACAGCGCCCGCAGCTGCGGGTTGCCCAGGTGCTGGGTGAAGTTGCCGAGCAACCCGCGCAACGACAATGGCTGTGCACGGAAATGCCGCGACGGCGGCAACAGCCAGATAAACAGCGCCAAGGCCAGCAGCCCCATGCCGGCGATGCCGCCCAATGCCAACGGCCAGCCGCCGATGTCGCCGAGCAGACCGGCAAGCAAACGCCCAAGCAGACCGC
>C687J26845_10002615_pt1 | contig 10343 bp, 7 predicted proteins | sample RifCSPlowO2_12_FD_26845 | JGI IMG/M metagenome (IMG submission 26845) | reverse complement strand
AAACATGGCTCAACTCCTGGCATGTGGCTATTAATTACCCTAAACCTTTTCACGTTTCTCATGGTTGGCTTGAGCGGCTGGTTTCTCCTTGGTCCTAAGCCACGGCCGACACATTACCTTGTTCAAATCGGTACCGGGTTTACGATCACCCTAATGGCCTCGCTGTTGAACTTTCAAACCTCAGAATACGGCGCCGGCCTGTTCGTCCACAGCGGCATCATGGCCTTGCTGGTCTTTATGGGCTGGATCGGCTGGGATTACCTGCTCGACCTATACCTTCGCGTGTTCCAGCACGATGGCAGCGCCTTCAATCGCCAGACCGGCATGCTCAGCTTCGCCCGGCGCTTCCGCAAACCCTTCGGCGCCCCTTTCTATGAATTCGACCCGGTGATGGAATACCGGCCCGACCGCTACGGCGGCGGCAGCTATGCCCTGTGGCTGTTTCACCGCTACACCGGCAACAAGGTCTTTCTCGGTGCGCGGGTGCAATCCCTGGGCATGCGCATGAAGGACTGCCTGGCCTTCTGGGACATGCTGCAGCGCTATATGGATGTGACCCAGCCGCTGCCGGAGCTGCCCATCCTCGAACAGTTCCGCCACCTCGACCCGGCCACCGCCGAACACGACCGCAAGACCGGCCGCAACCCGCGCCATTGGCGCGATATGAGCTACGAAGCCTGGGAGAAACGAGGCCGTGGCGAACGCATGAAGCGCATCGACTCCTACCCCTGGCAGACCCAGCCCTGCATTGTCGAAGCCACCATCGACCCAGCACTTAGCATCGAACACTACTACCGCAGCCAGGAAGCAAAGGGCATCCAGGCCACACCCAAGGGTGATGACTTCGATAACGTCCATCGCCACTGAATACTATCGCGACATTTATCAAGGAACGACTTTCATGAGCAAGAAGCTTGACCACAACCTCATTAAAAAATATTACCGCCCCGCCGACACAAAGCCCAAAAGAGCTAAATATGCGTCTGGGGCACTGATGGCAATTGCACTTCTGTTTACTGCCGTTACCAAGCTGTCTGGCCCGATAGATGCTGCTCTTGTTGCTGGGGTTTTGCTGGGTTTGTACNTGTTTATTACATGGGTGACCAAGCCGAACCGCCCCGAAGATATCGGCGAACTGTCTGCGGAGTTTCGCAAAGATGGAGTCCGCATACTGGCAACTGTGGATAATTTGGTAGAGTTCCAAGAAAAAATAAAATTGTCCGATATAAAGGTGGTCTCTGGTTATATCCAGGATGGATGGTTGTGGGTGCGGGATCGCGGGATATTGCTAGAAACCAAGCAAGACCTGCAATTTCGACTATCACTAAATCTCAATCGGCAAGGATTGGATAACCTGTTAGTGAGTCTGCAGCCGTCGCTGAGCGACATGAATTACAACATTGGAAAGCTGCGTAAATTCCAGCCGTGAGGGCGCGTACAGCATGGCCTGGACGCAACATTACCGGTGCCCAGGCCATCCACCCGCTTACCGCATCTTCTCGAACACCTTGCGAGGACAATTAGTAAAAGGGGCCCCCGTTAGCCAGTCACGCTGTTTACCCTCAATCTACCTGCCCCCGCCCGACCTTACCGCCCCCGAAGTTGTCGAATGGTCCAAGCCCCTGCCGCCCGCGCAATGGGCAAAACGCTCACCCGAACTGGCGCGAGCCGTCGCCCACAACCACTCCGGCGAGAGGCCCATGCCGGGCACCGCCAGCATGTTCGGCTATAGCGCCTTCTCGAACACCTTGGAATTGCGCTGGAAGTTGTACAGCGAGGCGCGTGCTGCCGGCAGGCGGTCGACGCTGCTGGGCACGAAGCCGCGTTCGCGGAACCAGTGGGCGGTCCGGGTGGTGAGCACGAACAGGTGCTTCAAGCCCTGGGCACGGGCACGTGCCTCGATGCGTTCGAGCAGTTCGTCGCCGCGACCGCCGTGGCGATAGTCGGGGTTGACTGCCAGGCAGGCCAGCTCGCCGTAGTCCGACTCGTCGATCTGGTACAGCGCCGCGCAGGCGATGATCAGACCGTCGCGCTCGACGATACTGAACTGCTCGATCTCGCGCTCCAGCACCTCGCGCGAACGGCGCACCAGGATGCCCTGCTCTTCCAGCGGACTGATCAATTCGATCAGCCCGCCGACATCACCGATATTCGCCTCGCGCAATGACTCGAACTGTTCCTGGTCGACCAGGGTGCCGCCGCCATCGCGGGTGAACAGTTCGGTCAGCAGCGAGCCGTCCTCCACATAGCTGACCAGATGCGCACGCTTGACCCCGGCGCGGCAGGCCTGGGCCGCGGCGTCGAGCAGCTCGCCCTGATAGCTGTTGCCCAGTCGCGCCAGGTAAGTCGGCACCTGCTGCGGCCGCAGTTCGCGCACCAGCTTGCCTTCTTCGTCGAGCAGGCCGCGCTCGGCACTGAACAGCAGCAGCTTGTCGGCGCCCAGGTCGATGGCCGCACGGGTGGCCACGTCTTCGCAGGCCAGGTTGAAGATTTCCCCGGTCGGCGAATAGCCCAGCGGCGACAGCAGCACGATGCTGCGCTCGTCGAGCAGGCGACCGATACCCTTGCGATCGACCCGGCGCACTTCGCCGGTGTGGTGATAGTCGATACCGTCGACCACGCCGATCGGCCGCGCGGTGACGAAGTTGCCGCTGGCCACGCGCAGGCGCGCGCCCTGCATCGGCGAGGCGGCCATGTCCATCGACAGGCGCGCCTCGATGGCGATGCGCAGCTGGCCGACCGCATCGATCACGCACTCCAGGGTCGCGCCGTCGGTGACCCGCAGATCACGGTGAAAGTGCGGGGTTATGCCGCGCGCGGCCAGACGTGCCTCGATCTGCGAGCGCGAGCCGTGCACCAGCACCAGGCGCACGCCGAGGCTGTGCAGCAGCACCAGGTCGTGGACGATATTGCCGAAATTCGGGTGGGCGACACCCTCGCCCGGCAGCATCACGACGAAGGTGCAGTCGCGGTGGGCATTGATATAGGGCGAAGCGTGGCGGAGCCAATTGACGTAGTCGTGCATGGTGCAGAGAACCTGTGAGTCGTGAACAGAACGCATAAACAAAGCGCGGCAACGCGCCAGACGAAGCAGCCATCGTTACCCGCTTTATCGTCGCAGTTGGGGCATCACGCGTTCGCTCCTCCGGTTGGCAAGGGCCGCATGCAGGCTCATGGGGCCGGACTCAGGCAGTAGTGTTGAATCAGCTCACGTAACAGACGCACAGTCGGCTCGAGACGTGACATTTCCAGGTACTCACCCGGCTGGTGGGCACAGTCGATATCGCCGGGGCCGAGCACCAGGGTCTCGCAACCAAGCTGTTGAAGATAAGGCGCTTCGGTGGCAAACGCCACCGAAGCCGCGCTGTGCCCGGTCAGGCGCTCGGCCAGGCGCACCAATTCACTGTCGGCGGCCTGCTCGAAGGGCGGCACGCTGGGAAACAGCGGGGCGAAGTCGATCTTGACCTGGTGCCGCTCGGCCAGCGGTTGCAGCTTCTGCCGGATCGCCGCGCGCAGCAATTCCGGCTGCATGCCCGGCAGCGGGCGCAGGTCGAATTCCAGCGAGCACTGGCCGCAGATGCGATTGGGGTTGTCGCCACCGTGGATACAGCCGAGATTCAGGGTCGGTACCGGCACGCCGAACTGCGGGTTGTTGAATTCGCGCTGCCACTGGCCGCGCAGGCCGCGCAGTTCGCTCAGCACATCCTGCATCGCCTCCAGCGCACTGTGGCCGAGGCTGGGGTCGGAGGAATGGCCGCTCTGNCCGAGGATGTCGATGCGCTCCATCATGATGCCCTTGTGCAGGCGGATCGGCTTNAGCCCGGTCGGCTCGCCGATCACCGCGGCGCGCCCCAGGGGCCGGCCNGCCGCGGNCAGNGCGCGGGCGCCGGACATCGAGCTTTCCTCGTCGCAGGTGGCGAGGATCAGCAGCGGCTGCNGGAAGCGCTGTGCCAGCAAGGGTTGCAGCGCCTCGATGACCAGGGCGAAGAAGCCCTTCATGTCGCAACTGCCCAGGCCGACCCAGCGNCCATCGACCTCGGTCAGCTTGAGCGGATCGCTCTGCCACAAGGCCGCATCGAACGGCACTGTGTCGCTATGCCCGGCCAGCACCAGGCCGCCAGGGCCGCTGCCGTAACTGGCCAGCAGATTGAATTTGCCGGGGGTGATTTCCTGCGTCTCGCAGGCGAAACCGAGGTCGCCCAGCCAGCTCGAGAGCAGCTCGATCACCGGCCGGTTGGACTGATCCCAGCGCGCCTGGGTGCAGCTCACCGAAGGCGCGGCGATCAGCGCGGCGAATTGCTCTTTGAAGGAAGGCAGGGGCATTGGCGGTCTCCGCGGGCGTTGCCGCCATCATAGGGGCAACGCCGCTGCGGATGAAACCGTCGAGACTATCTCCGACTCAGAGGAAGATGCCGCGCAGGATATAGAAGAACAGGATGGCCAGGGCGGCACCGACCGGCAGGGTGATCAGCCAGGACACGAAGATCTTGCCGATCACGCCCAGGTTCAGCGCGCCGATACCCCGCGCCAGGCCGACGCCCAGTACCGCGCCGACCAGGGTGTGGGTGGTGGACACCGGCAGGCCGATGGCCGAGGCGCCGACCACGGTGGTGGCGGTGGCCAGCTCGGCGGCGAAACCGCGGCTCGGGGTCAGTTCGGTGATTTCCTTGCCGATGGTGGCGATCACCTTGTAGCCATAGGTGGCCAGGCCGATGACGATCCCCACCGCGCCGAGCAGCAGCACCCAACTCGGCACCGGCGCCTTGGCGCCGACAGCCTCACCACCGGACCGNATTACCTCGACAATNGCCGCCAGCGGGCCGACCGCGTTGGCCACATCGTTGGAGCCATGGGCGAAGGCCATGGAGCAGGCGGTGAAGATCATCAGCACGGCGAAGACCTTCTCCACGCTGGCGTAGTGGAAGTCCTTGTCCGCTTCGACGTCGATCTTGATCCGGCTGAGCAGGGCAATCCCCAGCAGCATCACCAGTACCCCNACACCCGTGGCGAGGAAGAAACCTTCGGTGCTGGAGATGCTGAGGCCGATATGCTTGAGGCCCTTGGTCAGGGTCATGATGCTGACCATGAAGCCGGTGGCGAACATATACAGCGGCACGAAGCGCTTGGCGTTGAGGAAGGGCTCATCGGTATCGATGATCAGCCGTTGCACGCTGACGAACAGGCCAAAGGCGACAATGCCGGAGAGCAGCGGCGAGATCACCCAACTGGCGACGATCGGGCCGACACCGGCCCAGTGCACCGCGTCCATGGACACGCCGACCGCGGCGAAGCCGATCACCGCGCCGACGATCGAATGGGTGGTGGACACCGGCCAGCCACGCGTCGAGGCAATCAACAGCCAGGTACCGGCCGCCAGCAACGCCGACATCATGCCCAACACCATCAGGTCCGGGGTGATCATCGAGGCGTCGACGATGCCGCTCTTGATCGTTTCGGTGACCTCGCCGCCGGCCAGGTAGGCGCCGGCAAACTCGAAGACCATGGCGATCAGGATCGCCTGCTTGATGGTCAGTGCCCGCGAGCCGACCGAGGTGCCCATGGCGTTGGCCACGTCGTTGGCGCCCACGCCCCAGGCCATGAAAAAGCCGAAGAGGCAGGCAAGCAGCAGAAGTACGAGGCCGTAGTCCGCAATCAGAGACATAAATAATTAATCCGTAGATTCCAGAAAGGACACTGGCGCTTAGCGCGCCAGCAGTTGTTCCAGNCGGTTACCGACCCGCTCGGCACGGTCGGCGACATCGCCGATCCATTCGATGATCTGGTAGAGGAACATCACGTCGACCGGGGGGAGATCCTTTTCCAGTTTGAACAGGGCGCGGCGTACTTCGATCTGCATCAGATCGGTGTCGCGCTCGATCTGCTCCAGCTCCTCGACCATGGATCCGACCAGGGCGGCTTCGCGCCCGCCAAACCCGGTTTCCAGCAGCTCATCCAGCTCGTTCATGGCTTTCAGTGCCTGGGCGCTGGCATCCACGGTGCGCTGCACAAAGGCCCCCATCAGCGGCTGCAAAGCCTGCGGAATGGCCATTTCGCGACCCAGCATCAGGCCGGCGATGTCCTTGGCGCGGTTGGCAACTTTGTCCTGTACACTCAGCAGCTCAAGCAGATCCGAACGCGGCACTGGCAGAAACAAGCTCTTGGGCAGGTGCAAGCGTACGCTTTTCTTGAGCTTGTCGGCTTCGTCCTCCAGCCGCGCCATGTCCTGTTGCACCTGTGCCACCTTGACCCAATCCTCAGCCATCACGGCGTCGAAAAAAGGCACCAGGTGTGCGGCGCACTCATGGGCTTTGGCGAAGTGCTTCTGCATCGGCCCGATGGGCGAGCGACCGAACAGGCTGGCGAATGGATTGAGTGGCATAGGGTGAACCCCGACTTTAAAGAAGGCGGCAAGTATACGGATCGCTCGAAAAGCTCGCCAGCACGCATCATCAGACAGTCACAATTTCACAGTAGGCGCTTAGCTCACCATCATGGTCAAAGAAACCGAAATCAAATTGCGGGTCAGCCGCGACACCCTGGCAGCACTGCGCGAGCACCCACTGCTGAAGAAGCGCAACAAGAACGGCTGGGAACAGCGCGAGCTGTTCAATCAATATTACGACACGCCCGCCCGTGATCTGGCCCAGGCCAAGGTCGCATTGCGCATCCGCCGCGATGGCGATGCCTTTATCCAGACCCTGAAAAGCCGTGGCCAGAGCGTTGCCGGCCTGTCCGAGCGCAACGAGTTCGACTGGTCGCTGGACCGGGCCGAACTGGATCTGAGCAAGCTCGACGACAGTTGCTGGCCGGCGGCCCTGGCCGAGCTGGACAAGAGCCTGCTGCAACCGCTCTTCAGCACCGACTTCGTCCGCCAGCGGGCTGACATTGCCTGGGGGCGCGGCAAGGCCAAGGTGGTCATCGAGGCTGCCCTGGATCTCGGCAAGGTCATCGCCGGCGAAGGCGAGGAAGAAATCTGCGAGCTGGAGCTGGAGCTGCGCCAGGGCGAACCTGCTGCCTTGCTGGAGCTGGCCGCCGAACTCGCCGCCGATCTGCCGCTGATGCCTTGCGACATCAGCAAGGCCGAGCGCGGCTACCGCCTGTTCGATGCCAACAGTTACAGCCTCAGCCTGCCGGCCCCCGAACTGAACGCCGAAATGAGCCTGGACGAGGGCTTTGCCGCCATTGCCTGGCATCTGCTCGGCAGCAGCCAGCGCCTGGCCGAGCAATACCGCTTCAATGGCCATTGGCGCCTGCTGGTCGATTGGCTGGAACAACTGGTCGGCCTGCGGGCATTGATCGGCAGCCTCGGTCAGGCCGCGCCGCGCAGCAGCAGCAGCGAACTGCGCCAGACCCTCGACGCCCTGCTCAACGACTGGCGCCCACGGCTGCAGGCCGGTCAACTCGACGATGCCGCGCGCCAGGCCGCACCCGCGCAGTTCGCCGCCGAACTGCAAGGCACGCGCTGGGGCCAGTTCTCCCTGAACAGCTCACGCTGGCTGCTGGCCAAGGGCTGGACGGCCGCACGCAACAACCGCGGCAATCGCCAGGGCGCCGCACCGCTGGGCAACTGGCTGCCGACCTTGCTGGCCGAAGAAGGCCATGACCTGCAATTGAACCGCTACCAGAAGCAACCGGAAGACCTGGCCGAACAACTGCCGCGGATCGAGCGCCTGCTGGTCTGGCTGCGCATGGCCCGGAGCGTACTGGAGGTGGCGGAAGTCGACCGTCTGTATGGCGAACTGAGCAAACTCAGCGAACAGGCCCATCGTCCCATCGACGCCGAGTCGCTAGCCGCCCGACAAGCCCAGGCCCATATTGTGGCAGCGCTCAAGGCCTGGAGAATGCTAGTGAGGTAAGCTGCAAGCATCGCTGCAGCGGATTTCGCAGGGGCCAGCGGGCTGACTCCTGCACGCTGAGGCTTGAGCCGATAGCCATGACCAAAGGAGTCCCATGTCCGCCATCACCCCGCCCACCGCCGACCGCACCCTCGACCTCAGCGACCTGCTGCGCGAACTGGTCGCCCAGGGCCGGGTCGACCAGGATAGCGCCGAGCAGTGCCTGGCGATCCGCCGCAGCGCGGTGAACAATCAGCAGCATCCGCTGGAGTTTCTCGCCGCGCAGCAGGTCGACGACCTCAGCCGTCCGGGCTACAAGCTCGACCTGGAAAGCCTCACCCTCTGGCTGGCGCAGTTCGCCGGCCAGCCCTACCTGCGCATCGACCCGCTGAAGATCGACGTCGCCGCCGTCACCCCGCTGATGTCCTACGCCTTCGCCCAACGGCACAAGATCCTCGCCGTGGCGGTAGGCCCCGATGCGGTAACCATCGCCAGCGCACAACCGCTGATGCGCAGTTGGGAAGCCAACCTGACCCACGTGCTCAAGCGCCCGATCAAGCGCGTGGTGGCCAATCCGGCGGATATCCAGCGCCTGACCGTGGAGTTCTATCGCCTGGCCAAGTCGGTCAGCGGCGCCAGCGCCGGCGACAGCAAAATCAGCGGGGTCGGCAACTTCGAGCAGCTGCTCAACCTCGGCGCCCAGGATCAGGAACCGGACGCCAACGACGCGCATATCGTCAACATCGTCGACTGGCTGTTCCAGTACGCCTTCCAGCAACGCGCCAGCGATATCCACATCGAGCCGCGCCGCGAGCAGGGCAGCGTGCGTTTTCGCATCGACGGCGTGCTGCACACCGTCTACCAGCTGCCGCCGCAGGTGACCATGGCGGTGGTCAGCCGCCTGAAGAGCCTGGGCCGGATGAACGTCGCGGAAAAGCGCAAACCCCAGGACGGCCGGGTCAAGACCCGGATTCCGGATGGCGGCGAAGTTGAACTGCGCCTGTCGACCCTGCCCACCGCCTTCGGCGAAAAACTGGTGATGCGCATCTTCGACCCGGAAGTGCTGCTGAAAAGCTTCGACCAGCTGGGCTTCTCGCCGGACGACATGAGGCGCTGGGCAGACATGACGCGTCAGCCCAACGGCATCATTCTGGTCACCGGCCCCACCGGCTCGGGCAAGACCACCACCCTCTACACCACGCTCAAGCAACTGGCCACGCCGGAGGTCAACGTCTGCACCATCGAAGACCCGATCGAGATGATCGAAGGCGCCTTCAACCAGATGCAGGTGCAGCACAACATCGACCTGAGCTTCGCCAGCGGCGTGCGCGCGCTGATGCGTCAGGACCCGGACATCATCATGATCGGCGAGATCCGCGACCTGGAAACCGCCGAGATGGCGATCCAGGCGGCGCTCACCGGCCACCTGGTGCTCTCGACCCTGCACACCAACGACGCGCCCAGCGCCATCACCCGCCTGCTCGAGCTGGGCGTGCCGCATTACCTGCTCAAGGCCACCCTGCTCGGGGTCATGGCCCAGCGCCTGGTGCGCACCCTGTGCCCGCACTGCAAGGCTCCACATGAGCTCAGCGAGGACGACTGGCAGAGCCTGACCAAACCCTGGAACGCGCCCTTGCCGACCGGTGCGCACAAGGCCGTGGGCTGCCTGGAATGCCGCGATACCGGCTACCGCGGGCGCGCCGGGGTCTACGAAATCATGCAGCTCAACGATGCGATCAAACCGCTGATCAACGCCGACACCGACCTCACCGCCCTGCGCCGGCATGCCTTCAAGGAAGGCATGCGCAGCTTGCGGCTGTCCGGCGCGCAAAAAGTCGCCGCCGGCCTGACCACCATCGAGGAAGTGTTGCGGGTCACGCCGCAGAGCGAGCAGAAGTAGCGCCGAACACGGCAGGAGCCAGAGGACGCCTAGTCCTTGCTGGTGATCACGGCGTCCGTGGGAGGATCGCCAGCAAGCTGGCTCCTACAAAAAACCGCCAAACGGCGTACTGACTGGCGCCGTATCGGCTTACCCGCTCAGCGCTGGGCGACGACCGCCTCGCCCTGGCGTGACGGGCAGTTGAGGTAGGCGGAGCTCTGCAGCCAGCCCTGATCCGGATACCAGGCGAAGATGAACTGGCCGCCCTTGAGCTGGTCGACCACCATCCGCGCCACTTGCGGACGCACCGCCGGGCAACCGAGGCTGCGGCCGATCCGNCCCTGAGTCTTTGCCAGGCGCGGGTCGACGTAGCTGGCGGCGTGGATGACGATGGCGCGCTCGCGGGCACGGTCGTTCACCCCCGGCTCGAGCCCGTCCATGCGCAATGAATAGCCATGCTTGCCGCTGTAGCTCTCCGCCGCGCGGAACAGGCCCAGACTCGACTGATGACTGTCCTGCGCGTTGGAAAAGCGCGTGGCCAGATTCTCGCCAGACATCCGCCCGTGGGCGACCAGGTCGTTCAACAGCAGGCGTTGCTGCTGCAGATCGAAAATCCACAAGCGGCGGGC
>C687J26845_10002609_pt1 | contig 10355 bp, 10 predicted proteins | sample RifCSPlowO2_12_FD_26845 | JGI IMG/M metagenome (IMG submission 26845) | reverse complement strand
TGAAGTTACGCGCAGCGGTAGTTCAGTCGGTTAGAATACCGGCCTGTCACGCCGGGGGTCGCGGGTTCGAGTCCCGTCCGCTGCGCCATTTTTTACCTCGCTCCATCTCTGCTATGCCCCTTCCGCAATACTCGCTGTACCCCTTCGAAAATCCGCTTAAACACCTGAACTTATACGCATTTTCTAGTTCGTATCCTGGTAGCCAGTGATTGCGGCAGCCTGCTAAGCTCGCGCCTTCACTCGATTGCCCTAGGGCGCACCGAACAAGGAATAAGCATGAAACAGCATCGTTTAGCGGCGGCGGTCGCTCTGGTAGGCCTGGTTCTCGCGGGTTGTGATTCGCAAACCAAGGAAATCAGCCTGGAGACTCCGGCGCAGAAAGCCTCCTACGGTATCGGCCTGAACATGGGCAAGAGCCTGGCGCAGGAAGGCATGGATGACCTCGATTCGAAAGCCGTGGCTCAGGGCATCGAAGATGCCATCGGCAAGAAAGAGCAACGCCTGAAAGACGACGAGTTGGTCGAGGCTTTTGCGTTCCTGCAGAAGCGTGCCGAAGAGCGCATGGCTACCATGAAGGAGGAGTCGGCCAAGGCTGGTAAGAAATTCCTCGAAGAGAACGGCAAGCGTGAAGGGGTGGTCACCACCGAATCCGGTTTGCAGTATGAAGTGCTGAAAAAAGCCGAAGGCGATCAGCCGAAAGCCACTGACGTGGTGAGCGTGCACTATGAAGGCAAATTGACCGATGGCAGCGTGTTCGACAGTTCTATCGAACGCGGTAGCCCGATCGAACTGCCTGTCAGCGGTGTGATTCCTGGGTGGGTCGAAGGCCTGCAGCTGATGCATGTCGGCGAGAAGTACAAGCTCTATATCCCGAGCGAGCTGGCATACGGCGAGCAAAGCCCGACNCCGGCAATTCCGGCCAACTCGGTACTGGTGTTCGAGTTGGAACTGCTGGAAATCAAGGCCGCCACTGCCGAGCAGTAAGCGCTAGGCGTTTGATGGACCAGGAATAGTCCCGGGTTCGACAGGCCGNCAAGGTTGTAAACAACGCCCCGTTTCGACGGGGCGTTGTCGTTTCTGTCGATTGAAAAATCGACCCCGAGGCTGACTGGCGGGTCGGAAAAAAGACCCAAATGGAATTCTGGCGTCATGGTTATGCACATTTGACCCGGCATCTGACATGGCCTTGCCATGCGCTTCTTGGAAAACTCTTTGCAAATTTCAAGTTATTGATTTAAAACAAATTTAATGGCTGGATAAAAAATGTCCGATCTGTAGCGAAGCCGCATGGGCTGGGCGTTTGATAGGCTCATCTGAAATCTGTTCACAAGGTTATCCACAGCTTTAGTGGATAACCTAAGCCAGCCCAGCAGACATGCGGGTTGCCGAGGAATACCCATGAAACAGCCGTGGAACTTTTCCAGTTATCTACGTACTGCACAGGCTTTTTTACGGCGCGGTCGGTTACCTGCCCTGCTGCTGGCGGTGGCACGCAAGAGTGCAAGGCAAGGCGGGCGCTTCAGTGCTTTGAAAGAAGATTTGCGGCTCTTGCAAGGCCTCTGCATGGCCTGGTGGCGCGGTGAGTATCGCGCGATCAGCTCGCAGGCGTTACTGGCGGTAGTGGCAGCGCTGCTGTATTTCGTCACGCCACTGGATGGGCTGCCGGATTGGTTGCCGGTGGTCGGCTTTATCGATGATCTGGCCGTGCTGGCCTGGNTGCTGCGCACCTGGAGCGATGAGTTGGCGGCATTTCGGGCCTGGCGGGAAGCCCAGGCGCCTGAGACGCTCGAGATTATCGAGCGCTTGCCGGATGGGCAAANCCCGGTGTTGGATAAACCGAAGCCCTGAGAGGCTGTGAAAAAACTCCCGCCTACTGCGACCGCCTTGACGTGACGCAGTAGGCGCCGACCGATTACCTCAGGCGGTGCACCATCGCCGGCGCGGCACAACGCTGGCGGGTTACTGGGGAGGCCGCCCGGGGATGTCATCGAGCATTCGTGCGATCGCACCCGAGTCGCGCAGTTCCAGCAGCACCTCATCCAGCCTGTCGGCACTGATCGGCAGGTGCTGACCATAGATGCAATACAGGTCATAGCGCTGTATCACCCAGTCACTGAAGTGCAGCGGCAGCTCCGGGCGTTGGGCCAACTTGTAGGCCAGGGGGCGGCGCATGTCGATCAGCGCATCCAGCCGTTGCCTGCTCAACAGGTTCAGCCCGCTGTCGAGATCACGGACATTCTGGCGCGTCACCAGTTCACGCGCGAAGGCCTCCATCAACGGCAGGCTGTAGATATAGCCGAGTTGGGTGCCGAGGACTTTGCCGTGCAAATCTGGCAATCCCGTCACGGGCGCTTGCCGGTCATGCAGAAGGAGTACGTCCTCCTCCTGGTAAAGTTTGGCTGACCAGCGATAGCGCTGTGGTTCGGCCACCCACTCCGGGTTGGCGTTGCAGATCAGATGAATGCGTCCGCGCTGGATGAACTCTTCAATGCGCCTGTTCGGGGTCTCGACGAAGTGCACTTCGAGATTCANGCGTTGACCGACCCGGTTGCCAAGTCGGTGGGTGAAACCACCAAGCAGTTGATGATTGCGGACCTCGACATAAGGCATACCGTCGGCCGGGGAGAAGCCCCAGCGCAATGCTTCTGCGCCGCTCATGGCACTCCAGCAGCCCAGCAGAAGAATCGCCAGTACTCTCAAAATTCCCCCGCAACATTGCCCTGACAGTGTCAAGGCAGTATAGGTCACGCCCTTTAGAGTATCGGGCTGTTAACATAGCCCCCTGCAAGGAAGGTGCTGAGGCTGTCGGTACTGCTTTCCACGGAGAGTCGAGAATGAAAGTGCAAGTAATCAAACGTGATGGCGAGCCCGAATATGCGGTACTGCCCTGGGCCGATTACCTGGCCTTGTTGCAGGCCTCGGGCCACGTTGCGCAAGTGCCGGAAGCGGCTGCGGGTGCAGTCAATCCGGCGCTGAGCGAGTTGACGCGGTTGCGTGAAGAAAAGGGCTTGTCGCTGCAAGAGTTGGCGCGTTCGGTGGGGGTCAGTCCGCATTATCTGGGCATGATCGAAAGCGCCGAGCGCGAGCCGGATGCAGCCATCAAGCGGGCCTTGGCCTGGACGCTCGGGGTCGCAGGCTGGGAGGAGAAGCTTTGAGCGTAAGTATCAGTCGTCAGCATTGGCAGGCCTTGCTCGATGAGTTGGAGGATGCCCGGCGTCAGCGCCATCTGCTGACCTATCGGGCCTTGGTCGAGCGTCTGGCCTTGCCAACCCCTGCGATGCAAACGCTCACCGCTGCGTTGGAGCATCTGGCGGCCCTGGATGCCCGTGCCGAACGGCCACTGCGCAGCGCCCTGGTGATCAGTCAGGGAGCGAGTCGGCTGCCGCGAACCGGGTTCTTCGACTGCGTGACTCGTCTTGGCCGCTTTAACGGTGCCTCGGACGGCGTAGCAGCCGCGTCCTGGCATGCGGCCGAAGTGGTACGGGTGTTCGAGTTCGATTACTCCGAGGAGCTCTAGGTGCTTTGGCGACTGCGGGCGCGGATAGGCTATGGCGTGGCCCGGCGACTGTTTCACTGGTCGTGGTTGGTCAAACAGCCACGCGGCTGGCGCTGGCTTGAAGGCCAGTTCGCGCGCATGGCCAACCTCGGCGATGTTGCCGCGCAGAGCTTCTATGGGCATATCCTGCTGTTTCGTGGCCAGGGTTTTGGCGCCCGCGAAGAAGGCGTGCGTCTGTTGCGCCTGGCCGCCACTGGTGGCGATGCCAAGGCCGCCTATCAGCTCGGCGTACTGAGCCTGGCGGGCGATACCCGGCAAGCCGCCGATGGCCTTGAGGCCGCACGCTGGTGGACGCTGGCGGCCGCGGCTGGCCACCCCCTGGCCGCCCAGCGCTTGGCCGATCTGTATCGCGAGGGTGGTCCGGGCTTACCGGCCGATACCGAACGGGCGGCGCGCTTTGTCCAGAGGACTCGGGAGCTGGGGTTGTAGCGGAGTAGGGGAGGATCCTGCGGGGGGCGCAACGCTGCCCGCTTGGCTATCCCCGTTGCCGTGATCGGCGATCCGCATGCGCCGCAGGATCGCCGCAAGCTGGCGCCTACGCTCTGCTTATTCCCTGATAAGAATTTCAAGCCTGTGGGCGAGGTGATTGGCTTACGCCGACAGCTTGTACGTATCGATGATATGCAGGCTGTAGCCGGGCACCGCCTTGGCGTGGCGCTTGGCTTCCGAGGCGAGACCTGCGAGCTGGCTGGCGTCCAGTTGTGCGCACTGTTCCGGGCGCAAGTGCACCACGCCCAGTGACAGGGAGAGCAGCGCGAACTCCTGGCGCTGGCCCTGTCGGCTGTGGGCGACCAGGCAACCCGCTTGCAGATGCTCGTCGCTGTAGAAGCGTCGACATTGACTTTGAAAGTCTTCCAGCAGGCGATTGAGGCGGGCACGCCAATCGTGCGAACCGAGCACCAGCAGGAAGTCGTCGCCGCCAATATGGCCGACGAAATCGCGGGCAGGGTCGACCCGCTCGCTCAGGCATTGCGCCAGGCTCAGCAGTACTTCATCGCCTTTGGCATAGCCATAAATGTCATTGAACGGCTTGAAGTTGTCGATATCCACATAGCAGATCACCGCTTCACGGGCTTGCTGCAGCAGGCGTGTCAGGCATTGCTGGATAGGTACATTGCCCGGCAGCAAGGTCAGCGGGTTGGCGTAGCGTGCCTGCTGGATCTTCAGTTCGGTGATCAGCTTGAGCACATCGATCACTCGCCCCAGCCCCAGATATCTGCCGTCCTGGGTGATGATGAAGTCCTCCTCGATGCGCTGACGGGCACGGCTGGTGAGCAGGCGGCTGACCTTCTGTAGGGACTGCTTCAGTTCGACGGCGAGGAAGTCATGGCTCATCAGGCGGCTGATCGGCTTGCGGGCGAACAGGTCGGTGGCAAAGGGCTTGAGCAGTGCTTCGGACAGCGCATGGCGGTTGACGATACCGACCGGTTGCCCGTGCTCATCGACGACGGCCAGGGAGTTGAGATTGGCCTGGGCACGGAAGGCTTCCAGCACCTCGGCGATCGGCGTGTGCTGGGCTACTGCCGACTGTTCGTTGAGCAGGGCGCTGAGGTTGCTGCCTTCCTCACTCAATACCAGTGCATTGCCGTTGAACTTTGGCAGGAGCTGGTGTACATCCTGTGGCGGTTGTTCCTGCGGTCGACAGAGCAAGTAGCCTTGCAGCAGGTCAATACCCATCTCCGCCAGTACGACGAGTTCTTCTTCCAGCTCGATGCCTTCGGCAATCACCTGGGCGCGTGATGCCTTGGCCATCTTCAGGATCGAGCCAACGAACTCGCGCTTGACCGCATCCTGATGAATGCCGTCGATGAAGTGGCGGTCTATTTTCACGTAATCCGGGCGTAGTTCTGACCATAGGCGCAGGCTTGAATAGCCTGCGCCCAAGTCGTCCAGGGCAATCGAGAAACCCATGGCGCGGTAATGATGCAGGGCGGTGTCGAGGAGGGTGAAATCCTCGGTGGGCGACTGCTCGGTCAGCTCGATCACCACCTGACTGGGAGGGATGCCATAGGCTTGCAGCAGTTGCAGGGTGCGCCCGGGTTGATGGCCGGGTTCCAGCAGTGAGTCCGGGGATACGTTGAGAAACAGCTTGCCCGGCAATTGCAGTTCGCTGAAGCGCCTGCAGGCATTTTTGCGACAGGCCACTTCCAGCTCGCCCAGCCGTCCGGCAGTGCGTGCCACGGCGAACAGATTGATTGGCGAGTGCAGTGGGCTGTTGGAGGGGCCACGGGTCAGGGCTTCGTAGCCGAGGATACGGCGTTCGGAAAGGCTGATAATCGGCTGGAACAAACTATGCAGGTCGCCGTGAGCGAGAATATGGTTCAGCGCGCTCAGTTGCTCGGTGACGGTCATGACGGGTCTCGATATCCAGAAAAAATGCAGGGGCTGATATCGCTATCAGCCCCTGCATTTCACGACAGATTGATGACCCTTTGATGACAGCCGTAAGCGGCTAACTCACTGTTTGGCCAGCCGCGAACTCAGCCCCAGGAAGTCCAGCAGGATATGCCCGCTTTCGGCGAGGAAGGCATCATCTTCCGGCTTGGTTTTTTCAGGTTCGANCGGCGCGGCGTCTTCGTCCTCCTTTTTCAGTTCGCTGAGCAGGTCTTCACCCTTGGCTTTGCGGCGGCTGTTCTCNATCACCAACTGCTGCGCTTCTATATCGGTCTGTTGCGCACGGCGTTTGCCTTCGTTGAGGCTGACGCGGGTTTCATCCATGAGTTTTTGNGCCAGAGCGAGGCGCTCGCGGGTGAAGGTGAAATCCGGATTCTTCGCGGTACGGCTATCGTAGCGAGTCTGCAGCTCCTCCAGGAACGGCTGGATCGGATCCTGTTCGGGGGTGATTGCCGCCTTGATGCTGTCCCACGGCAAGGCCTCGGGCAGGGCGCTTTCGCCAATTTCCTTGGTGTCCATCACGTCGGGGTACTGGATGTCCGGAATCACTCCCTGGTGCTGGGTGCTTTGCCCGGAAACGCGGTAGAACTTGGCCAGGGTCAGCTTGAGCTCACCGTGATTGAGCGGTTGAATGGTCTGTACCGTGCCTTTGCCGAAGGTCTGGCCGCCGAGGATCAGGGCGCGGTGATAGTCCTGCATGGCGCCGGCGAAAATCTCCGAAGCAGAGGCGGACAGGCGGTTGACCAGTACGGCCAGGGGGCCTTTGTAGTAGATNCCGGTATTTTCATCCGCCAGCACATCGACCCGGCCGTCGCTGTTGCGTACCAGTACGGTTGGTCCCTGGTCGATAAACAGCCCGGTCAGTTCGGTGGCTTCCTGCAGGGAGCCGCCGCCGTTGTTGCGCAGGTCGATGACCACGCCGTCGACTTTTTCCTGCTCCAGTTCGGCGATCAGGCGTTTGACGTCGCGGGTAGTGCTCTTGTAATCCGGATCGCCGGCGCGAAAGGCTTTGAAGTCCAGATAGAACGCGGGAATCTCGATGATGCCCAGTTTGTAGTCGCGCCCTTCGTGGGTGAGTTGCAGCACGGATTTCTTCGCGGCCTGCTCCTCCAGCTTGACCGCTTCGCGGGTGATGTTGACCACCTTGCTGGTCTCGTCATTCGGCGCGTTGCTTGCCGGAATCACTTCCAGGCGCACCAGCGAGCCTTTCGGGCCGCGGATCAGCTTGACCACTTCGTCCAGGCGCCAGCCGATCACGTCGACCATTTCGTCGCTGCCCTGGGCAACGCCGATGATCTTGTCCGCCGGTGCAATCTGCTTGCTCTTGTCGGCCGGACCTGCGGGTACCAGGCGCACGACTTTGACGTGCTCGTTGTCGCTTTGCAGCACCGCGCCAATACCTTCCAGCGACAGGCTCATATTGATGTCGAAGTTCTCCGCGCTGTCCGGGGAGAGGTAGCTGGTGTGCGGGTCGTAGGACATGGCAAAGGCGTTGATGTAGGCCTGGAATATATCCTCGCCGCGGGTCTGGCGCAGGCGTGCCTGTTGATTCTTGTAGCGCTTGACCAGCAACTCCTGAATCGCCTTGGGTTCCTTGCCGGCGATCTTCAGGCGCAACACTTCGTCTTTGACGCGCTTGCGCCATAGATCGTCCAGTTCGGCCAGGTCCTTGGCCCAGGGGGCCTCTTCACGGTCGATCAGCAGGCTCTCGTCGACACTGAAGTCAATCTTGTCGACGCCTTGCTCGAGGATGTTCAAGGCAAACTGCAGGCGGCTTTGCAGACGCTCCAGATGGCGCTTGTAGATCAGGAAGCCCGGTTCCAGATTGCCGCTTTTCAGCAGGTCGTCGAACTCGTTGCGCCACTGGTCGAATTCGGCGATGTCACCCGCGGTGAAGTAACTGCGCGAGGGGTCGAGCATCTTCAGGTAACCCTGATAAATCTTCACCGAGCGCTCGTCGTTGAGCGGCGGCTTGTTGTAATGGTGACGATTGAGCAGCTCTACGACGTTGAGGCTGGCGATGACCTGCTCGCGATTCGGCTGCAAGTACTCCCACGGATCGGCACTGGTGGTTTTCGCAGACAGCGGCAAAGCACTTAAACCGAGGCTAAGGGCGAGGAGGGTGCTAAGCAGTGATCGCTTCATGCTGACTCGACGTAAGGACATTTGATAACGCATATTAGGCCATCTATCTGGGCGCCAGGTTCCATCGGCGCAATGCAAAAGCCGACGTTAAATGTCGGACTCGGTTAAATGCACTATGGAGGCAGCGTGAAGGCATTGCAAGGCGTGGAAGGGCGCGTGGAGTGGGCGGAGCAACCCACCCCGGCCTGTGATGTAGGGCAGATTCGTATTCGCGTGGCAGCCGCCGGCCTGAACAGGGCCGACCTGTTGCAGTGCGCCGGTCTGTATCCGCCGCCGCCGGGGGCCAGCGATATATTGGGCCTGGAATGCGCCGGCGTGGTCAGTGAGGTCGGCGCTGGCAGTGACTGGAAGGTGGGCGATCGGGTTTGCGCGCTGCTGGCCGGCGGCGGCATGGCCGAGGACGTGGTAATCGATGCACGGCACGCCTTGCCGGTNCCCGAAGGCGTCTCCCTGCATGAGGCTGCTGCCTTGCCGGAGGTGTATGCCACGGCCTGGCTCAACCTGTTCCAGTTGGCGGGCTTGAAACCCGGGGAAAAGGTCCTGTTGCATGCGGGGGCCAGTGGCGTGGGGTCGGCGGCGATCCAGTTGTGCAAGGCATTTGGCAGCCCGTGCTGGGTCAGCGTCGGCTCGGCCGAGCGCCTGGCCTATTGCGAAGCCCTGGGTGCCCAGGCGGGCGTGTTGCGTGGCGACGACAACCTGCAGGCCTTGCGCGATTTCGCCCCCTTCGATGTGATCCTCGATCCGGTTGGCGGCAACTACGCCGCGCTCAACCTGGAGTTGCTGGCGCTCGATGGTCGCTGGGTGAATATTGGTCTGATGGGCGGTCGCAAGGCCGAGCTGGATCTGGGCTTGCTGCTGGGTAAGCGCATTCAATTGATCGGTTCGACCCTGCGCAGCCGCGATGATCAGTTCAAGGCCGATCTGCTGCGCGATCTGCAGCAGCAGGTGTGGCCGCTGTTTGCCGAAGGCCGGCTGAAGCCACAGCTGGAGCGCAGTTTCCCGATCGGGGATGCGCAAACNGCCTTTGCCGAACTGGCGAGCAACCGGGTTAACGGCAAATTGGTGTTGGTGATAGACCCGACCCTGACCTGAAGGCAGGTTTCGATTGGCTTAATCAATCGAAACCATGGCGGCAATCAATAAGCTTTCTTCGCTGAAGTGGCTAAGATGCGCCCTGTAGCTTTTTCAACCCTCACAAGGAACTAGAGATGTCCCTCATCAACACCCAGGTTCAACCCTTCAAGGCCAACGCTTTCCACAACGGCAAGTTCATCGAAGTCACCGAGCAGTCCCTCAAGGGCCAGTGGTCGGTTCTGATNTTCATGCCGGCAGCCTTCACCTTCAACTGCCCGACCGAGATCGAAGACGCTGCCAATAACTACGCCGCGTTCCGTGATGCCGGCACCGAAGTGTACATCGTCACCACCGACACCCACTTCTCGCACAAAGTCTGGCACGAGACTTCCCCGGCNGTGAGCAAGGCCCAGTTCCCGCTGATCGGTGACCCGACCCATGCGCTGACCCGCGCTTTCGGTGTGCACATCGAAGAAGAAGGTCTGGCCCTGCGTGGCACCTTCCTGATCAACCCGGAAGGCGTGATCAAGACCGTGGAAATCCACTCCAACGAAATCGCCCGCGACGTCTCCGAGACGCTGCGCAAGCTGCAAGCCGCCCAGTACACCGCCAGCCATCCGGGCGAAGTCTGCCCGGCCAAGTGGAAGGAAGGCGAGAAGACTCTGGCTCCTTCCCTGGATCTGGTTGGCAAGATCTAATAGTGCCGATCCGTAGGGTGGATGACGCTGTTTTCATCCACCACTGCTGATTGTCAATGGTGGATGGGTGAAGCGTCATCCACCCTACGCCAGCCTTTAAGAGCCTTACCCGATTCTTAACGGTCCCCGATGCCCGGGCGTGATCCGTCCGGGCATTTTATTGCCCCGAATTTTTGTCATTGAGGACTTCCCGTCATGTTGGACGCCAATCTGAAAGCCCAGTTGAAGACCTACCTCGAGAAGGTCACCCAGCCGTTCGAGATAGTCGCGTCCCTCGATGACAGCGATAAATCCCGCGAACTGCTAGTCCTGCTGCAAGACATTGTCAGCCTGACCGACAAGATCACCCTCAAGACCGATGGCAGCGACAGTCGCACGCCGTCGTTCTCGCTCAAGCGCTCCGCAACGAATATCAGCCTGCGTTTTGCCGGTATTCCCATGGGCCACGAATTCACCTCGCTGGTGCTGGCGTTGCTGCAGGTCGGTGG
>C687J26845_10002604_pt1 | contig 10364 bp, 9 predicted proteins | sample RifCSPlowO2_12_FD_26845 | JGI IMG/M metagenome (IMG submission 26845) | reverse complement strand
TCAAAGGCGGAGGCGCGGGTGTCCTGCAGGCAGATGACGTCGGCATTCTGTGCTTGCAGCCAACTGAGCAAACCGCGCTCGACTGCAGCATGAATACCATTCACGTTCACACTGATGATCCGCATAAATGGCCCCTAAAAACACGTGCGTGTATGATACCCGAGCTCGTCTCCAATAAGCTAAATTCCTAGCTAAATCCGTGCCGTCCGGGACTTTTCATGCAAGCGTACCAGCGCGATTTCATTCGTTTTGCCATTGAGCGCGGGGTTCTGCGCTTCGGTCAGTTCACCCTCAAATCGGGGCGCACCAGCCCGTATTTCTTCAATGCCGGGCTGTTCGACAGCGGTCTGGCGCTGGCCCGGTTGGGGCGGTTTTACGCCGCCGCGGTGGTCGACAGCGGTATTCCCTTCGATGTGCTGTTCGGTCCGGCCTACAAGGGTATTCCGCTGGCGGCGACCACCGCGGTGGCCCTGGCNGAGCATCATCAGCGCGATGTGCCCTGGTGTTTCAATCGCAAAGAGGCCAAGGATCACGGCGAAGGTGGCACCCTGGTCGGCGCGCCGCTGGCCGGTAAGGTGCTGATCGTCGACGATGTGATCACCGCCGGCACCGCGATCCGCGAGGTGATGCAGATCATCCAGGCCCAGGGTGCGCAGGCTGCAGGTGTGCTGATTGCGCTGAATCGTCAGGAGCGTGGCCAGGGCGAGCTGTCGGCGATCCAGGAAGTCGAGCGCGATTTTGGCATGCCGGTGGTGAGCATCGTGTCGCTCGAGCTGGTGCTGGAATACCTGGCAGACGATGCCGAACTCAAGCAGTATTTGCCNGCGGTGCAAGCCTACCGTGCCGAATATGGAATCTAACTCCTCGACCTAGGGTGTTGTCTCGATGCGCAAACCGGCTCTGCTCTGCTGTTCGCTGTTGTTCGGTTTGCTGCTGCCGATTGTTGCCGGCGCCACCGAGTTGTATCGCTATACCGATGATCAGGGCGTAACCGTGCTCGGTCGGCAGGGCGTGCCGCCGGAGTTCATTGGCAAGGGCTACGAGGTGCTCAATGACCAGGGGCGGGTGATCAAGGTCGTCCCGCCGGCCCCGGGCGCCGAGGAAATGCAGCGGTTGCTGGCCGACAAGGCCCGCGCCAGTTCCGATGCCCAGCTGCTGCGCCTGTACAGCACGCCCGAGGACATCGACCGGGCACGCGACCGCAAGCTNGCCGAGCTGGACGGGTTGATCGGCGTGGCGCGCAGCAACTTGCAATCGGCGCGCCTGCAGCAGGACAACTTGCAGAGCCAGGCGGCGGATCATGAGCGTGCCGGGCGGGCAGTGCCGGAGCACCTGCTGGCGCAGATCGACAACCAGAAGGACGAACAGCTGCGTCAGTACAAGGACATTGCCCGCTACCAGGAAGCGCGCAAACAGGCGCAGGCCAGCTTCGCTGCCGATCGCCAGCGTCTCGCCGAGCTGCTGGGCAAGCGGCGCTANCTGGCGCTCACACCCTCGATCGGCCTATCGGGCTATTCCTGCGGCGCGCAGTGCTCATAGCCGCGCACCTTGTCGCGCAACCACTGCGGTAGAGGCCGGTTGCTGCGACTGGCGCTGTCGGCATGCACGTAGATCACTTCACCTGCAGTCAGCGGCTCGTCCCCGCGCCAGATGCCCAGGTTGAAACGCAGGCTGGAGCGCCCCAGGCGGCCAACGCGCACGCCAATCTCCAGCAGGTCGTCGAAGCGCGCCGGCGCCAGATACTCGAGTACCGTCTTGATCGCGAAGAAGTCGCCGCCGTCGCGACTCAGGTCGGCCGGGTAGGCGATGTCCAGGGCGCGAAAGTATTCGGTGATGGCGACATCCGCATAGGTCAGATAGTGGCCGTTGAACACGATGCTCTGGGGGTCGACTTCGGCCCAGCGCACTCGCAGCGAGTGGAAGAAGCGGAAGGCGTCACGGGACGGTGCGGTGGTCATGGCGAGGCTCTGCTTGGTCGGTGAGATCGCTAGAGCTTCGACGCACAGCCGCAGAACGGCAAGTGACAGGCAGGCTTATTCAAGGGGCGAATCAGCCCGAGCCAGTCGGGCTGATTTGCGAGTTGCCGGTTTCAGTGACGCTTGCGGTTGCAGATCTGGGTACCGACACCGCTGTCGGTGAAGATTTCCAACAGCACCGCGTTGGGCACCCGGCCGTCGATGATGTGCGCGCTGGTTACACCGCCCTGAACCGCTTCGAGAGCGCAGCGAATCTTCGGCAGCATGCCGCCGTAGATGGTGCCATCGGCGATCAGGCCGTCGACCTGTTCGGTGGTCAGGCCGGTGAGCACCTCGCCCTGCTTGTCCAGCAGGCCGGCGATGTTGGTCAGCAGGATCAGTTTCTCGGCCTTCAAGGCTTCGGCGACCTTGCCGGCAACCAGGTCGGCGTTGATGTTGTAGGACTCGCCTTGCGCGCCGACGCCGATCGGCGCGATGACCGGGATGAAGTCACCCTTGACCAGCATGTTGAGCAGGTCGGTATTGACCCCGATGACTTCGCCGACGTGGCCGATGTCGATGATTTCCGGGGTGGTCATCTCCGGGGTCTGGCGGGTTACGGTGAGCTTCTTGGCGCGGATCAGCTCGGCGTCCTTGCCGGTCAGGCCGATGGCGCTGCCGCCATGGCGGTTGATCAGGTTGACGATGTCCTTGTTGACCTGGCCGCCGAGGACCATTTCCACCACGTCCATGGTCTGTGCGTCGGTCACGCGCATGCCGTCGATGAAGTGGCTCTCGATCGACAGGCGCTTGAGCAGGTCGCCGATCTGCGGACCGCCACCATGCACCACCACCGGGTTGATGCCGACCGCCTTCATCAACACGATGTCGCGGGCGAAGTTGGTTTTCAGTTCGTCGCTTTCCATGGCGTTGCCACCGTACTTGACCACCAGGGTCTTGCCGACGAAGCGGCGAATGTACGGCAACGCTTCGGACAGGACTTTGGCGACGTTACTGGCGGCATCACGTTCGAGGGTCATGCGGGTCTCCATGGCTAATCTCAATCAAAACGGCAAAGTGATATCGGGTGCAGCGCTATACAGTTGCGCGCGGAAGACTTCCTTGATGCGCTCGAGTTCGTCCTCGGTGTCGGCCTCGAAGCGCAGCACCAGCATCGGCGTGGTGTTGGAGGCGCGGACCAGGCCCCAGCCCTTGGGGTAGTCGACGCGTACACCGTCCAGGGTGGTGAGGTTGGCGTCGCCCCAGNGGCCGTCGCGCTGCAGGGTGTCGATGATGCTGAATTTGCTNTGCTCGGTAACCTGGATATTGATTTCCGGGGTGGATATATCACAGGGGAAGGCGGCGAACACCTGTTCGGCGTCGCGCTTGTCCTGGCTGAGAATCTCCAGCAGACGAGCGGCGCTGTAGATACCGTCGTCGAAGCCGAACCAGCGCTCCTTGAAGAATATATGCCCGCTCATCTCGCCGGCCAGCAAGGCGCCGGTTTCCTTCATCTTTTTCTTGATCAGCGAGTGGCCGGTTTTCCACATCACCGGCCGGCCGCCGTAGCCGCTGATCAGCGGGGTCAGGCGGCGGGTGCATTTGACGTCGAAGATGATGTCGGCACCGGGATTGCGCGACACCACGTCCTTGGCGAACAGCATCAGCAGGCGATCCGGGTAGATGATGGTGCCCTTGTTGGTCACCACGCCGACCCGGTCGCCGTCGCCGTCGAACGCCAGGCCGAGGTCGGCCTGCTCTTCCTTGACCTTGGCGATCAGGTCGACCAGGTTCTCCGGCTTGCCCGGGTCCGGGTGGTGGTTGGGGAAGGTGCCGTCGACATCGCAGAACAGCGGAATCACCGTGCAGCCCAGGGCTTCGATCAGCTGTGGGGCGATTACCCCGGCCGCGCCGTTGCCGCAGTCGACCACTACCTTCAGCGGTTTGGCCGTGGCGATGTCGTCGCGAATATGGTTGAAGTAGCGCTCCAGCACATCGACCTGCTCGACCGTGCCGACGCCGCTGACCAGGTCGTTGGTGTCGATGCGGGTCTTGAGCGCCTGAATCTGTTCATTGGCCAGGGTGTCGCCGGCGATGACGATCTTGAAACCGTTGTAATCCGGCGGGTTGTGGCTGCCGGTGAGCATCACCGCTGATTTGCCCGCGAGGATATGGCCGGCGTAGTAGACCACCGGAGTTGGCACCATGCCGACATCGCTGACGTTGCAGCCGCAGTCGAGCAGGCCCTGAATCAGTTGTTCGACCAGCTCTGGGCCGGACAGGCGGCCATCGCGCCCCACAGCAACATTCGGCTCGCCCTGCGCGAGGCTCTGCGAGCCGATCGCGCGGCCGATCCAGTAGGCGGTTTGCGCCGTCAGGCTGCTGCCGACCACGCCGCGAATGTCATAGGCGCGGAAGATGTCGGCGGGCACTTTTGGTGCTGAGTTTAGGCTGTTCATAACGGGGGCTTGCTCCAGTCCCAGGAGATCCTGGTCTTCGTCGAGAATGTCGATATCGAGGATATCGGTGTCTTGAAACAGCGGATCGATCAACCCGGCCGTCTGGCTGGGTACCGCTGCGGGCGAAGCGCTGCCGGCGCTGTTGGGGTCTTCCGTTGCTTTGCTGGTGTGACGCGACAGGCGCGTCAGGAGTTTTACCAGGCTGTCGAGCGCCGGCAGGCTCAGGCTGAAAGCTTTGACGGCTTTACCGGCTGAGAGTTCTTTAACCAGTCGTTCTAGTTGCAATACATCCTGGTGCAGGCGTCGTTGCTGGCCGCTGTACACCAGGTAGAGGCCCAGTAGGGCGCCCGCCAGTGCGAGCAGCGTCGCCAGGCCAGGCAGGGTGGGCGAGAAGGCCGCTGCGGTCAGGCGCGGGCCCGGGGTGAAGCCGAGTTGCCAGTTCGGGTTGCCGCTATCGAAGTGCTGTGCCTCGCCCTGGGCCTGGCCGCGGTGCGTCAGCACCTGGCCGGCGCTATTGCCGAATTGCTGAAGCAGTTGCAGTTGGCCGACGTCGGCCGGTAGCGGCGGCAAGTTGGCCAGCAGGCGGTTCAGTTCGACGGCCAGCAGCAGCGTGCCCTGCGCGGGCTGGCCATCGCTATGGCGCAGTGGCGCGACGCTGTAGACCAGCCAGCGCTGGCCGATCTTGTAGGCCTCGGCAGCAGGCGTCTGGCCGTTTTCCGCGCGGCGCAGCATGTCCAGCGCGGCAAAGTTCATCGGCGCGTCCCGGCCCATGTCCTGAACGGCTTCGCCGCGGGCATTGAGGTGCGCATCGATCACGCCATCCCAGTAGCGCAGGTTGCGTTCGGCCGCCCGCAGCTGTTGGCTGTCCCGGCTTTGCACGGCCTGCAGCAACGCGGGATTGCGTGCCGCGGCGCGGGTGTCGGCGGCCAGTTGCAGCAGTGCCTGTTGCAGCGCGGCGGCCTGGGCGCCGCCCCAGGCCTGGGTGAGTTGCTGCTGTTGCCGTTGCTGCACACTGTTGAACAGGCCGAACCAGAGCAGCGCGCCGGCCAGAACCAGTCCGCTGATGACCGCCAACAGGCCTGGCAACAGGGCGCTGGCGGTCTGTTTGCCGGTGCTCGACAATTGCATGCCCGGGCTGGTGGCGGCTTCCTTGGCGGTGCGCTTGAAGCGTTTCATCGAACGTCTCCCTGGCGGTTCATCCTGTTGGCGGCTCGTCTTGTTGGCAGTTGGTCTTGTTCGCAGCTGGTCTTGAAAGTGGCACTCAGTGACTGCCGGAATGGCCAAAACCGCCCGCGCCGCGCTGGCTCTCGTCGAACTGCTCGACCAGCTCGAAGTGCGCCTGCACCACCGGCACCAGGATCAGCTGGGCGATGCGCTCGCCGATGGCCATGCTGAAGGCGCTTTGCCCGCGGTTCCAGCAGGACACCATCAGCTCGCCCTGGTAGTCCGAGTCGATCAGGCCGACCAGGTTGCCGAGGACGATGCCGTGCTTATGGCCGAGGCCCGAGCGCGGCAGGATCAGCGCCGCCAGGCCGGGGTCGCCGATGTAGATCGACAGGCCGGTGGGGATCAGCACGGTTTGTCCGGGCTCGAGGATCAGTTCCTGCTTGAGCATGGCGCGCAGGTCGAGGCCGGCGGAGCCCGGGGTGGCGTACTGCGGCAGGGGGAATTCGCTGCCCAGGCGCGGGTCGAGGATTTTGGCTTGTAAGGCGTGCATTTCAGGCTCTGCGGTCGGTGAATGGGGGCATCAGGCGCGCTGCAAGCGGTCGGCGATAAAGGCCACCAGTTGGCGGGCGATCTTGCCTTTGCTGGTCTGCGCGAAGCTGCTTTGCTGGAGGTCGCGATCGATGACGGTGATGGCGTTTTCCTCGCTGTTGAAGCCGATGCTCGGGTTGGCCACGTCGTTGGCGACGATCAGGTCGAGGTTCTTGTCCTGCAGCTTGCGCGAGGCATAGCCCAGCAGGTTCTCGGTCTCGGCCGCGAAGCCGACGCTGAACGGTCGGTCGGCGCGTCCGGCCAGCGTGGCGAGGATATCCGGGTTGCGCACCATTTGCAGGAGCAGGCCGTCGCCGCTGGCCGGGTCTTTCTTCAATTTGTGCTGGGCGACCACTTCCGGGCGGTAATCGGCGACGGCGGCAGCGGCGATCAGCAGGTCGCAGGGCATGGCGGCTTCGCAGGCGGCGAGCATGTCGCGGGCGCTGACCACGTCGATGCGGCTGACCCGGTCCGGGGTCGGCAAGTGCACCGGGCCACTGATCAGGGTGACCCGTGCGCCGGCTTCGGCGGCGGCCTCGGCGAGGGCGAAGCCCATCTTGCCGGAGCTGTGATTGGTGATGTAACGCACCGGGTCGATGTTTTCCTGGGTCGGCCCCGCGGTGATCAGCACGTGCTTGCCGGTCAGAGCCTGGTTCTGGAAGCAATCGGCGGCGCATTGCGCCAGCTCGTCGGCTTCCAGCATGCGGCCGAGGCCGACGTCGCCGCAGGCCTGGCTGCCTGCCGCCGGGCCGAACAGGCGGATGCCGCGCTCACCGAGCAGCTGGGCGTTGGCCTGGGTGGCCGGATCGCGCCACATGGCCTGGTTCATCGCCGGGGCCAGGGCTACCGGGGCGTCGGTGGCCAGCACCAGGGTGGTCAGCAGGTCATCGGCGACACCCTGGGCCAGGCGCGCCATCAGGTCGGCGGTGGCCGGGGCGATCAGCACCAGGTCGGCCCAGCGCGCCAGTTCGATATGGCCCATGGCGGCTTCGGCGGCGGGATCGAGCAGATCCAGGTGGACCGGGTGGCCGGACAGGGCCTGCAGGGTCAGCGGCGTGATGAATTCGCGGCCGCCACGGGTCATGACCACATGCACGTCAGCGCCCAGATCGCGCAGGCGGCGAACCAGCTCTGCGCTCTTGTAGGCGGCAATGCCGCCACCCACGCCGAGAACGATGCGTTTTCGATATAGCCGCTGCATAGGCCTGCCTTGTATTGGGTGGATGTACGCCGCAACGGTGATGCCTGCCAGGCAGACCGTCGGGCTTTTGCAGTGGGACAGAGTCCCAAGTCCGATAGGCCGCCAGGCCAGTCGCCGCGCAAAAAGATGGGCTAAGATAGCACAGCAGCCGCAGTGGAAAAGCGGCACCAGGAGCTTGCCAGACCAAGGCCGCAGGGCTGTTCAGGGGTGGCAGGCTCAGGCTCGACATGGAGGTGCTATGAGCATTCGCGATTGGCCGGCGGCGGAACGCCCGCGGGAGAAACTTCTGGCCCAGGGGGCCGCCAGCCTGACTGACGCCGAATTACTGGCGATCTTCCTGCGGACCGGCGTGGCCGGGCAGAGCGCCGTGGATCTGGCGCGCCATCTGCTCGCTGACTTCGGTGGGCTGCGTGCGTTGATGCAGGCGGATTTGCCGTCCTTCAGCCGGCGTCTGGGGCTGGGCCCGGCCAAGTTCGCCCAGTTGCAGGCGGTGCTGGAGATGGCCCGCCGGCATCTGGCCGAGCAATTGCGCCGCGACTCGGCGCTGGAAAGCCCGCAGGCGGTGCGCGATTACCTCAAGGCGCTGCTGCGCCACGAACCCCATGAGGTGTTTGGTTGCCTGTTTCTCGATGCCAAGCATCGGGTGCTGGCCTTCGAGGCGCTGTTCCACGGCTCCATCGACAGCGCCAGCGTCTATCCCCGCCAGGTGGTCAAGCGTGCACTGGCGCATAACGCCGCGGCGCTAATCCTGACCCATAACCATCCCTCGGGCGTGGCCGAGCCGAGTCAGGCGGACCGGGTGCTGACCAAGCGCCTGAAGCAAGCGCTGGAGCTGGTCGATGTCCGGGTACTCGACCACTTCATCGTCGGCGACGGCGAACCACTGTCGATGGCCGAGTACGGTTGGTTGTAGCCGGGGCGCCGACATTTCTTCAGCGGGACTGAACGCTGCGAAGCCCGGCATGGCGGCTTCGCGGCTTCGCGGTTTGGCGCCTTGGCGGCCGTCAGGGCGCCAGGCGCACCTTGGCGAAATCCTGGCGGCCAAAGGGACTGACCTGATAGCCCTCGACTTCCTTGCGGATCAGGGCGTAGGCGGTGGGGTGGGCCAGGGGCAGCCACAGCGCCTGCTGCTGGATGATCCGCTGCGCGTCCTGATAGATCTGGCTGCGCTGCGCCTGGTCGCTGGTGGTTTTGCCGGCGGCGATCAGCTTGTCCAGTTGCGGGTCGCAATAGCGGGCGAAGTTCAGTCCCGACTCGAGCGAGGCGCAGGCGAATTGCGGGGTGAGGAAGTTGTCCGGGTCGCCATTGTCGCCGGCCCAGCCCATGAACAGCAGGTCGTGTTCGCCGGCCTTGGCCCGGCGGATCAGCTCGCCCCATTCGATCACGCGGATCTCGGCCTGAATGCCGACCTTGCCCAGGTCGGCCTGCAGCAACTGGGCGCCGAGGCCCGGGTTGGGGTTGAGCAGGCTGCCGCTGGGGCGGGTCCAGATGGTGGTCTTGAAGCCCTCGGGCAGGCCGGCCTCGGCCAGCAGGGCGCGGGCCTTGGCCGGGTCGTGGGCATAACCGGGCAGTTCTGCGGCATAGCTCCAGGTATTGGGCGGATAGGGGCCGTTGGCCGCCTCGGCGCTGTTCTCGAACACCGCTTGCAGATAGCTGGCTTTGTCGAAGGCCAGGTTGATCGCCTGGCGCACGGCGGTTTTATCCAGGGGGGCATGCTGGCTGTTGATGCCGACGAAGGCGGTCATGAAGGCGGCGGTGTGCACGCTCTTCAGCTCGGCATCGGCGGCACTGGCCTGCACGTCCTGCGGCTTGGGCGAGAGGGCGATATGGCATTCGCCGCGGCGCAGCTTCTGCAGGCGCACATTGGCGTCCGGGGTGATGGCGAACACCAGGCTATCCACCGNTGGCTTGCCGGCAAAGTACTCGGGGTTGGCGTCATAGCGCACCACCGCGTCTTTCTGGAAGCGCTTGAAGACAAAGGGGCCACTGCCGATCGGCTGGCTGTTGAGCCGCTCCGGGGTGCCGGCGGCGAGCAACTGGTCGGCGTACTCGGCGGAATAGATCGAGGCGAAGCCCATGCTCAAGGTGGCGAGGAAGGTGGCGTCGGGCCGACTCAGGGTGAAGCGCAGGCTGTGTTCGCCGAGCTTGTCGATGCTCTTGATCAGGCTGGGCAGCTGCATCGATTGGGCGTGTGGATAGCCGCCGGGCGCAGTCTTGTGCCAGGGGTGGGCCGGGTCGAGCATGCGCTGGAAGCTGAACAAGACGTCGTCGGCGGTCAATGGGCGGCTGGGGCTGAAATAGTCGGTTTCGTGGAAGGCGACATCCTCGCGCAAGACAAAGCTGTAGCTCAGGCCGTCTTCGCTGACGTCCCAGCTCTGCGCCAGGCTGGGCAGCAGCTGGCCGCTGCCGGCATCGAATTCCACCAGGCGGTTCATCAGCACATCGGCCGAGGCATTGGTGGTGGTCAGCGAGTTGTATTGCACAACGTCGAAGCCATCCGGGCTGGCTTCGGTGCAGACGCTGAGCGTGGCGGCCTGAATCAAAAGCGGGCTCAGCAGGCCGGTCAATAGCAGCGTTTGGGTGGCGAGGCGCATGACAGACTCCTTGATAATGCGGTGCGCACACACATGGCGCGCCGACAAAGGCTTCACCCTAGACCATAACGCACGGCCAGAACAGCGGACTTGTCGACGAGCGGTAGACTGGCACTGCCGCCTGCGCTGCTGGCCTGGAGGCCGCTGTTGCGCAGCAGGCGCGCGCGGGTCGAAAGTGCGTTTAGCCTTGTTGCACTCTGGGCTTTCTGGTATAAAGCAGCGCTCTTTTGTAGGGGCCCGGTTCGTGCGCTTTGTTGTGCAGCTGGTAAGACCCTCGAGATACGCGGCGCCGAGCGCCAATGATATTGAGTTTAAGCGGCCAACCCATGCCGGGTTGGGCATGTGGTTTTAGAGGGCTGAGGCATGTCGAGAGTCTGTCAAGTTACCGGTAAGGGTCCGG
>C687J26845_10002595_pt1 | contig 10397 bp, 11 predicted proteins | sample RifCSPlowO2_12_FD_26845 | JGI IMG/M metagenome (IMG submission 26845) | reverse complement strand
GTCCCTGACCAACTTGACTCTCAGTGGATTGAGATGAATGTAGCGTACCAGTTCGGTGAAATAACTGTCCCCGTCACAGACGATCGATTTGTANCGATTCTGAAATAGATGACCATGGCGGCGGTGACGCAGGTTGTAATTCACCGCGTACCCGGTCAATAGCCGTCGCATGAATGGCGCTAATCCCAACCCGCCGCTGCTCAGTAGAATATGGGCGTGGTTGCTCATCAAGGCCCAGGCGTAGATCGGTGTCCCGCTCTCCGCGGCGAGGTCGCCCAACCGGCGCACAAATCGCTTCGATCCTGGTCGTCATCAACGATGCGCCGCCNCTCNATCCCTCGGATCATCACATGGTGGAGCGTCCCTGGACTATCGAGCCTCGCTTGCCGTGGCATCGCTTACCGCCTCCGACTCTGTTGNCGATCCCATATTAGACTTTGTCCAGCTAGTCAACAACGTCCCGTATCACAACGTCCCGTATCACGTCCCGTACTTATTTGGCCCGCGACCGAGCTTGACATAGAGGTAACGAAGCCGCGCCTGCACGCTCTGATTATTGGTGTGGCCGACTACCCGCACTTAAACGGCGGCGATTCGACAAGGTTGGCTGCGGACCCCCTTGGCCTCAGTCAAATTACGACGCCGCGCTACACAGCACCCGCAATTTCCGACTGGCTAAGAACTTCTTACAAAAATCCCACTTGCGAACTGGGTTCNATCGAGGTGTTAGTTTCGCCATCATCCCCGATTAATTCTCCGACTGGATCGGTGCAGGCGGAAGCAGCAACGAAGCAAAATATAAAAAATGCATTCAACATGTGGGAAAAACGATGCTCGAAGCAAGCTGACAATATCGCGTTTTTTTATTTTTGTGGTCATGGACTGAGTAAGACCGACCAGTTTCTTTTGCCCGAAAACTTTGGTGACCCTTCATCTCCCAACCAATGGGACAATTGTATCAATTTCAGCGGAATGCGCGTGGGAATGCGTAAATGTGCGGCGCAGACACAATTATTTTTCGTTGACGCGTGTCGCGAAACACCCTTCGGTGTACTGACGGCGCTCAATGTTTCTGGAGATTCACTGATCACCGCAAGCATTACAGATACGGTAAGTTGTTCTGCTGCGTATTATGCAACCGCAAATGGGAAGCAAGCATTTGGGCCAGATAAAGACGTATCGTATTTCGGACAGGCTTTGGTATCTTGTCTAGGTGCGTATTCCGACGCAAATCGACACCCGTTCCGCGTGCAAATCGACACTCGTTCCGATTGAAATCGGCACTTATTCCGAGGCAAATCGGCACCCGTACTTAGGGTGAGCTGAAGCAAGCGACGCTGGATAACGCGGCTGTTATCCTCCCTGTTTGAAAAACAAGGAGGGTTAATGGCCAACACGAGGTTATCCATGCGCAAGATCAAAGAAGTTCTCCGTCTGGCACACGACGGTCATCTAAACACGCGGCAAGTGGCGCTGAGCTTAAACATCAGCCGCAGCACGGTTAAAGACTATCAGGCACGGGCGCAAAAAGCGGGGCTTTTCTGGCCTTTGCCGGGAGACTTGACCGAAGAGGCGTTAGAGCAAAAACTCTTTCCGCCGCTGGTTGGCAACGAAGCGCCGGCCAAAGCGTTGCCGGATTTCGATTACATCTACCGCGAGCTAAAGAGCCACAAGAAGTTCAATCTCACTCTCGATCAGCTGTGGCGGGAGTATCGAGAACAACATCCCGACGGCTACCAGTACTCGCAGTACTGTCAGCTCTATCGCCATTACCGATCAAAGCTCGACTACTCGATGCGCCAGGATCACAAGGGCGGCGAGAAACTGTTTGTCGATTACGGCGAAGGGCTATCGTTGGTCGATCCCCAAACGGGCGAGCCGATCAAGACCGAGCTCTTTGTCGCGGTCTGGGGGGCTTCCACTTACACCTTCGCCGAAGCCACGCTCACCCAAAAACTGCCCGATTGGATTGGCTCCCATACCCGAGCCTTTGATTACTTTGGCTGCGTCCCCAAGATCGTGGTCCCCGATTGTCTGAAAAGCGCCGTCAGCCACGCCTGCCGCTACGAGCCCGAGATAAATCCAACCTATGCCAACATGGCCAGTCACTACGGCATTTGCGTTATCCCGGCCCGGCCCGCTCGTCCCCGGGACAAGGCTAAAGTCGAGAACGGGGTACTGATCGCCAAGCGCTGGATTCTAGCCGTCTTACGCCACCGGAAGTTTTACGCTTTGGCCGATCTCAATGCAGCCATCAGTGAACTGCTCGAACGTCTAAACAACCGAGCGCTGCGCAAGCTCAAACAATCGCGCCGCGAACTCTTTGTCCGCTTCGATCAGCCCAACGCTCAGCCCCTACCGCAGAAGTCCTACGAGTACGCCGAGTGGAAGATCGCCACCGTCAGCATCGACTACCATATCGAAGTCGACGAGCACTACTACAGCGTGCCGCGTGAACTGAAGGGCGAAAGACTCGAAGTCCGGCTTTCTGCCCACACCGTGGAGGCCTTCCGCAAAGGCCAGCGCGTGGCCGGCCATGTCCGTAGCTTTGTGCCCCATCAGCACACCACGGTCAAAGAACATATGCCACCGGCGCACCAGGCCTATGCCGAATGGAGTCCCTCCCGATTCATCCGCTGGGCCGAAAAGACCGGCCCGCACACGGCTCGACTGGTTCAAACCCTCATCGAGAGCCGAGCCCACCCCGAACAAGCTTACCGCTCGTGTCTAGGGATCCTGCGACTCGATAAACATTATCCTAAAGAGCGACTGGAAAACGCCGCCGCCCGGGCGCTGCGTTTTTCCAATCTCTCGCTCAAAGCTCTGCGCAAAATCTTGGAGAACGGGCTCGATCGTTTGGAAGAAAAAGACGCTGGCTCGACGGCGGCGCTGCCCGCTCACGACAACATCCGCGGCGGCCAGTATTACCACTGAGCGGCGAAATTAAATGACCGCAACAAAAAACGACGCGTTTAAAGCCTCATTAACGCACGTNCTCAATGGGGTGAAGGGGTAGGCTACCCCCCAATTTCATCAGAACCAAAAACTACAACCAGAAATAAACCAGAAAGGAAATCTCCGATGCTTAACCAACAAACTCTGCAAACTCTCAACGCTCTCAAACTCTTCGGCATGGCCCGTAGCTTTGGCGACAAGATCGTTCATCCCTCATCCGCCGATCTCTCCCACCAGGAGTTCTTCGGTCTGATTGTCCAGGACGAAAAAACCTACCGCGATAATCTCCGTCTTAAACGCCTCCTCCTGAGCGCCAAGCTCACCCAACCCGCCTGTCTCGAAGACATCGATTACAAACATCCCAGAGGTTTAAACAAACAAACTATCCTAGAACTATCCTCCACGGANTGGATCACCCGTCATCAGACCGTGCTCCTGACAGGCCCCACCGGTGTCGGTAAAAGTTATCTCGCCTGTGCGCTCGGCAACTTCGCCGCCCGTCAAGGTCATACCGTGCTCTATCTGCGCGCTCCACGTCTGTTCGAAATGCTGCTTCAGGCTAAAGCCGATGGTTCCCATCTCAAGATGCTGACCCGATTGGCCAAGGTCCAACTGCTCATCATAGATGACCTGTTTCTGACTCCGCTCCACGATTTGCAAAGAAACGATCTGCTCGAAATCATCGAGGATCGCTACCACAACGCTCCCACTATCATCACCAGCCAATGCCCGATCAAAGACTGGCATCCCATCATCGGTGAACCCACCGTCGCCGATGCCATCTTGGATCGCCTGCTGCACCACAGCTTCAAAATCGAACTGAAAGGAGAATCAATCAGAAAAACCAAGAAATGATCCCGTGACTTGCAACTCAGACAACACTTAGGCTATGAACAAATTCCCAGCGTCGCTACGCTCCGACTTCTCGGACTGCCGATTTACTCCGGTATGCGTGCCGGTTTGCTTCGGAATCGGTGGCGATTTCATCGGAATACTCATCCAGCCGCACGACGCGCCCCTCGCACTGGATGGACGCCTCTCTGAGGTGTACGGAGAGAGTGAACGTGTCGCCGATGGAGTGGGCGCGCCCGGTCTCAAAGAAGATACCCGAGGTGCTGATGTTACGGGTGATCCCCGTCGATCCGTCTTGAAGGCGTACGGGCGCCGCAAGTTGATACCTCTGGGCGCGACGCCGTTCTTGCATTCAAATTGTTTATGACGAGGCCTGCCGCCGCACCATTGATCGAAGGCAACATTTTTCTATTAGCTTCGGACTATATCGAGGATCAGGGGGAGATATAGACGAGATATATCGAAAGTTAGGGGTCGATGGTAAAAGCAAAGGGCAGAGCGCAGAGCGCAAAGAGCAAGGGGCAGGGCGCAAAGCGCGAACGGCAGAGCGCAAAGGGCAAAGGGCGGGAGAACCGTAAGTCGTCAGACGTTGCTATCTTTTCTTTTTCGCCTTATAAGGAAGAGGCAAAAGAGAGACTCCGTCCAGCGATTCGAATTCTGGATCTTTGTGAACAAGGGTGAGGTTATGAACTGCGGCTGTCGCTGCGATCCAGGCATCGGCTACAGAGATTTTATCGCGGGCCTTGAACCTCGCTGCCGGCAGGACGAGGGCGTCTTCCAAGGATAACTCGGTCACAGGAAGACCCCTCACAAGGAGGAGAAGATGGTTAGCCTCCTCTTCGCCTCTCTCCCCGGAGGAAACGTAGTACACCTCCATCGCTGTCATCGCTGAAATGGACAGAGTGATCTGCTCCCTCTTAGCTTTGCCCAGAAGCTCTTCTACCAGATCAGCCCCCTCCTCATTGTCAGTTAAGGCGAAGATGGCAGAGGTATCCAGAAGATAGGCCTTACTCAAGCGCCTTGTCCTCCCGCCTCTTTTTGAGCAACGCCCCGCGTAGAGGATGTTTTTCAGAGAAGCCTCGAAGGGCCTTGATACGGTCCGCAGGGAGGGGAGTTACCTGCATCACTTTACCGTCTGTAGACCACACTAACTGAGAGCTGGGACCTATGTTAAACCTTTTTCGCAGAGCCGCCGGGACCACTGTCTGCCCCTTGCGGGTTACGCTTGTCTTATGCATAAAAGCAATTCCTTTCTTGAAAGGTAAGCTAATTTGCTTTATACAATACGAAATGCGTAGATACAAGACGAAGAAGAAAAAATAGCTCCTGACCCTGTTTAACGCTTTCTGCCGGGGCGCGGGCGGGCAAAGCATGTCCTGAGCAAGGTCGAAAGGGCGCGATAAATTTTCTTGCAGTCGTTTTGTCCAACATTTCTGAGGTAAGAATCTATACCGCGACATTGAGACTCGGTTGCACCAAGCGCGACTTCGGAGGAGGAGCCAATTTCTTGATCCGCACATAGACGACGGCCTGGTTCCTTTCCCGATGACGACGAGCTAAGGCGAGATTCTTGCGGCACAGGGCTGGGTCATCATCCGGCAGGATCACCACCAGAGCGTTATCTGGAATTCTATCCGCCACCTGAGGATGCTCAGCGAGATACTTATTGAACTCGGTGTTCAGGACAATGTTTTTATAGATGGAATTTCTTCTATTCACTCTTTACCTCCTCAAAGTATCTTCGCCGGTAATTTCCCCAGTTCGCTCGGATATCTTCCTCGGCGTATGAAAACGCATCATTGTAGTTTGGAAAATGCAGCAAGGTTTTTTCTTTGGTTCCATCTGGCTTGAGGACATCCGTGTGTGGCTGGCCATGGGCTGTATCATAGCGAACAATGGCCGTCCATTCATCCCTCAGCAGGGTCTCATATTGGACAATAAACTCGACAATCCTCCCCCTGTCCTTCTTGAACCGAACCCGTATACGCTCTTTTACTTGGAACATTCTTCCCGCTGGTCCTAAGCGAAGTAAACGAGACGTTCGCTTTCCCGATTCAATTTTTCATCCTTCATAATTCATCCTTCGTTCCCCGCGCCCTCAGCGCCGAGATCGAGAGCAAACTCTCCGAGTGAGGGAGCAAGAGCAAGTGGCAAAATAGTTCTCTGCCCCCAACGTCTTCCACGGACACAACCGTCAAGAGTGATACGAATGTTATGCCTGCCCCTGACCCGTAATCCCTTTACTCACGTCTCGTGCCGCAGGCCAATCATATAATTTGTGCTAAACGTTTCCAAAATTGTTTATAAATAACGGCCAGGCCCCAAAGCCGACCCCGTTCCCCTAAGCAGGCAAATGTCAAAGTAAAGGCCCCGATCCGACCCGACCCCCGATCCGAATCGGGGCTGGAAGGCGGTCACACCCGTAAGCGGCCAGAACCAAGCCTCCCGCCGCGGCTCACACCTTTTGCCCAGTGGTTTTTCTTTCCTCCGACTCATGGTAGGATTGCGGCTTGAACATCGATTGGATCAGGCAGCAGATTCGATCAGGAGCCTATGAGTTCAGCGGCCACGCTGAAGACGAACGGCAGGTTGATAGAATCACTATCTCGGAGGTCGAAGAATCGCTGCTGAACGGAGAGGTTCTCGAAGATTATCCCAATGACGCAAGAGGGCCAAGTTGTCTCGTCCTCGGGCACGCCAGTCGGGGCTATCCAATTCACGTGGTCTGTGGACAAACTCCCTCGCTGCGGCTCAGGGTGATTACGGTCTATGTCCCTTCTCTACCGAAGTGGATCGATGAAAGGACTCGACGGAGGTAACGGTGGCTAGAACGAGGTATAAATACGATGATTGCACGTATTGCGGCGGCCGTGTGAAAGAGCGCCGCGTGCAGAAGCCGTGCTTCTGGGGTGACAAACTGATCGCCCTCGCTGACAAGGTGCCGGCGGGAGTGTGCGAACAGTGCGGTGAGCGCTACTACAAGGCGGCCGTCCTCAAGCGACTCGAAGCGGACCTCAAAACCCGCCGCCGCGCCCGACTAATCCGTCTCCCCGTCATTGAATACGCGGCGTAAACCATGTCTTCCTCGGCACGAAAGAACCTCATGACTGCTACCTTACCGAGCTTATGCGGGAAAAAAGGGACAGGTTGATTTTTCAGGACTCAGAAATTGGAAAAGCAGCCCGCCCCCTTTAATTCCCCAGAGTTTGATCCGAGCCAGGTTAAAGAAAGGCTGGACCCAGGCGCAACTCGCGTGGCGGGTCGGCATGCAACAGCCCAACATCGCGCGCCTGGAGGGGGAAAATTACGATCGCGTGTCCTTGCCGACGCTCAAAATAGTCGCCCGCGCCCTCGGCGCCTCAGCCTTTAAAATTGTGGCTGATCAGCCTAAGGCTGATCCGCGGTTAATATTCCGGATTCTTTGCACCACAGAGACGCTCGCCCTGTGGAATTGCAGCCCGGTATTCCACAGGGCAAGAGTTCGCAGAGGGGAAGAACCCGGAGTATTCAACACGAAGAACACGAAGGAAGATTTGTCGCGCCAAGGCGCAAAGCTCGCCAAGTGCGGAGGAACAATATTCTCGTGCCAAGCATGTCCTGAACTTAACCGAAGTAATGCCAAGCCAGCCAAGTGAGACTCGTTGTCATTTCGACCGACGGGAGAAATCTTTCTTAGATCCCTCGCATTCGCTCGGGATGACGGGCCTCGGCCTGTCACCTTTGCGGCCTTTGCGTCTTTGCGCGAGATATTCCGAGTTTCGGTTGCGGCGTAGCCGCTCTGTGGCCTTCGTGGTGGAAATTACCTTCACGGCAATGACGGCTAGACGAGTCCTTTTTCCTGGGCGTAGCGGGTGAGCTTTGTACGGCTATCGACGCCGAGCTTTTGGTAGATGTTGTGGAGGTGCATCTTGACCGTTCCCTCGCTAATGAAAAGCTTCTTGGCGATTTCGGTGTTGCGCAGGCCNGCGGCGACCTGCTTGACGATCTCGATCTCTCTCGGGGTCAGCAGCAGAGTGACTTCGCGCTGTCCCGCCTCGCGCTGGAGCAGTTTTTCCAGCGCGCTGGTTACCGAGCGCTTCTCCAGCCAGAGCTCGCCGGCGTGCACTTGACGGATGCACTGCACGAGGAGCTTGGGCGCCATCTCTTTGAGCACCAGGCCGCGCACCCCGAGGCGAACGGCCTCGGCCACCTCATCCTCTCCCAGCGCGGCCGTCAGCAGCACTACGCGCGTGGACAGCTTTTCTTTTTTCATCCCCCGAAGCAGACTCAGGCCATCTATTCCGGGCATACGAATATCCAGAACCAAAACGTCCGGTTTGTGCTTGCGAACGGCCTTGACCGTCTCCTCGCCGTCGAGGCAGCGGGCCACGACTTTAAAGTCCTTTTCCAGGCGGAAGAGATTCTCCATGCCGTCGAGAATTAGCGGATGATCGTCTGCGATAACCAGCGTAATCGGCATCTCACATGGCTCGCGTCGATAGTGGCAGCGTAACTTCAAGCCGGGACCCGGAGTCGGCGGAAAAAATATCCAACCTTCCCCCCAGGGAGGCAACCCTGCTCTTGATCGTGGCCGGACCGAATCCCGTGGCGGCAATCGAGACGTGATCGTGGTAGCCGCGAGAAGGGAAGCCGTGGCCATTGTCGGAAATGTTGATGCGCAGTTGACGATCTTCCAACGCCAGCTCCACACGCGCCGCCGACGCCTTGCCGTGGCGCGCGGCATTGACCAGCCCCTCCCGGACTATGTGATAAATTTCGTGCGCGAAAGTAGGGATCTGCCGCTCAAGACCATCTATTCCCAGATCCACGCCATTGACTCTTAGATCCACGCTGAGACCCCATCCCTGCTCCACCGTCTTCATCGCCTCTCCAAGAAGGTTTTCGAGATTAATATCGCGCTCGGTCGGAGCGAGTGTCAGCTTAAGCTCTCCTATAAACGAGCGGAGATTGCGCTGTTCCTTAACGATAATGTCCTGAATCCCCTCGAGCTGCTCCCTTGCCGTTTCAGGACTCTCCTTAAAACCTTGAAGCGCGGCCTGGAGCTGGAGCCCGGCGGCCGCGAGACTCTGCAGCACGCCATCGTGGACGTCGCGTGAAAGTCGCATGCGTTCCTCCAAGGCGCACACCTGGTGAACGCGCCGCAAGAGATAGCATGCGTCTAATCTCGCCGCCGCTTGGCCTGCGACAACGTCAGCCATTATGAGGTCCTTCGAGGTAAGAGAAAATTTGTCCAAGAAGAAAAGCCGCCCCTTGAGCTTCTCCCCCAAAACGCTTACGGATAGGACGCTCTTCACGTTGAAAAGCTTCTCCAACTCCCGGTTCAGGGGCTTCCCATGCCAGCGTCGCGTATCAGACGAAAGGGCGTCGATAACCACGGCCGTCGAATCCCGGACATCCCGAGAGAAAAAACTCTTGCCCTCAAGCGAAGCCGCGACCAGGGAATTGAATTTTCCCGGCGGCCAGCGCTTCTCGTAAAGCTCGCCGTGAGAAAACAGGACCTGATGAAGCCACGGCTCGTCCGGCTCCTCCCAGGCCATCAGGACCCGAGGGGCCTCAAGGGTGCGTGCCGCCTGCTCGAGCACTTGCTTCATGACGCCGCTGATCACCGGGCCCTTGGCGATCTGGTCGGTGCGGCCCCCGGCGGAGAGCTGCCGCAGCGCGTCGGTCTCCTGCAAGGTGAATTGGTCGGGAGCCGAAGACCGCCGGTCAGATACCTTCCTGTCGTGACGGGCCTTGCGCTTCTCTCTTGGCTCCAAGGGATTCACCAGATGCATGATGCCGAATTCTGAGGAGCCTTGGCGTAAGACAACGATCGATAGGTTGGCGCGAAGGGTCATGGAATCGGCGGTACGCAGGATGACCTCAAAAGGGTTTACTCTCTCCCCATCGAGGCACATGTTGAACACCGGGCAATTTTCGTCACAGAATCGGTTCCCGAATACGTCGGTTCCACGAATCACCTGGGAACAGCCCTTGCCAAGGACGGAAGCAGCCGCGCAACCTGCTAGCTTTTCACAAGCCTCGTTCCAAGCAGTTATCCGATGCGTTCTATCAACGAGAAACGCCGGCTCAGTTACTCGATCCACGATGCTCAGAATGTCCATAAACGCCCGCAGCTGGTGGTTAGATACTAACCGGAGAATTGTTTTACAGAACGAGTTTAAGAAAATTTATCGCGCCAAGCACGCTAAGCTCGCAAAGGCCCCGCCCATTCCACCTTTTTTATCGAATTCAACCTTGGCGTCCTTTGCGTTCTTTGCGCGAGACATTGTCTTATCCGATCTTCCCTTCATCCCGAAATTTCAAATATCTTTGGCTAGGATTTCCCCAACTGCCTCGATCGCCCACCAATCGTTAAGTTGCGCTTAGCCTAGGCCCCCAAGTGTCGCTTTGTCCAATGATAGTTTTTCATAATATAGATAACCTCAGAGTTATGTTTATGCGTGCTTGACCCTGTTGCTTTTTGGTCGAACATCGACCTATATTGCCCCCGGAACAGCTTGCAGCAATTGACGCAGAAGGATCATCGTGACCCTGGATCGTTTCAAGGTTTTCGCGGCTGCCGCCAGATACCGTAGCGTGACCCGAGC
>C687J26845_10002594_pt1 | contig 10397 bp, 13 predicted proteins | sample RifCSPlowO2_12_FD_26845 | JGI IMG/M metagenome (IMG submission 26845) | reverse complement strand
GAAAAATCCTCCAGGATATGAGAGGATTCTTATTATGATTTCACTTAAGACAATAATCAGGACAATTATAATAATTATCCACAGTGGAGGGAGTCCTGACCTTTTCATATGACTATTATACAGGGAGACATAAGCCCGGTAAATAGGTTGACTTTAATAAATGTTAAACAGAGTAATCATATTTGACTTGATGATTGAGCCATAATGTACAGGACCCCGATGAAACTTATGCGGAGGCTCTATGACTGGGTCCTCCACTGGTCAGCCACCCCCTATGCTGTTCCAGCCCTATTTCTGATAGCATTTGCAGAGTCCTCGTTTTTCCCGATCCCGCCCGATGTATTATTGATTGCAATGGTGATTGCTGTACCATTAAATGCCATGTGGTATGCCTTTATCTGTTCTGTTGGTTCTGTCCTGGGTGGCATGGCTGGTTATGGGATAGGATGGGGTATATGGGAGGCAGTAGACAGTATATTTATAGGCCATCTCTTTTCACAGGAGGTCTTTGATAAGGTTGTTAATGCATATAATGAAAATGCCTTTATTACAGTATTGACAGCAGCATTTACACCAATCCCCTATAAGGTAATTACAATAGCAGCCGGGGTGTCTAAGATTAATTTCCTTACCCTTGTAATAGCTTCTGTTATTGGCCGTTCAGCGCGTTTTTTCATTGTTGCAGGTTTATTGTATTACTTTGGCTCTATTATGAAAGAGAAGATAGAGAAGTACTTTGATTGGTTTGCCCTTGCCTTTTTTGCCCTTATTATTGCCGGATTTATAGTAGTTAAATATCTTATTTAATTTTTCCTGCTGATTTTCCTAATCAGACTTTCCTAATTACTTGACAAAAGAGAAGAGTTCCATTAACGTAGTTGATTACCAATTGGGGGGATGATGCTTCTTACCTATCTACCCGTTTTGATTATTAGTGGTTTTGTTATCTTCATAGCTACTTTTGTTTTTATAATTAATTCTATTGTAAGTCCCAAAATGTGGCATGGAACCTATAGGAGAGGCATCTTCAGGCCACTTCAAGATACACTTTTTCATCATAGCCATCCTCTTTATTGTATTTGATGTTGAGACACTATTCTTGTTTCCCTGGGCAGTTGTCTTAAGGGATATAGGTATGGTTGCCTTTGTTGAGATGTTTATCTTTATAGCCATCCTTGCAGTAGGACTAATTTACGCCTGGAAAAAGGGAGCGCTTGAATGGGTTTAATTGATATAAAAGAAGGGAACGTCCTCTTTACAACACTTGATACAATTGTGAGCTGGGGGAGGCAGTCCTCTCTCTGGCCGCTGACATTCGGATTAGCCTGTTGTGCCATTGAGATGATTGCAACAGGATGCTCACGATATGACACAGACCGATTTGGCATTGTATTTAGACCATCTCCAAGACAGTCAGATGTAATGATAGTAGCTGGTACTATGACGAAAAAGATGGCACCTGCTGTAAAGAGGCTTTATGAGCAGATGCCGGAACCCAAATGGGTTATTGCAATGGGCGGATGTGCCTCAGCAGGCGGGCCGTTTAACACGTATAGTGTTGTTCAGGGTACTCACCTGGTTGTCCCTGTGGATGTATATATACCAGGATGCCCGCCGCGGCCAGAGGCATTTATGTATGGTATCTTACAATTGCAGGAGAAGATAAAAAGAGAGATGCCGTCTATTATGCCATCTGTTTTGTCCAGACTAAAGATTTGAGGAGGCATGAAAGAGAAAGGGAAACAGATTGAGTCGGCCTCTTTGGAAGATTCTTTAATTGTTAAAAAGGTAAGGGGGAGATTTGGAAAGTCTGTTATTGAGACAACCATTTTCTGTGGAGAGGTAACCCATGTTGTTGATAAGGATGTGATCATTGATGTGTGTGATTTTGTAAAACGTGAACCGGACCTCCAGTTTAATTTCCTTTCTGATGTACTCGGTGTTGATTGCAGGGAGACACTATCCTGTTTTGAGGTAGTGTATCATTTATATTCCATTCCTTTTAAAAACCGCCTTAGAATTAAAGTCAGGGTAAGAGAAGATGAGACCGTCCCTTCTGTCACATCCTTATGGAGGAGTGCGGATTTTGCTGAGAGAGAGACCTTTGATATGTTCGGAATTGTGTTTGAAGGCCACCCGAATCTAAAACGCATATATATGCCAATGGAATGGGAGGGTTATCCCTTGAGAAAGGATTATCCTTTAACAGGGTTTAAAGACCGGTATAATCCATTTGGTGTTGAGAAGAAGACATAAAAATGGAAAATGGTAATAGAGATTTAATAACAAGAGAAGTTACCCTGAACATGGGGCCGCAGCACCCATCTACGCATGGTGTAATGCACCTTATCCTGCATATGCAGGGGGAGAAGATCGTAAAGGCAGAGCCTGATATTGGATTTCTCCACAGGGGGATGGAGAAGATAGCGGAAAACCTGCTTTACTCACAGTTTGTTCCATACACTGACAGGCTCGATTACCTGAGCAGTATGACAAACAATCTTGGATATGTGATGGCAGTGGAGAAGCTGCTCAATATCGAAGTTCCGGAGAGGGGGAAATATATAAGAGTAATTACATCTGAACTCTCCCGTATATCAAGCCATCTCCTTGCAGTTGGTGCATGGGGGCTTGATCTGGGGGCTATAACTATAGTCCTGTATGCCTTTAGAGAAAGGGAGATGATCCTTGACCTCTTTGAGATGCTGTGCGGTGCAAGGCTTACATATAACTATATGAAGATCGGTGGTGTGAGGGGAGACCTCCCTCCCGGCTTCATAGAGAAATGTAAAGAGTTTGTGAATATCTTTCCAAAGAGGGTTGATGAATATGAGGGGCTTTTAACAGGGAACAGGATATGGCTCCGGAGGAATAAAGGAATCGGCGTAGTAACTGCAGAAGATGCGATTAATCTCGGCCTTACAGGACCATCATTAAGAGGCTCCGGGGTTAATTGGGATATCAGGAAAGATGAGCCATATCTTGTATATGACAGGTTTGATTTTAAAGTGGCCACAGGTGAAAACGGAGATTGTTTTGACAGATATATAGTCAGGGTTGAAGAGATGAGGCAGGCAGCGAGGATTATTGAACAGGCCCTCCAACAAATTCCGGACGGACCTGTAAATGCAGATGTACCGGAGTTTGTACTCCCGCCAAAGGAAGATGTTATGACTAAAATGGAATCCCTTATTCATCACTTCAAGCTGATATCTCACGGGTTCAAGCCGCCAAAGGGTGAGGTATATTCTTCCATTGAGGCCCCAAAGGGGGAGCTTGGTTTCTATATAATAAGTGATGGTTCAGAAAGACCATTCAGGGTAAAGATCAGGGCACCATCCTTTGTTAATCTCCAGGGTATAGACCATATGTCAAAGGGGGCCTATTTTGCTGATGTTGTAGCTGTAATCTCAAGTCTGGACCCTGTGTTCGGGGAGGTGGATAAATAGAGATGTTATCTGAAAAGGCAGTAAAAGAGATCGAAGANATAACAACAAGATACCCGGTTAAGCGTTCTGCAGTAATGCCGGCNCTGTTTGTTGTCCAGAAGGAGTATGGTTATGTTACAGAAGAGGGGATGCGCGAGGTTGCAAAGATATTAGGACTCAGGCCAATACTTGTATTTGAGGTCGCCACCTTCTATACGATGTACAATAAAAAACCTGTTGGTAAATACCATATACAGGTCTGCAGGAATATTTCATGCTCGCTGCTTGGGGCAGAGCATGTAGTGGGGATTATAGAACGGAAGTTGGGGATTAAGGTAAAAGAGACCACGTCTGATAAAAGGTTTACTTTATCAGAGGTCGAGTGTCTCGGCTCCTGTGGCACAGCACCTATGATGCAGATAAACGATAAGTACTATGAAAGCCTTACTGAGCCAATGATTGATGATATATTAAAAAGTCTTAAGTAGGGAATATTTATGTTTGAACCTGTGCTTCTGAAAAATATAAATACACCTGATTCTTTTAAGATAGATTCATATCTTAAGAATGGCGGATACAGGTCCCTTAAAAAGGCACTTGAGATGAGTCCTGACTCTATAATCCAGATGGTAAAGGATTCTGGCCTGAGGGGCCGCGGCGGTGCAGGGTTTCCAACAGGACTCAAGTGGAGTTTCATACCAAAAGACCCAACTATACCAAAGTATCTCTGCTGCAATGCAGATGAAGGTGAGCCCGGGACATTCAAAGACAGGGCCATTATAGAGAAGGACCCGCATCAGCTTTTAGAGGGGATGGCCATTGCATGTTATGCAATAGGTGCTGCTAATGCCTACATCTATATCAGAGGTGAATTTGCTCTCGGTGGTGACAGGCTTGAGGATGCTATCAGAGAGGCCGTATCAAAGGGCTACNTCGGAAAGAATATGCCTGGCAGCAACTTCAGCCTTAATATCTATGTGCACAGGGGTGCCGGTGCTTATATNTGNGGTGAGGAGACAGCGCTTCTCGAATCGATTGAAGGGAGACGGGCGTTACCGAGGATAAAGCCGCCGTTTCCTGCACAGGTCGGTCTGTTCGGTAAACCAACAGTTATAAATAACGTAGAAACATTGGCCTGCGTCCCTCATATAATTGAAAGGGGTGCAGCATGGTTTGCCTCTATCGGACCTGCAAAGAGCCCCGGGCCAAAACTCTTTGGTGTAAGCGGGCATGTTAATAAACCGGGACTTTATGAGCTTCCAATGGGGACACCCCTGCGGGAGATTGTATATAATCATGCGGGAGGCATTAAAAACGGCAGGGCTTTAAAGGCTGTAATACCTGGTGGTGTATCTGCCCCAATGCTCACGGAAAAGGATCTTGATATCACAATGGACTTTGAATCACTTGCAGCAAAAGGGTCTATGCTTGGCAGCGGGGCGGTTATTGTTATGGATGATAATACCTGTATTGTTAAGTCTGCCCTTATCATCCACGAGTTCTTCCATCATGAGTCATGCGGGAAGTGTACTCCATGCAGGGAAGGGCTTGACTGGATTGTAAAGGTGATGAGGAGGGTTGAAGGCGGGGAAGGGAAGGAAGGAGATGTAGATTTACTCCTTAAATTATGCGGTGATGTTTTCGGTCGTACATTTTGTCCTCTCGGAGATGGTGCAGTTATGGCACTAAGGGCTGCTATAAATAATTTCAGGAGTGAGTTTGAATATCATGTGTCGAATAAGAGGTGCATGGTTAATGGACGTGGCAAGGTAAACAGATAAAATGGCAACAGTAAAGATAAACGGAAAAGAGATTACAATAGATGACGGGACCCTGATCCTCGATGCAGCGAAAACAGCGGGGTTTGATATACCAACCATGTGTTTTCATGCGAGGCTCAGCAAGCTTGCGTCCTGCAGGGTTTGCCTTGTTGAAATAGTGGGTCAGAAGAAACTGCAGCCATCATGTGTTACACCTGTCATGCATGGGATGGAGGTGCTGACAGAGTCTCCTGTCGTCAAGTCTGCAAGGTCATCTATGATAGAACTCCTCCTTGCAAATCATCCGCTCGACTGTCCTGTATGTGACAAGGGAGGGGAGTGTGAGCTTCAGGACATTACCTTTAAATTCGGCCCCAGACAAAGTCCTTTTGGTGATAAGAAGAGAAGGTTCAATGAAGAGGATTATATTTTAAGCCCTGTTATCGTGCAGAATGCCAACAGGTGCATACAGTGCAAGAGGTGTGTGCGCATATGTGCCGAGACTGTTGGTGTAGGNGTACTCGGTTCTATAGAGCGAGGCGCAAAGACAGGAGAAACCAGCTTTNTCCGTGAATATCTTGACTGTGACCACTGCGGTAATTGCATTGAGGTATGTCCTGTAGGTTCTTTGATGAGCAGGTCATACAGATACAAATCAAGACCCTGGGACTTGAAGGGTGTTGATACTGTATGTGTCTACTGCGGGACCGGCTGTCAGCTTACTGTGCAGGCAAGGAAGGATGAGGTTGTCAGGGTTATTTCCAAACCTGAAGAGGGCATAAACAATGAGACATTGTGTGCGAGGGGAAGGTATGGCTACTCCTTTATAAACAGCATTGACAGGCTTTTAGTCCCGATGGTCAGGATGGGGAATACACTTGAACCGACAACATGGGAGGATGCTGTCAGGGCTGTAAGGAATGGGCTTTCAGAGGCAATTAATAAAGGCAAAAAGATTGGGGGTATTGCCTCAAGCAGGCTTTCGAATGAGGAACTTTACCTCTTCCAGAAACTGATGAGGGGGGTATTAAAGACAAACAATATCGATTCTGGCAGCAGGTGGGATACAGATGCTGTAAAGACCTATGCTGAAATAATGGAGCTGAGTAAGGGCGGTCTTTCTATTTATGATGCCCTGAATACTGATACATTGTTGATTCTTGGTTTTGGCATATCAGATGAGAATCCTGTGACTGATTATATTATCCGGCGCATATCCGGGAATAAGAAGATGAATATAATAATGGCATCTCCGAGGGGAATGAAACTTGATAACTCGGCTGTCCTTTCAATACGACATAATCCAGGGACAGAAGGGGTAATAATTGGTGGAATATTAAAACTTATTTACGACAAGAATATTAACAGCTTTAAAAAATCTTGGAGGGAAAGATTATTTAAAAGATCTCTCAAAGGAAAAGGTTTCAGATATAACAAAGACAGCGTGGCAGGATATTGAGGCAGCATCAGGCTACATCATGGCTTCGAATACTATTACTGTTGCAGTTGGCAGTGATGTATTACGGGTGCCATCCCGGATTGAATTCCTCAGGATGCTTATTGAGGCCTTGCGTATTCTCGGCAAGGATGTTAAACTTTTCCCGCTTTTTGACAGGTCAAACCAGAGGGGTGCCCTTGAAATGGGCGTACACCCGGATATACTTCCAGGCTATAATTTTATTGATGGTGATGGTTTGGGCGCTGATGGTATAATCGATGCAGCATCGAGGGGTGAGGTTGGCGCACTGTATTTAGCAGGGGAAGATATATTATCTGATTTCCCTGACGGAGTGTTTGCCCGTGAGGCCCTACGTCAGACTAAATTCCTTGTGGTACAGGATATATTTATGACAGAGAGTGCAAAGATGGCCAATGTTGTCCTTCCTGGCGTGACCTTTGTTGAGAAAGACGGGACCTTTACAAACCAGGAGGGCAGGGTTCAGCGGCTGAGGAGGTTATTTGAGCCGCACGGAGATGCAAAGGCCGACTGGGAGATTATGTCAGCAATAGGGGAGTCCATTGATCCTTCATTCAACTACAGATCAGCATCAGAGATATTTGATGAGATAAAGAAGTCTCTACCGTTGTATAGCGGGATCATCTTTGAGAACCTGGATGGGAATGGGGCACTGGTAAAGGGACCCGTGTCTTCTTCACAATCTTCCGGTAAATGGGCAGTGTCTATAAACCTTAAGAGGGAATCTGCTGACCCTGAGTATCCATTTACGCTTATTACCGGCAATCACTTGTATCACTCAGGGCGGCTTTCGCTTAAGGCAGATACACTGTATGAAATACTGCACGAGGCAATCGTTGAGATGTGCGGAGAAGATGCAAGGAAGCTTGGGGTTAGTAAGGGGGATAAGGTAAAGGTAAAAGGAAAGAGGCATGAGGCAACATTAACTGTGCGGGTTAATGAGGGTTCAATGAAAGGGGTTATCTTCATACCTGAGAATTTTACTGATGTCCCTGTGAATATGTTTTTTACTAAGGGGGAAGGATATCCAAAGGTAAAGGTGATCCCCCTTGGCCGTGAGTCATGACCGGGAGGAGGATAAAATGATAGATCCCAAATTACTTCGCGATATAAATTTCTTCTCAGATCTCAATGATGATGATTTAAACGTTATATCAAAGGTATTAATTGAAAAGGAATTTAAGATTGGGACAACGGTCTTTAAAGAAGGAGAGGATGGACAGTCCCTCTATATTATAAAGAGGGGAGAGGTTAAGGCCTGTAAGTCAACTCCAGAGGGAGAACTCCTCACACTGATGCTGCATAAAGACGGGGATATCTTCGGTGAGATGTCTTTCCTCGATGGCAGGCCGCGTTCAGCAACTATTGTGGCAATATCTGATACTAAGGCATATATGCTTGAGAAGAATGATTTTGAAGGGCTTGTAGATAACCACCCCAGGTTGATATATAAGATGCTTAAAAATATTGTATTCAGTATCCACTCCATTGTGAGAGGGATGAATACAAGGTATCTTGAGATGATCAATTATATGTGGGGCAGGAGGAGATAAGGGGTTTATTGCCTGTGCTTGAATTATATCTTTCCAATCCTTTGGTGATAATGATGCTTGAGATCCTGTTAATATTTATTAAGGTGGTTGTTGTCACACTTGTGGTGTTTTCTCTTCCGCTCCCTCTTACTTATATGGAGAGGAAGGTTGCAGGTCATATCCAGGTCAGGCTCGGTCCAATGAGGGTTGGGCCGCATGGAATCCTTCAGCCCCTCGCAGATATGATTAAGCTCTTTTTCAAGGAGGATATAATCCCTTCAAAGGCAGACCCGTGGCTCTTCAGAATCGCCCCTGTAATCTCCATGGTACCTGTATTTGCAGTATTTGCTACTATCCCGTTCGGGGATAAGATAACCATCCCGTTTATTAACTATGAAGTCTCCATGTATATTTCAGACATGAATGTAGGGATACTATATGTCCTTGCAATTGCCGGACTCAGTGTTTATGGAATTATTCTGGGAGGTTGGGCATCGAACAGCAAATATGCGCTCCTCGGCGGCCTCAGGTCATCTGCACAGATGATAAGTTATGAGCTGGCCCTTAGTTTTGCATGTATCGGCGTTGTTATGATTGTAAACTCATTAAGTCTTGTAGATATAGTAAAGGCACAGTCAGGCTGGCACTGGAACATCTTCTATCAGCCTGTGGGATTTGTAATATTTTTCATTGCAGGTCTGGCAGAGATAAACCGTATCCCGTTCGATCTACCTGAAGATGAGGGTACACTCGGTGCAGGCTATCATTCGGAGTACAGCTCTATGAGGTTTGCCTTCTTTATGCTCACCGAGTATGTGGCAATGGTATCCATGTCAATACTTGCAGTCCTGCTGTTCTTCGGCGGCTGGAACGGGCCATCCTTTCTGCCGGGCATTATCTGGTTTGTTATTAAAGTTGTGCTCTGCATATACTTTTTTATGTGGACAAGGTTCACATTCCCAAGATACAGATATGATCAGCTTATGAATATAGGGTGGAAGGTATTGCTGCCGCTGTCTTTATTAAACATTTTGATAACAGGACTGATTATTATATGAACGAACTGAGTACGGATAACCATAAGAACAGCAACAGCAGCCTCAGCATTAAAGACCTTCTTAAAAAGGTNTTCTTTATAGACCTGATCCAGGGGCTTTTCATCACATTTAATTATACCTTTACAAAGACCATAACAGAGAGATACCCTGANGATGAGAAATGGATACCTTATAAGCGATTCAGGGGCCTGCATACATTAAACAGAAACAAAGAAGGTAAGGAATTATGTGTTGGTTGTGAACTATGCCAGAAGTCATGTCCCACACAGTGTATCACTGTAATACCTATGGAGGATAAGACAGGTAAGGGGATTGCAGACAGGATTGCATACAGGTGGGAGATTAACCTGCTCAGGTGCATGTTCTGCGGGCTCTGTGAGGATGCATGCCCTACTGAGGCATTAAAATTGGGCAGGGAGTATGAGCTTGCAAGCTTCTCCATGCAAAGGCAGATTCGCTCAAAGGAAGAGCTTATAAAACCTCAGCCTATACCAGTGGAATTTGAGGGTGGTGTTATTGTCAGGGCAACCCTTGAAAAGGGAGATAAGGAAATAAAGGTGAAACCGGATCTTAGTGTTCAGAAGAGGTGGTGGTAGTGGCAGAGCAGATATTCTTTTTTATTTTTGCAGTTCTCGCAGTAGGCTCAGCTATAGCAGTTGTATCATTTAAGAATCCTGTCTACAGCGTCCTTTCATTAATGGTCTGTTTTCTGCAGATGGCCGCACTATTTGTCATGTTACGCTCGCCTTTCCTTGCAGTCGTACAGGTCTTTGTTTATGTAGGTGCAGTGCTGGTACTGTTCCTATTTGTAATTATGATGCTTGACATACGTAAGGCAAGGATGGATCAGTTTATTACCGGGGGAAATTTCTGGGCCATTGGTCTTCTGGGGATACTTATAATTGAAATGATACTTATCATATCAAAGAGCAGGCTTACAAGTATTACAGTAAGTTCGGAATTGCGTCTTGACGGGGGAGTGCGGGAGATAGGTGAGGCGCTCTTTACAAAATATATTCTTCCATTTGAGATAGTTTCATTTATACTCCTTGTGGCGCTTATGGGTGCAATTGTCCTGGGCAGAAAGGAGCTGAGGTAAAAATGGTTCCATTATCCTGGTATATAATTCTAAGCTCTATACT
>C687J26845_10002592_pt1 | contig 10402 bp, 8 predicted proteins | sample RifCSPlowO2_12_FD_26845 | JGI IMG/M metagenome (IMG submission 26845) | reverse complement strand
AAATCAGTGTCATGGTCGTGGCGATGCCTACGCCGACCACGCATCCGGCCACAACCTTCCTTGGCGACGAGGAATACGGCGATTTTGATGTCATAGAAGACGACGCAAAGTGGCGTGGGAAGGGTTCCTAATCCAAAGCCGCTCATGAGTACCATAGCCGCAACCAAGAAGGCGGCAAGGCAAGTACCGGCAGCAGCGAAAAAACTCATCCTATAGTTCCTTTATATTGGTTTTCGTTATCGGAAATCGATATATAAGCAGTCTGATTGTTTGTCAAGGGGGAATGGCGTCTTCTATCCCGGAAGGACGGCATCTCTTATCATAAGTGCGAAAACAAAAGTCTTCTTTTCCCACTTCTGGACAGGACGGCGTCTTTCGTCAATATTCAGACGGCCCGAAAACCGCCCCAAAGCAAAGAAGTAGCTGCTGTTACGATTCGAGGGAAATCGTTTTGGCATAGTGCGCTGGTGGTATGAAAATTGCGGAAGGCACTCACTCCAAAAGCTCTTGCAGGAAAAAAAGCAATTCTCGCTATTTGTTTGAATGTAAGGAGGTTGGTTTATGTCTCGTTCTTGGTCAGCACGTATAGCCATTTTGTATTTCGTTGCTTTGACTTTTGTCGTTTACGGCGTTGAAGGAGCAGAAAAAAAGAGCGGCGGCAACGTTGTCAGGGGGACGGTTCAGGATGTTTCCGGCCAAATGATCGAGAAGGCCACCGTCTATCTAATCCCCGCAGGCGATGTCGCGGCGCTGGCGAAGACCTCGCTCGAAGTAAGGCGGAATTCTCCTAATGACGAACCGCTTGAAGACAGCCTGGCGGCAAACATCGACAAGTACCAGAAGGCTTCCACCGACAAGAAGGGAAATTTCACAATCGCCGGCATCGCTGACGGAAAATACTTCATCTATGTCGCGCCTTCCGACAAGACCTATCTTCCCGGCGGAGACAAGTCGAACAAAGCGCTATCGACCACGGAGCTTAAAGGGAAAACCATAAAGATACTTCTATCGGGAAACACCCCCGATAATGCGGTCTATGTGGGCACGTCCCAGTGCCTCACTTGCCATGCCGCGTACAGCGCCCAAAAGAAGACCCTCCACGGACTCGGTATCAAGGTCGTCGGGAAGGAGAGCAAACTCCAGGACTATTCCCGCTTCCCCAAATTCGACGAGGGTCTAAACAAGCTCATGGGTGGGACGAAATTTTATTTTTCCGGCTTTGACAAGACGAGGGGATTCGATAAATACCTGATCTCCGAAAAGATGCCTGCCGACGCCGCCTCCGTGAGCTTTGCCACCACCTTTTTCAAAGACACGGACGGCAAGCTGAAATTCAGGACCGAAAATATGAAGGACCCATCGGACGCGCCGAGAACATACGCAGTCGAAATGACCTATGGCGGAGGCCTGTACAAGCAAAGATACCTTTACCGGTCGGGACAGTATCTCTACCCCTTCGTCCAGTTCAACACGATGGGCGATGAGAGTTATGCCGACAGGGCGAGAAAACCCTGGAGGGATTACCATGCCGACTGGCTTTTTAACGAGGGGACGAAAAAGCTGGCGGATCCGCCGAAGAAAAAGTCTTTCGAGATAGAATGCGCCTCGTGCCACTTTACCGGATACAGTCTTACTCCCACCGTTGCGGGTGACTTCGTTGCGAGCGCGGTAAACGACCCCAATGGGGAGGCGGACATCGACGGCGACGGGATCCCAAACGAAATTAACATAGGGTGTGAGGTCTGCCACGGGGCCGGGTCGGAGCATGTAAAGGCCCCCAAGGCAAAAAAGGCGTCCACGATCGTGAGCCCCCGCAAGCTTCCACCGGAACGGGCCTCGGTTATCTGCGAGCAATGTCACTCCAGGCCGCAGGGGAATCTGAAAAACGACCAACCGGTGAGCAAAGACAACAAGATGATGCCTCCCGGCACGAGCAGGAACGAGTTCCTGGTGAATTTTACGACGAGGGAAGATGCGGCCCAGGGAGATTTCTGGCCCGACAAACTCCACTCCAGATCCCACCACCAGCAGGGCAGCGATTTTATCAAATCAAAGAAGTACCGAAACGGCAGCCAGATCATGATATGCACAGACTGCCATGATCCCCACGGCATGAAGACGGTAAAGCATCAGTTGAAGGCGGAGGCGAGGGATACGAAGAACACTCTTTGCACAAGTTGCCACACCGGCACTGCCGATATCACAGCTCATACCGCTGCCAAGGTCGGAATGGGCCATACCAACATACGCTGCGTTGACTGCCACAACGCGAAAACAATGCTTACCGGCTCGGGTTTTGGAAAGGGGCTTGCGCGAAAAGACGGCAAGAACTACTGGATGAACGACATTACCTCGCACATCTTCGATGTCCCTCGAAAAGACAACGTTGCCGTGAAAGGCGTCGACCCGGCAAGGGCGATGCCGATTCCTTACACCAACGCCTGCGGCCAATGCCATAACGTAGACGGTCTGTAATACTTCCTCCGAGGGGGGCGGAACAAAGCCGCCTCCCTCGCAAAATGCCGTCCTTTTCAAGCCGGGCTCAGGGGAAGAGCAGTTTCATGCCGGCGATGGCGAGCACCACGCCAAGCAGTCTTCGGATTATTGCTGACGTGGCGTGCTTTGCGCCCCACCAGGAGCCGGCATAGCCACCGATTAGCGCAGCGATCACGAGCGGCAATAACGATGGATCAATCCCATCTCCGCGCAGGAAGCGCCCGAGTAGCCCGGTGAGGGAATTCACGGCGATAAAAGCCGCGGAAATCCCCGCGGTTCCCTTCGCGTCTTTCCAGCCGAGGAAGATTAACAACGGAGATAGATATATGCCACCGCCGACGCCGGTGAGACCGGCGAGAAGGCCAAGGGCGATTCCAATAGTCGCCGACGTTGTCCAGAGCGCGGCTCCCTTCGGTCTTTGTGGCTCATGTGCTCGCGGATCGGGAAGAATGAGACGCAGGGCGGCGAGCAGAAGCGCGCAACCGACGAGGAAGGTAAAGACGCGCGCCGAGGTGGCGATCATGCCGCCGACAAAGGCGGCGGGAGCGGAGAAAAGCAGCAGCGCGCCGGCCAACGGCGCGTCAAAGTAGCCGCGCTGGCGAAAACGCAGCCACGCCTGGCTTGAGACGACGATGTTCATTAGAAGAATCGTCGCGGCGACTTCGGGTCGCAGCTTGCCGGCGAGGGTTAACAGCGCGATGTAAGCGGACGCACCGCCGTGGCCTACGGAGGCGTACAGGGTCGCGGCGCCGCCAATGGCTACAGTGAGGACAATTTCAGTCATCTTTCAGTAAACGATTAGGCCGGTTTATGCCACAGGTCGAGGACAAACGCGAATCACTCGGCTGGCTATGAAATAGCGCCATTTCATTCCGGAAAAAGAAGTTCGGCGGAAGGTTGTTGACAATTAGGGCGAGCGTCATGTGTTAGATGCCGGGCTCGGCTTTTTTCCGTGCGGACGAGACCAGCACCTTATCAATGCGCTTCCCATCCATATCGACGACTTCGAAACGCAGACCGTTCCACTCAAAGTGGTCAGAGACTGATGGAACGCGTCCCATCTGGGTGAAGATAAAGCCACCCAAGGTTTGAAACGTGTCCTTCTTTTCACCCGGTAGATTCTCTAATTTGAAAATGTCTTTGAACTCATCCACCGACAACATTCCATCGAGCAGCCAAGAGCCATCTTTTCGCTGCACGGCCTTGGGCTCCGCTGGCGTTTTGCCAAGCGGCATATCGCCGGCAATCGCTTCGAGTATGTCGTGGTGCGTCAGCAGCCCCTCGATGCCGCCATATTCATCGACCACCAGCACGATGTGGCTGCTGGATATCTTGATGTGATCGAGCACCTGTAATGCGGTCATCGTCCTGGGCACGAATGGTGGTGGTTGCATCGACGCTTTGAGGTCGACATTCTTGCCCGCAAGGAAGCTCGCCAACAAATCTTTAGCCTGAACGATGCCGACGACATCGTCCAAGCTGCCGGCACACACCGGAAACCGTGAATGGCCGCTGTCAGCTAATTTTGCGCCAATCTGCTCGACGGAGTCGTTAACGTCAAGCCAAACGATTTGAGTCCGCGGCGTCATCAACGCCCGCGCGCTCTTATCGCCGAGCTGAAATACGGCTTCCACCATGTCCTGCTCTGATTCCTCGAATACGCCGGCCGCCGTACCCTGCCGCACTAACGTTCTAACCTCTTCCTCGGTCACCGATGTTTGTTCATCGAACTTCTTNCCGAAAAGACGAAACACCAGGTCGGTTGAGAAACTTAAAAGATGAACCACGGGACGGCAGACCTTGAGTAAGAAACGCACGGCTGGCGCCATCAACATAGCGATAGTCTCAGGATGACCCAGAGCGAGACGCTTGGGCACCAATTCGCCGATAATCACCGAGAAATAGGTGATCCCAAGAACAACGATGCCAAGAGCGATCGACCGACTGTAGGGGGAGATCACAGGTATCGTATTCAACTGCGTGGCCATCCATTCGGTTAGCGCGCCACCGCCAAAGGCGCCCGCCAGAATGCCGATGAGAGTTATTCCGATTTGCATTGTCGAGAGGAATGGATTCGGGGCGTTGGCCAGTTCCAATGCCGCCCGCGCTTTCGCCGATCCTTTATTTGCTAAGTCCTGCAAACGCGATTTGCGCGCGGTCACGACGGCGATTTCCGCCATGGCGAAAACACCGTTGCCGATCAAAAGTAAGAATATCGCTAGGGTTTCAAATCCTATGTTAGACACTCTTTCGGTCTCCTAACTGGGTCGAGCCGACCGCCGTGGTGCTATCAATCCCGAGGATACCGAATAGGCTTTCGTTTGTCGAAAGTCGCTGGCGCCGACTAAGCCGTGCAGGAGCTGACGCACTGAGCCACTGAAAGATGCTGTGAGAAGACCTCTTTGTCAACCGCGCCGCACTAACGATGGGAATGGTGCGGCAAGCCAGCGTGTGTGTGCTCGGAAACAGGGATAACCGAGCCACACTCCCACCACGCTGAACAAGACCACGAGGCTGGTGAGACCATCCACCCGCGCATGGTAATCGTCGGCTACGAGCGCGGCGTTGTTGATCTGCTTACCTCGCCGTGATTGTTTTCATAGTGACTGACGATGAGTTTTTCCGATAATCCCCTTAGGGTGGACCGGTTACAGGATAACGGTTTCATTTCGAAGGCCATGGCTCTTCTTCCTTTCGTGAGGGGTTTCTAGAACTTCGCTGATTCTTGGGACTGGCAATAGGCATACAGCGCGTCGTAAACGGACAACTCCCGTTCTAGTAGTTCGTGGTCGTCGCTGTAGACGAGTCTGAAACCTTCGGCAATCGCCTCCAGGCCCGCTGACTCCGGCGTTAGCTGTTTCGCCGACGTATCGGCGCCTCTCACAATGGGCGCAAGTCGCTGAAGCGCGCGATCGGCGAGATTGTACTTTTTGATGATGGCGTCGAAGCTGCACTCAGGGCCGTTATGGCCTAATTCGACGTTCGGCACATCGAATGGAATCGCACCTTTGCGCCGCGCCGTCTCCAACACTTCATCCGGCGGCACGTATAGAAACTCGGCATCTCTATCCACGAACTTCTTGATTAGCCACGGACAAGCCACACGATCGACTTTGGGACGAGCCCGAGTAATCCACTTCATAGGTATTGCCTCCTTTCAGATACAAATTCACCCCGCCCGCACCAACGGCCAGAGTATCAATCCAACAAGTCCTGAGGCGGTGACCAGAATTGGTTCCGAGATTTTAAACCGCCATAAGACGCCCAGGCTGATTAGCGCGATTACGGCCGTGGGCAGATCGGTGATCGCGCGTGCGCCCAATACAATCACGGCGCCCGTGATCGCCCCGGTGGCTGCCGCCGTGGCACCGTCAACAAAGGACTTGAGCTGCGGGTTATCGCGGTGGCGTTTGAACCACGGTGCTGGAATAATGGTGAACAAATAGACCGGCAGAAAAATACCGATCGAGGCCATAATAGAACCGGCCAATCCGGCAACGAGAAAACCGATAAAAGCGACAGTGATAACCACCGGGCCAGGAGTTATCATCGCTACTGCGACGGCATCCAAAAACTGATGCTCGTTAAGCCAGCCGAATTGCTGGACGACTCCTTGTTGCAAGAACGGAACGATTGCCAGCCCACTGCCGAATACGAAAGCGCCCGCTTTGGTAAAAAACAGAAGAATCTGAGCCAAAATATCTCTCGAACCGGCTGATGCGCCGGCTTGCCGCACCCACGCCTCGATCAGCCAGATAACTAAACCCATGAGAGCCCCACTCAATGCGATGAGAACTCCGCGTTTCCAGCCAGGCCACGCCCGAACGAAGAGAGCAACCAACCCAGCTATGATGAAGAACTCAGCCAGCTCTGCTTGGGCCCACACGGTCACCACTGTGAGGACCGCGAAGATAGCCCAAAGCACGGGGTCAGCCTTGTTAGTGCTGCGGGACAGCTTGTAGGCGGCGATGGCAATGATGGCGATGACCGTTGCCCCGATGCCGTAGAAGAGCGCCTGCATCCACCAAAGCCCGCCATACGCCACATAGAGCAGCGAGATAGCAACCACCATCAGAAACGAGGGAAGCACGAAGCCGAGACCGACGAGGGTTGCGCCAAGGATGCCGCCTTCGAAATAGCCGATGGCGATTGCAGTTTGTGCCGCTAGTGGTCCCGGCATGATCTGGGCGAGCGCGAGTGACAGCTTATATGTCTCCTCGGTGATCCAGCGTCGCTGCTCAACCAGGTCTCTGTGCATGAAACCCACCAATGCGACCGGCCCGCCGAAGCCAAAGGCGCCGAGGTAGAGAAAGTAGCGGACGAGTTCTGTAAGAGTCACGCGCTCGCCTATTAACACAAAACGGCTGGACAAAGCCAGAAGCGCGTGGAAGAATTATGCGGAATTTGTTAGATGGGATTGGGGGAGATTAGAGGCGATGCTCAAAGTTATACCCGTAGAAGAAGCGGTTGGACTGCCGCTGGCCCACGACATAACAGAAATTATTCCCGGCAAACACAAGGGTCCGGCGTTTCGGCGCGGCCATATCGTGCGCCAGGAGGACGTTTCGAAGCTTTTGGACGTCGGCAAGCGACATCTTTACGTCATGGAACTGGAGAAAAGCGAACTTCACGAAGAAGAGGCGGCGCTGAGGCTCGCCAAGGCCGCGGCCGGGCCGAATCTCACGCTGACTGACCCGAGCGAGGGACGGATCAACTTGGTTGCTGGAATATCCGGGCTGCTGAAGGTCGACGCCGAATTATTATATCGTTTCAATTCTTTGGGCGATCTGATGCTGGCGACGCTGCCTGGCAATAACTACGTAAGGCAAGGCACCGTCGTCGCCGGCACGCGCACGATTCCGGTCGTGGTGAACGAAGAGCTGGTTCAAAAAGCCGAAGCGTTGTGCAAAGAAAAACCCATTGTGACTTTGCTGCCGATGCCGCCCAAGCGCGTGCACCTGGTGGTCACGGGGAGCGAAGTATTTACCGGCAGAATCAAAGATGGCTTTGAGCCGGTGGTAAACCGCAAGGTCAGCGAGATGGGATCGCATCTCGAATCGGTCAAGCTCGCGCCGGACGATCCGGATATCATCGCCGGACATATTCAAGAGGCCAAGCAGGCGGGCGCCGAAATTATCCTCGTCAGCGGCGGGATGTCCGTCGATCCGGACGACAAGACTCCGGAAGGAATCCGCCGCAGTGGCGCAAAGATCGAATCCCATGGCTTCCCGGTATTGCCGGGGTCGATGTTTGTCATGGCGTATTTCCACGAAACGCCGGTCNTGGGACTCTCCGGTTGCGTGTTGCACGACTCGTTCACCGCCTTCGATATGCTGTTGCCGCGCCTATTGGCCGGTGAGAAGATCACTCGCGCCGACATCATGGCGATGGGCCACGGCGGGCTGCAAAGAAAACACGATCATTGATTGAAACCGATAATCGAAAATGGAGGATCGAGGATCGCAATTCTCGATCTTCAATCCTCGATCCTAGAAATTGAAACAGGGGAAATTTAATGGATATTTTACGAACGCTCAAAGAGCGATGCGATCCCAAACTATCAGCGCTTGTAATCATCGATGTGCAAAACGACTTTGTCAGTCCCGAGGGAAGTGCCGCTAAACGAGGCGAGGACGTGAGTGCCGCTATGGCCACGATCCCGAATCTTACCCGGCTCATCGACGTGGCGCGGCGCGTAGGGCTGACGATTGTTTATATCAGGACGACCCACAGCGAATGGACGGACACCCCTTCGTGGATCTACCGAAGCTCACAAAAAAACGGCCTGAACACCTGCCGCGAGGGAACTTGGGGCGCGGAGTTTTACGAAGGGATTTCGCCTTTGGCTTCCGAACGCGTCGTTATCAAGCACCGCTACAGCGCGTTCATCAACACTGACCTCAACACGGTGCTCAAGGCGCGGGGAATTCAAAGCGTTCTGGTCTGCGGTGTGGCGACCAACGTCTGCGTGGAGACCACGGCGCGCGACGCCTACATGTACGATTACTATGTGACGATGATTGACGACTGCTCGGCGGCCTACGAAGCGAAGCTGCACCTGGGCACGCTGGAGAACATGCGGCGCCACTTCGGACTCGTGGCCTCTTCGAATGAAATCATCGAAACCTGGAGGGGTCTGCAAAAAAAGGCAGCCGGCTTGTAAGCAAAACCATCGGAGTGAGGAAACGACAGACAAGGGCCTGGCAGTCGGTTTCTGCCAAGCCCTTGTTGTTACTTCGTAAAACTGGCGTTGATTTGATCGAGATCCTCCGCGGATGGCTGCAAATCTGCCTGGGTCAATTCGGCTAGCGGAGTGTCGCACAGGTTTAACTCTTCGGCGAATTCCTTGCGGTTTGGATTATAATAAATCAGTCCCGTCAAAAACTTACCCTCGGCGACGGCCGCGTGGATCGCGGTGACCGCTTGCGCCTTGTTGGTCGGATCGTAGTCTTTGCTGAGCTTGTGCAAAATGATCCGCGAGCCGTCGTGCAGCTCCACCTCGTGATTCGTGCCTTCCTTGTAATCCGCCTCGATGTTTTCATAGGGCGGGATAAAGTCGACTTCGTGAATCGGGTCGAGGTGCCCCTTAGCGTACTTAAGACTCTTGGTTGAACCCTCGTGGTTGTTAAACGTGACACAGGGGCTGATGACATCTAGAATGGCGCTACCTGAGTGCGCCAGCGCGCCCTGAACGAGCGGCGTAAGTTGTTTGCGGTCGCCTGAGAAACTCCGAGCGACATAGGTGGCTCCCAGGGTGACCGCTAGCTCGACCAGATCGATGGCTGGAATATCGTTGACCTTGCCGCCTTTCATGACAGAGCCGACGTCAGCCGTCGCCGAGAACTGACCCTTGGTTAGACCATAGACGCCGTTGTTCTCGACGATATAGGTAATATTCACGTTGCGCCGCATCATGTGACAGAAATTACCGAGGCCGATGGCCGAGGTGTCGCCGTCACCTGAAACGCCCAGGGGCATCAGCGTGTGATTCGCCAAGTTGGCGCCGGTGGCGATTGCCGACATTCTGCCGTGCACGGCGTTGAAGCCGAAGGATTGACTGAGGAAATAAGCGGGGGTTTTCGAGGAACAGCCGATGCCGCTCAGCTTGACGACCTTACGCGGGTCCACGCTGCTTTCAAAGAAGGCGCGCATGACCGACGCCGAGATCGCGTCATGGCCGCAGCCGCGGCACATCGTCGAAGCGGCGCCTTCGTAGTCTTTTTCCGACAAATTGATGCGGTTGAGTTTTGCTTCTGCCATGATTCCGTCCTTGCGCTTATGCGGTTGCGGTTTTGGGTTGTGCCGACTGAGCGGCATCGAAGATTTGCTTGACCACTTCGCCGGCGGTCACCGGTAAGCCGTTGTAGACCAAAACGGACATGATCTTGGCGCCCACTTCGGGCTGCTCATCCTTGATAATCGCCGCCATCTGCGCGTCGCGGTTCTGCTCGACAAGGTAGATCGTGTCATGCTCGGCCAAGAAGTCTCTGACTTCGCCGGTCAGGGGCAGAGCGCGGATCAACATTTGGTTGGTTTTCAGACCCCGCGCCTTCAACCGGTCGCGCGCCTCGCGAACGGGCTCGTAGCTTGAACCGTAACAAACGATACCGGTCTTGACCCCTCTTTCCCTCTCGATGATGGGCTTGGGGACAAACTTACGCGCGGTTTCGAATTTCTTGCGCAGACGGTCAAGGATATACTTGTAATCATTTTCATCTTCGGAATATTTGGCGTCGGCGTCGTGGCCGGAACCGCGGGTGAAGTATGACGCCATTCGGTGCTGGTTCCCAGGTACGGTTCGGTAAGGAATGCCGTCGCCCTCCTGATCGAAGTAGCGGCGGAATTTCTTGCCGGCCTTGGTCCATTCCTCAAGTTGCTCCGCGCTCAACCGCTTGCCGAGGTCGTA
>C687J26845_10002591_pt1 | contig 10405 bp, 9 predicted proteins | sample RifCSPlowO2_12_FD_26845 | JGI IMG/M metagenome (IMG submission 26845) | reverse complement strand
ATAAGAAGCCTCTGCCCATCTGAAATTTTATGGTGCGTTATAAGTGAAATTTTGTGTGTAGCACATCGCAACTCTTGCTTTTTTGTCAGCAAAGAGAGTTCATCATGGCAAGATGATTTAAAGGCGCTCAAAACCCCGAAAATATGTTTTTTTGTCTCTATATTTGGCGACAAAACATATGAATAGTCATGCACATCAAGCTCATGAGATAGGCTTTTTTTAACCTCTTGAAGAAGTAAAATATCGAGATTGTGGCTTTTTATAAGTGAGCCGATAAAATCTTTATAACTGCTCTTAAGCGTAAGTTTTGCGACATTCCAGCATAAAAGAGTAAACTCGTTTTGGAGTTCTGACTCTTGATGTTTTAGGGATTTTATGAAACTGTTTGGTTTAAACATATTTAAACTTTAGCATTAGAGTTGCGGTGCCATTATTCGCATAAGGTTTTCAAAAACTCTTTTAAAATCAGATACGCCTTTTGTTCCAAAAGAGGAGTTGCTTATAAGTTTCTCTGCCCACTCCTCTATCTCATTGATAATCTTTATGGAGTAAACAAAGGTGGCGACCTCGTAGTTCAAAAAGAGGCTTCTGTTGTCAAAATTTACGCTTCCAAGCACTACGCTTTTGTTGTCAAAAAGTATAGCTTTTGCATGAAGCATCGCTCCGTTATAAAGGTAGATTTTTATACCGGCTTCTTCAAGCTCTCTCATATATGAACTTCTTACAAGATTGACTATTGTGTGATTTGCCTCTTTTGGCGTTATAAGCTTGACATCCACCCCTTTATGATGGGCAATAATAAGCGCCTCGATTAGCGAGTTGTTGGGAATAAAGTATGGAGTGATAATGTAAATCCGCTCTTTTGCACCGTATATTGCAGATAAAAGCGCCTCATACAAAGCATCTTTATCCATATCCGGTCCGGATGGAACAACTTGCAAATAGATGTCGCCCTCTATCTCCATTTTTTGTCTCTTAAATTTGAGTCTCTCATCTGAAGCATAAAACCAATCCGAAGCAAATATTTCAAAATATTGCTCCACAGATGAGCCTTCAACAAGAAACATAATATCTTGCCATCTTTTTTTGCTGTATGTTGCTCCTAAATACTCATTAGAGAGGTTTGCTCCCCCGCTTAAAACTTTCTCATTGTCAAAAATATAGATTTTTCTATGGTTTCTTAGATTTATGTAGTTTCTAAACGGCATTTGAAATATAGGCATAAAAAATTTTATCTCTACGCCCGCTTTTTTTAACTCTCTAAGCCTATACTGAAATAGATACAAAACAATTGAGCCCAAAGAATCCATCAGTATTTTTATCTCTAAACCCTCTTTTGATTTTTTTATTAGAGCTTTTATAATCTCTTTTGTTACTTTGTCATACTCAAAAATATATGTGCTTATATGAATTGAGTTTTTTGCTTCGTTGATGCATTGCATAAATATTTCATATGTTTTTATAGGGTCCGTATATACTATAAATTGCTTATTTTGGCTTGAATCAGCTATTTTATAGTTTCTTAAAACCCTGTCTATGTTGTTTTGTATATTTTGGTCTGTCGGTTGATTTTTAAGCTTTAGAGAGCTCTTTTTGTATCTGTTTTTTCTTTTTCTCGAACCGATAATAAAGTATAGAGGAACCGAGATGTAAGGAACTAAAATAATGGAGAGAAGCCAAGCTATGATGGCGCTTGGTGAGCGTCTATGGTAGAGCATATGAATAAGTATAGCAATAATCAAAAGACCGCCAAAAATTATTAAACCGTGGTACAGATATATATTTTGCGCGTTGCTTATCTCTTCATTCATTGGAAAATTATATCATCTTTGTTAAATATTTTTAAGTATAATTGTGAAAAATTCAAAGGCTATTTAAATGTCAACATATATTTTTGGTCANACAAATCCAGACTCCGACTCCATAGTAGGAGCTATCTCACTCTCATATTTAAAAAATCANCTTGGCGAAGATTGTATAGCGACGCGTCAGGGAGACATCTCTCCTGAGACNGAGTTTATTTTAAATAGATTTGGCGGNAAATTGCCTGANCTTAAAACCTCTTACGCAGGTGAGAGTGTTTATCTGGTAGATTTTTCAGACCTTGCCCAAGCCCCAAAAGATATAAAAGAGGCGACTATTTTAGGCATAGTTGACCATCATAAGCTAGGCGATATCACGACAGACACGCCTTTAGAGTGCTGGATACGCCCGATAGGGTGCTCAAACACCATAATCAAAGAGATGTATGATTACTATAAAGTTGAAATTCCAAAAGATATAGCAGGAATGATGATGTGCGCGATTTTGAGCGATACGGTAATATTTAAATCCCCTACCTGTACAAAAATTGATACAAAAGCGGTGAAAGAGTTGGCTGAAATTTGCGGAGTTGAAGATTATAAGGCACTTGCCATGGAGATGTTTATAGCAAAATCGGCGGTTGAGGGTGCAAGTGCGCGCAACTTAAACACGAGAGATTACAAAGCTTTTGATATGAACGGAACAAAAGTGGGCATAGGTCAGCTTGAGATGGTTGATATCTCTGTACTTGATGGCAGAATCAATGAGTTGTTTGACGATATGAAGCTTATGAAGCAAGAAGATGGACTTCATACAATCATAATTCTTTTAACAGACATTATGAAAGAGGGCTCACAGCTTTTAGTTATTAGCGATGATTTAAGCAAGGTTGAAAATGCCTTTGGAATTAAAATTCAAAATAACCAAGCGTGGCTGGATGGAGTTTTAAGCCGTAAAAAACAGGTTATCCCTTTTCTTCAACCGCAATTTTAATCTCAACATGCCCTCTAGCGGCATGTGTGCAGACAAATTTTCAAATTAATTTTTTTTGCTATTTCTCTTTTTCTTTTGTGAAATGAATAATAAATTTCAGCAAACTCATAATAATAATTCCAGATAACATTCCGGCAACTATAAAAGAGAGATACTCATTTTGAGATATTTGTTTCCCCCCGTAAGCAATAGTTGCAATTGCGATAAGAAAGGTTAGCGGCATTGAATCCCCGAGTGCGAGTAAAAAAGTACCTTTAGCACCTAAATAAGAGCTGTACGCCACAAAAGAACTAACAGTTCTTACGAAAACAAGTGCAAGTAAAATCAATAATGCATTTGAGAGTATTTCAACGGAGAAAATAAGATTTAAATCCAGTGTCGTGCCGACATATATAAAAAAGAGCGGAACCAAAAAGCCAAATCCTATCTTATGCAGTGTTTGCGGCAAGTCAGTTTTATGCTCAAAAAAGTTCGCTATAAAAATTCCGGCAAAGAAGGCTCCTAAAACCATATCTATATTTAAAAAATTCATAATTGAAGTAAGAACAATAAATAGCGCTACNCTAATCCGTATGCTTTGTACTTTAGAATCATCATCCGGCATAATCATTTTTTTAAGCTCAGGATACCACCAAAAAATCAAATTTACAAACTTAAATGAGTAATAAATAGCAAATAAAACACCAAAGAAAATAAGTACATGCAGATATAGCTCCATCTTTAATCCGTAATGCACATATGACTCGAAGATAACAATTGCAGAAATACTTATAATCTCACCTATAACGCCTACAATAAGCACAACTTCAATCCATTTGTGCTCTTTTCCATGTTCGTTTATAAGCGCCATAATCATTCCAAGCGAGACGATAGGAATGGCAACGATGTAAACAGGATTTAAATTGAATGTTAAATAGAGTAAAAAAGAGAGCGTGTATAGCGTTGCAAAGTAGATAATCGCTTTGTTTAAGAGATTGTTTTTGTGTTTTGCGTATTTTTTCAAATCTATCTCAAGTCCGGCTAAAAACATAAGATAGAAAAAACCAATTTTAGCTATTTTTGCAAATATATCATTTCCTAAATCTATAAAGCCGATCCATACGGCAATTGAGCCCAAGAGTATCTCAACAACAACAATAGGCAAACGGCTAATCTGTGAAATTATAGGTGACGATATTAGCAGTAGAGCCAGTTTTGTAAAAAGAATATAGTTTTCCATAAAGTTCCGGATTAAATTTTGGGGATTATACTACAAAGATACTTATATGCTCAAATTCAAAAGCAACGCAATAATCTCTAAATTTAAATTTATTTAGTATTATTATAGGAATAAAAGATAAAAATATAATTTTCATATCAGCAAAGGCGACAAATTGAGCAGAAGAAGCAAAACTAAAGAGACAAAAAGAGATACCCTGACATTTTCGTCCAAAGATTTTCTTCCTACTACAAGAGAAGAAATGGACGCCAGAGGCTGGAAGCAGTGCGATATTATCCTAGTTAGCGGAGACGCCTATATAGACTCCCCGTTTATCGGCGTTGCAATGGTCGGGCGGATGCTTGAGAGAATGGGTTATCGTGTCGGAATGATTGGTCAGCCTGATATTAACAGCGATGTTGATATTAAACGCCTTGGAGAACCTCGTCTTTACTGGGGAGTAAGCGGCGGAAGCGTTGACAGTATGGTTTCAAACTATACCGCTACAAAAAGATTTAGAAACACTGATGACTATACCCCGGGCGGAAAAAACGACAAAAGACCCGACCGCGCACTTAGCGTCTACTGCAACTTGATAAGAAGATATTTTAAAAATACCGTTCCGCTTGTTTTAGGCGGAATAGAGGCGAGTTTGCGAAGGGTTACCCACTATGACTACTGGGCGGACAGACTGAAAAAACCGATTCTTTTTGATGCAAAAGCGGACATTATTGTTTATGGAATGGGCGAGATAGCACTGGAACAACTCACCCGCGCCTTGGATGAAGGGAGGGATTATACAGATATAAGAGGACTTAGCTATATCTCAAAAGAGCCTAAGTATGAATATATACAGCTTCCGTCGCATCAAGAGTGTCTGGATGACAAAGAGAAGTATATAGACCTGTTTGACGACTTTTATGACAACAACGACCCAATAAGTGCAAAAGGGCTTTGTCAGCCTGTTGATAGCCGTTTTTTAATCCAAAATCCGCCGTGCGACTATCTCAACCAGTCCGAGATGGATGCCAACTCAAATCTTCCATTTACAAGAGAGCTTCATCCCTACTACGCAAAAGACGGAAAAGTGAAGTGTTTAGAGACCATAAAATTTTCTATTATGACGCATCACGGCTGTTGGGGCGAGTGCAACTTCTGCGCAATCGGCGTTCATCAAGGCAGAACCATACGAACAAGAACGGAGGAGAATATTCTCCAAGAGGCAAGAGATTTCAACAAATACAAGGATTACAAGGGAATCATCTCCGATGTCGGCGGACCGACTGCCAATATGTACGGATATGAGTGTGACAAGAAGCTTAAAAAAGGTACATGCGACGACATCAGATGTGTAGATGCCGATAGGCTCTGCAAGGTTATGCATGTCGACCATAGCCGAAATATAAATCTGCTTAGAAAAATCAGGGAAGTCGAGGGTGTCAGAAAGGCGTTTATTGCCTCCGGTGTCAGATATGATTTGATTACAGCGGATAAAAAACATGGATACTCATACCTAAAAGAGATGGTGCAGCACCACATATCAGGACAGCTTAAAGTTGCTCCCGAACATACACAACAGCATGTTCTTGAGCTTATGGGCAAACCCGGTAAAGAGACTTTGGTTGATTTCAAAAAGATGTATGACCAGCTAAATAAAGAAGAGGGCAAGAACCAGTTTTTAACCTACTATCTCATAGCCGCTCATCCAGGGTGCGAAGAGAAGGATATGCATGAGTTAAAGAGGTTTACNACCGAAGAGCTAAAGATGAATCCGGAACAGGCTCAAGTTTTTACTCCGACACCCGGAACATACTCGGCGGTGATGTATTATACGGAGATGGACCCAAAAACACGCAAAAAAATATTTGTTGAAAAAGATACGAAAAGAAAAGAGAAACAGAAGAGAATAGTAGTTGAGAAAGATTGTTTTAAAAGCGGATTTGCATCGTAAATATACACGCGCTAAGAGATAATGCAAAAAATGTTCCAACTATTACATTCTTTTCAGTTTTAATACTCTACAATATACAAAAATATTAGATTACGAGTATTAAATAATGAGAGTAGACAAGTTTTTAAATTCGGTAAATATAACAAAAAGACGCTCAGTTTCGCAAGACATGATAGAGAGCGGCGTTGTTCTTGTAAACGGNGTNGTTGCAAAAGCCAGTAAAAATGTTGAGGTCGGGACTGTTATNACAATTAACTATCTTGAGTCTGTAAAAAANTATAAAATTCTTCAAATCCCGAGTGCAAAATCAACACCAAAAAGTTTGCAAAGTGAGTATATCGAGGAGATTTTATGAGTTATGAAGAGGCTAAGAGGTCGTTTTCTTCACTCTTCAGACATGAGATGAGTGATGAGGAGATGAGGGAGTTTTTACTTAGCGTAAAGCTTGATGAAAATACCAATACTCAAACTATTGCCGCTGCTGCCGAAGTTATGCGCTCTTTTGCAATTTTGCTTCCCATATCTGATGATTTGCGCTCAAAAGTAATCGATATTGTAGGAACAGGCGGAGACAAGATAGGAAGTTTTAATATCTCTTCAACTGTTTCGATATTGGCGGCATCATGCGGGAGCATGGTTGCAAAACATGGAAGCCGCTCCGTTACCTCAAAGTCCGGCAGTGCCGATATGTTTGAAGAGCTCGGAGTGCGTTTGGATTTGGACATAGAGAAGAGTGCTAGACTTTTAGAAGAGTCGGGTTTTACTTTTATGTTTGCGCAAAATCATCATCCTGCCATGAAGTTTATTATGCCGGTTAGAAAAACAATACCCGATAAAACTATTTTCAATATTTTGGGTCCGCTTACAAATCCCGCAGGAGCGAAAAAATCTCTTCTTGGAGTTTTTCATAAATCATTTGTTCCGAAAATGGCAGAGGCACTTCGCATCAACGGCGCTGTTTCTACTATGGTTGTAAGTTCGGCGGAGGGAATGGATGAGATAAGCATAAGCGATATTACATATGCTTCTCGTCTTCATAACAGTACAATTAGCGAGTTTATCATTGACCCGCAGGAGTATGGCATAAAAAGAGCTCCTCTGGGTGCCATAGTCGGCGGTGACTCAAAAGAGAATGCGCTAATATTACATAATATCTTTAATGGCAAATCGACAGATGCACAAAGGGATATTGTACTTGTAAATACAGCTTCTGCTTTGATGGTTGATGGTTTGGCTCGTGATATTCAAGATGGGTTGGAAATGGCGCGAGATGCCATAAAAACAGGAAAAGCCAAAGAAAAGCTAAAGCAAATCATTGAGATATCAAACAAGTTATGAAAAAATATTTGCTTAGCCTTGATGAAATTGATGTTGTAATTCAGGATGTTGCCAAAAATTTCAGCAACGGCGTTATTGTCTTGCGCGGAGATTTGGCAGCGGGTAAGACTACTTTTGTAAAAAAAATGGTTAAATTTTTAGGTGTAGATGAAGAGGTGACTTCGCCGACATTTTCGCTTCAGCACTGCTACGGAGATAAAATTTTTCATTACGACATGTACAATCACGGACTGGAACATTTTATCTCTTTGGGGATGTTGGAAGAGCTGGAGAGAGATGGGCTTCATTTTGTGGAGTGGGGAGACGATGAGTTGGTTAAAATTTTGAATTCGGCTGAAATAAAGACCATGGTAATAGATATAGAAAAAATTTCTGACAACAAAAGAGAGTATAAAATATGCACATATTAAAAGCGGTAGATTTAAAGAAAAAAGTAAAAGATTTAGAGATAGTAAAAGGGATGAGCCTAGAGGTTAGAAGCGGCGAAGTAGTCGGACTTCTTGGACCAAACGGCGCAGGAAAGACAACGACTTTTTATATGATTTGCGGACTTGTTGAAGCAAGCGGCGGAGAGGTCTTTTTTGATGATGAAAATCTCTCAGGCATGCCGCTTCACCAAAGAGCGCTCAAAGGGATAGGTTACCTTCCTCAAGAGGCGTCTATATTTAAGGATTTGAGCGTTGAGGATAATCTTCTTATCGCTGCAGAGGTAAAAATAAAAGATAAAGAGGCTCAAGAGAAGAGAATCTTGCAGCTTCTTGATATGTTCAACATCGAGCCAATCCGTTACCGTAAAGGCGTTAGCTTAAGCGGCGGGGAGCGTCGTCGTGTCGAGATAGCCAGAGCTTTGGTAAATGAGCCGAAATTTTTACTTCTTGATGAGCCGTTTGCGGGTGTTGACCCCATAGCTGTTATGGATATTCAGATGGTCATTAAACAGCTAGTCTCTTATGGAATCGGTGTACTTATTACAGACCATAATGTTAGAGAAACTTTGGCAGTTTGCGACAGGGCGTATGTTATAAAATCCGGTTCACTCTTAGCTAGCGGGACAAGTGAAGAGATAGGTCAAAACGCAGATGTGCGTAAATACTACCTTGGCGAGGAGTTTAAGCTCTAAGAGGCTTAAGGAGATATGGCAGCATTAAAGCAGACGCAGAGTGTAGAGAATAAGCATAAACTTTCAAATACTCTACGCAATTGGCTGCCCATTTTACACTCAAGCCTAAGCGATTTGGGCGAAGCGATGTCTCCGTTTATAGATGGAAATCCTGTTGTTGAAGTTACTTCCGGATTTGAAGAGAGCTTTGAGAAGTTTATTCCAAAAAAAATCATAAGCAGTTCCGTTAGTAACTCGAGAACCGAGCAGATAGAAGCGCTTACAATCGCAAATCGCTCTTTATATGATGTTTTAGACGAGCAGATAGAAGCTCCGCTTTTCCCAACCCCGCTCTCTCAAAAAATCGCCTCTTTTGTTGTTGCAAATCTTGATGAGAATGGTTACTATGAGGGTGAGAGCGAAGCTTTTTGTGCTAAAGAAAACATCGATATATTAGAATTTGAAAAAATCCGCCTCCGTTTTGCCCATGTTGAACCTGTCGGGATTGCTGCAAAAAACCTCGCCGAGTCATTTCTGTTTCAGCTGGATAGTTCCGATATTAAAGACAACGCATACTCTTTGGCCATAAAAGTCATAAAAGATATTGAAAATATTTACGCATACTCTGATGAAGAGAATTTTGCAGAGGTAATGCGTGTGCTTGGTACTTTTAAAAACCCTCCCGCTATCGAGTATCAGGAGGAGTCATCGCATGTTGTTCCTGATTTGATGATATTTTTCAATGACGATGACTCAATAGAGGTAAAGCTTAATGATGCCTACTACCCGATAATTAACATCGACACAAATTACGGTGTTGAGCATGAGTATGTAGCTCAAAAGATTAAAGAGGCAAAAAGCCTCGTAGATGCCCTTGACATGAGAAAAGCAACACTCTACAAAGTTGGATTGATGATAGTTGAGTACCAATATGGGTTTTTTACCGGCGGAGCTATTATGCCGCTCACTCTTAAGACCCTCGCAGATGAGTTTGGACATAACCCCTCTACCATATCAAGAGCAATCGCAAACAAATATATAGCCTGCAACAGAGGCGTATTTGCCATGAAAGAGTTTTTTACCACCGCAATAGACGAAGATGTCTCAAACGCTGCCATAAAAGAGTTTGTTGTAAATCTGGTAAAACAGGAAAATAGAAAAAAACCGCTTAGCGATATGAAACTCTTGGAGATGATTCAAGATAAATTCAAAGTTCAGATGGTAAGACGCACCATTGCAAAGTACCGAAAACAGCTAAATATAGCAGGGTCTAGCGAGAGAAAAAAACTCTATCATTTGCATTAAAAATAAAAAAGGGTTTAAATGACTTCAATAACAAACTATCTTAATGTTACACCCCTGTAAATGAATCTCCACTTTTTTCTCATTCCCCGAGAAGAAAAAATTCATTTCAAAATGACATACTTTTTAATGAAAATAAATTATTTTGGTAGTATGGATAAAATAAATTTTAGGAGCTTAAAACGATGAACAAGCAACTTATAACAACACTGCAAAATGAATTTAATCAGCTATCAAATACGCTTGAAGATAGCACCGTAGAGTATTGGTATGCTAGGGATTTACAAAAAGTTCTTGGGTATGAAAGATGGGAAAACTTCATAAATGTAATTCATAAAGCAAAAACTGCTTGTGAAAATTCAGAAATAGAGATAACAGACCATTTTCGTGATGTCACGAAAATGGTCTTAATAGGTTCAAATACACAAAGACCCATAGAAGATATTATCCTCACTAGATACGCTTGTTATCTCATAGCTCAAAACGGCGATAGTAAAAAAGAGCAAATCGCTTTTGCTCAAACCTATTTTGCTATGCAAACACGAAAACAAGAGCTAGTAGAACAAAGACTAGAACTAGAAGATAGACTCCAAGCAAGAGCAAAACTGAGAGAATCAGAAACAGAACTTTCAAAAAATATCTTTGAGAGAGGGGTGGATGACAGTGGATTTGGTCGTATCCGTTCCAAAGGTGATACGGCACTTTTTGGTGGAAATACTAC
>C687J26845_10002588_pt1 | contig 10415 bp, 8 predicted proteins | sample RifCSPlowO2_12_FD_26845 | JGI IMG/M metagenome (IMG submission 26845) | reverse complement strand
TACATGACCCAATCGGCCCTGGAAGACGCCAGCCTGCACGTCAACGAAAGCGCCCCCGGCCTGTCTGGCGGAGCGCTGGAGCGCCTGGTCAACGATTACCGTCTGGTGATGAAGACCCTCAACCGTTTGTCGCGTCTGTACCCGCTGGAGCTCACCGAGCACTTCGTCTATATCCCGCGGGTGGAAAGCGAGCAGCTGGCGGATAAAGACGCCATGCAGCACTGGTTGAGCCTGCTCGATGCGCGCCTGAAAGGCATGGAGAAATCCGGCCTTCTGTACAAGACCAGCCTGCGCGAAGACCATGAGCGCCACCTCTGGTTGCCGGAAGTCGAGCTGATCTCCCATGGGGTTTCCAGCTATATCACCTTCAACCGCGACTTCTTCGCCAGCAACGACTACAAGACGGTCACCAGCCTCGGCGACCAGTTGAACAGTCTGCTGGAAGAGGGAGCCTACGTGCAGCGTGGTGAGCGCAAGAAGTTGGTCACCACCTTTAAGGAAGCCCTGGGCTGGTTGATGACTGAAAGCACCAAGCGCCACAGCATCCAGCGCTATAAGGGTCTGGGTGAAATGAACCCGGATCAGTTGTGGGAAACCACTATGGACCCGGAAGTGCGGCGCATGCTCAAGGTGCGTATCGAAGACGCGATCGCCGCCGATCAGATCTTCAACACCCTGATGGGCGACGCCGTAGAACCGCGTCGCGACTTTATCGAGACCAACGCCCTGGCGGTATCCAACCTGGACTTCTAAGGCTGTTGTCGGTGGGCACATTTGATGTCATGTGCTCACCGATAGAAATCAAATACTTAGCGCCATAAGTGGGCATTTTAAATGTCGCCTTAGGGATCTAAGTAGTAAAGAAAAACCCCGGAATTCCGGGGTTTTTCTTTTATAAACATAAGCTTAGGTTGTTCTTTAGCGATCCCATCGCTCTTCGGCGAGCAAACTGGTGTTGAGTTCGTCCCGAATCAGTCGCCACTGGGGAAGTTGTTGGTCCAACAGAGCAATGAAGCGGTCGTTATGGTGGCGCTCATGCAGGTGAGCCAGTTCGTGCACCAGGATGTACTCAAGGCACTGTACGGGTTTCTTGGCTAGCTCCAGATTGAGCCAGATGCGGCGTGCCTCGATGTTGCAGGTGCCCCACTTGGTCTTCATCCGCTTGATGCCCCAGACCCGCGCTTCAACCCCTAAATTCGGCTGCCATTTCTCCAGCAGCTCCGGTACCAGACGTTTCAGTTCGGCCCGGTAGAAGTCGTGCAGCACCTGTTCGCGGCGTTCGACTGTGGTGTCAGGGCGTACAAACAGATCCATAGTGGCCGTGCCACGCAGGGCGATGCGTAATGCCCCCTTGGTTTCGTGAACGCGCAGGCGGTAGCGTCGGCCTAAAAAGTAATGGCTTTCACCACTGACCATGCGCCTCTGGGATTGCCGGGGCTGGGCCTGAAACTTTGCCCTTTGGCGTTTGATCCAGCCAAGCTTACCGACCACTGCCAGGCGAACAGCTTCGTCATCTACCGCCAACGGAGCTGCCACACGCACGCGCCCCTGTGGCGGATAAACGCCCAGGTGCAGGTTCTTGATCTGCTTACGCACGACCTCCACGGTCAAACCGCTGACCGTGATATTGCGAGACTCAGTATTCATGCTGATTCTTGACCAGTTCCAGCAAGGCTTCCAGCCGCTCGTTGTCCGAACCCGCTTGGTAGTCGCCATGGGTTTCGGCAGCATCCTTGCCCCACTGGTCCAGCACGTTCTTAATCGCCAGGCGCACGCGTTTGATCTTCATGGCATTGCCGCGCCAGTCGTCCTGCCGGCTATCCAGCACCGCCGCGTCCACTGCTAGGGCTAGACCGGCATCATGTCCGAGGTTGTCATATAGATGCTTTCGCGCATTGCTGTTGATCGAGCCAGGGTAGCTGTTGGCACTGGTGGGGTTCTTCGCCTGCTTGGTCAGCTCCACTACCTCGGTTAGGTATTGCTGATAGCTGATGGCGTCTTCTTTGCGCTTGGCGATCAACGCATCGAGCAGAGAAGACATAGTTTCGTAGTACTTCGGGTTGATCGGCGACTCATCAATGATCAACTTGCGCACGTTGTTCTCGATGGTCTCGGCCACGGCCTCCTGGCTCTCACGGATGCCCTTGGGCAGAGCGTCGATGGCACCTACGCCGCGCTCGACGATCAGCTCAATAAGCGACATATCGTCGAAGGCGGAAATCTTCTCGCTATCTTCAGCACGGATGTAGGTGTCGATCAAAAAGCGCATGTCTGGCTCGTAGGCCTTGAGGTCGATGTAATCGCCGCTGGCGAGCTTTACCTCGTCACGCACTTTGGAGAAGTGATCGACTTCGGCCTGGATCTCGGCGATTTCCTTAGCGCTGTAACCCGCCTCTTCCAGCTCGTTGGCGATATTGCCGAAGCAGCGGATCAGCGCTGAGGTCATCTTGTACAGGTTCAGGCGCTTGGGCTCATTAGCCTTGAGCTGCTCTGCGTTACCCGACTCGGTGCCGCAGAAGAAGCGCAGATAGGCCGGCGTATTCTTCGGTTGCTCCACCGGCTCGCAGAGTGCCTTGATCGCCTCGCGAGCATCTTCGAGGTCTTCCTCTGCCTTGCTCAGGCGGTCTCCTAAAAGACCAGCTACGTCGGCTTCATCGTAGCCGTCCAGCGCACCGCTGGTGTAGTCACCAATGGCACCTTCCAGCTGCTTGAACAAGTCCTTGTAGTCGATGATGTAACCGTACTGCTTGTCCTCCCCATCGAGGCGGTTGACCCGGCAAATAGCCTGGAATAGGCCGTGGTCACGCATCTGCTTGTCGATGTAGAGGTAGGTAGCTGAAGGTGCGTCGAAGCCGGTCAGCAGCTTGTCCACCACGATGAGCAAGCGCATCTGGCCCGGATCTTTGATGAAGGTCTGCTTGACCTCCTTTTCGAAGGTCTCCGGGTCTTTGTCACCCAGCATCTGGTTGTAGATAGCGTACTGACGCAACTTCTCGGTTAGCCCTTCGCCGGTGGCTTCACCCTTGATGTCGGCAGGCGATGGCTTGTAGCTGGTGACAATGGCGCAGCTGCCACCCATGCCCGCCTTGCTGAACAGCTCGTAGCACTTGCAGGCCTCGAAGATGCTGCTGGTTACCAGCATGGCATTGCCTCGGCCATCGGCCAGGCGCTGTTTGGTGGCCATATCCAGCAGGATGTCGGCGACGATTTTCTCCAGCCGCGACTGGCTCGATAGTACCTTCTGCAAGGTGCCCCAACGCTGCTTGAGCTGCGCCTTGGCCAGGTCGTTTAGGCCTTTGGTTTTGGCCTCAAACCACTGGTCGATCTTCTTCTGTGACGTGATGTTTTGGTCGATGTCGCGGGCTTCGTAGCGCAGGTCGAGCACCACGCCATCGGCTACGGCTTCATTGAATTTGTAGGTGTGGATGTAGCGACCAAACACCTCGATGCTCTTCTGCTTGTCGGCTTTGAGCAGCGGCGTGCCGGTGAAGCCGATAAACACCGCATTGGGCAGGATCATCTTCATGGCTTTGTGCAGCTCGCCGGACTGGGTGCGGTGGCACTCGTCGACGAACACATAGAGATCGCCCTTGGCGCGGAAGTCTGGCGGCAAGCTCTTGCGCAGCTCCTCCACGAAGCCTTCCACGTCTGCATCTTCACGGGCACCGAACTTGTGGATCAGCGAGCACAGAAGCCAGGGTGAAGGCTGGTTGAGCTTCTCGATCAGATCGGCACCGCTGGTGGTACGGACGATCTGCTCGTTAACGCCGGTAAACACCTTCTCAATCTGCTCATCCAGCTCGGTGCGGTCGGTAATGATCAGCACCCGCGAGTCTTGGATGTTTTCCCGAATCCACTTAGTCAGCCAGACCATGGTTAGAGATTTACCCGAGCCTTGGGTATGCCAGATGATCCCGCCCTCGCGCCGACGCAGATAGCGCTGCGCCTCGCGGATGCCGAAGTACTGGTTATGCCGGCAGAGCTTTTTCACCCCGCTGTCGAACACGATGTAGTCGTGGATCAGCTCCAGAAAGCGCGTCTTGTTGCACAGCTGAAGCAGATGCCGATCCAGCAGATTGTCGGCAGCGGCGCTCTCCTCGCTTTCTTCCTTCCAGGTCAGGTAGTACTTCTCGCCGGTCTGGATGGTGCCGTAGCGCAAACCCTGGGTATCGTTGCCGGCCATCACATACTGCATGGTAGAGAAGAACGGCTGGATAAATTCAGCCTTCTGGTTATCCAGGTTCTGCCGGATGCCCTCGTTCACCGCCACCTTGGAGCGCTTGAGTTCCAACACACCGAGGGCAATGCCATTCACATAGAGCACGATATCCGGGCGCTTGGTATTGGCCTTGGCATCAGCGCCCTTGACGGTGACTTCCTCGGCAATGGCGAAGCGGTTCTTGTCAGCCTGCTTCCAGTTAATCAGCCATACCGTCTGGGTGTTCTCACCCACCTCAGGCTTGATCTTCACCCCGTAGCGCAGCAGCTCGTACACCGCTTTGTTGCGGTCATACAGGCCCTTGCTGGCGTCATTGGCAGCCTTGTTCAGCTCGAAGATGGCCCGACTTGCCAGATTAGCCTCCACGCCCTGCTCTGCCAGCCAACCGCTCAGCAACTCGGGCTCGATATTGGCGTTGTTAGGGCGCTCGGCCCAGTCGTCCAGATAGTCGTATCCCAGCTGTTGCTGGAACAGTTTGACCACACGTTGCTGGGTCATCTTCTCGACCTGGCCAACAATATTCATTAACCCATCCTCCGGGATGACCCGGTCAATTCCATTCGACTGATTGCAGGGCCCTTAAACGTCAGGGCAAATATGCTTTTAGTCGCTCAGGTTCCCAAACACGATTTGCTAATGCGGCAACCAATTCACGACGCTCCAGTTGCTCCTGCTTCCGGAAAGAGGAGTAATGCTTGAAAGGAAGCTGCTGCTGCTTCAAGAAAGCATCAAATTTCGGCTGATTTTTGTAGGCAGACTCTGTCAGCGTTGCCGCATAAAAATTTTGAGGTGCGTATTGTGGTGCCTTTTCTTCAAACGTCTTGTGCTGGTAACTGCGGTTGACGTCTGCTGGAAGTAGCACCAACCCTCCGACATGATTTCGAGCCCGCTGAAAATCTTCCTCTGTGGAAAACTCATCTGAGAAGCGCTCGTATTTGTCTGCCCAGATGTGCTCGATATCGCAGGGGTTCGGCAAGTTGCGGTCAACATAGTGCGGGAACAAGTCCGGCTTGCCGGCTCCCACTTCGGTATAGGCCGTGATACGTGCTAGCAGGTGATAGATATAGCGGCGACTGAACTGGTTAAGGCGTAGATCGCTGATGCCATAGCGTTCGCGGCTAGGGCTCCCAGCAAAGGTGACATCATCTGCCGCCAGCTTGTCAGTGAGCACTTGCACCAGGTTCTCAAGGGTCAGTCCGCGAATCTCTTTGCACAGAGACCACATTGCATAGCTTGTGCTGGAGTAGCCAACGCGAATGTAATTGACCGTCCGGCGCATCAGCCAGATGTCCAGGTAACTGGCGGTTACGCCCAGCTTGCGTTTAACGGTATCGGCATCATCGGTTACCCGCAGCGGTGCCAGAAGTACAGTGTTCTGCCAGGTGAACTCGTTGTGGGCGTTGTAGAAAACGGCCTCTAAACCTGCCGTGTAGTGGCGGCTTGCATCCAGTATCCGGCGATACGCGGAGCTGAAAAACGGGAAGTGTGTCGTGATAAAGGCGAGGTTAGCCGTATCCTCGCCAAGGTTAAGACGCACCCTGTTATCACGCACCCAACGATGGAATGCCGAACCGATAAGCTCCCAGTCCTTGTCAACCGCCCCGGCTTTACCTTCACGCTTGGTGTCGGCGTATTGCGCACGGAACCAAGCTTTGATGCAGGCAGCATCTCGCTCAGGCTCCGGTTCCGTTCCCCAGGAAATGAGATCCAGCACTTGGCGCTTCCATACGTGGTTGGCATTTCGGCGCTGCACGTCATCTTCAATTGGGGCCAGCAGATAAGCCTTGAGCATATCCACCGGGCTCAGGGGCTTACCGCGATCATTCATGGTCTCGAAGATCGCGTAGGCATAGCTGTCATTATCGGTGGCGATTTCGATCAGTCCGACCTTGTTGAGCAGCCAGTAGGTGAAGTGCGGTAGCGCTTCCTTGATTTCCCCCACAAGGTCGATTTGCACGATGTCCTGATAGCGGCTGTACATGGTGCGGAGTGACTCGTCCTTGCCATCTGGATTGAAGGGCTCATCGTTGAACAAGGCCTCGATCACTGGAAGGCGCTCGACGATGTCCAGATTGAACAGTGGATCACCGAAGGGAGCCGAGTAAATCAGCGGTGCTAGGTTGCCTACTACGCTCAGACCCTGGGCCTTCGCCGCGTTGTGCAAGTAAATCAGCAGTAGCGTCAGCGAAGTCACTCGCTGCTGCCCATCCACCAGATAATTCTTGCTGTTGCGCTTGCTGACAATGATCGAGCCGAGGAAGTAGTCCTCGTAGATGCTCACTTCCTTGGTCTTGTCGCCCTCCTGATAGCAGCTCAGGAATTTGTCGCGCAGGTCGCCAAGCAACTCCTCGATATTCTCCCGCTCCCATTTGTACTCGCGCTGATACTCGTCAATGGAGAAAGACTGGCTTTGCAGCAGCTGTTGGACAGTGCGGTAGTGAGGGGTAATGGTGCTCATAGAAATGAATCCTTTCGGTCAGCGCCCTGCATCAGGGTTTGCGTAAGCTTGTGGGCAGGCTCCACGAGAGTCGGGCCGCTCGCTAGAGTGGTATCGCGCGCTACTCCTCTTGGTCGTGGACACCTTCGACCACGCCATTGCGAAACTGGATGACAAAGGGGATTGCTGGTTCCTCATCCGGTGCGGCCTCGGGTTTGGACCAGAGATTTTCGTCTGCTACCGCGATGATCCGTCCGGAAAATGGCAGCTTCAGGTCTTCGTAGATGAAGAAGTCGTGGCGGTACTCACGCAGCTCCGTTGGGCGGCCTTCGAAATCGAAAAACTGCTCGTAGCGAAGTAGGACTTCTCGTCTGGCGTTAGGCGGAGTTGGTGTATCGGAAGGGGTTTTCAATGTGGCTTCGACCTTAAACAGATAAAGCTCATTACCCCACACGCCATAGTGATCGACGCGTCCACTCCAGTTTGCGGTGGATTGTGTAACGGTATGAAAGCCCAGGCTCTCGCTAGTGGGGATGCAATCGGCATCTCCCTGCCAGCCCAAGATGACGTAGTTACGACCCTCAAACTGGAGCGTATCGGGCACTTGTGAGGTCATATGGATTCCTTTCGATCAATCGAATTCTGTTGATCAGCAGTCATTGCAGCTTACCCATTTGAGCTGGCGCACCCTACAGCCTGACTACAGGTTACAGGGCTACCTTCTCAATCTGGCCGAAGGCGCTCATCAGAGATTTTCTTTCTGCACGTGAATGCACAATCAGTCCGCAACGCGCTTCGAGTTGGTCTCAAATAACTGCTCGGTGATAGCGCCTATGAAAAGTTCTTCATTAAGAAACTGAAGCAGTTTCTTGGCCGGTGCCTTTTCTGCGGGGAATACGATGCGCTCTTGCCCGGCGGTAAGGTCGATCTGTATGTCGAGATCGTAGCCATTGGACTGCTGAATAATCTGAGCGACTGTGTACTGATCAAGGATTTCCGAGTCTTTGAGAAGCGCGAATCGTTTGCAGAACCATTGGCTTGCGCCTTTGGCCAGTGCATCAACGTTAACAGGGGCAAGCTTTTCGTGAGCCAGAATTGCCTTGATGTCCTCCTCGGTGGCTTCCTTATAGAAGTCAACGAGGTTGAAAATGGCATTGGCTGCTCGGTAGTTTCTGAACAGCAGTTTTTGTTGCGCTGGGTAATAGACGGCGGTCAGTTGATCACTAAGAGAAAGGGCTGGTGTGTCCGAGCTTTCGAAGTTGTTTCTGTTGAAGAATAGGAATTGACCGGGGTTGATGATGTGCGACTTGCTGAAGCTCTGAATCAGCAAAACTTCACTGCCGTCATCCTGCCGAGCGAAGCCAAGGATGGCTTTGATTCGCGAAGGCTCTGCTCCCTGCATATCTATCGGTTCGAGATGGCGAACGCTTCCGGAGTGCTCAACGGCCACTACCTCAGGAAGTTCGAACTCGTCTAAGCAGAAACGCTCGTGAGCTTCCGGTGTGTAGCCAGGGTCGAAATCAATTTCCTGAGCCTCAATCAGGAAGTTATCAAGCTGCCCCTGCCACTTCTCAGTAAGCACTGCTTGTAGCTCACCAACCAATGGAATGCGGCGCAGGGTGAGGTGATTGCGTTCTTTCAGCAGAGCTACGAGGTGCAAGTGTTCAAGCATTCGTTATGTCCTTTGCAGATAGATTCCATCGGTCAACTCAACAACATTGAGCGCTTCGCCTGGGCGGCGGACTATTTTTTTACTGATCAGCAGGCAGGAGGCTCCCGAGTCATCCTTGACCGCATAGAAGTGGTAGCCCAGTAGACCCATGACCGGATTGAAATGGAAGGCACCGGCGTGGGCCACCGTGAAGAAGATGACCGCGAAGATGTAGACGCCAGTAATCCACTCCCCAGTGAAGTCGAGTTTGTCTGTTGCAAGGAATGGCAACAGGTAGGTGAGTAGAAATACGACGATTTCTTTATCGCTATTCTCGAACTCCTGCACAGTCAGGCGATGCTGCTCGCCCCTTCGGGTAACCAACAGCAACATCAACCAACAAATCAGGCCTAAAAGAATTGCAACGGCTAGCCAGGGAGCCCAGTGGCTGTATGGCAGATCCTGGGCAATCTGGTTGACTGCAACAGCCCCAAGAATGGGGGCCATGGATGTGGCTACCAACAACCCTTTAGCGAACTGATTTAGCATCCCTGCAACCTCTGTCAGGCAAGTCGAATTCGACCGGTTAAGAGTTCCTGCATCATACCTTGCTTGAGTTGGCGAGCCTTGTTGCGGCGGGCTTCGAGGGCCGCGAGTTTGGCGTCCATATCGGAGAGGATGGTGGCAATGGCAGTTTGTTCTTCCTCTGAAGGCTGGGGGATTTCGAGCTTCATAAAGGCGCTTTTCGCGATGTTGTAGCGGGTCGCACCCTGTGCCAGCACGGACATAGCGGCCCGCCCTGCCTTGCTTCTAAACCAGTACGCAAAGAACAGCCCATTTACTTCGGCGCTTGTGTTGAAGCGGAAGCCGAAGCAAAAGCTATTCAGATAGAGGTTAGGAATGTCTTCAAGCAGCACTGAGCAAAAACCTACTTCTTCAGGCGTCTCCGATGATCCATTGAAGAAAAGGTCTCCTTTTTTGGCGAGGTTTTGTGCTTCGTCCGGCGCTATATCGACAGATTCAAGCCAGCTCGCATCAATCACCGTATCGGTCATCACATTCATGAACGGGATGTAGCGAGCTTCGCCGTGGCCGAAATCAATTTTTGTCTTTCCGGCGAGGCCACCATAGGTATTACCCAATGCTCGCATGGGCTTTACGTCCCACTCCTCATTAAATCCCGGCAGGCGGCGTTGGCCAGTGAGGAGTTGTTGCATGGCGGCTTGTTGGATATCGCGATTTTTGGCGATCAGTTGATCTAGGTTGCTGATCAGCTCCTCCATCTCGGATATCGCTGTGGCGATAGATTTTTGCTCATCAACCGTGGGTGGTAGTGGAGTTGGATAGGTCTTGAGTTTTTGTCCATTGATATTCGCCTGTCCGACAGCGACGCTAAGCACTTTAAGCCCATAGTTTTTGGCTGGCTCAGAGTTAAGAAAATAGTTCAGATAGCGGGAGTCAATCTGATCTTTTTTTTCTTTTATCCTGATTAGATATCCCGCAAATATGCTCGGTCGTTCGCCCTTGTAAATCGCGGTCTTTCCAACGAGGTCAACAGTGTTTGTCCTGTTGAACAGGACATCCCCTGGATTAAGAAGATATTTTGCGATCTCGTTATCGTTGTCCGTGAAAACGAGATCTCTCCAGTCTATTTTGCCTTCTTGTAGATTTCCCATTCGGAGTACAGGAACTTTTCCCGAAGAAGAGGATTTGGCTGAGGAGCCATACTCAACGGCATGAACCAATTGCCCAAGGGGCCGGACATCCCAATCCTCCGGGATCACTTGCGTATTTCGGCCCACCGTGACCGGCTGTTTCGGTAGATCGTGACCGGTCATTTCGCTAACGCGTGACCGCTCATTTCGCTATCAACGTGACCGATTTTCAGCCTGCTCCGAAACAGGCGGTCACGACTTACCGAAATGACCGGTCACGGCTTAGCGAAATACTTCCACCCCGTTGCGCATGACCTGACGCGACCGTCACCCTCGCCCGTTTTTGGGGAGCAGAGGAATGGCGGCGCAGCGAGTAGCCATGCGTAATATCAAAGAATGTCTGCGCCTCAAGTTTGAGGGAGGCCTCTCTCACGAGAAGATCGCCCGGGCCTT
>C687J26845_10002583_pt1 | contig 10429 bp, 11 predicted proteins | sample RifCSPlowO2_12_FD_26845 | JGI IMG/M metagenome (IMG submission 26845) | reverse complement strand
TTTCCTGCCCGCACCGCCGCCAGCGTCGGCACCAAACCGGCGCCACCGACAATGGCTGCGACGACGGCGTCCACTCCGTTCGCCGTGGCTACCGATGTGGCGCCGCTTTCCCCCCACAAAACCTCCCTCTTCTGATCGCCCAGGATTTCGCGCAAGAGACGAATTCCCTCTTTTTCCCGGATGCTGACCCACTGCGGGGAAAATTCCCTGATCTGCGCGGCGAGGAGTTTCAAATTGCGGCCGGCAACCAGGCCCCGCACCCTGAATTCATTGGGAAAGCGCCGTACCAGGTCGAGCGTGCTAACTCCGATCGAGCCTGTGGAGCCCAGGACGACGATCGACTTCATGGGTGGATCAGCCGCAAATAATAGGTGGCAAACACGACTGGGAATATAAGACTATCCATTCGATCCAGCAACCCGCCATGCCCGGGAAGGAGACGGCCTGAATCCTTGACGGCAAAGACCCGCTTGATCCACGACTCGAAGAGGTCGCCTCCCTGCCCAAGAAGGCTCAAGAAAAGTGAGAGTAGGAGGCTTTCCATCCACGGGAAAGCAGGGAGTAAGTATTTGCCTCCGACGACACCGGCAAGCGCGCTGGCAGCAAGAGAAGCAAAGGCCCCTTCCACGGTTTTTCCCGGACTGATTTCAGGATACAATTTTTTCTTGCCCAGGGAACTCCCTACGAAATATCCCGCGGTATCCCCGGCCATGATTACCAAAAGGATAAAAAATACCCACTCCCGCCCATCGTGGGATCGATAGAGAAGAAACAAATGAGGAACGAGAAATCCGACGTACAGAGTGCCCACAAGGGTCCATCCCAATTGTTGATACCTTTCTTCCAACCCCGCGCCAGAAAAAAGGTAAGACAAGAAGGCTAATACGACGACCCCAGCCAACCCCAACCCCGGCTGCGAACTGCCCGGGAGGATGACGCTGAGCGCCGCCAGCACGCCGAAGAGAACTCCCAGGGCCTGCTGCTTCCAACGGCCCCGGAAGGCCATAGAGAAGTATTCCCAAAGGGCAACAATCGTAAGCAGAAAAACCAGCAGCAAGAAATGGGCTGGACGGCCCCAGCCAATGATCAAGACCAAAAGGGGGATGCCCACTACGGCCGTGATCACCCTAGATCCGATCTGCTTATTCACCGGTTTCTGCCAACAGAGCAGAGAGGCTGCGTGATCTGCTCATCGGTACGGCCGAATCTCCTGCGGCGCCGTTGAAACTCCAGAAGGGCCTGGAGGTATTCTTCTTCACGAAAATCCGGCCAGAGAGTCGGCGTGATGTAAAGCTCCGTGTAAGGGATTTGCCAGAGGAAAAAATTACTGATCCGCATCTCGCCGCTGGTACGGATAAGCAGGTCCGGATCTGGGATGGATCTCGTCTCCATGTGAGCGGATATCACCTCTTCATTAATATCTTCGATCGCACAAGCTCCCTCTTTCGCTTCCCGGGCTACAGCCTGCACCATCCTGACAATATCGTCGCGGCCGCTGTAACTCAGGGCCAAAACAACCGTCATTCCTTGGTTTTTTTGCGTCGCCTTCACGGCACGCTCCAGCGTCCGCAGAACCGGCGGCGGCAATCGGTCCTTGTCGCCGATGGCCAATAGGCGAATTCCGTGCCGCATCATCTTGGGTTGCTCCACTGCCAAATAATGTTCGAGCAGCCCCATTAGCGCGTGAACTTCCTCCTTGGGTCGCAACCAGTTTTCTGTTGAAAAAGCGTAGAGCGAAAGATAGGGAATCCCCAGCTTACGACTCATCTCCACGACGGCACGAACCGAGGCCCTGCCCCGACGGTGTCCTTCAATGCGGCCTTTACCTCTCAACCGAGCCCAGCGTCCGTTGCCATCCATAATGATGGCCACATGTCCGGGCAAACGACTCTTGTCTAGGCCCCTGAGGTTCATTCTGGATTGAGAATAGCTCGAGGGAAATAACGCAGGCCTCAGACCTCCATGATTTCGTCTTCCTTGGTCTTCAGCACCTTGTCGATCCTGTTGATGAAATCGTCGGTGATTTTCTGCACTCGGTCCTGGCTGTGCTTGAGATCGTCCTCGGTAATTTCCTTTTTCTTAGCAAACTCCTTGAGTTTCTCGATAGCGAGCCTGCGGTGATTGCGGATGGATACGCGGAATTCTTCCGCCATCTTTTTGATATGCTTGACTAGCTCCCTGCGTCTCTCCTCTGTCAATTCGGGTATAGGAATACGGATGATTTTTCCGTCGTTGTTGGGGGTCAAACCGAGATCCGCCTTGAAGATCGCCTTCTCAATCCCCCCGATGACTCCCTTGTCGTAGGGTTGCACCACTAAGAGGCGGGGCTCCGGTGCCCCTAAGGTGGCCAACTGGTTGAGGGGGGTCGGGCTGCCATAGTAATCCACCATGACCCCTTCCAACAAAGCCGTCGAGGCCCTTCCCGTGCGCAGCTTTGCAAGGTCCTTGCGAAAAGCCACCACTGACTTTTCCATTTCTTTCTGGAGATCAATAAAGAAGGTCTCGTTCATCTCTTCCCCGCGCTCACAAGGGTGCCGATCTCCTCCCCGCACACCACTCTCTTGATATTCCCTTTCTCCATAATATTGAAGACAATGATCGGCAAACGATTGTCCATGCAAAGCGAGATCGCGGTGGAGTCCATGACCTTGAGCTCTTTATTCAAGACCTCGATGTAGGTCAGTTCCCCGTACATTTTGGCCCCCTGATGTTTCAGAGGATCTGCGTCGTAGACCCCCTTTACCTTGGTCGCCTTAAGAATCACATCGGCGCCGATCTCCATGGCCCGAAGGCTGGCGGTGGTGTCGGTCGTGAAATAAGGATTGCCGGTTCCTCCGGCAAAGATCACCACCCGCCCTTTTTCCAGATGGCGGGTAGCGCGTCGTCGAATGTAGGGTTCCGCCACCTGACGCATGTCAATGGCGGACATAACCCGAGTGGAGACACCGATCTTTTCCAAGGCATCTTGCAGGGCTAAACTGTTGATGACCGTGGCCAGCATCCCCATGTAATCGGCAGTTGCCCGCTCNAACCCGCCTTCGCTCGCCTCGGCGCCGCGAAGGATATTTCCCCCTCCGATGACCAGGGCGATCTGACAGCCCATCTCTTTGACTTCCTTGATCTCCTCGGCAAATCCCCGCACCATCTTGCTGTCGATACCGTATCTTTGCGCGCCGGCGAAGACTTCACCGGTAACTTTCAAGATGACACGATTGTATTTAAGTTTTGCCCCACCCATCCAGAACCACCTAGCTAATGTTCTCCACCCCTTCCCCCAGGTGGTAGCGGACAAAACGGCGCACCTGGATGTTTTCTCTCAGCCGTGCGATGGTTTCCTGCACGAGATCCCCGACCTTATGATCGGGATCCTTAATGAAGGCCTGCTCCAGCAGACAGACCTCGGAATAAAATCGCTCCATTTTCCCTTCCACGATCTTGTCGGCAACCTTTTCCGGTTTGCCGGAATCGGAGGCCTGACGCCGGTAAATNTCCCGCTCCCTTTCCAGCTCTTCAGGCGGCACATCCTCTGGGCGGATATAACGCGGGTTCGCAGCGGCAACCTGCATGGCGATGTCTTTCAACAAGCCCTGAAATTCCGCGGTGCGCGCGACGAAGTCCGTTTCGCAATTAAGCTCGACCAAAACGCCGATCTTCCCTCCCGCGTGGATATAAGCCCCCACGAGNCCCTCCGCTGCTACGCGGCCCACTTTCCTTGCCGCAGCCGCCAGACCCTTGCGACGCAGGTAGTCTACCGCCTTCTCTATGTCTCCCGCAGATTCCGCCAGGGCTTTTTTGCAGTCCATGATTCCCGCCCCGGTCTTATCGCGTAACTCTTTGACCGAAGATGCATTGACTTCCATTGAGATTACGCCCCCCCTGTTGCCGAGGTCGCGGNGGCGCCGTCCGCAGCCACAGCTGCCGGCTCCACGACCTTCTCTTCCTCTTTGGTCCTTANTAAGCTCTGCTCATAGAGATTTTTTCCCTCAATTACTGCGTCCGCAATGGCCGCACAAAAAAGCCGGATGGCCCGGATGGCATCATCGTTCCCTGGAACTTTGCAATCCACCATATCCGGATCGCAATTGGTATCAATCACAGCCACCACAGGGATCCTCAGCTTCCTCGCCTCTTTAACGGCGATCTCCTCCTGGTTGGGATCGATGACGAAAATGGCGTCGGGAAGCTTCTTCATTCCCTTAATTCCCCCCAAGGACTGCTCCAGCTTCTCCTTTTCTCGCTTGAGACCCAACATCTCTTTTTTCGTCAAGGCCTCAACGATCCTGGGGTCGTTTTCCATTTCCTCAAGCTTTCGCAGGCGCTCGATGCTCTGGCGGATCGTCGAGAAGTTGGTGAGGGTTCCTCCCAGCCACCGGTTGTGGACGTGAAACATCCCACAGCGCTCCGACTCCTCCCTGATCGAATCCTGGGCCTGCTTTTTCGTCCCGACAAAAAGGACGTTCCCCCCCCCTGCCACAAGATCGCGGACAAACACAGCCACGTCCTTAAACATCGTGACGGTTTGCTGGAGATCAATGATATGGATGCCGTTACGGGCGCCAAAAATGAACGGCTTCATCTTGGGGTTCCAGCGGCTGGTCTGGTGGCCAAAATGGACCCCGGCCTCCAAGAGTTGCTTCATAGATAACTCTGCCATAAACTTACACTCCTTTGGTTGTGTCCTCCCCTTTCCTCGCCTCCGCTCCATACCCGAGGGCACCATGGAGAGGATCAGAAAGGGTGTGAAATAAGCCCAAAAACTGCTCTAACTTACCGGAATCCCAAACGACCAGCGGTCGCCGGGGGGCATCCATCAAAAAGACTTAGTAATCCTGCGCTTTTAACAAAGATCTGCGACCTGTGCAAGGTTCGACCTTGAGGCTTCGGCCCGAGCTCAGCCGAGGGCTCACCTCGAAAGGCAGCCAAAGAGGAGAGCGGGGAAGGTCATTGGTTCATGGATTCAAGGAACTCCTTGTTGGTTTGCGTCCCACGAATCTTATCCAATAAGAACTCCATCGCCTCTACTACGCTCAACTGTGACAAGACCTTGCGCAGTATCCAGATTCGGTTGAGATCTTCTCTAGATATCAACAGCTCTTCTTTTCTTGTTCCCGACTTGTTGATGTCGATGGCCGGAAAGACGCGCTTATCCATCAGCCGGCGGTCCAAATGAAGTTCCATGTTGCCGGTTCCTTTGAACTCCTCGAAAATCACCTCATCCATCCGACTTCCGGTATCGATCAGGGCNGTCGCAATGATGGTGAGACTCCCGCCATCTTCGATGTTGCGCGCCGCGCCAAAAAACTTTTTCGGTTTGTGCAGCGCATTGGAGTCCACCCCGCCGGAGAGAATTTTGCCGCTGGGGGGAACAACCGTATTGTAGGCGCGAGCCAAACGGGTAATGCTGTCGAGCAGGATCACCACGTCCTTGCCGTGTTCCACCAACCGTTTGGCCTTTTCGATCACCATCTCGGCAACCTGGACATGGCGCGTCGCGGGCTCGTCAAAGGTAGAACTGACCACTTCTCCATCCACCGAGCGCTGCATATCGGTCACTTCTTCAGGTCGCTCGTCAATCAGGAGAACAATCAGGATCGCCTCGTTGTGGTTATGGGCAATGGCCTTGGCAATGTTCTGCAGCATCATGGTTTTGCCGGTTCGAGGGGCAGCCACGATCAGTCCTCTCTGCCCTTTGCCGATCGGGGTTAAGAGATCAACAACCCGCGTGGTATATTCGTCCGGCTGGTATTCCAGCTTAAAGCGTTCATTGGGATAGAGGGGGGTAAGGTTGTCAAAGAGGATCTTATCCCTTGCCTTCTCCGGGTCTTCGTAGTTGATGGCTTCCACCTTGAGCAGGGCAAAGTAACGTTCCCCTTCCTTGGGGGGGCGAATATGCCCCGAAATGATATCTCCGGTGCGAAGATTGAAGCGGCGAATTTGGCTCGGAGAGACATAGATATCGTCCGGGCCAGGGAGGTAGTTATAGTCCGGGGCTCTGAGAAAACCAAAGCCGTCAGGAAGGGTCTCCAGCACCCCTTCCCCGTAGATAAAACCGTTCTGCTCGGTTTGGGCCTGTAATATGGCGAAGATCAACTCCTGCTTGCGCATATTGGCTGCGCCTTCGATATTGAAGTTTTTACCGATCAATGCCAACTCGCTGATCTTCTTCTCCTTAAGAGACTTAAGGTTCAATCCATTTTCTTCCACGGTCTCCGACTCGGCGCGGGTCTGACCACGTACCATAGCTATATGTCTCCTTTCATGCCAAATATGAATTGCCCGAAAACTGGACTCGTTCCCCCGATCCCTCTGACCCACCTAGTTGAGGAGGAATATCGTTAAAACGCAACGGCTGCCCGACCACTCCTACAGGGGATCCTGCTTACCGACGCGACATTTCAAGACAACAGAGGTTCAACACAGAAATGATTCGTTTGTTTGAAATCCAAATCAAAAGCTCAGGTCGGGATACAGTGAACGATAACCTTAATGTGGGGCTAATTTCAAAGAGTATCGCTGAACCAGGAAATCGAAATTGTCTTATATTAAAAAAAAACAATCCTTTTGTCAACCCCCTTTCCCTACCTTTCTCCGTTCGCTGATTGAATGCCATTCCCTCAGAGAGTCTAAGAGTCGCTGCATATCGAGCGGAAGCGGGGCGTAAAAGGCGACAGGGGCTCCAGTGCGGGGATGGCTGAATCCGAGCCTCTCCGCATGGAGCGCCTGGCGCGGAAAATCCGTCACACCCGGCAGCGGCTCGCGATTGCCGCCAGGGCCGTACCGCTTCCGCCCATAGATACGGTCCCCAACCACCGGATATCCCTGGTCCGCCAGATGGACACGGATCTGGTGCGTCCGACCACTATGGGGCTTGAGACGCAGCAACGTGACCCAAAAAGACCGCTCTCCTGCAAGCTCTACCCTGAAAGCATTCTCTACTTGCCACTCGGTTAGCGCCTCTCTCAAGCGCGGCCGAGAGCGCAGGCTCGACATCCTTTTCCGGTCGCTCCGATGACGACCGATGGGACGATCAATGCTCCCCTTCTGCTGATCGACTAAACCCCACACAAAGGCGAGGTACTCTTTACGAACTCGCCGCTCCTTAAACTGCTGGGCTAATTGATGAAAGGCCCGATCATGCTTTGCCACAACCATCACCCCGGAGGTATCTTTGTCCAATCGATGGACAATCCCGGGGCGCCGCTCCCCTCCGATTCCCTGAAGATTCGGACAGTAATGGAGCAGGGCATTCACAAGGGTTCCGCTTTGCCTACCGGCAGCAGGATGAACCACCATGCCGGCGGGCTTATTCACTACCAGGCAATCCTCATCTTCGAAGAGAATATCCAGCGGGACAGACTCCGGCACCAACGCCGTCTCCCGTGGAGGCAGCAACCGGATCTCGACTGCGTCGTTGGGCTTCAGACGGGCGCTGGCCTTGGTCTTCCTTCCGTTGAGGGTGATCTGCCCCTCGGCAATCACCCTCTGGATACCGGAGCGACTCAAGCCCGCCCTCTCCAAGGGGCCAGGGAAAGGACGCGATAGGAATAGATCCAACCGCATTCCGGCATGCTCTTTATCAACGGTTAAACGGCTTAGCACGTTACCTCACCGCGCCAATTGCGCCCGCTCCTCTATGCTGACTTGGTTTAAGATCTCCTGGGCGCCTAGCACATCCTTTTTCATCTGCCCGACCAAATCCTCCGGCGTGGGGAATTTCTTCTCTTCCCGAATCCTCTTGACGAAAAACAGCTTCACGGATCGCCCATAGAGGTCCCCCGAAAAATCGAAGATATAACTCTCTATCGTCCTGGGACCGCCTCCGAAAGTAGGGTTAACCCCGATGTTGGTAACGCTCGGCCATAGGCGCCGGTCCGCCTCCAAGAAGGTGGCATAGATCCCGTCTGAGGGCAGCATCTCGGTTCGCGTGACAATGTTGGCTGTAGGAAAACCGAGTTGGCGACCTCTCTGATAACCAGGAATCACTCGCCCTGAGGCAAAATGGTATCGGCCCAAGAAGCCCTGGACTTCGTGGACGTCGCCCCGTTTGATCAAATCCCTGATTCGACTGCTGCTGATGCGCACCCCTCCCAGGTGCACCGGACCTACGATCCCGACTTCAAACCCGCCTTCAGCTCCCCATCGGATCAGATCCTCCACCCGACCCTTTCTCCCCTTTCCGAACCTTAAGTCCTTTCCAACCCACATCTTATGAACCTTGAGGCGCTCCACCAGGTAACCTCGAACAAACGCTTCCGCCTCCACATTGGCAAAGGCTGAGTTGAAGGGTTGAATAATCACCGCGTCCACTCCANAGGATTGCAGGAGAACCATCTTGTCTTTATGCGTCAGAATCAGCCTAGGGGCGCGCTGAGGCGCAAGGATCGTGAGCGGATGGGGNTCAAAGGTAAGAACAACCGAACGACCATCGCGGGCCTTGGCATCTTGAACCACCCGTTGCAACAGGGCCTGGTGGCCCAGGTGAATACCGTCGAAGTTNCCCAAGGTCAGGANAGGCTTGGGAAGCGAAATNTTTCTATCCTCTATATGACGAAAAATCTCCACGGTTATTAAGGGAGCNCTCAGCTTTCAGCTATTATTCACCCGCTGATTGCTGACGGCTTNCTNCNGGGCTAGCGCAAAATGGTTAAAAAGTTCGAGGACGGCTCTGCAGGACTCAGCGCATGCTACGCGTCATGACTCCANGGACTTGAGCTTCTGCTTTGCCTTAACCGCCTCTTGCGACTGGGGAAATCGATCCNTAAGTTCCTGAAGAATCAGTCGGGCATCCACCTTATCCCCCAGCTCTGCAAAGGCAAAACCTTGCTTCAGAAGAGCTGCCGGGACCTTGTCCCCCTTTGGATATTTGCGCCGAACCACGTCAAACTCCAGGATGGCCTGGTCGAATTCTCTCAAGGCGTAATGACTCTCCCCAATCCAATACTGGGCATTATCCGCATACTCGCTCTGGGGATTCTTTTTGATGAATTCTTTAAACCGGGAAATCGCCGCCCGGTAATCTTTTCGCTCCAGCAGCTTCCAGGCCTCATCGTAATCTTTTTTTACCGCCTCCGATTCCCCCGCCAGCCGCTCCCGGGCGAATTCACTTGGGCCGGCGCCTTCCACCGAAGCCGCTTCTTCCTTGCTGCCGGGAGCTACCTTCAGGGTTTCCCGGATGATTTTCAGCTCTTCCTCGCGCGCCTTAAGGAGAGCCCCTTGAGTTTTAAAATCATCGTCGAGCTTAGCTATCCGGCTTTCCATATCCTTGACTCTTTTATCCCCTTCACGAGTCGACTGACCGATCTGGCGGTCCAATTGATAGCGAACCTCCTCCATCTTCTCTTTCAAAGCGCCCAAATCCCGCTGCATCTCTTGGAGATTGGCGCGCGTGTCGGCCAGGCTCGACCGCATACTATCGAACTCACTATGAGTNGTGACGTTCTCCGTGCGNAGGCGTCTCTGCTCCCGCTCAATGAGTTCTAACTGTTGGGGGGTAGCGCATGCCGATAGGGCCANCCCAACCAACATGAGGAGCAAAGATAAAAGCCTCTTCATGAAAGGTCGACCTTAAATGACCCCTAGGACTTGANGATGGAAGAATCCCTNAAAGGGCAAAACATTACGATGCCGGCCGGGCAGAGATGATTACGAAACGGCCCCGGCGGTTCTTCTGCCAGCATCCCTCGTTCTGCTCCTTGCAAACCGGCAGCTCCTCGCCGTAGCTGATTGTCGATAACCGCTCCTTAGAAATCCCCAGAGTCACCAGGTAGTCTCGTGCCGCCTGGGCCCGTTTGGCGCCAAGCGCTAAGTTGTACTCATTGGTTCCCCGTTCATCCGCATGCCCTTCAATCTCCACTCGAGCCGAAGCGTTTGTCTTCAGCCAATTGGCATTCGCCTTGAGGGTTTCCCGCGCCTCTGTCTTGAGATCATATTTGTCATAATTAAAATAGATATCCTTCAACGGACTTGGGGCCGGAGCCTGATCTCGACGCGCCGCTTCCAAACTCGAAGAGGCGGGAGCCGGACGACTGGCGGCTGGCTTCTCCGCGGCAGCCGACGGCGGTGGCGCAGCAGGGGCCTCAGGCTTGGTCGCGGCAGGTGGCGGACACCCCGTTAATGCAAGAAAGGCGAAAAACATCACACCATACGTCAGCGTACCCAATCGACCAGTCATCGTTTTCTCCTTTTCCAATGTTCGCTCAGCCCGTGAAATCGTTTATTCCAGACGAGAAGACCAGGATGGATTTGTATCATCTCCCCCCGAACCTGTCAATCTTTGCTGGTTTTCACCGCCGGCCTGCATCATGTAGAGTTGGTAGCGACCGCCGCGGTTGGAAGTGAAGGCGATGAATCTCCCGTCAGGGGACCATGAGGGATCTTCGTTGTCCCCGGAACTGGAGGTGATCTGCTGCGGGTCCCCGCCCTGTGCCCT
>C687J26845_10002580_pt1 | contig 10435 bp, 7 predicted proteins | sample RifCSPlowO2_12_FD_26845 | JGI IMG/M metagenome (IMG submission 26845) | reverse complement strand
CATCGCGCGCCATATAGGCGCGGACCTGCCCTACGCGCGGGTCGGCATTGGCGCCGGTTGCTGGAGCCTGCTGTTCCTGCTCGGCTTGCTGCTGATCGAGCTGCAGCAGCGCCTGCGTCTCGCCCGCGCCTGGCTGCTCGGCAGCGCCCTGGTCCTGGTCTTGCTGCTGGCCTGGCTGGCCCAGCAGGAGTGGCTGGAGCCGCTGGCGTTGCTGCGCGAGTACCAATCGCGCCGCAGCCAGTTCGCCGCCGCCCTGGCTAGCCACCTGGCCCTGGTGGGGGCGGCGGTGGGCTCGAGCCTGCTGTTCGGCGGCGCCATCGCCCTGTTGCTGCAGCGTTATCCGCGGGCGCAAAAGGGTGGCATCGGCCTGCTGAGTTTTATCCAGACCATCCCCAGCCTGGCGCTGTTCGGCCTGCTGATTGCACCGCTGAGTTACCTGTCGGCGCAGTTTCCCCTGCTCCAGCAGCTGCATATCCGCGGCATCGGCTGGGCACCGGCGCTGCTCGCCCTGATCGCCTACAGCCTGTTGCCGATCGTGCGCAACACCTGCGTCGCCTTGCAGGAGGTCGAGGCCGGCGTGATCGAGTCCGCCCGCGGCATGGGCATGAGCCCCGCCCAGGTGTTCCTGCAGGTGCGCCTGCCGCTGGCCATGCCGCTGATCATCGAGGGCGTGCGGGTCACCAGCATCCAGGCGATCGGCCTGGCCGCGGTGGCGGCGCTGATCGGCGCAGGCGGTTTCGGCACCTTTATCTTCCAGGGCCTGGGGCAGTCGGCGATGGACCTGATCATCCTCGGCGCCTTGCCCATCATCGTCCTGGCGCTGCTGGCGGACGGTCTGTTCAGTCTGCTGGGCGAACGTTTTTCCAGCGGAGCGAGGCGATGATCGAGCTGAGCAACGTCAGCAAGCTGTTTGACCAGACCCGGGCGGTGGACGACATCTCCCTGACCGTGCAAACCGGCGAGCTGTGNGTGCTGGTCGGTACCTCGGGCTGCGGCAAGTCGACCACCCTGCGCATGATCAATCGCCTGATCGCGCACTCGGCCGGCAGCATTCGCATCGATGGCCGGGACATCGAGCAGATCGACCCGCAGCAACTGCGCCGCGGCATTGGCTACGCGATCCAGAGCACCGGCCTGTTTCCGCACTGGACGGTGGCGCGCAACATCGCCGTGGTGCCCCGCCTGCTCGGCTGGCCGACCGCGCGCATCCGCCANCGGGTCGAGGAACTGCTGCAGTTGCTCGAACTGGCGCCGGCCGAGTTCGCCGGCAAGTATCCCCATCAGCTGTCGGGCGGCCAGGCCCAGCGGGTCGGCGTGGCCCGTGCGCTGGCCGGCGACCCGGACATCCTGCTGATGGACGAACCCTTCGGCGCACTCGACCCCATCACCCGCGAGAGCCTGCAGAACGAGCTGTTGCGCATCCAGTCGCAGGTGCGCAAAACCATCGTCTTCGTCACCCATGACATGGACGAGGCGCTCAAGCTGGCCAACCGTATCGTGGTGATGGACAAGGGCCGGATCGTCCAGCAGGACAGTCCGCAGGCGCTGCTGGCCAANCCGGTCAATGCCTTCGTCGAGAACCTGCTCGGTGGCCAGGAGCGCGGCCTCAAGCAGGCCGGGCTGCTGCGCGTGGCGGCGCTGATGCAGACGCTGGCCACGGCCGCCGCACCGGNCGCCGGGCCCAGGATCAAGACCACGGACAACCTGCGCCAGGCGCTGTCGCTGATGCTCTGGCACCGCTGCAGCAGCCTGCCGGTGGTCGATGAGCAGGGCCTGCAGGTCGGCGTGCTGCGGTTGGACGCGCTGCTGGAAAGGCCCCAGTGAGCAAGCTCGCGGTGTTGCGCGGTGGTGGCTGGCAACCGCTGCTGTGGCTGGCCCTGCTGCTGGCGGCGGCGCTGGGGCTGGCCGAACTGGACGGGCTGTTTCGCCTGATCGAGCCGGACAGGCGCACGGTGATCTACGGCCGCGCCGCCTTTATCGACCTGCTCGGCAGCCATCTGCTGCTGGTGGCGCTGGCGGCCTGCGTCTCCAGCCTGGTCGGGGTGGGGGCGGCGATCATGGTGACCCGGCGCTGGGGCGCGGATTTTCTGCCGCTGGTCAGCCAGGTCGCCTCGATCGGCCAGACCATACCGCCGGTGGCGGTGCTGGCCCTNGCGGTGCCGGCGCTCGGCTTCGGCAGCGGGCCGACCCTGTTCGCCCTGATGCTCTATGGCCTGCTGCCGATCCTGCGCAACAGCCTGGCGGGGCTGCGCGGCATCGATCCGGCGGTGCTGGAGGCGGCGCGCGGCATGGGCATGGCGCCGCTGCAGGTGCTCTGGTGGGTGGAATTGCCGCTGGCGCTGAACGTTATCCTGGCCGGCATCCGTACCTCGGTGACCATCAACATCGCCACCGCGGCCATCGGCTCCACCATCGGCGCCAGCACCCTGGGCGACCCGGTGATCTCGGGACTGGTCACCGGCAACACGGCCTTCATCCTGCAGGGTGCGATCCTGATCGGCCTGCTGGCCGTGGCGGTCGACAGCCTGTTCGAGCAGCTGCAACTGCGCGCGCCGGGAATCAGCCAGGCAAAGTGAATGGGTAGATCCTATGTTTATTTGCAAGGCCCGCGACCTCGTAGGGTGGATGACGTTTCACCCATCCACCAACAGCGATGGTGGATGAAAAAAGCGTCAGCTACGCGCCCCGATCCACCCTACACAACCCCCCATAGCCCGGATGCAATCCGGGAGCGGTTGCTCGGCGCTGGATTTCCCCCGGATTGGATCCGGGCTACGCAGCTGTCGGAGCTCTCAGCCGTCATGTTGCGGGGGCATGGCGACAGTTGTGGTTAAACCAACCTACGTTGCGGTCGCGCCAGGAGCTGGCCCGCTTTTTTTGCCGCCCGCCGCCTTGCCCGGCTTCTCCCGGCGTGGTGCTGCAGCTAGAGTGCTGCGGCGCCACGCGCGGTCGATCAGTACAACCTCGATCATGCGCGTGAAGGCGCTAACGCTTGATGGGTGAGGGCAACATGGCGCTAACGTCATGGGTGGTGCTGGGGCTGTTCGTCATGACCTACCTGGGCATGGCCGCAGGAGGCATTCCGGGCTTGCGGGTCGACCGCAGCTGGATCGCCGGCTGTGCGGCGGTGGTGCTGCTGTTCTGCGGGGTTCAATCGCCAGGCGAGGCGGCCAGCCATCTGGATGCCGGGGCGTTGTTGCTGCTGTTGGCGCTGATGCTGATTTCCGCGCAGTTCGATTTTTCCGGGGTCTATGCCTGGCTTAACGCCCAACTCAGCCACCATGCGCAACGCCCGGCACTGTTGCTGGGCGGCGTGGTGCTGCTCGGCGGCGTACTGTCGGCGCTGCTGGTCAACGACATCGTCGCCTTCGCCCTGACTCCATTGCTGTGTCACAGCCTGTTGGCCCGCGGCCTCGATCCGCGACCGTTTCTGCTGGCCCTGGCGTTGTCCTGCAACGCCGGTTCCTCGGCCAGCCTGATCGGCAACCCGCAGAACATCCTGATTGGCCAGGCCGGCGGCCTGGATTTCTGGTCATTCACGTTTATCGCGGGGCCGCCGGCGCTGGCCGCGTTGGCGATCACCTACGCCTGCATCTGGCTGCAGTGGCGCAGGCGTTGGGGCGTGCCGCAGGAATTGGTGGTCGCTGAGACCCCGGTCGAGCGGATCTATGGCGCACACAGCTACCTCAAGCCGCTGCTGGCCAGCCTGGTATTGCTTGGGCTGTTTTCCACTGAGGTGCCACGCGAGTTGTCGGCGCTGCTGATCGCCGCCCTGCTGATGATTTCGCGCCGGGTCGACAGTCGCGATTATGTGCACAAGGTCGATCTCAACCTGCTGTTGCTGTTCGCCGGGTTGTTCGTGGTCACCGGCGCCGCTTTGGGCCTGCCGGAGGTAGCCGCGTTAGCCGCGACGCTACGCGAGTATGGGCTGTTGCCCGAGGGGGTGATGGGGCTGGCGACGGCCTCGCTGCTGGCCAGCAACCTGATCGGCAATGTGCCCTTTGTGGTGTTGCTGCTGGGTCTGCTGCCGGATGCAGCGCCGTCGCTGCTGGTCGGCCTGGCGGTGATGTCGACTCTGGCCGGCAACCTGCTGCTGATCGGCAGCGTGGTCAACCTGATCGTCGCCGAAAGTGCGCGACGCCAGGGCGTGGTGCTGAGCTTCGTCGACTTCGCCCGCAGCGGTTTCCCGGTGACGGTGCTGAGTATGACGGCGGCCGGGTTGTGGCTGGGCTATGGTGGCTGGTTGCCCTGGTAGGGACTATCGCGGCCCGTAGCCCGGATTGCATCCGGGCTACTTTCAGCGCGGCCGGCATGGGTATCGCTGCGCCCGACCCATCCTATGACCTACTTCCAGCGTTCTTGCCGCCAGTCCTGCCGCTGCTGCGGCGTGAGGAAGGTCCAGGCGACGAAGCGGCTTTGCTTCTGTCCCTGGGCCATTTCCACGGTGCGCATCTCGAGCACGCCGGCTTGTTTCAGGGCGCTATAAACACCGGGCAGGTTGCTCGCCTTGGAAATCAGGCTGGTGAACCAGAGCACCTGCTGGGAATGCTGCACGCTTTCCTTGATCAGACGGCTGACAAAGGCCGCTTCGCCGCCCTGGCACCACAACTCCGCCGCCTGGCCGCCGAAATTCAGCACCGGCAGCTTGCGCTTGGGGTCGAGCTTGCCCAGGTTGCGCCACTTGCGTTTGCTGCCGCTGCTGGCTTCGGAGGCCGAGGCATGGAAGGGCGGGTTGCACAGGCTCAGGTCGAAGCGTTCGTCAGCCTGCAGCAGGTTCTGGAAAATATGCGCGCCATCGGTCTGCTGGCGCAGTTCGATGGCGCTGGCCAAGCCGGGGTTGGACCGCACGATGGCCTTGGCCGAGGCAATGGCGCTGGNGTCGATATCCGAACCGAGAAACTGCCAGCCGTACTCGCGGTTGCCCAGCAGCGGGTAGATGCAGTTGGCGCCGACGCCGATATCCAGTGCGCGCACCTGGGCGCCGCGCGGGATCTCGCCGCCATTGCCGCTGGCCAGCAGATCGGCCAGGTAATGCAGATAGTCGGCGCGCCCCGGAATCGGCGGGCACAGGTAGTCCGCCGGAATATCCCAATGTTCGATGCCGTAGAACTGCTTGAGCAGCGCCCGGTTGAACACCTTGACCGCCGCCGGGTTGGCGAAGTCGATGCTCTCCTTGCCGTACGGATTGAGAATCACGAAGGCNGCCAGCTCCGGGCTGGTTTTGATCAGCGCGGGGAAGTCGTAGCGACCCTGGTGGCGGTTGCGCGGGTGCAACTGGCCTTTGCCGGCATCGGGCTTGGCCGGGGCAGGAGGGCGGGGCACGGCAGGTTTACGGCTGGGACGTCGGGTCGGCGATGACATGCTGGCGGTATCGGCAGGGGCGGAGCGCGGCATTTTCCCATAGCTGCTGTGGTCGTGCTGGAAAAGTGTGTGCTCGATTGCGCGCAGAGCCGGTGGCCGGCTAAGCGATATCCAGCCACATCGCCAGGTAATCGAAAAACAGGCAGTACAGCGCGATCGGCAGCGGCAGGCCGAGCAGGGTGCCGAGCAGGTAGGTGCGAAAAGGCACGCCGGACAGGGCGAGGCTGTAGTTCAGTGCCGGCACCGTCTGGAACAGCGTGCGCAGGGCGACGATGCTGGCCAGTGGGTGGCGGTCGAGGCCGGCCAGCAGGCGCTGGGCCAGGCGACTGTCGAGTTCGCGCAGGGCGTTGCCGCCCAGGTAGCGGATGGTCAGGAAGGTGAACACGCAGGAGACGATGGCGGCCAGGTAGGTGGCGATGCCGCCGTAGAGCCGACCCAGCGCCAGCACCGCGGCGGCGAGGAAGATCCAGCCGGGAATCTGGATCAGGTTGCCCAGGGTGAACAGCAGGATGAACAGCAGCAGGCCGCTGACCGGGTGCATCAGGATCAGGTCCTGCAGGGCTTGCAGGCTGAACCGGGCGCGGATACCCAGGGCCTCGAACAGCAGGAACAGGCCCAGCAGGAACAGGAACACCAGTAACAGGCGGTGGGAGCTGCGCATGGCGGGCCTCAGAGGTTGTGAAAAAATCGAGCTCCGTAGCGAGAGCGTCTCCGGGTGTTCGTGGCGCAACGCCAGCAGCGAGCGCCTGGAGGCGGTCGCAGTAGGCGCGAGTTCTTTCACAAGCTTTCACTGCTCAGGGATAACCGAGTATGGCCTTGATCTGCGCCAGGTTGGCGGCGATCCACTGTGGATTGATCGCCCCCCAGTCGCGAATGGCGTAGTGCCCGGCGTTGTTGCGCTCGCCCGCCTGCTGGACGAAGACGCAGTCGATATCCAAATCGGCCAGTGCGCTCAGGGTGTCCTGGGCGGTGCGCCGGGGCATGCCGGTGGCGTCGATCAGGGCCGGCACGCTGCAGGCGCTGCCACTGTCGATCAGCCAGGCCACATAGAGGCGACGATAGAAGCTGGTCTTGGTTTTGCTCACGTCCATCGGTCGAGGACTCCTGCGCTAAGGGGGCGCCGCTGTGCAGGCGCCCCCCCCAGCCTAAGCGGCTATAGGTTGTCAGGCCAGTACGGCGAGGCCTATATAGGTCGCGGCGCCCGCCAGGTAGCCGAGCAGGGCCAGCAGGCTGATCTTCTTCAGGTACCAGATGAAGTTGATCTTCTCCATGCCCATTGCCGCCACGCCGGCCGCCGAGCCGATGATCAGGCAGCTACCGCCAGTGCCGGCGCAATAGGCCAACAGCTCCCAGAACGTGCCATCGACCACGAAGTTACCCAGCCAGCCATTGCCGCCGGCCGCCGCAAGGGCCTCGGGGCTGATCAGCGGGTACATCTTCATGGCGCCGGCTACCAGCGGTACGTTATCGACCACCGAGGAGAGCAGGCCGATGGCGATGTTGATGGCGTAGACGTTGCCCAGGCTGTCCTTCAGCGCGCTGGCGACCTGGGTCAGGTGGCCGGCGGTGGCCAGGCTGGAGACGGCGAGCAGGATGCCGAGGAAGAACAGCACGCTGGTGATGTCGATGCGGCGCAGTACGCCGACCACCGAGAGCGGGTGCTTGTCTTCGGCATTCTTGCCGCGGTGCAGCACTTCGGTCACCACCCAGAGCACGCCGAGGCCGAGGAGGATGCCCATGTAGGGCGGCAGGTGGGTGACGGTCTTGAACACCGGGACGAACACCAGGGCGCCGATGCCGAGGATGAACACCAGGTTGCGTTCGAACGGGGTGGTCGGGTCGCGACGTTCCTCCTTGGTCAGTTTCACCGTTGGACGCTCGAACTCGCCCTTCATGGTCAGGCTGAGGAAGAGCAGCGGCACCAGCAGGCACACCAGGCTGGGGAAGAACAGTTGGGTGACGATGCCGCTGGTGGTGATCTGGTCACCGATCCACAGCATGGTGGTGGTCACGTCGCCGATCGGCGACCAGGCGCCGCCGGCGTTGGCGGCGATCACCACGATGCCGGCATAGAACCAGCGCTCGTGCTGCTCCTTGACCAGCTTGCGCAGCAGGGAAACCATGACGATGGTGGTGGTCAGGTTGTCCAGCGCGGCCGAAAGGAAGAAGGTGATGAAGCCGATCGTCCACAGCAGTTGCACGCGCTTGCTGGTGCGGATGCGGTCGGTGATGACCTTGAAGCCCTCATGGGCGTCGATCAGTTCGACGATGGTCATGGCGCCCATCAGGAAGAACAGGATCTCGGAGATTTCACCGAGGTGGTGACGCAGTTCGCCAACTACCAAATCGGTGTTATTGGTCGCATGGGCACCTGCTTCAATCAGCGGCAGGATGCTGTCGGCGCTTAGCACCAGCACCGTCCAGGCCAGCATCGCGGTGAGCAGCGCCGAGGCGGCTTTGTCGATTTTCAGGGGGTGTTCGAAGGCGATGCACAGATAGCCGAGCACGAAGATCACGGCCATAAGCATGTAGGCATACATAGGCGAGGTTTCCAGTCAGAGGTTTAAGGTTTGAAATGATTAGAAAAATAATGGGCGGCAGGATGCACCAATAGGCAGGCAACTGGAAGGCGTTGGGTGTCTTGGGGGCGTTAATCGTGACTAAATGTCGCAGTGCCTTGACGAACGACAAGAAAGGCTTTTGATTTGCCGAGGNCGGCTCTGATGGGGCTGGGCGCAGGGTGCTACTCGCCGCAGGCAGTGCACCGGGGCGTATCGGCGTGGTGGGCCCTGTGCGAAGGAAAAAGCCCGCGGTCTGGCGACGGCGGGCGTGGGGTTTGCAGTTTGCTTATGGCTTACAGGCTGGCGATGCGCTCGCGCTGTTCGACCAGCTTGCCCAGGGCCTGCTCGGCCTCGGCCAGCTTGGCNCGCTCCTTGTCGAGTACCTCGGCCGGNGCCTTGGCGACGAAGCCTTCATTGCTGAGCTTACCGCCGACCCGTTTGACCTCGCCGTCCAGGCGGACGATTTCCTTGTCCAGGCGCGCCAGTTCGGCGCCCTTGTCGATCAAGCCGGCCATCGGCACCAGAACCTGCATGTCGCCGACCAGGGCGGTGGCAGACATCGGCGCCTCTTCCCCGACTTGCAGCACGCGGACCGATTCCAGCTTGGCCAGCTTGTTCAGCAGCGGCGCGTTGTCGGCCAGGCGGCGCAGGTCTTCCGNGCTGGCGTTCTGCAGGATGATGTCGATGCGCTTNGCCATGGAGATCTTCATCTCGCCACGGATCTGGCGCAGGCCGAGCATCAGCTGCTTGACCCATTCGATATCGCTTTCGGCGGCGGCATCGATGCGGCTCTCGTTGGCCACTGGCCAGGCCTGCAGCATGATGGTCTCACCACCGGCGCCCGCCTGGGTTTTGATCCGCTGCCAGATTTCTTCGGTGATAAAGGGCATGAAGGGGTGGGCCAGACGCAGGGCCACTTCCAGCACGCGCACCAGGGTGCGGCGGGTGCCGCGCTGGCGTTCGATGGAGGCGTGCTCGTCCCACAGCACCGGCTTGACCAGTTCCAGGTACCAGGCGCAGTACTCGTCCCAGATGAATTCGTAGAGCGCCTGCGCCGCCAGGTCGAAGCGGAAGGCGTCGAGCTGGCGGGTGACTTCGGCTTCGGTGCGCTGCAGGGCGGAGATGATCCAGCGATCCACCGCGGACAGTTCGACGGGTTCGCCATTCACACCGCAGTCCTGGCCATCGGTGTTCTCGAGGACGAAGTTGGCGGCGTTCCAGATCTTGTTGCAGAAGTTGCGGTAACCCTCGACCCGGCCCATGTCGAACTTGATGTCGCGGCCGGTGGATGCCAGCGCCAGGTTGGTGAAGCGCAGGGCGTCGGTGCCGTAGGCGGCGATGCCTTCGGGGAACTCGGCGCGGGTCTGCTTGGCGATTTTTTCCGCCAGCTTGGGTTGCATCATGCCGCTGGTGCGTTTGGCCACCAGGGATTCCAGGTCGATGCCGTCGACGATGTCCAGCGGGTCGAGCACGTTGCCCTTGGACTTGGACATCTTGTGGCCCTGGCTATCGCGTACCAGGCCATGCACGTAGACGGTCTTGAACGGTACCTGCGGGCTGCCGTCGTCGTTCTTCACCAGATGCAGGGTCAGCATGATCATCCGCGCGACCCAGAAGAAGATGATGTCGAAGCCGGTAACCAGCACGTCGGTGGGGTGGAAGGTCTTCAGCGCCTCGGTCTGCTGCGGCCAGCCGAGGGTGGAGAAGGTCCACAGGCCCGAGCTGAACCAGGTGTCGAGGACGTCTTCGTCCTGGCGCAGCGGCTGCTCGCCGAGGTTGTGCTTGGCGCGTACTTCGACCTCGTCGCGGCCGACATAGACGTTGCCGGCTTCGTCGTACCAGGCCGGAATGCGGTGGCCCCACCACAGCTGGCGGCTGATGCACCAGTCCTGGATGTCGCGCATCCAGCTGAAGTACATGTTTTCGTACTGCTTGGGCACGAACTGGATCGCGCCGTCTTCCACGGCCTTGATGGCCGGTTCGGCCAGCGGTTTGGTGGAGACGTACCACTGGTCAGTCAGCCACGGCTCGATGATGGTGCCGGAGCGGTCGCCTTTCGGCACTTTCAGCGCATGGGCATCGATACTTTCCAGCAGACCGGCGGCCTCAAACGCAGTGACTATCTGTTTGCGCGCGACGAAGCGATCGAGGCCGGCATATTCGCCCGGCAGGCTGCCATCGACTTCAGTGTTGACGCTGCCGTCGACGTTGAACACCTGGGCAGTGGCGAGGACGGCGGCGTCCTTGTCGAAGATGTTGATCAGCGGCAGGTTGTGCCGCTTGCCGACTTCGTAGTCGTTGAAGTCGTGGGCCGGGGTGATTTTCACGCAGCCGGTACCGAATTCGGGATCGCAGTAGTCGTCGGCGATGATCGGAATGCGCCGGCCAACCAGCGGCAGCTCGACGAAGGTGCCGATCAGCGCCTGGTAGCGTTCGTCGAGTGGGTTTACTGCGACCGCGCTGTCGCCGAGCATGGTTTCCGGGCGGGTGGTGGCGACGATCAGGTAGTTCTT
>C687J26845_10002577_pt1 | contig 10445 bp, 11 predicted proteins | sample RifCSPlowO2_12_FD_26845 | JGI IMG/M metagenome (IMG submission 26845) | reverse complement strand
CCCGCCCTACGGGAGCGTGCCAATGAACGGACCGGAACGTATTACCTTGGCCATGACCGGCGCTTCCGGCGCCCAGTATGGCCTGCGCCTGCTCGACTGCCTGGTGCAGGAAGACCGCGAGGTGCATTTCCTGATTTCCAAGGCGGCGCAGCTGGTGATGGCCACCGAGACCGATGTGACCCTGCCGGCCAAGCCCCAGGCCATGCAGGCGTTCTTGAGCGAATACACCGGCGCCGCGCCGGGGCAGATCCGCGTGTACGGCAAGGAAGACTGGATGGCCCCGGTGGCCTCCGGCTCCGGCGCGCCCGGCGCCATGGTGGTAGTGCCGTGCAGCACCGGCACGCTGTCGGCGATCGCCACGGGGGCCTGCAACAACCTGATCGAGCGCGCCGCCGATGTCGCCTTGAAGGAACGCCGCCAGCTGATCCTGGTGCCACGGGAGGCGCCGTTTTCCAGCATCCACCTGGAGAATATGCTCAAGCTGTCGAATCTGGGCGCGATCATCCTGCCGGCCGCGCCGGGCTTCTATCACCAGCCGCAGACCATCGACGACCTGATCGACTTCGTGGTGGCGCGCATCCTCAACTGCCTGGGCGTACCCCAGGACATGCTGCCGCGCTGGGGCGAGCATTATCAGGCCAGTGGGGATGAGTGATAGGGCCGGGCGGGTGAGCGCGCGATGGGTTACGCCTGCGGCTAACCCATCCTACCGGGTGGCATGTTTAGTGTTGGCGCTGTGCTGCGGCGGCTGCGCCACTGTGCGCACCCTGGATGCAGCCAAGCCCGGCGCGCCGGTGGTGTATGCCGGCACGCGCCTGGACCTCTACGAGTTGCAGGGTGGCTGCTGCGCGCTGGAGCGTTTCGGTGCCGAAGCGCCGCGCTACCCGGGCCTCGACCTGCCGGCCAGCGCCTTGCTGGATAGCCTGTTGCTGCCGCTGTCCCTGGCGACCGCCATGGGTGTGCGGCTGGGGGTTAGCGGCGGTCTCTAAGAACAAGACCCAAGCTGGCAACGCTGCTGTGTAAAGCATCGCCGTTGGGCTTAGTCGCTGCGCGCCTTAACTTAGCGCGGCGGGAACCCGTTGGTGGGTTACGCGGCGCCCAGACTCCAGGTGAGGTTTCGACTCTGTTTTGCGCCGCTAACCCACCCTACAAAACGCCTCAACCCAACCTACGCGGCCACTCGACAAGGCTTTATCAGCATGGCCATTAAGCGCGGTCTTTAAGCGTCGGGAGTAAGCGCGGCGCTAGCCTGGCGGCTGGTGGCCACCGGCCAGTCTTCCAGGTGGTGCGGTGATCCAGGTTTGGCGAACAGGTAGCCCTGGAATTTGCGGCAGCCCATCTGCAGCAGGGCGTCCTGTTGTTCCTGGGTCTCCACGCCTTCGGCGGTGACCGCCAGCTTGAGGTTGTCGCCGAGCGCCAGGATGGTGCGCACTATGGCGGCATCGCAGGGTTGCTTGAGCAGGTCGCGGACAAAGGATTGGTCGATCTTCAGCTGGTCCAGGGGCAGGCGCTTGAGGTAGTTGAGCGAGGAGTAGCCGGTGCCGAAGTCGTCCAGGGACAGGTGCACGCCATGGGCCTTGAGCGCGCTCATCTTGTCGATCAGGACTTCCACATCCTCCACCAGCTGGCTCTCGGTAAGCTCCAGCTCCAGGTGCGCCGGATTGGCGCCGCTTTCCGCCAGGGCCGTCAGGACATCCGCGACAAAATCCTGGTGATGGAATTGCCGGGCGCTGACGTTGATCGCCAGGTGCAGGTGATGCAGCTGCGGGTGGGCGGCCCAGGCCACCAACTGCGCGCAGGCGCTGTGGAGTATCCAGCGGCCCAGCGGCAGGATCAGCCCGGTGCTTTCCGCCAGGGGAATAAAGTCGCCGGGGGGCACCATGCCGCGGATGGGGTGCTGCCAGCGCACCAGGGCTTCGGCGCCCAGTAGCTGGCCGTGCTCGTTGACCTGGGGCTGATAGTGCAGGACGAAGTGACGTTCGCTGAGGCTCTGGCGCAGGTCGCTTTCCAGGCTGGCACGGGCGCTGACGTCGGCCTGCATCTTCGGGTCGAAGAAGCGCATGGCGTTACGTCCCGCGCCTTTGGCCTGGTACATGGCCAGGTCGGCGCGCTTGAGTATGTCGTCGACGCTGGCCTGGCCCTCGGGAAACAGGGCGATGCCGATGCTGGCGCTGCTGATATAGCTGCGCCCCTGCAGGTCGTAGGGCGCGGCCAGGGTCGCGACCACTTTGTTGGCGACTATTTCGACCTGGCGGGAGGCCTCGATGGGGCTGGAGTTGAGGCCTTCGAGCATCAGCACGAACTCGTCGCCGCCCAGGCGGGCCAGGCTGTCCTGAGCGCGCACATGGCTGTTCAGGCGCTCGGCCACCTGCTGCAACAGCTCATCGCCCATATCGTGGCCGAGGGTGTCGTTGAGGTCCTTGAAGTTGTCCAGGTCGATAAACAGCAGGGCGCCCTGCTGCAGGCCGCGCGAATGCTTGGCCAGCGCCTGTTGCAGGCGATCGAGCAGCAGGCGGCGGTTGGGCAGGCCGGTGAGGGGGTCGTAGAAGGCCAGCTGGTTGATCTTCTCCAGGTTCTTGTGGTGTTCGGTGATATCGGTGGAGATGCCGCACAGGGCATAGATCAGCCCATCGGCATTGCGCAGCGGCAACTTGACCGAGAGGAAGGCGTGCTCGGTGGCGCCATCCAGGCCGCGGTTGATTTCCTCCACCTCCACCCGCTCGCCGAACGTCAGCACGCGGCGGTCGTTGTCATGCAGGTTGGCCGCGGTAATGCTGTCGAAGAACTGCTCGTCGGTCTGGCCTATCACCTGCTCCAGGGGCTGGCCGAACAGCTCGCAGACCTTGCGGTTGGCGTACTGATAGCGCAGCTGTTCGTCCTTGATATAAATATAGGCCTCGACGCTGTCGAGAATGCAGTTCAGGCGTTGTTCGCTGGCTTGCAGGTGGCGGGTTTTCTCGCGGACCTGGCGGCGCAAGAGCAGGGCTCCGCCGAGCGCTATCAGCAGCAGAAAACCGAGACCGGCCATGCCCCACCAGAAGCTGGCGGGGACCAGCAGCCGGGGCCGCTCACCGCCCCAGCGCTGCAGGGTCTGGTAGTAGTAGGAATCCGGCGCGCTCTGCCAGCCTTGCAGGTGGTTATCGATGGCGGCCAGGAGGTCGGCGTTCCGCCCCTTGCGCGTGGCGTAGAACAGCTGCGCCGGCTGAAACATGATGGGGGTGCTCTGCAGCTTGTACTGCGGGGCGTGAAAGTCACCGAAACGCTGGTTGGCCACCACCGCATCGGCCTGGTTCGCCACGACTTTCTCGAAGCCTTGCTGCAGGCTCGGCACGCCGATCAGTTCGGCGGCCAGGCCAAAACTCTTGAGCAGGTCTTGCAGGTAGCTCTGCTGGATGGATCCATCGAGTACCGCGATGCGCAGGCCCTTGAGGTCCAGCAGCGAGTCGAGCGTGCTGTCGCCACGGCTGTACAGCTGCGACCAGCTGAACAGCGAGGGCCGCTTATGGAAGTCCAGCGACTGGGCGCGGCTTGCGTTGAACGCCACACCCGGCAGCAAGTCGATTGCACCGCTTTGCGCCAGTTCCAGGCACTGCTGCCAATTGCAGGGCTCGGGCGTCAGTTGCCAATGCTCCTCGCGAGCGATGTCGTTGAGCAGTTCACCGAGAATGCCGGAGAGCTTGCCATCCTGGCCCAGCACTATTGTCGGCTCGCTGCCATACACCCCGACGCTCACAGAGCGCTGCTGCGCCCAGGCATGGCCGCAGCCTACCCATAGGCCGCACAGGCATAGGATCAGGGCAGTGCTTGCGCGTAACGCCAGGCGCTTCATGGGTGGGCCGGCTTCCGTCCGCTAAGTCCATGAGCTAACAATAGCCAGAATATTCAGGCGCTGCCGGGCGGTAATGGCAATTGGCTATCTGGCAGGTCTTTGAAAAATGTAGCGAGCGATGGCTAGGCAAGGCGAAATCAGCCGAAAAAGCGGAGTGTACGAACTGTACATGAGCATTTTGAGACTGATTTCAACGCTGCATAGCCGAGTGCAGTAGTTTTTAAAAGGCCTGTTGCGGCTAGTCGGCCCAGCCCTGATAGATATAGGTCATGGGCCTTGGCCCTTGCAGGTAGCGGTTCTGCAGCTGGCCGATGCGAAAGCCCGCGCTGCTTATCAGGGCGGCTATATCGCGATTGAGGTGGCAGCCGCCGGCCAGGGGCTTCCACAGCGGGGTCAGGCGGTTCTGCCAGCGCAGCACCGAGCGCTCGGGGGATTGGCCGTGTTCGCAGAACAGCAGGCGACCGCCGGGTTTCAGCACCCGGCGCATTTCCCGCAGGGCCGCCACGGCGTCCGGGATGGTGCACAGGGTAAAGGTGCAGACGATGCTGTCGAAACTGGCGGTGGGGGCCTGAATCTGCCCCAATTCCAGGGCGATCATCTGCACCGGGATGCCGATGCGCGCGGCGCGGGCCTTGGCCAGTCGCTGCATGGCCGCGCTGGGGTCGACGCCGACTATGAGGCTGACCTTGGCCGCATCGTAGAACTCAAGGTTGAGACCGCTGCCGATGCCGATCTCCAACACCCGGCCCTGGGCCTGGGGCACCAGCTGCGCGCGGGCCTGCATCACCTCGCCCAGGCCGCAGGCGAAGTCGATCAGATGGGGCAGTAGATAGCGGTCGTAGAGGCCCATGGCGCTTCCCGTCAGTCGTCGTTACTGGCGTCGTCCGGCTGCTCGGCGTTGTCGCCGCTGATGGCGGCGAAACACTTGATGCTGTGGCGGCTGTCGGCGCGGGCGATGCTCCAGCTGTCGTCCGCCGCGACAAAGTGCGCGGCCAGGACCTCCGCCAGGCTGAAATGCCATTGGCGCAGGGCGCGGCCGTCCATGCATTCGATGCGGAGCAGGGGCTTGCCGGCATCTTCGGCGCTGGCCGAGCCTGCATGGTGGCGGGCCAGCAGCTCGTGGTCGAGGCTGAATTGCCAGGCATGCAGTTCATCGATTTCCAGCATGTCGGCGCTGCTCAGGGCCGCGATCAGGGTATCCGGGGTGGTGCTCATGGGTTGTCCGTCTTAAGGGGGATTAGCGGCCGAGGCGGCGTAGCTGGTGCGACTCGATCACGCGGGTGCCGCGATCTTCTTCCAGGGCCAGGCGCCAGAGTGCGCGGGCCAGGACCGTGGCTTCGATGCCGCGGTACTTGCCCGGAAGCCAGCGCATAAAGGGCGCGGCCAGGCGTTCGCCGAGGCGGAATTCCTGGCGCGCCCCGAGCAGCAGGGACGGCCGCACTAGGGTCAGCTGCGGCCAGCCCTGGGCTTTCAAGGCCTGTTCCATTTCGCCCTTGACCCTGTTGTAGAACACCGCGGAATTGGCGTCGGCGCCCAGGGCGCTGATCACCAGCAGATGCCGCGCGCCCAGTTCGCGGGCGCGCTTGGCGAAGGCCAGCACCANGTCATGGTCGACCGCGCGGAAGGCNTCCTGCGAGCCGGCCTGCTTGAGGGTGCTGCCCAGGCAGCAGAAGGCGGTGTCGATGGCGCCGCTGAGTTGCGGCAAGAGTTCGAGCAGTTCACCCACCGGGTTGTCCAGGTGCGGGTGGTCGGCCAAGGGCCGGCGGCTGGGCGCCAGCACGCGTGCGACTGTGGGCTCGTTGAGCAGGCGATCCAGCAGGTGTTCGCCGGTCAGGCCGGTGGCGCCGGCGAGAAGGATATGCTGGGGCGTCAAATACATGGTGGTGGGTTCTCCGCTGATATNCATCAGCTTAACAGGCTGTTGGCGGCTCGCACCGTGCGCGCCGCCCGCTTTCTCTGGGGTTATCGGCTGGCGGCGGTTTTTTCGTTGAGGCCATTATTCAGGACCCGCTCGGCCTGCTGCTCGCGCAATTTGCGCCACTGCGCGAGCACCGCCTTGGCCGGCCAGATCTGCGGTTCCGAGGCCTCGAAACCGTCGGCCTGTTCTCGTTTGGCAACGCTGGCCTGGGCCAGTTCAAAGGCGCGCTGCAAGTCGTCGGTCTGTTGCAGGGCCTCGGCAAATAGCGCGCGGCCAAAGTAGGTGAAGTCGTTCTCTTCCGAGCAGCCAAAGGACACCCGGTCGGCGCGCGCGGCGGTCATCAGCAGGGTCTTGTCATCCTGCAGCTTGGGGATAAAACCGCCGGAATAGCAGGCGGAGATCACCAGCACCTTGTGCCTATCCTTGAGCGGCTCGAGCAGCGCGGCCAGTTCGCTGGCGGGCAGGTCATTGAGCTGCAGGCGCGGCTGGTCGAGGTTCAGCTCGTGGCTGGCCGAGCCGTGGCTGGTCAGGTAGATAAAGATCAGGTCTTCCGGGCCACTGCGCTCGGCCAGCGCCTGCACCACGCGGGTCAAGCTGGCGCGGGTGGCCAGGGGGCGGTCGGCGAGATGATCGCGGTGGTTGACCAGGCTGATGCGGCCGTGGGCGGCGAAGCGCTCGCCGAGCAGGTCGGCGACGTAATCGGCTTCGCGCATAAACACGCTCTGTTTGCCATCGCCGGCCAGGGTCAGGGCATACAGCTCGATGGCCGGGGTCGAGGCGGGCAGGGCGGCGATGGCGCTGTCGAGCAGCTGGCCCTGTTCCAGCAGGCCTTTCTCCAGCGCATCGGGCAGCGCTTGGCCTCGTGCATCGCGGATGCGCTGGCCGTTCTGCCAGCTGCCCTTCTGCGTGCTGCCATCGGCCAGGGTCAGGCTGCCAGCGCCGTTGTATTGGCCGTAGACGAAGTGGCCCTGATACAGGCTGCCGTCGGCCAGGCTCAAGCGGCCCTCGCCGTGGTAGCTCCAGTCGCTGAACTGGCCGCTGTAATGGCTGCCGTCGGCCGCCTTGAACTCACCCTTGCCGCTCAGCGAACCTTCGGCGAATTGACCGCTCCAGACCTCGCCATCGGCACTCTGGTAGCGCCCCTCACCGTGAAACTGCTGGGCGCGGAAATGGCCGCTGTAGAGATCGCCTTTAGGGCTCTTGAAACTGCCCAGGCCGTTGAGTTGGCCGCGCTTGAAGGTGCCGGTGAACTGGTTGCCTTCGGCGTCGGTCAGCACGCCCTGGCCGTCGGGTTCGCCTTTCTTGAATTGGCCCTGAAAGCTGGCGCCGTTGCTCCACTCCAGGTGGCCCAGGCCACTGTAGAGGCCCTTGTTGAACTCACCGCGATAGACCAGATCGCTGCGCTTGAGGGTGCCTTCGCCGTTCGGCGTGCCTTTGCTGAAGTTGCCCTGGTAGTGGCTGCCGTCGCTGTAGCTAAGGCTGCCTTGGCCGTGGAACTGGCCGTCCTTGAATTGCCCCTGGTAATAGCTGCCGTCGCCGTAATCCAGGCGGCCCTGGCCCTGCAGCAGGCCATCGACCACCGCGCCGCGGTAGCGGCCGCCATCGGGCAGAACGGCGTCGGGAGGTAACAGGGGTTCGCCTTCGCCACAGGCGATCAGCAGCAAGGTGAGGCTCAGCGGAGCCAGGTGGACGAGGCGGCGCATGACAAGCATCCATACTGTAGGGGTGTTGCCGAGTATGCCTTAAACCACTGCGCCTGCGCTCTAGCTGGGACCCGGCAGAAAAAATGGCTATGTACCCGTTAGGTGTTGCATGCAATGGGTAGGTTGGAGCTGAGCGCAGTGAAGCCCAACAGGCATTGGCATGTCTCGTTGGGCTTCGTCGCTTTGCTCCTCAACCCAACCTACGGTTTATCGCCTCGCAACAGGCAATTGGGACATAGCCGAAAAAATGGCCGGGAGCCATTTTTAACGTCGCGCAGCGACGGCCCGGAGGGTGGCCGCCAGGGATGGCAGGCATAAAAAAGCGCGCCGTCGGGCGAGGGCGCGCTTGGGGACAGCAGGGGGNTCAGACGAAGCAGAGGGTCAGCGGTTCGGCGATATAGGCCGGTTTTTCCGAACCTTCGATCTCCAGCACGACTTTGGCCTTGAGCAGCCATTGGCCCGGATTCTTCTCGTGGGCATCGGTCAGGCTGACCGCCAGGCGGACCTTGGAGCCGACCTTGACCGGCTGGATAAAGCGCACGCTGTCCAGGCCATAGTTGATGGCCATTTTCAGGCCCTGGGGCATGAGCATGATGCCTTCCATCAGCTTGGGCACCAACGACAGCGAGAGGAAGCCGTGGGCTATGGTGGTGCCGAATGGGGTGAGCTTGGCTTTGGCCGGATCGACGTGGATAAATTGATGATCGCCGGTGCATTCGGCGAATTGGTTGATGCGTTCCTGGTCGATGGTCAACCAGGCGGAACGACCGAGTTCTTTGCCAATGTAGCTTTGCAGTTCTGCGACTGGTACTGAGGACATGGTTTCTCCTTGAAGACGCGGGTTTTGTTGTTTTGCACTGCGTAAATCCTTCGGCCCTAAGATCATCATGGCTGCGGCCTAGGGTCAAGTCTTGCGTGGTACTGCGGCGAACTCGCGATAAAATCGGGGCAACCGCTGTAAACCGGCGCTGGCGGGGCTTGGCGGCTTATACTGTCAGGCATTCCACCCGGGATCATACGATTTGGAGATTGCCCATCATGCTGCTACGCGGCCTTTCCTGGCTGGTGCTCTGTCAGTTGCTCGGCACCGTCATCAATGTGCTGGTGCTGCCGATGCTGCCGGGCCCGATCATCGGCATGCTGCTGTTATTCGTCTTTCTGCTGCTGCGCGGCGAAGTGGGTGAGCCGCTGCACCTGGCCTCCCGCAGCCTGCTGAAATACCTGCCCTTGCTGCTGGTGCCGCCGGCGGTGGGGGTGATGGTGTATGCCGAGGCGATAGCCGCGGACTTCTGGGCGGTGGCCGGTGCCTTGCTGCTGTCGCTGCTGCTGTCGATCCTCTGCGCCGGCTGGTTGATGCAGAAGCTGATCGAGCGTCAGCAACGCCGGGAGGCGCCATGACTCTGGAGTGGCACGCCGCCTGGCAAGCCTTGATCCATCATCCGCTGTTCGGCGTGGGCATCACCCTGGGCGCTTACCAGCTGGCCATCGCCGCCTATGAGAAAAGCCGTTGGGTGTTCCTCCAGCCGGTGCTGCTGTCGATGCTGGCGGTGATCGGCATTCTGCTGGCCTGCGGCCTGACCTTCGCCGAGTACAGGGACAGCGCCGTCGCCCTCAGCCTGTTCCTCGGCCCTGCTACAGTAGCCTTGGCGGTGCCGTTGTTTCTCAACCTGCGGCGGATTCGCCAGCTGTTCTGGCCGACCCTGATCACCCTGCTGCTGGCCGGGGTGTTCGCCACCGTGCTGGGGGTGACCTTGGCCTGGGCCCTGGGGGCCGAACAGATCATGCTGATGAGCATGGCGCCCAAATCGGTGACCTCGCCTATCGCCATGCTGGTGGCCAATCAGATTGGCGGCATCGCTTCCCTGGCCGCGGTATTCGTGATGATCACCGGGGTCATCGGCGCTATCGTCGGGCCGTCCCTGCTCAAGCGCTGTGGCGTGCGCCACCCGGCCGCCCTGGGCATGGCCCTGGGCCTGACCGCACATGCCGTGGGCACCGCACGGGCCCTGCAGGAAGGCGAGGAATGCGGGGCCTTCGCCGCCCTGGCGATGAGCCTGATGGGCATGTTCACCGCGGTCTTGCTGCCGTTGGCGATTCTGTTACTGCGTTGAGGAGGCCGCCATGACATTACCGCTGTTTCCCCTCAATACCGTGCTGTTCCCCGGCTGCACCCTGGATCTGCAGATTTTCGAGGCGCGCTACCTGGACATGATCAGCCGCTGCATGAAGCAGGGCGAAAGTTTCGGCGTGGTGTGCATAGTCGAGGGCGAGGAAGTGGGGGCGGCGGCCGAGCAGTTTGCCGCAATCGGCTGCGAGGCGCTGATTCGCGATTTCCAGCAGCGCCCCAATGGCCTGCTGGGGATTCGCGTCGAAGGCGGGCGGCGCTTCCGGGTGCGCAGTGCCGAGCTTATGCGCGATCAACTGGCGGTCGCCGAAGTCGACTGGCTGGAGGATGAGGTCGAGCAACCCTTATTGGACGAACATGCGGACCTGGCCGCCTTGCTCAATGCCCTGAGCGCGCACCCCATGGTGGCCGCGCTGGATATGCAGGCCGAGCCGACCGGGCAGGCGGCGCTGGCCAACCAGCTGGCCTATCTGCTGCCGCTGGCGGCCGAGCATAAGCTGCAGTTGCTGGCCCTGGACCAGCCGCTGCAGCGTCTCGACCTGCTGCATGAGCTGCTCGAACAGTTGCAGGGCCAGACCCGCGGCGTTCAATAGCGATAGCGCAATAGCGCGGCGGACCAGTGCCAGGTGGCGATGCCGCTAAGTAGCGCCAGGATGGCCGGCAGCAGCAACCACCAGATCCTGGCCGACAAGGCCGCCAGTGGCCTGCGCCATTGCACCAGGGTCAGGCTCAGGGCGCAGATACAGGCCGCCAGCACGGCCCCGGCAATGCTGTCGCTGGGCCAGTGCACGCCCAGATAGACTCGCGAACCGGCGATAGCCGCGGCCGGCAAGCCGCCCAGTAGCAGCCAGGTCAGGCGCATGCGCGCGG
>C687J26845_10002573_pt1 | contig 10459 bp, 10 predicted proteins | sample RifCSPlowO2_12_FD_26845 | JGI IMG/M metagenome (IMG submission 26845) | reverse complement strand
GCACGCATCGCACCGATCCTCGGGCGCAGCGGCAGCTACGCCGACGACCGCATCATGAAACGCGTGGACGGCCGCCTCAAGGGCGAAACCTTCTGGTGCCACGTCACCGGCCGGGCCCTGCGCCGCGAAGCGCCGCACGAGGCCGGCATCTGGAGCTTTGAGGACCTGAGTTCCCGCCGGGCCGTCAAGGCCGAACTGACGGGCCGCGAACGCGAGGTGGCCGCCTTTCTGATGGACGGCCTGACCAGCAAGGAGATCGGCAAGGCGCTGGGCATCAGCCACCGCACGGTCGAGATCTACCGCGCGCGGCTGATGCGCAAATACCAGGCACACAGCACGCCGGATCTGGTGCACCGCTTGCTGGCGGGTTAAGGCGGGTCACCGTCAGCGTCCGGCGGGTACACGCCCGAGCAGGCGCTCGATCGCCATCCCCAACGCTATCAGGCGACGGTCGCTCCCGGCCGGGCCATCCAGCTCCATTCCCACAGGCAGCCGGCTTGATGCCCCCAGGCCGATCGGCACCTGCACACCGGGCAAGCCCGCGTTGCTGCCTGGATCGGTGTTCTGGATGAACAGGCCAAAGGTTTCCAGGCTGCTGCTCTGCGGACCAGCGGCCGGGGCGACCTGTGGCACGGTGGGAAACACCAGTGCATCGAGTCGATGCTGCGCAAAGGTATCTGCGTACAGTTTGACGAGTGCGGGGCGGTGGATGGCCAGGGCTGCGCGATAGGCCGGCTCGGCGTCCATCAGATTGGCAGGCGGCGGTGTGGGCAGCTTGCGTGGCACCACCAGGGCCTCGTAGGTGCCTTTTACATCCGGGCTTGTGATGCCTGCGACAAGCTGTGCCAGGGTCAAACCGGTGTCGCGGTCGCGCAGGTAACGCACCATGTCGTCGTGCGCCTCGTACATCGCCACCGGAAAACCCACCAAGCCGTTGAGCGCCATGAGCCTGGGCATGGTCACGGGCACAAAGGAGACGCCGGCTGCACGAAGGCGATCGACTGCCGAGTCGAACGCGGTCCGGGTGTCGGCGTCGAGGTTGGTCAGAAAATCGGCCGCAATGCCCAGGCGCACCCCATGCAGGTCAGCAGAAGCCACGGCGGCGGCGTCCGCGATCGCGCGGTCCAGCAACTCCACATCGCGCATCGACACGGCCATGGGACCCGCCGTGTCGCGCGTATGGGAGATCGGCGCGATGCCGGTCTGGGCGTAGCGTCCCATGCTGGGCCTCAGTGACGAGCAGCCGTTGAGTGCACATGGCAGGCGCACGGAACCACCCGTGTCGGTGCCCAGGCCGGCGGGCGCCATGCGCGTGCCAATGGCCACCGCCGTGCCGGAAGAAGAGCCGCCCGCCATCCTCGACGGGTCGTAAGCGTTTCGCACGCCGGGCTGCGAGCCCGTGTTGAAGTTGGCATTGAACCCGGAGATGCCAAAAGCCAGTTCGTGCATGTTGGTCTTGCCCAGCACCACGGCACCCGCGTCGCGCAGCTTCTTCAGCACGGGCGCATCTGCCCTGGGCACGAATCCCTTGAGCGCAGGGGTGCCCGCGGTGGTCGGCAGGCCGGCTGCTTCGATATTGTCCTTCACCACGATGGGCACGCCCTGCAGGGGAAGGCAGGGTGCGCCGCTGGCGCGGCGGGCGTCGGCCTGGCGGGCGGCGGCCAGTGCACCGGCCTCGTCCAGCGTGACGAAGGCGTTGAGCTCGGTGCGCGCTTGGGCACGGGCGAGGTAGGTACGCGTGAGCGCCTCGCTGCTCACGCGCCCGCCACACACGGCCGCCGCCGCCTCGGTTGCGGTCAAGAGCGTGAGATCGGGCACGGAACCACCCGTGCCGGCACAGCCGGTCAGCACAAACGCGACTACCGCCAGGGTTGAAAAAAATGGTCGACGCATGCCTGCAACTCCTGCATAAAACATGGCCGCCATGGTGCATGGCGTACAGCCGACTTGTCTGTCGTGAAGATTGATGACACCGCTCAGGCACGCGACTTGCACCGGACACTTCGGTTTCATTTCCCGGATTGACCTCCTCGGTTCTGTCCGCTAGCCTGCCAACATGCATTTGACCCACAGCGAACAAGGCCAGCTCGCCGCGTGCTTCGCGTTGCTGGCCCAGGACCTGAACGAGCACGATATCCGTGCGTGCCTGGGTGGGCAGTTGCTGCGCCTGTTTCGTGCCGACCATTTCGCGTCGTACGTGTGGGATGAAACCGCTGGCCGCTTCGATCGTGGTCTGTCCATCAACATGGACCCCGCCAACCTTGGGCGCTACGAGGCTTGGTACCAGTACCGCGATCCCATCACCTTCCGATTACAACAACGCCGCCGTGCCACGCTGGTGAGCGAGGTGATGCCGCGTGGCGAGTTGCTGCGCTGCGAGTTCTTCAACGACTTCCTGGCCCGCGACGGTCTGCACTGGGGCATCAACCTCCATGCCTTTGACGGTGCGCGGGCGCTGGGCGACCTGCGCATCTGGCGCGGACGCACGGGTCGGGAGTTCTCCGACCACGAGCGCTCGCTGCTGCAGTTCATCGAACCCGCGTTTGCAGCCGGGCTGCGCCGCGCGCGCGATGCGCGCCGACCCGACAGCGATGCGAGCGGCACCACCATGGCCTCGCTGAGCCCGCGCGAAACCGCCGTGGCCCGCTGCGTGGGACGGGGCCTCACCGACAAGGAAATCGCGCGCGAACTGGGCATCGGCCTGCCCAGCGTGCGCACCTACCTCCAACGGGTGTTTGAAAAGACCGGTGTTCACCGCCGCGCCGCGCTGGCCCGCCTTGCCGATCGCCTGTGAAGCTCACTGCGGCTGGAAGCCGCTGTCCCTGATGATCTTGGCCCACACCTTCGCGTAGCTGCGCTCGCGCGCGGCGAGTTGTTCGGAGCTCATGTAGCCCACGGTCAGGCCCATGGCGGTGAGCCGGTCTTTCACCTCGGGCACGGCAATCGCCTTCTGGATCGCGGCGCCCAGCTTGTCCAGCGTCGCCTTGGGGGTGCCTGCGGGCGCGAACACGCCGTAGTACGGCACCTCTTCAAAGCCCGTCAGCCCGAGTTCGGCGAAAGTTGGCACCTCGGGCATGGCGGCCTGGCGCTGCGTGCCCATCACGGCCACCACGCGCAGCTTGCCGGCCTTGTGGTTCTCGATGAAGTCGGGGATGGAGGCCACACCGGCGGGAATCTGGTTGCCCAGCATGTCGCCCATCATGGGTGCGCTGCCCCGGTACGGCGCGGCCACGAGGTCGATCTGGTTCTTCTTCGCGATCTCCTGCACCAGAAACTGCGGCACCGAACCGGGCGCGGGAATGCCCACCGTGCCCTTGCCGCCGCCCTGCTGGCGCACCCAGTCGGCATAACCTTTGAGCGAGGTGGCGGGTGTGCCGGCCGACAGGGCGATGGCGTTCACGAAGGTGGCGAAACCGGCCACCGGCACGAAGTCTTTCGCCGAGTCGTAGCCCGGGTTCTTCGTCACCATGGGNAGGATGGTGATGCTGTGGTCGTGGCTGAGGAACAGCGTNTGNCCATCGGGCGCCGCGGCCTTGAGCGCCTGTGCGGCGAGCTGGCCGCCCGCACCGGGCTTGTTGTCCACCACCACCGGTGCGCCCAGGTCGGCCTGCAGACGCTCGGCGAGGATGCGGGCGATCGCGTCGGTGCCGCCACCGGCTGGAAAGCCGACCATGATCCGGGTGGATTGCGTCTGGGCCGCGGCCAGACCCACACCCAGGGTGGCGCCGATGGCGACCGCGCAACGCAGGGTACGGGCGATGAAATGCCGGCGAAAGCTGTGCATGAAAACTCCTGACAAAGGTTGTGGAAGAAACGGGATCGGTTCAGGGTGCGGGCGCATCGACCACCTCGGCCGCGCTGCGAAACGCGTCGACCGCGGTGGGCACACCGCAATACACCGCGGCGTGCAGCAGCACCTCCTGGATTTCCTGCACGGTCGCGCCGTTGTTGAGCGCGCCGCGCACATGGCCNTTGAGTTCGTGCTGCTTGCCCAGCGCCGTCAGCATGGCCACGGTGATGAGGCTGCGCGTCTTGCGGTCCAGGCCCTCGCGCTGCCAGACGTCGCCCCAGGCGGCGCGCGATATGTGGTCCTGCATGGGCTGGGTGAACGGGGTGGCGCCGGCCAGCGCGCGGTCCACGAACGCATCGCCCATGACCTCGCGGCGGGTGGCCAGGCCACGGTGGTATTGCTCGTCCTGCATGGGGTGCTCCGGGGTTNGGTGGATGACGGGTGCCAAGGATAAACTTCCTGGCAAACACCGACCTGACCCGGAGACAACCCATGANCAGCACCCCGCCACGCTATCCCCTGCCCGACCTCAACACCCTGCCCGAGGACCTCAAGGCCAAGATCCTGGAGGTGCAGGAAAAGGCCGGCTTCGTGCCCAATGTGTTTCTCGCCCTGGCCCGGCGCCCGGCCGAATGGCGCGCCTTCTTCGCCTACCACGACGCGCTCATGGCGCCCGAAACCGTGGGCCGCGAGAGTGGCCTCAGCAAGGGCGACCGCGAGATGATCGTCACCACCACCAGCGCGGCCAACCACTGCCTGTACTGCGTGGTGGCGCACGGCGCGATCCTGCGCATCTACGAGAAAAAGCCGCTGGTGGCCGACCAGGTGGCGGTGAACCACCGCAAGGCCGACATCACGCCGCGCCAGCGCGCCATGCTCGACTTCGCGATGAAGGTCTGCCTGGCCTCGCATGAGATCGAGGACGCCGACTTCGAGGCCCTGCACGCCCACGGCTTCAGCGACGAAGACGCCTGGGACATCGCCGCCATCACCGCCTTCTTCGGCCTGTCCAACCGCATGGCCAGCTTCAGCGGCATGGTGCCCAACCCCGAGTTCTACCTGATGGGGCGGGTGCCGAAGGGGAAATGACCCCTCGTCAGCCGCTCAGACCAGATGGGCCCGCATGTGCTCGGGCATGGGGGCCGATTTCTGCTGCGGGAAGTTGACCCACACGGTGGTGGCGCCNCCNGCGGCGTACACCGTCTCGGGGTCGTCGGCACGGCTGAGCGTGCACCAGCTCTCGAAACTGCTGCGCCCNGCGTCGCTCACGTACAGGGTCGCGATCACNTCGCCTGGGAATTCGAGCTGCTTGTAGAAGTTGCAGAAGGCGTTGACGATNACCGGGCCCTCNCCTTTCGGGTCGGGCTCGCAGCCGATGGAGCGCATCCATTCGATGCGCACGATCTCCAGGTAGCGGAAATAGACCGTGTTGTTCACATGCCCCATGGCGTCCATGTCGCCCCAGCGGATCGGCAGGGTCATGCTGAACACACGTTTCTTCTGTTCGGGGAGTTCGAGTTTCATGTGGGGTACGGCAGTTATCGGTGGGCGTTGATCGACGCCAGGATGCCCAGCAGGAACAGCACACAGGCTGCCCACTGGATCGGCGCGGGCCAGTGCCCGCTCCAGACAAAGGTGTACAGCAGGCCAAACACGGTTTCGCTCACGATGAGCTGGCCGGCCAGGCTCGGGCTCAGGCGCCGGCTGGCCATGTTCCACAGCACGGCGGCAACCCAGGCCGAGCCGATGCCGGTGACCGCGCACACGGCCACGAAACGCCAGAACCCCGGCTGGGCCGTCATGCTGGCCCAGCCCGATCCCCACAAGGCCCACAGCCCCAATGCGCCCACGCCCGCGGCCACGCCCAGCCAGTTGGCCCAGTCGGTCGAATTCACTTCCGGATGGCGGCGCAGCCAGGCCGCGTTGAGCAGGCCAAAGGCGGTCCAGCTCACCATGGCGGCAACGGCGTACAGAATGCCGCGCCACAGGTGCGCGCCGCCGGCGTCCGCGGCGGCGTCGCCTGTGGCCCGCATCATGAGCAGCATGCCCAGCCCGGTCAGCAGCAGCCCGGGCACCAAGGCGCTCCAGCGCAGCGCGTGCGGCTTGCCCAGCACCATGACCCACAGCGGGATCGTGCCGATGATGAGCACCGGCAAGGCCGCGCCCGCGTCGGCGATGGCCAGCACGAGCAGCAGGTAATAACCGGTGTAGCCCAGCACGCTCAGGCCCAGTGCCGCCCCGGCCTGCCGCAGCGTGGGCACGCGCGGCACCGGCCCGCCCGCGGCGCGGTGCACATGCCCCATCGCCAGCAACAGCGCGGAGAACAGGCCGCAGGCCACGAAGCGGCCCACGGTGAAGTCCACCGAACTGAAGCCCTCGACCATCAGCGGGGCGACGAAGGTCATGCCCCAGAAAGCGCCCGCGCCCAGCCCCGCGAGAATGCCCGTCACCATGCCGGGCGGCCAGNCCGAGGGCCGCACCGCGTCAACCGACGTCAAGCCTCAGACCCCAAAGCCGTCGTCCGCCGCGATCACCGCGCCGTTGATGAAATGGCTCTCGTTGGCGCACAGCATCATCAGCACCGCATCCAGATCGGCGGGCTGGCCCACGCGTTTGCGCGGCAGCATGTTGATGAGCTTCTGGCCCTGTTCGGTCTGCCAGTGGTGGTGGTTGATCTCGGTGTCGATGTAACCCGGGCAGATCGCGTTCACGTTGATGCCGAAACGCCCCCACTCCATGGCCATCGCCTTGGTCATGTGCACCACGGAGGCCTTGCTCATGCAGTACACGCCGATCTGCGGCAGCACCTTGAGCCCGGCCATGGACGCGATGTTGACAATGCGCCCGCCCACATAGGTGCCGGGTGCCGCGCCGTTGGCGCGCGCCAGCATGCGCTTGCCCACTTCCTGCGCCACGAAGAAGGCGCCCTTGGTGTTGGTGTCGAAGACGAAGTCGTAGTCTTCCTCGCTCACGTCCTGCAGGCGCTGCGTGGTGCTCACGCCCGAGTTGTTGATCAGGATGTCGATGGCGCCGACTTCGGTTTCCGCGTGCGCGATCGCCGCCTTGATGGACGCGATGTCGGTCACGTCCAGCGCCACCACATGGGCGTCGCCGCCCTCGGCCTCGATGTGCGCGCGCAGCGCCATGAGGCGGTCGGTGCGGCGACTGGCCAGCACCACGGCCGCGCCCGCGCTGGCCAGCGTCTTGGCGAACTGCTCGCCCAGACCGCCCGACGCGCCGGTGATGAGGGCCACTCGGCCCGACAGATCCAGGCTGTATGCCATTAGGGAGCCTCCTCGAAACATACCGTTGGAACCGCTCGATGCGGCATGCGTGACAGGGATTGTGCGCCATCCCCCACTAAAATCCGACTCCACCCCGCTGGCCCACCGGCCCCTCCAACCTGACGGCGGTCCAGCCGAGCGCCTCGGCCACCGTTGACCCCAGCCCCACCAGAGAGAGACCGCACAACATGACCCCCGAAGAGATNCTCAGCACCTANGGCCCGCGCGAAGCGATGGAATACGACGTGGTCATCGTGGGCGGCGGCCCGGCCGGCCTGGCCACCGCCATCCGCCTGAAGCAACTGGCCACCGAAAAGGGCAGCGAGTGCAACGTCTGCGTGCTGGAGAAAGGCTCCGAGCCCGGTGCACACATCCTGTCTGGCGCGGTCATGGACCCCCGGGCCATCACCGAACTGTTTCCCGACTGGAAAGAACTCGGCGCCCCGCTGAACCAGCCCGTGACCGGCGACGACCTGCTGGTGCTCAGTGAGACCGGTGCCCAGCGCACGCCCGACTGGCTGATGCCGCGCAACTTCGACAACCACGGCTGCTACGTGATCAGCCTGGGCGCGGTCACCAAGTGGCTCGGTGAGCAGGCCGAGGCCCTGGGCGTGGAAATCTTCCCCGGCTTCGCCGCGGCCGAAGTGCTCTACAACGACGACGGTTCCGTCAAGGGCGTGGCCACGGGCAACCTCGGCGTGGGCAAGGACGGCGAACCGATGGACAGCTTCCAGATCGGCATGGAGCTGCACGCGAAGTACACCGTGTTCGCCGAAGGCGCCCGCGGCCACCTGGGCAAACAGCTGATCGCCAAATACAAGCTCGACGAAGGCAAGGACGCGCAGACCTTCGCCATCGGCATCAAGGAACTCTGGGAAGTGCCGGCCGACAAAGCCAAGCCCGGTCTGGTGGTGCACACCGCCGGCTGGCCGCTGGCCGACGACACCTTTGGCGGCGGCTTCCTGTACCACCTTGAAGGCAACAAGGTCACGCTCGGTTATGTGATCGGGCTGGACTACCAGAACCCCTGGATGAGCCCGTTTGAGGAGATGCAGCGCTGGAAGACACACCCCAGCATCAAGGCGCACATCGAAGGCGGCAAGCGCCTGGGCTATGGCGCCCGTGCGCTGAACAATGGCACTCCCCAGGCCCTGCCCAAGACGGTGTTCCCGGGCGGCGCCCTGGTGGGCTGCGACGCCGGCTTCCTGAACGCCGCGCGCATCAAGGGCAGCCACGCGGCCATCAAGAGCGGCATGTTGTGTGCCGAGGCCGCGTTCGAGGCCGTGGCCGCCGGCCGCAGCAGCGACGAACTCACGGCCTTTCCCGAAGGCTTCCAGAAGAGCTGGCTGTTTGAGGAACTGTGGACCTACCGCAACTTCAAGAACTGGTTCAAGAAGAGCCCGCTGATGGGCAAGCTCATGACCGGCATCGAGCACTGGTTCCTGCCCAAGGTGGGCGTGAGCGTGCCGCCCTGGACGCTGCACAACACCACCCCGGACCACACCAAGCTGCGCCCGGCCGCCGAGATGCCGCAGATCAGCTACCCCAAGCCCGACGGCGTGATCACCTTCGACCGGCTCTCCAGCGTGTTCGTCTCCAACACCAACCACGAAGAGCAGCAGCCGGCCCATCTGACGCTGAAAGACGCCTCGGTGCCGGTGGCGATCAACCTGGCCAAGTACGCGGGCCCGGAGAGCCGCTACTGCCCGGCCGGCGTGTACGAATTCGTGAACAAGGACGGCGCCGACCAGTTGGTGATCAACGCGCAGAACTGCGTGCACTGCAAGACCTGCGACATCAAGGACCCGACGCAGAACATCGTCTGGGTCACGCCCGAAGGCGGCGGCGGGCCGAACTACGCGGGCATGTGAGCCCGCGCACAATCCGCTCCCTTCAGGGCCACCAGCCGGTGGCCTTTTTCTTTTCCGGTGCGGTGCGAACGGGGTTGTACAAAAGGTTACGTGGGCTATAGTCCGACCACGTTCCGGATGGACTCTGCATGAACTCCGCCACCCTGTACCGCCACCGCTGGTTGATGATCCGCCTGCCGGTGGCTCTGGTGGCGGCAGCCTTGGCCGGCCTGGCCTGGATCTGGCTGTACCCCATGCCCGAGACGCGGCTCACCATCAGCAGCGGCCAGGCCGACGGCGCCTACCGGCTCTTCGCCGATCGTTATGCCCAGGCCTTTGCCCGCCGCGGCATCGCGCTGACCATCGAAACCTCGGACGGCTCCCAACAGAATCTGGAACGTCTGCGCCACAGCCCCGCGCAGGCGGATCTGGCCTTCGTGCAAGGAGGGTTCGGCTGGTCGTCCCAGCCCGGACAGCCTGAGCGCTTGGGCGGGGTGCAGACCCTGGCCAGTGTGGACATCGAGGGTCTGTGGCTGTTCAGCAGGGACCCGGCGCTCACTTCGCTGGAGGGGCTGGCGGGCCTGCAGGTGGCGGCCGGGCCGCAGGGCAGCGGCCACCGTGTGCTGTTTCAACGCCTGCTCTCGCAACAACGCATCGGCCTGGACGAAGTTCGCTGGTCGCCCCTGAGCGGCGCGGCCGCGCGCGATGCCCTGGTCCGCCACGAGGTGGACGCGGTGTTCATGGTCGCGTCGTCCCAGGCCCCGGGGGTGCTGGCGCTGCTGGCCACGCCCGGCGTCCACCTGGCCACGCTGCAGCGCACCGCGGCGCTCTCCGAGCGCAATGGCTTTCTCGAAACCCGCCTGCTGCCCCAGGACGGGCTGGGGCAGAACCTGCCCGCGGCCGACACCCCCCTGCTGACCACCCCCACGCACCTGCTGGCCCGGGAAGACCTGAACCCCGCCCTCAAGCGCCTGACGACCGCCGTGGCGATGGAGGTGCATGGGCAGGCCGGCCCGTTTCACCGGGCGGGCGACTTTCCCAACCTGCGGCGCAGCGACTTTCCCGCCGCGGCGCCAGCCCGGCAGGTGCTCGGCGGCGGCCTGAACCGGCTCGAACGCCTGCTGCCTTTCTGGTGGGCCCAGGTGGTGCAGCGGCTGCTCGTGATCTGCGTCCCGCTGCTGCTGGTGGCCGGTCTGCTGTTCCTGTTCATTCCGGCCTTGCTGCGCGTGCGGCTGGAGAGCCGGGTCACGCGCTGGTACGGTGAGCTGCGCTTCATCGAACACGATCTGCTCCACCACAACCTCGACATCGGCGGGATCGAACTCAGCCGCATCAACACCCGCCTGAGGAAGATGGAGGCGGCCATCGCGGCCATGCCACTGCCCAAGGAGCTGGCCCAGCGCTGGCACACCCTGCTCCAGCACGTGGACTTCGTCCGCAGGCGCCTGCGGAGCTACCGGGGCCGATGAGACTGCCCCTGCTCTACCGCCGCCGCTGGTGGCTGCTGTACCTGCCGATCACGGCGGGGCGTGCTG
>C687J26845_10002567_pt1 | contig 10469 bp, 5 predicted proteins | sample RifCSPlowO2_12_FD_26845 | JGI IMG/M metagenome (IMG submission 26845) | reverse complement strand
GGGTTCGCCGCGAACTTGATCAGGTGCGACGAGGGTGTATCACCCTGCGGCAAGAACAGGTCATTGCCCAATATGAGCAACGGAATCTTGTCCTGGGCTCCGGCCAAGGACAGGCGCGTCTCACCATTCCGCCCCGGCTCAAATAAAGCAAATCGCTCACGCCCCTCGGCCCAACTCGCCAGCTCAGCCGCCGAGACCGGCCTCATGCCCTCGCCACCTTGAGGCGATTGCCCAGAAGGCAAAAGGCTCAAGGCCCCAGCACAGTCGCCACCAATTGCGGCCAATAGGGCGAAGTCTTCGTCCGCAACACCGAGGCGACGCAGCAATGCCTGGCGCGCACCTTCCTCGGGCAGCAGATTGGCAAACCAGTTGTGCGCCTGCCCTGCTTCCGCACTAAAGGGACTTTCCGCGAGCGGCAGACTATTGGAGATAGCTACTGCTGGCGGCGGCGCAGAATAGGAGAAACCCATGGAGCGGCCGTCCGCCGCTAGCCATAGCTCGCCGATAATCTGGCCAGAGCGCCAGACCTGCAGACGCTCACTCACTGCCTGCCCCGTCACGCGGCTTGGCGTACAGGTCGATACCCAGCGTGCTGCACACTTGCATCACGCGCTGCATCGAACAGCTCTGCCGACCGTTCTCCAACTCACTGAGAAAGCGCACACTGACCCCGCAAAGGCCCGCCGCATCGACGAGGCGCAGCCCCTGCGACTTGCGGGTCGCGCGGATCAATTCGCCAAGCTGGGCGAATGAAACGAGAACGGATGCGGTCATTAATTTCCCGATACGTAAAATTAGGTTCGAAGCAGCAGCCTCACCAAGGTTTTTTCCCTATAGGGAAAATAATGGCTTTCGCATCAGTTGAACAGCGTTTTTTACCTAGAGGGAAATTCTTGCACTAACCGAAACGGGGAGTGCGCCGGCCTCTCGACAGCATCTAAACCCAGCACTCAGTACCGTCCCTATCAGCCAAGACCGCCGCAAACCTCACCGACCTGGTACACCTGCCAGCCCGGCAGATCGATCTTGGTCAGATTGACCGCAATGCGTCTGTCAGGCCATGCCACCTCAAGCGTGGCGTGCACCTCTCCTTTCGCATTGAGCACATCGAAGCCGGCTACCGGAACTGGAAAACCCCTATTCTGCAACACCGCGATATCGCCATGTACGGATGTATCGGTTAACTGATACACCCCGTCCCAACGCAGATTATCCAGCACACCGTGGCGCGATCGCAGCGCCCGAATGATTTCCATATCCCTACTGGAAAGAAAGATCCCACCATGCCGGGGTTGCTTTCGATGACAATCCTTGCACAGGACTCGATGATTGGACGGGGCGTTGTCGGACTTGACCCCGTTGATATGGTGCACATCGCACAAATGCTTGTGTGCGGACAGGTCGATGAAACATTCACCGCACCGATAGCCGGCCGCCTCACGAACTTGCTTCGACAGCTCCGGCCAATCTGGCGAATAACCAACGCTTGCTCTGTCGCTCAGATCCTTGGGCATGTACTTGAAACAAGTACTGTAATGCGAGAAGAAATCCGTCAGCGAGAAGGATGCAAAGACATTTTGCCGCACTGTATATGACGTGTAATTTCGATAATTCAACTTGAGCAAGCAGTTCTTGCAAACCTTCAGGCCAGTCTCGCCGTTTCTGGGCACGCCACCCCAGCTCGCCGCATCCTCGATCAGAAAGCGGCCATCCAGCCTATTGGTGGCCACATAACGCTGATAGCGATCATGATTTTTCATGGTCTCCAGCGTTGAACAGTGCGCAATATGAAAACGATTACCCTGCTCTCCATTCACCAGGGCAGCATCGAATTTCCCGGTGTGATCCTTGATATAGAGCAGAACCTGGCGCCCCTGGTAGGACAAGAGCGTAGTGCCCGAGTCCAGTTCACCAATCTCGATATCCTTGCCGGAACTCAGCGCAATGTCGATCGGCTCAAATCCCAGGACTAGGCGAGCAAGGCTGAAGGCCGATCCTTCAGGCATCATGACTCGCCCTAATCGGACGAGTTCAGTGAAGTCTACCTTGAGCTTCATGCCTACTCCTGGATGATCCGTCGAATCTGCAGTTCGGCATTAGTCACGACTTTGAAACTGACTCGACGGGATCGCACGGGGTCTTCAGTATCTGCTTCTGCATAGACGGGGTGTGCCGACGAGAAACCTACGGCGGCAAATGATCTCTTCAGCCACGCACGTTCACGCTCCACCGTGGGCATCATGTACAGATACTGCAGGACCGCTCGCGTTCGTCCCTGGGAGAGTTCCATATTATTGAAATAAGCAACATCTGGGCTTACCGCACCACTCCAGTCACTACTGGTATGGCCCTCGATACGCACCTCAGTGATATCCTGGCGAAAATTCTCCAGCACACGCATATAGCGTGGAAAGAAGTTATCCAGTATCGCCTTGAAAGTGGGCTTTAGATTGATCTTGCCGGTATCGAACAGCACCTCAGGCGATTTGAAACGGAACTCCAGAGTGCTTCTGTCGATTTCTGCATCCCAGACCGGCAGATCGTTCACAAACTCGGCATCAAGCGCCCGGTAAAGCGCTACCTGGGTGTTCTGGTAGGCAACCGCGACTTCTTTGATCTTGTCTCGCTCGATCTGCACGTATCGCATAAAGGCTACGGAGATCAGCAGAAATACCATCATCAAACCTGCCATCAGGTCCGACATCGATATCCAGTGTTCACTGGCTTGGCGAGTCGCCTTGCGGTGGATGCCGAAAAACTCGTCCACGCTTAGACACCTACGCCAGGCTGACTGCGAATGACGTCATCCATACGGCCAACCAGGCGCTGATAATCGTCTACGAAGCGACCGGTAATGGATGTTAGGGCAACCCCAACAGTCTCCAACTCACTGTTGAGCTCTCGCATCGTACCGGTCTCGAACAGCTTCAATTTGCTGTTCACATCCTCACCGAATGTCTTCAGAGCGTCCGTCACATGGGCGTCCAATTCGGCTCGGGCCTTACTCATCGAGTTAGCCAGCTCGCCCAGCATGCGCTCGAGAGCGGAAGACAAGCTTTGCTGAGCCTGTGAGCCGGATTGCCCCATTTGCAGGATGATCCGCTGGGCACTCTGCTCGAACTCGCTCGCGCCCTGCTTGAATTGTGTCGTGAGCTCGCTGGAGTGCCGTTGAAGCTGAGCCCCCATATCATCGACCGAACGGCGCATGGTATCGAGCAAGTCCTTGGCCGAGGCATTCATGTCACTCACCGTGTCGTTCAACGAATCGGTGAGCTTCTCGGAAGCGTTCGCTACGTCCTTGGACATGGCACTGAAGGCTTGCTGCGTATTCGTGACCGAGTCACGGAAGTGCTCGGCCCCCTCCTCCAACGCCACCTGCATCTTGCTGGAATTTGCCAGCAGCTCCTGGCCGGTTCGCTCCAGCGAGCTTTGCAAGCCCGTGGCCCCTGCTTGCAAGAGATCACCGATTTCCTCGACTTTCTGCTGGATAGTCGGCACCGCCTGCACGGCCGCATCGCGCATCTGGACAAAGGTTTCCAGATGGCGTTGGAGCTCGCTGATCTGGTGCTGGTTCACTTCCAGCACAGTCTTGAGCTCGGCCATGGCCAGCGGAATCTCCTTGCACTCCTCCCAGATGCCGGCCACCGCGGTGCGGGTCTGTACCAGCGACTCGACGCTTTGCTGGTACTGCTCGCCCATTCTATCGACCTGCTCCTTATAGGCTATCTGCCAGTCGACCAGCTTCTTCACCGAGGCATCCAGGGCCTTGAAGTTCTCCCCGAACTGTTCCATCAGATTCTCGTTGAAGTCCTGAATCACCTGGCGCAGCGCCTCGATGATCTGGCTGGTCGCCGACTTCGACATCATCTCGGCAAAGCGCTCGAGCTCAACCCAAAGCTTACGGCTGAATTCAGCGTTATAAGACTGCGCATCCTTGGTGAATTCAGAGAAATCGCTGCGCAACAATCTTACTTGACCAATCAGAGATCCATCAGAACCACCACCCAAGCAGCGAGAACCACCACCCAAGCAGCGGACTAACTCGGAAAGATGGCTATTCTGTTCCTCTAGCGAGGTGTAGATATTGGCGGGGGNGATATCTTGCTTCACTGCCCCATTGCGCGCTCGCATGGGCCCGAACTTCCAGGCATCCATGGCATTAAAAATCATGGCCGCGGCCATTCCGACAACACTGGTGATGAACGCCGTTTTCAGGCCGCCCAGAAGCGCCGGAATACTCTGGTCGATATTCTCCGTATCAAAGTGCAGCAGGCCAATCACCACACCGATAAAGGTTCCGAGGATACCCAGAGAGGTCATCAGGGTGGGCGCGTATTCCAGAAACTGGGAGTGTTTACCCTTATTCGCCTCATATAGCGATAGGCATAAGACCGCCAGTGTCAGCACGATAAAGACCTCTGTCACAGCGCTACTTTCCAACGCAGTCAGCCAACCTTCCAGGCGCTCGGAAATCATTCTCTACCCCACCCTGCACTCGTTGCGAAAACGGGGGGCTGGCTAACAAACCAGACTCCCTGATTCTTGAACGGACTCCATGTACTGCCAGTCAACAGCTACTGGCTCCGCCTTTCTCAGATATTCCTTTGCAGCCCGATAAGCTGACCGACATCCGTTCAACCCTTTGTCTTGCGCAGCTCGGCATAGCTGCCCAGCTTTTCGATGGACGAGCCATCGTCGAAACGAACCTGATTGGTTTTCACCCGCACATTGAGCTTGCCCTCCGGGGCAGCCCACAGTTCCTTGTGGCCATCCGTGAACTGGTTGATATCGACCTTCCAGACCATCGTTTCCTGCATGCCTCTGGCCAGCGGCTGACCAAAGTCGCCATTGGCCTTGAATGCATAGTATGGCTGCAAATCTGCGCCCAACACCTCCAAGGTGCCCGTCCAGCCCTTGAGCGACTTATCGGACATCGACTCGAATGCTACCCCCAAGTAGACCTTCTTGTTGATCTCCCACTTATCCGCCTCGTTGTACTTCTGGGAACCAATGAACTGGACCGTTGAAACCAGCTCTGAATCAATTCGACTATTGGCTGCGTCGAGTCGGCGCTGCTGCTCCTGTTCAATCGTAGAGATCAGTTCAGCCGCATTGTTGAATTGCACCATCTGCCAGTAGCCTCCCTGGTCGCGGAGGGTGAACTGCATCTGCTGGGGAAGATCGAGTTCTTCATTGCGATAAGGAACGGTCACGATGGCAACCTTGCCTCGCCGCTCGATTTGATAATCGAGAACCTGCCCCTCACCCACACCGAAGTTCGATGCCATGCCGCGCAAACTGGCCTTTTCCGTGGCGCCGCCGGCTGGCGACGTCGGCACAGTGGCGGGTGCCCCCTGTTTGCTCAGATCACCGGTTTCGATGTACTGCAAGGTCGAAGATTTCAGCCCGTTCACCAGGGTTGGCTTCATCATCTGCACCATACCCGCACCGATCGCGCTACCCAGCTTGCCCCAACCATCTTCTTCACCGCCTGCGGCCTTGGCGAACTGTTGCGCCATCACATCGTCGATCAGCCGATTGAACAGTGTGTCGACATCCACATGCTTTTCGAACAGGGCAACGTCATGGTTCTTCACCGACTCGCGGATCTGCAGAACGGAATAGCTCGGGGTCGTTGTGTAGTAGTAGAAGCCGCCTGCCATCGCCACGAGCAGACCTACAGCAACCAGCGCCATCTTCTTTTTCATCAGGCTCCCTCCCGGGCAATTTGCATGGATATCGGTAAGTGGCGGAGCTTCGGCGTTCGCCTAGCCCTCACAGGAGGCCGCGGCGGCCCGCGCCGGCAAAGCGCCTGCTTCGTTTTCCTGCTCGGCGAAGAATGCCCAGGCCCGGCGGTAGTCCTCTTCCCGATCCGGCTTGAAGAAGGGCGCGCTGTATTCGATGGTGGTTTCATAGGGCCCGCCGGGCAGGGTGTCGTCCATAAAGGTCTTGCGCACCTTGCTGCCGGCGGACAGGTGCTGGATGTCTTCCCAGCCCAGCGCGATATCGTGCTCGCTGCGGCCGGGGGATTCGAGGCTGTAGAAGGTGCCTTCGTCCAGGTCGCTCCTGCGCGCCTTGCGCGGCAGGCCGACGCTAACCAGGCCCTTGCTGGGGGTAAAGACGATGCGGCCGTTCTGGTCGTACCAGGTGTTGGCTTCGTATTGGCGCATCACTGGAAACTGCACGCGGTAGATGGTCAGCAGTTCGTCGAGGGTCATGCCCAGGGCCTGGGCGACCAGCACGTCGATTTCCAGCAGGGCCTGGCGGCGCGCGTAGTCGCTACGCAGTGCACAGTTACGCTGCCACTCGGGGGTGAGTTGCCGAAAGAAGTCCCAAGGCAGTGCGCTAGAGCCGGGATTATCGTTATTCAGACGGATAGTCCATTTCTGGTTTGAATAGGCATTATCCCAGCTGTTTTTCCAGAGCCCCCCATAGTACTTAGTGACACTACTAAGTCCCAGAATACGCGGGAGAAATGCAGGCAACTTTAGTTGATCTGAGAGCAATGGGTAGTCTTCAAGCATCGTTTGAAGATTTGTTCGGCCAGTTGTCTTTACTAGAAAGTCAAATGGCAATGAGGCTGCCTGCCCAGCAAAAACCAACATATGCTGCCGCACCTTAGTGCTGAAAGCATAACTACGACAGCCATGTTGGTGAGCTACATGAGAAGGAAACAGGGCTCCAAAAAGCGTCCTCTCATTTGCTGGAGGCAGCATGGCGCGGAAAATAACCCGATAAAAGTCCGTAACTCGCTTGGCTTCGATCTCTCCTTCCTCTACCCAAGTGACTCTCGGAGTACGTGCCCGGTACTCATCCTGGCTGCAGGCGGGAACATAGTTGGTTCGCGGCAAGTAGTCGTCGGGCAGGGTGAGCAGGTCAAGGCTGTCGTAGGCCTTGTTGGTGTTACAGACTGCACGAGGGGTGTTGTAGTAAGGATTACCGACAAAGAAATGCGGGCCGGAGAGCACCCACTCCGAGACATCGGCTGGAAAACGGGTTTCGCGGCGAATAGTGCCGTCGTGCTGGGCGTAGGTTTCGTCGAACATTACTGTCGAGAAATATTCGCCTTTGAGATCGCTCAACCGTTTGGGCTGCGCAGTGAACTTGTGCAGCACGCTAATCAATTGGCGGGCATGCAGAGCCGGCAGGCGAGCGGCTAAAGGATCGGTGCCTTCTTCGTCATACAACTGTGCAAATAGCGCCAGTTCGCTTGCGGTGACTTCGATGATGCGGTCACGGTGGCCCTCGAAACACCAACGCACCTTCACACGGCCATCTGCCAGTTCGGTTTCCTCCTTGATGCCTGGCACATCCCCATCCCCACTGTGGTTAAAGCTGGAATCAAGGGTCTGGGGTACAAACAGGTTGGAGACGTTGCTGAATTGAGGCTTCCCAGCCGGACCATAGACATTGATGCTGAATAGCGTTTGGTTGTGCACCTCGGCAAAGAGCTTCGTTTCGTTGATGAACTGAAAGTGTCCACGCAGACGTGGATACATCGCCTGCCGGAACGCGCCCCCCTTCGGGTCGTCATACACTCCTTCCGGATGCAAAAAACCGCTGACGCCCTTGGTTGAACTACGACTCCACGCCTGAGGCAGAAAGCATTTGTAGAGATTGGTCTGCACCCCACGCAACAGCGGGTAGTTGCAGGGCGCATTAAGGAAGTTCTGCGTACCCTCACTTTCCTCAAACTCGGCCAGCCAGGTCGGCTCCAGTTCGTGGATGCGTTCGAAGGTTTCATCCCGCAATTTGTTGAGCTGGGTGGCACTGAAATTGCGCAAGACAAAGCGTGGATCAAAGTCGCCGAGCACCGCCCCGGAGTTCCATTCCACCCTGAGCCAAGGCGGGTTCCCCAGAGTCAGGTCGAAGCCGCCACGGTCGGCGAACACATCGGCAAAGGCCAGGTGCCAGTGGAAGAAACGGCGCTGTTCGGCAATGCGGTCGGCCAGTTGCAGGCGCGGGAAGTTGCGGAACAGTACCTTGAGGTTGACCACCCCGTACTTGCTGACGAAACGCTTGCCCTCCTCCGGGTTCTGGGTGCTGGCGAACAGGTCATGCTGCTGGTGGGCCGGGCCGGCAGCGACGGTGTCGCCAAGCAAGAGGTTTTCCAGGTCGAACAGCCATTCTTCCCTACTCGGCAAGTCATCCGCCTCGTGGATCGGCCAGAACCACAGGGCGCACCAGTAATCCATGACCAGCTTGAGGCGGCGGTAGGCGCTGGTGTTGTCCAGGCCGCGGGCGTGCAGCTCCTGGTCGAGCACGCGATCCTTGAAGTCCAGGCTGGTGGTGGCGCCGTCGATATGCAGGCCGTAGATGTCGAAGGGGTCGGTGGTCTTGCGACGCATGGCACGCAGCGTGGCGGTGTGTTCCTGCCAGAGGGCCTCGACCTTCTGGCTCAGGGTTTCCAGAGTGGCGCGCTGTTCGGCGGCGAAGGGCTTGGTGAACTCCTTGCGCCAGGTATTGATGGCTTTGATCTGCTCTGGATAGCGGGCCTTGACGTCCCTGTCGGTGTAACTGGCCATGCCGCTGTCTGGGAGGAGGAAATGCCAGATCTGCCCACTTTCGCGTGACGTGCCCATGGCCAGCGCCTGGGGCGGCTGGTTGAGCCAGCAGTCGGTATCCCTGGCCTTGAGGCCCAACTGACTGGCCTTGAAGTACTCGCGACGCGCACCGATCAGCGAGTTGCCGCAATGTAGTTGCAGGCCGAACCAAGGCACGAAACGGTCTCGGCTGAGGGCGTTGAGCCAGAGCGAGACCTCGGCCAGCTCGACGGCCACCGGATTCAAGTCGACGCCGAACACGTTGTTGTCGGCCAGGTACATCTTGACCTTCTGCCGCTCCTCCGGGTAACGGTGCTGGGGAATGCGCTCGCCCTTGCCTTCGGCGACCATGGCGCTCTGCATCAGCTCCAAGTACTTGTCGGCGATCTGGTTGATGGCCTCGTTCAAGAAGGCCGCGCTGCCCATGGCCGGCTCGCAGATGCTCAGCTTGAGCAGGCGCTCGGCACGGGCGCGGTCGCAGGGCAGCGGGTCGAGCTGCTCTTTCCAGACCTCCTTGAGGGCGTATTTGACCAGGCTGCGGGTGAGCACTTCCGGGGTGTAGTAGGAGGCCGATTTTTCCCGGTCGCGCCCGGCCATGCGGTAGATGAAGCTGCCCCTGGGATGCCGGCGCAGGATCTTCTCGCCACGCTCGTTACGGGTGTAGACGCGCTCGGCCTCGCTGTACTCCTCCAGCTCGCGGGCATTGACGAAATAGCCGGTGTCGAGGTCGTTGGGTTCGCTGCCGGCTTTCTTCACCTCGAACAGTTCTTCGGTGGCGAAGAAGCCGCGGTAGCTGAGCAGGGCCTCGTACACCGCGCCCAGCTGGTTGATGCCGAGTTGGGCATAGGAGATACGGCCCCGGCGGCGGCGCCCATTGCCCGGCCGGGTTAGCGACATCAGCTGGATGATCTGCTGCAGCAGGGCGTTGGGGAACACCACGCGGTCGAGCAGGCGGGTGCGTGCCGGGTCGAACAGGTGGGACTTCAGCGGTTGCAGGCTGAATGCGTCGCGCCCGCTCTGGCCGGCGGCGAGCAGATCGGCCTGGGTACTTCCGGCATTGGGCGTGCCGTTGTTGACCAGGCGGAACAGCAGGCTGAGCGAGTCGTGGATGTAGCGGCCGTTGCGCTCGGTGTCGCTGGTGAGCGGAATCATCTCCAGCTCGCGCAGGTGCTCCAGCGAATAGCCCTTGAGGTAGACATCGGAGCCGACCGGGGCGTAGCCGAGCTCCGGACGCGCCTCGATGTAGAACAGGAACAGCAGGCGGTACATGTAGCGCAGGCATTCCAGGGAGAGCTGGCCGGCATCCAGCTCGTTCTTGCCGCTGAAGATACCCTCCTTCTTCTCTTGCGCCTGGCCGATCAGCTGGCGCGCGGCCTCGTCGCCGAGTAGCTCGATACACTCGCGCAGGGCGTACTTGAGGTCTTCGGAAACCCCATAGGCGTGCTTATGGGCGTTCTCGTCGAGGGTGTCGAGCAAAGCCTGGCCATTGGCGTCGAACAGCGATTGGCGGTGCAGCAGCACGCTGACGGCCTTGAGGGTGTCGCTTTCGCGGCGGCCCAGCAGTTCGGTCCAATCGAAGCGCAGCAATCGGTGCTGGGCGAACTTGGCGCGATCGAGCAGCAACCATTGGCGCGGCGCGGCCAGGATCACCCAGCGTGGTGGCCGTGGCTGGGTGAACACGCTGCTGGACAGCAGCTGCTGCCAGTCACGCTCGGCGACGGGTACGCTGGCGGTGCCGGCACCTGGCGGGCTGGGCAGCGTGCTCAGCTGCTTGTGATAGAGCGGCAGGCTCAGGGGGTCGCTATCGTTGTCGAACGCGGCATCCAGGGGCTGGGCTTCGAGGATCCACAGCAGCGGATCGCCACCCGCCGAGCGCAGCTCGCCGAGCAGCGGCAGTTCGGCATCGGCTGGCGCTTCCAGCACTAG
>C687J26845_10002565_pt1 | contig 10472 bp, 6 predicted proteins | sample RifCSPlowO2_12_FD_26845 | JGI IMG/M metagenome (IMG submission 26845) | reverse complement strand
GCCTGCCCGGTGCCCGCGAGGACAGCAAATGGGGCGGTGTGCGGGTATTCTCGGTGGCGCAGAACAAGATGTTCGCCCTGATCCACCTGGCCAACCACGATGGCCTGGCCTTCAAGGTCGATGACGACCTGTTTCTCGGCTTCTGCGATCGCCCCGGCATTCACCCCGCGCCCTACTTGGCCCGCGCCCGCTGGATCAGCATGGCAGCGCCCTATCCCTTGCACGACGCCGAGCTGGGCGAACTGCTGCGCCGCTCCCATCAGCTGGTGGTGCGCAAGCTGCCCAAGCGCTTGCAGCTGGGCCTGCTGCTGTAATTTGCCCTGTGTAACCCGCCTGGTTCAGGCACAAAAGCCCGGGATAGCACAGTCCGCCCGTCCCATCCGCTGCCCTTTACGCCCGTAAACCGCTACAATCGCGCCCCTTTCGCGCCCCTGCGCCCGTTTATCTGGACCAAGATTCGTGATCTCCACCGCCAATATCACCATGCAATTCGGGGCCAAACCCCTGTTCGAGAACGTTTCCGTCAAATTCGGCAACGGCAACCGCTACGGCCTGATCGGCGCCAACGGTTGCGGCAAGTCGACCTTTATGAAAATTCTCGGCGGCGATCTGGAGCCCAGCGGTGGCCAGGTGATGCTGGAGCCGAACGTGCGCCTGGGCAAGCTGCGCCAGGATCAGTTCGCCTACGAAAACTTCAACGTGCTCGACACCGTGATCATGGGTCACGAAGAGCTGTGGAAGGTCAAGGCCGAGCGCGACCGCATCTACGCGCTGCCGGAGATGAGCGAAGACGACGGCATGGCCGTGGCCGAACTGGAAACCGATTTCGCCGAGATGGACGGCTACACCGCCGAATCGCGCGCGGGTGAGTTGTTGCTCGGCCTGGGCATTCCCCTGGCCCAGCACTTCGGCCCGATGAGCGAAGTGGCGCCGGGCTGGAAACTGCGGGTGCTGCTGGCCCAGGCGCTGTTCTCCGATCCGGATGTGCTGCTGCTGGACGAACCGACCAACCACCTGGATATCAACACCATCCGCTGGCTGGAAAACATCCTCACGGCGCGTAACAGCACCATGATCATCATTTCCCACGACCGTCACTTCCTGAACTCGGTCTGCACCCATATGGCCGACCTGGACTACGGCGAGCTGCGCCTGTTCCCGGGCAACTACGACGAGTACATGACCGCCGCGACCCAGTCGCGCGAGCAGCTGCTGTCGGACAACGCCAAGAAGAAGGCGCAGATCGCCGAGCTGCAGAGCTTCGTCAGCCGCTTCTCGGCCAACGCCTCCAAGGCCAAGCAGGCCACCAGCCGCGCCAAGCAGATCGACAAGATCCAGCTGGCCGAGGTCAAGCCGTCCAGCCGAGTCAGCCCCTTTATCCGCTTCGAACAGACCAAGAAGCTGCACCGCCAGGCCGTGACTGTGGACAACATGTCCAAGGGTTTCGATGGCAAGACCCTGTTCAAGAACTTCAGCTTCACAGTGGAAGCCGGCGAGCGCGTGGCCATCATCGGCCCCAACGGTATCGGCAAGACCACCTTGCTGCGCACCATGGTCGGCGAGCTGAGCCCGGATGCCGGTTCGGTGAAGTGGACCGAAAGCGCCGAACTGGGCTACTACGCCCAGGACCACGCCGATGAGTTCGAAGACGAGAGCAACCTGTTCGACTGGATGGGCCGCTGGACCCAGGGCGGCGAACAGCTGGTGCGCGGCACCCTCGGGCGCATGCTGTTTTCCAACGACGAGATCCTCAAGTCGGTGAAGGTCATCTCCGGTGGTGAGCAAGGCCGCATGCTGTTCGGCAAGCTGATATTGCAGAAGCCCAACGTGCTGGTGATGGACGAACCGACCAACCACCTGGACATGGAATCCATCGAGGCGCTCAACCTGGCGCTGGAGAACTACCCGGGCACGCTGATCTTCGTCAGCCACGACCGCGAGTTCGTCGGCTCCCTGGCCACCCGCATCATCGAACTCTCCGCCAGCGGCGTAGTCGACTTCAGCGGCACCTATGACGACTACCTGCGCAGCCAGGGCCTGATCGCCTGATCCAGGTTGGCTGAGCTATAGCCGCACGCTGCCTGCGGCGAGTAATGATGCCCTACGGACCGCGGATTACCCCGGATCGGACCATTTCCTCGGATCGTAGGGCGGCCCGGGTGGCGCTCCGTTCGGAGCGCCGCAACAGCCCGCCGGATGTGGGCGGGCCGCACCGATTTATCCAGGCTACATCAGCGCAGCGCGCCCATGGCAGGCAGAGGCGGTGAAATTATCGAGCGCCGTAGCGCAACGCCGCAGCGGGCGTCTGGGGCGGCCGCAGTAGGTGGGAGTCTTTTCCCAGCCTTTCAGCCGGCGGGATCTGCGCTGTCGTCATTCAACTCATCCAGCACCGCCTGGTGGCGGCTCTTCCAGTCCTCCAGGGAGATGCCGCTGCTCTTGAGCAGTTCCGGGTTGCACTTGACCAGGTACACCGCCGCCTTCTGCGCGGAATCCGCCACCTTGAGCTCCAGCGGCTGCCGGTCGACCGGTCCCTCGTAGGCGATCCAGCGGCTGAACTCCTCGAACATGCTGCAGACCTTCTCGAAATCCTCGTCGTGCATTTTCTGCCAGCCGTTCTCTATGTTCTCCAGGCGCTTGGGCTTTATCCCGACGATTTCCGCGAAGGCGGGACGGCTCAGCCCCATCAGCTCGCGCAGNCCACGCAGTCGCTCGCCGGCAGTAAATAGGAAACGCTTCTTCGTCATCGTTGATCCAGCCTTGACGGGAAATCATTACGCCGTTGACTTACTAATAATTAGTAACTAAAACTAGCAGCATGAAAACTGGCGCATAACGAACAGGCCAGTCGAGGAGGCTGTCATGGTGCAGGAAGCCGAATGAAAGTGGAAGAACTGCCCTCCGAGCTGTTCGTTGGCGGCCCCCGCTACCTCACCCTGGAGCGTTTCGCCGGACTGGCGGGGCTTCAGGAACAAGAGCCGATGTTGGCCCGCTGGGTCGAGGAAGGGATCCTACCCACTCGCCGCTTCGGCCGGCACCGACTGATCGATATCCAGGCGCTGCTGCAGCGCCTCGACCACAGCAAAGGAACGCCGTGATGAAGCCTGTCTGCCTGTCACAAGTCTGCCTGCATGCCGCCGACCTGGTGCGGGGCAAGATTATCCACCTGAAAGCGGAAGAACGCGCCATCTTCGAAGCCTTTTCGGCGATCGGCTATGTAACCTTCAGGCCCTGCGCCCACACACCCGCGCTCACCCTCTGCACCTGTCGCCACCCTGCACTCTTCGAATTCTATTTCTACTACCGCTGGTTGCCCGGCAATCTGCAGCACTTCAGGCTGCCGCAGCGCGAGAACACGCAGGAGCCGATATGACCGAGCAAGCGCGATTATCTCCAGCTTGCTGCGCGGCAGCGCTACGTCGAAGACGGCGAGCGAACTCTCAACAAAAAGCCCCGCACTAGGCGGGGCTCGGGTTCAGCTCAGGCACGTCTCAGAGCATGCAGACCCCAGGCTGGGTGCTTTGTGCCAGGTCCATCAGTTCACGGTTGGCGACCGCGTACATGGCGTAATCGGTACCTGTCGCCGCACGCAGCTCGCCAAGCATGGCTTTCCAGCGATCGACCAGCCGACGATGCTGTTCCAGCCAGACCACCACCCGCTGTTCGATCTCAGCCGGGGCCTCGAGCATCTGCAGCACCGACACGGTGATCGCCCGCTGCTGCCAGTCCAGATCGTCGCGGAAGGCTTCCCGTGCCAGGGCCTGCCAGTTGCTTTCCACCGTCAGACTGGTGATCTGCTGCAGGTACCAGGACAGTTCCAGCGAGCCGCCAACCGCGAAGTAGGACGCGGCAACCCGCGCCGGATCCTGGGCGGTGACATCCGAGGCNTCGATGATCGGCAGCAGGGTGTACAGGTGACTGGTCCCNGCCACCATACGCGCCAGCACCTCAGGCACACCGGCCTCGACATAGGCCTGGAACCGCGCTTGCCACTGCTCGCGCGCCGGACCTTCGAGCAGCCCGTCCAGGCTCATGGTCAACGCTTCGATGCGCGGCGCGAAATGCGCCACGTCGTGCGCCGCATCCAGCTCATTGCGCCGGCTACGCAGGAACCAGCGGGTGGCNCGGCGGCCCAGGCGCATCAGCTCGTCCATCATCTGCAGTTGCAGCTCGGCCGGCACCTGATAATCCAGCGCCTCGATCTGCTTCCACCAATGCGGCAGGCGGAACACATCGCGCACGACCACATAGGCCCTGGCGACGTTGGCCGAGCTCATGCCGGTAGATTCCTTCAGGCGCTGCACGAAGGTGATGCCCATGTGGTTGATCAGGTCGTTGGCGATCTGCGTGCTGACGATCTCGCGCTTGAGACGATGGCGACGCATCGGCTCGCCGAACTTCTTCGCCAGCAACGGCGGGAAGGCGGTCTCCATCTCGCGGGCCAGGTACTCGTCGTCCGGCACCAGGGATTTGAGCAGCGACTCCTTCAGGTCGATCTTGCTGTAGGAGATCAGTACCGCCAGCTCCGGACGGGTCAGGCCCTGGCCTTTGGCGGCGCGCTCGTTGAGCTCGTCGTCGGACGGCAGGAACTCCAGGCCGCGATCCAGCTTACCGGCCGCTTCCAGTCCCGCCATGACCCGCTTGTACTCGCCCAGCCGCTCACGAGCACGCCGTTCGGCCAGTGACAGCGCCTGGGTCTGCTTGTAGTTGTTGGCCAACACCAGGCCGCCCACCGCATCGGTCATCTCGACCAGCAGCTTGTTGCGCTGCTTGCCGGTCATGTCGCCGGCCGTAACGATCTCGTTGAGCAGGATCTTGATGTTCACTTCATGGTCGGAGCAGTCCACCCCGGCGGCGTTATCGATGAAGTCGGTAAAGCTCGCCCCGCCGTTGAGGCCATACTCGACGCGCCCCAGCTGGGTCATGCCGAGGTTACCGCCCTCGCCCATGACTTTCGCCCGCAGCTCGCGACCGTCGACGCGCAACGCATCGTTGGCCTTGTCGCCGACATCGGCATGGTTTTCCTGGCTCGACTTGACGTAAGTGCCGATGCCGCCGTTCCAGATCAGGTCCACCGGCGCCTTGAGCAGCGCATTGAGCAGCTCGGTCGGCGCCAGCTTGTCGGCGCTGATATCGAAACGCTCTTTCATTTCCGCGCTGATGGCGATGCTCTTGGCGCTGCGCAGGAAGAGCCCGCCACCCGCCGAAATCAGCGAAGTGTCGTAATCGGCCCAGCTCGAACGGGGCAAATCGAACAGCCGCTGGCGCTCGACGAAACTCCTGGCCGCATCCGGGTTGGGATCGATGAAGATGTGCAGGTGGTTGAAGGCCGCGACCAGTTGCAGCTTGTCCGACAGCAACAGGCCGTTGCCGAACACGTCACCGGCCATGTCGCCGATGCCGATCACCGTGATGGGATCCTTCTGCACGTCGATGCCGCGCTCGCGGAAGTGGCGCTGCACCGAGACCCAGGCGCCCTTGGCGGTAATGCCCATGCCCTTGTGGTCATAACCGGCCGAACCGCCGGAGGCGAAGGCGTCGCCCAGCCAGAAGCCGTACTCGGCGGCGATACCGTTGGCGATATCGGAGAAGGTCGCGGTGCCCTTGTCGGCCGCAACCACCAGGTAGGGATCGTCCTTATCATGGCGCACCACGTTGACCGGCGGCACCACCGCGCCTTCCTTGAGGTTGTCGGTGATGTCGAGCAGGCCGCTGATGAAGATCCGGTAGCAGGCGATACCCTCGGCCATGATCTCGTCACGCGAGCCGCCTAGCGGCATGCGCCGCGGCAGGAAGCCGCCCTTGGCGCCCATCGGCACGATGACGGCGTTCTTCACCTGCTGCGCCTTGACCAGGCCCAGCACTTCGGTGCGGAAGTCTTCTTCACGATCCGACCAGCGCAAACCACCGCGGGCGACATCGCCGAAGCGCAGGTGCACGCCTTCGACGCGCGGCGAATAGACGAATATCTCGAACTTGGGCGTCGGCTTGGGAATGTCCGGAATCGCCCGCGGGTTGAGCTTGAAGCTGAAGTAGGACTTGTTCTGCCCCGCGGCATCGGGCTGGTAGAAGTTGGTGCGCAGGGTGGCCTTGATCAGGTCCAGGTAGCGCCGCAGGATGCGGTCTTCGTTGAGCACCGCCACGTTGTCCAGCGCAGCCAGGATGGCCTGCTCCAGCTTCTGCTGCTTGCTCTCCAGGTCTTCGGCGCCGAGTTTGCGCGCCAGATAGAAGCGGGTCTTGAACAGCCGTACCAATTCCTTGGCGATGTTGGCGTGGTTGACCAGGGTACTGGCGATATAGCCGAGGTCGAAGCCCAGGCGGATCTGCTTCAAATAACGCGCATAGGCGCGCAGCAGCGCCACGTCCCGCCACGGCATGGCCGCGGTCAGCACCAGGCGGTTGAAGGCGTCGTTCTCGGCGTCGCCACCGACGATGTGGACGAAGGCATCCTGCAGGGTGTCGTTGAGCTGCTGGATNTCGACATCCAGGCCTTCGGCGTAGGTGAAGGCGAAATCGTGGATCCAGAACTCGCGGCCGTTCTGCTGGTGCAGNCGGTACGGAAACTCACCGAGCACGCGCAGGCCGAGGTTCTCCAGAATCGGCAGCACGTCCGACAGCGGCAACGGCGTGTCGGCGTGGTACAGCTTGCAATGCAGCTGCTGGCCGGCCTGGGCCAGCGGCTGATAGAAACTCATCACCAGCGGCCGCTCGCTGCTCAGGCTGAGCAGGTGCTGCATGTCGACCACCGCCGAATGCGGGGCGAAACGCTCGCGGTAACCGGCCGGGAAACCACTGGGAAAATCCGCCAGTACAGTGGTGCCCTGGGCTTCGCCGAAGTTTTCCACCATCAGGCTGGCGTAGTCGTCCTTCCACGAACGACAGGCCTGAATGACTTCCCTCTCCAGGCGTACCGTGTCGATCTGCAGCTTGTTCTTCGGATCGACACGCAGGATGAACTGCACCCGCGCCAGTACCGACTCGGAGAAGAAGGTCCAGAATTCGCAATCGGTGGCTTGCAGGCGCTCCATCAGCACCTGCTGAATCTTCAGGCGGGTCTCGGTGGAATAGACATCGCGCGGCACATAGACCAGGCAGTAGCAGAACCGCCCATAAGGGTCGCGGCGCAGGAACACGCGGATCTTGTTGCGCTCCTGAATCTGCACGATGGCCATGGCGGTATCGCACAGGTCATCGACCGGGGTCTGGAACAGGTCGTCACGCGGCAGCACTTCCAGCACCTGGGCCAGTTCCTTGCCCAGGTGCGCCTTGCTGTCGAAGCCGGCACGCTGCTCGATCACCGCGACCTTGCGCCGGATATAGGGGATGTTCCACACGCTCTCGGCATACACCGCAGAGGTGTACAAGCCCATGAAGCGACATTCCTTGATCACCCGTCCCTTGCTGTCCAGCGCACGCACCGACACCAGATCAGGATAGGCCGGACGGTGCACGCGGCTCGGCACCGCAGCCTTGGCGAAGGACAACAGCAATGGCTCGCGCAGGTAGCTGAGCGCTTCCGCTTCGATGCTCAGGTCCTCGCTCTTGAGGCCGCTGCGCAAACGCTTGGACAGGCCCAGCAGGGACTGCTCGTCGTAGACGATGGTGCCGCCNCCCGGCGCATCGACCACGGTGAANTCTTCATAGCCGAGGAAGGTGAANTGGTTATCCAGCAACCAGCTCAGGAANACCTTGATTTCCTCGANTTCGGCGNCCTCGACATTGAGTTTTGCGCTGCCCAGCCAGGCCAGCAGTTCCTGGGCCTTGGCCNTCATCGGCTGAAAATCGNCGACNCTCAGGNGCACTTCGGCAAANACTTCATGCANGGCTTTTTCCAGGGTNCGCAGCTCGCCGGCGCTGGCGCAACGNTCGATNTCCAGGAACATCAGCGCTTCCTGCAGCACGCCCTCNCCCTGNGTGCCCTTGGGCAGGATTTCCAGCAGNTCGCCCTGTTTGTTGCGACGCACGCTGAACACGCTGTTCTGCAGGGTGTGGATGCTGTAACCGCGGCGGTTCAGCTCCATGCGCGCCGAGTCGACCAGGAACGGGATATCGCTGCGCAGGATTTCCACGGCGGTATGAGTCGACTGCCAGCCGTGCTTTTCGTAATCGGGGTTGAAGGCGCGAATTTCNGTCTTGTCGTGATCGAAGCGCTGCAACAGGCGCCAGGAGGANAGGGTGCAACCGACCAGGTCGGAAAGCCGACGCTCGGTAAGTTCGTCAAGCGCGATGATGCCGAAGAATTGCTCGGCGAACAGCGCGACTTGTGGCAATGCTTGTTCACTGACGTGCTGCGCCAGGGCCGCTTGCAGTTGGTGCTGGAAGTCGGCTTTGCTGGCCGCCGTAAAGAACGCCATGTTTATTATGCTCCGGTTGGCTTGAGATTCGATTAGCAGGCTTAGGGCAGTCGCGAGTCTTGCGCTTACGCCACAACGTTAGTCCACGTGGCAATTGCTGCGTTCAAAATGCTTGCCCCATGGTTATGGCGACATCGGCGACTCGCTGGTCACATTTGCCGCATGAGCTTAACGACGGAACAGCTAGCAGCGCTTGCCACGCTGCGACATTTTCTTTCACCACAGATACTTCGCCGGAAAAAACTCGCCGACTGCCCGCCTGGCAGCGGCCTTGGTTCAGCGCTAATCGACATATTCGCCCTGCCCCACGACGCTATGGATTCAAGCCCCGCGCATCGCCTGTGGCAGCCCCAGCACGATCTGCGGAAAAACCGTGATCAGGATCGCCGCCAGCACCAGCAGCAGGAAGAACGGGAAGCTGGCCTTGGCCACCTTCCACATGTCGTAGCCCGTCAGGTTCTGCACCACGAACAGGTTGAACCCCACCGGCGGGGTGATCTGCGCCATCTCCACCACCAGGATGACGAAGATGCCGAACCACAGCAGGTCGATGCCCGCCGCCTGTACCGCCGGCAGCACCACCGCGGTGGTCAGCAGGATGATCGAGATGCCGTCGAGGAAGCAGCCCAGAATGATGAACAGCAGGGTCAGCGCCAACAACAGCACGTAAGGCGAAAGCTGTTTGGCGATGATCCAATCGGCCAGGGCCGATGGCAGCCCGGTGAAGCTCATGGCCGAGGTCAGGTAGTGCGCGCCGAGCAGGATGAAGAAGATCATGCACGAGGTGCAGACTGCGCCCATCAGGCTGCCCATGAAGGTTTTGCGGTCCAGCGAGCCGGAATACCAGGCGATCAGCAGCGCGCCAACCACGCCGACCGCGGCGGCCTCGGTCGCCGTGGCGAAGCCCGCATAGATCGAGCCGATCACCGCGACGATCAGCGTGACCACCGGAATCAGCAGTTTGCCGCGGCGCAGTTTTTCCATGAACGGCAGCGTCTCGTGGTCATCGGGCATCTGCTCGCGGTTGAGCAGCGACCATACCATCAGAAAACCGCTGAAAATCAGCAGCAGCATCAAGCCCGGCAAGATCCCGGCGATGAACAACCGCGAGATCGACACCTGCGCCGCCACGCCATAGACGATCATCATGATCGACGGCGGGATCATCAGGCCCAGGGTGCCGGCACCGGCCAAGGAGCCGATGGCGATGCTTTCCGGATAGCCGCGCGCCTTCAACTCGGGCAGGGAAATACGGCCGATGGTCGCCGCCGTCGCCGCGGACGAACCGCTGACCGCGGCGAAGATCCCGCAGCCCACCACGTTGACGTGCAGCAGACGCCCCGGCAGGCCGCGCAGCCAGGGCGACAGGCCGTTGAACATGTCCTCGGACAGGCGCGTGCGGTAGAGAATCTCGCCCATCCAGATGAATAGCGGCAGCGCGGTCAGCGTCCAACTGGCGCTCGAAGCCCAACTGGTGGTGGCCAGGATCGAACCGGCCGGCGCACCGCCGAACACTTCCATAGCGAGAATGCCGACACCCAGTAGCGACAGGGCGACCCAGACGCCGCCGCCGAGCAAGGCAAACAAGGCCACCAGCAGCGTGATAGTAATTATTGTGTAGTCCACGGTTAACTCACTGATCCGGTGCGGCCGAGGCCGCAAAAATGGATAAAGCTCGCGAGCTTATTCGCTCAACGCTGCGCCCGCGTCAGGGCTCTCGAAGCGCTGTCCCAGGCACACCACGATCAGCCGCTCGGCCATCGCCACCGCCAGCACCGCAGTGCCTAACAGCATCGGTAGCTGCGGAATCCACATCGGAATGGGCAGCAGCCCAGTCGACACTTCCTTGAATTCATAGGATTCGATGACGAACAGCGCGCAATACCAGGCCAGGTAAAGGCTGATGCCCAGGCCGACCAGATTGCTCAGCACCTCGGCGACAAAGCGACCGCGGGTCGAGAGCAAGCGATACATCAGCTCGACGCGAATATGCGCGCCGCGCTGCAGGGCGTAGGGCAAGGCGAGAAAACCCGACGCGGCCATGGCATAGGCGGCGAACTCGTCGGCTGAGGGCACCATGCCGCCAAGCTGGCGCGCCACTATCTGGGCGATCACCAGCAG
>C687J26845_10002564_pt1 | contig 10474 bp, 7 predicted proteins | sample RifCSPlowO2_12_FD_26845 | JGI IMG/M metagenome (IMG submission 26845) | reverse complement strand
TGCGAACTCTTGGTGCACACGGCGCACCCTACAACGGCAGGCTACCGCGCACTCAAGTTCCGAGCATCTGGACACAACCCAGTCCTGGGACAGAGCCTTGCTTATGGCATGGGGTTGGTTATCTTGGCCCTGGCGTGCCAGCCCCCACCTTGGGGTGTGCCCCCGATTTTCGTGATTACAAAAGGAAGCCGATGAGCACCATCACCTATTACCTGGACATGCACAGCCCCGAGCAGCTGCGACCCAAGCCGCTGCCCGAGGAACTGCAGATCGTCGAATGCCGGATCAAGCAGTTCCAGCTCAACCGCTTTCTCTATCAGCTGGTGGGCGAGCCCTGGGCCTGGACGGACAAGCTGAGCTGGAGCGAGGCGCAATGGCGCGAGCTGGTCGAACAACCCGGTCACCGCACCTGGGTGGCCTATCAGCAGGGGGCGATCGCCGGCTACTACGAGCTGCTGCGCGATGCCGAGGGTGCGGTGGAGATCCTCTATTTCGGCCTGGCCGAGGCCTTCTTCGGCCAGGGCTTCGGCGGCCCGCTGCTGACCCATGCCTTGCAGTCCGCCTGGGCCTGGCCGGGCACCACGCGGGTCTGGGTGCACACCTGCAGCCTCGATCACCCCAGCGCCCTGGCCAACTACCAGGCGCGCGGCCTGCAGATTTGCCGCGAGGAAGTGACCTCGTAGGGTGCGCCGTGCGCACCGGTTTTTCATCAACCGCCGGCCTGCGTCGCTAACTCAACCTACGCTTGCAGGGTCGATAGGGAACCTATGGAGTCTTGTCATGCGCATCTCAGTATTTAAACGCCTGTCCTTGGCCCTGTGCCTATTGCCCGCGCTGGCCACGGCGCAGGATATCCAGCCCGGTCTGTGGGAAATCAGCCCGAGCAATATGCANGTCGACGGCCAGGCGCTGCCGGACATGCAGCAAATGCTNGAGCAGATGAAAAACCTGCCGCCCGAACAGCGCCAGATGATGGAGCAGATGATGGCCAAGCAGGGTGTGCAACTGGGTGACCAGGGCGTGCGCATCTGCATGAGCGAGGCGCAAATCAAGGCCCAGGANATCCCCCTGCAAGACCCCAAGTCGGGTTGCAGCCACGAGATCACCGAGCGTAGCGCCGAGCTGTGGAAGTTCCGCTTCAGTTGCCCGGACGGTCAGGGCGAGGGCGAGACGCGCTTCGTCAGCGACCGGGAGTTCACCACCCAGGTGCAGGGCACCTACGGCGGCCGCAACAGCAGCATGCAAAGCCATGCGCGCTGGATTGCGGCCGACTGCGGCGGCTTGCAACCGCGCTGATCTGCGGGCGCCTGGCCCTTCGTTGGCGGCGTTCTATCAAGAATGATTAACAAACGATAATAAAGTTCAATTGCGTTGACGAGGACGGCAAGCTACTGCGAAAATTCAATCGATAATTATTAGCATTTGCATCGGTGTGCCTGGGCCGCCGATGCGCGCGTGCTGGTAAGCGCCCCCTGCAAGCAAGGACGACCCTGCAGGGCATTCGATATTCGCATTGGGGAGAGTCCTTGTGTTGTGCAGAAAGACCCGCCTGGCCGTGGCCGCCGCCGCTTGCAGTTTCAATCATGCCCTGGCCGCCGACGGCGAAACCCTGCAACTCGATGCGCAGACCGTAGTCGGCAGCACCGACAGCGCGCAGCCCGACAGCTACAAGGCCGCGCCTAGCCGCGCGGCGACCAAGCTGGAGCTGACTCCGCGGCAGACCCCGCAGTCGATCTCCACCATCAGCCGCGCCCAGATCGATGACTTCCAGCTCAACAGCATCAACGACGTGCTGAAATTTACCCCCGGCATCACTGTCGAGGAGATCGAGACCGACCGTACCTACTTCACCTCGCGCGGCTTCGACATCACCAATTTCCAGTTCGACGGCGTGGGTATTCCGTTCTCTTCCGGCAACCAGGATGGTGCCATTGATCTCGCACCTTTCGAGCGTATCGAGGTGCTGCGTGGCGCCAATGGTCTGATGAGTGGCAGCGGCAACCCGTCCGCCACCGTCAACTTCGTGCGCAAGCGTCCGACCGCCGCGCCGCTGGCGCGTGTCGATCTGACCGCCGGTTCCTGGGACAAGCGCCGCATCCAGACCGACGTCTCCGGTGCGCTGACCGCCGAGGGCAATATCCGCGGGCGAGCGGTCTACGCCCATGAGAACAAGAGCTCCTACCTCGACCGCTACTCGCGCGAGGTCAATGTGTTCTACGGCGTGCTCGAAGCCGATCTGAGCGCCGACACCCTGTTCTCCATTGGCTACAGCCTGGACAAGAACAACGCCGACAGTCCGTTGTGGGGTGCCCTGCCGCTGTTCGATTCGGTTGGTAGTCCGGCCCATCTGTCGCGCTCGACCAGCACTGCTGCTGACTGGTCGTGGTGGAACAACCAGGAGGAGCGCACCTTCAGCGAGCTGACTCATAGCTTCGCCAATGGCTGGCAGGTCAAGGGCAGCGTCACCTACGTGAAGAAGAAGAGCGACTCGGAGCTGTTCTACGTTTTCGGTACTCCCGATGCGGTGACCGGGGAAGGGCTCTTCGGCTATCCGTCGCGGTACTCGGCTGATATCCGCCAATGGGTCGTCGATGCGTCGGTCGGCGGCCCGTTCAGTCTGGCTGGGCGCGAGCACGAATTGGTACTGGGGGCCAATTGGTACAAGTCCGAGGTGGAAGAGTTGTCGCTCTATATTCCTGGATTCGCTGTCGCCATGCCTTCGGATGAAATCTATGACGGGGATTTCCCTAAGCCGACAGCCTGGGGAAGTTCAAACGGCGGCGAGTATGAGGACAAGCAGAAGAGCTTCTACTCGGCGGCGCGCTTCAGCCTGACCGACGATCTGTCCTTTATCGCCGGTGCCCGCTCGATCGAGCTGAAGAGCGACGGCTTCTCCTATGGCCAGGATCGCAAGCGCAAGGACGACACCATCCTGCCCTACGCCGGCCTGGTCTATGACCTGACCGAGCAATACTCGCTCTATGCCAGCTATACCGAGATCTTCAACCCACAGAAGGAAGAGGGGGGCGACCTCAAGCGCCTGGACCCGATCGAAGGCGAAAACTACGAGGTGGGCGTCAAGGGCGAGCTGCTCAACGGCCAGCTGAACGTCTCGGCCGCAGTGTTCAAGACCAAGCAGTCCAACGTCGCCGAATCCCTTCGCTTCGATCCGGTCAGCGGCAAGCAGCTCTACGATGGTGCCGATTACCTGAGCGAAGGCTACGAGCTGGAAGTGTCCGGTGAGGTACTGCCGGGTCTGCAGGTCATGGGCGGCTACACCTACGTCGACATTCAGAATGCGGACCACAGCCATGGTCGTACCTATGCACCTAAGNACTTGCTGCGCGCCTCCGGCAGCTACCGCATTGCGCAACTGCCGCAGCTGAANGTGGGCGCCAACCTGAGCTGGCAGGACGACNTCTATCGCGACGTGGTGCTACCCGACGGCAAGGCCGGGCGGATCGAACAAGACGCCTATGCCTTGGTCGGCCTGATGGCGGCCTACGACATCGACCAGAACTGGACCGTCTCGGCCAACCTCAACAACCTGACCGACGAGAAGTACCTCTCCAGCCTGTACTGGGAGCAGGGTTTCTACGGCGCCCCGCGCAACGCCAGCATGACAGTCAGCTGGAACTACTAGAACGCCGGCGCGCCGTGGCCCGAGCAGGCGGCCGGCGCGCCGCCACCTACCCTGACGAGATAGCCCATGCGTGCCTCCCTGGTTGTTCTACACCGCTGGTTCGGCCTGTTTATCGCGCTGTTTCTGTTCGTCTCCGGTCTGACCGGCGCGGTGATCTCCTGGGATCACGAGGTCGACGAGTGGCTCAATCCGCAGCTGTTCGAATCCCGCAGTGCCGGGCCGCTGCAGTCGCCCGAGACGCTGGTCGCCCAGCTGGAAGCGCGCGACCCGCGTGTGCAGGTCGGCTTCATGCCGCTGTATACCGAGCCGGGCCATGCCTTCGGCGTCAGCGTCAATCCGCGCGTCGACCCGGCCACTGGCAAGGCGTATGAGTTGGACTTCAACCAGGTGGCCCTCGACCCGGTGACTGGCGAGGAGCAGGGCCGGCGCCTGTGGGGCGCGCTGTCGCTGAGCCGCGAGAACCTGATGCCGTTCCTCTACAAGCTGCACTACAGCCTGCACATCCCCGACGGGTTCGGCATCGAGCTGGGCATTCTGCTGTTCGGCATCGTCGCCATCGTCTGGAGCCTGGATGCCTTTATCGCCCTGTGGCTGTCGTTTCCCAGCTGGCGCGCCTGGCGCAAGTCGTTCGCCTTTCGCTGGCAGCAGGGCGGTTACAAGCTCAACTTCGACCTGCACCGTTCCGGCGGCGTGTGGATCTGGGCCCTGCTGCTGATCCTGGCGGTGACCTCGGTGTCGATGAACCTCAACGTGCAGGTGACCCGCCCGCTGGTCGAGCTGTTCTCGCCGCTGACCCCCAGCCCCTTCGCCAGCCGCACCCCGGTCGGCCTCGACGAGCAGAAGCAACCAGGCATCAGCCGCGCCGAAGCGCTCAGCCTGGCGGTAGCCGAAGCGGGGCGCCTGGGCCTGGAGCACCCGGCCGGCGGGCTGTTCTATTCGCCGGAATTCGATGTCTACGGCGTCGGTTTCTATACCGCAGAGAACGACCATGGTGACGGCGGCCTGGGCAATCCCTGGCTGTACCTGGACGGTCAGAGCGGCGCCATCGCGGGCAGCTTGATACCGGGTAGCGGCAGCGCCGGGGATATCTTCATGCAGGCGCAGTTCCCGCTGCACTCGGGGCGCATCCTCGGTCTGCCGGGGCGCATCCTGGTCTCGCTGCTGGGCCTGGCGGTGGCCATGCTGTCGCTGACCGGGGTGGTGATCTGGATGAGGAAGCGCCGTTCGCGGGTACTCGGCGGGCAGCGCAGTCGGCAGGCGCTGGCCGAGACGCCTGCTGCCTGCTAGAGGATCGGCGAGATCAGCCGCGCCACGCGCATGCCGAGCTGTTGCAGGCGATGCAGGTCGTGGCGGTCGGCGCCTATCAGTTCGCGGCAATTGCGCAGGTCTTCTTCGAGCATCCGTTCGACCTCGGCGGCAAAGCCGGGGTCGAAGGTCAGCAGGGTGATCTCGAAATTCAGGCGGAACGAACGATTGTCCAGATTGGCGCTGCCGATGGCGACGACGCTGCTGTCGATCAGCATGACCTTCTGGTGCAGGAAGCCCGGCTGGTAGCGGAATACCCGGATCCCGGCGCGCAAGGCCTCGAAGGCATACAGGCTGGAGGCAGCGTAGACCACCCGGTGGTCGGGCCGCGCCGGCAGCAGGATGCGCACATCGACGCCGCGCAGCACGGCTAGGCGCAAGGCGGCGAACAGCGCCTCGTCGGGGATGAAATAGGGGCTGGTGATCCACACCCGCTCGCGGGCACTGTGGATCGCCTCGACGAACAGCAGCGCGCAGGTTTCCTGTGGGTCGGCCGGGCCGCTGGCGATCAGCTGGCAGAGCATGCCCTCGCCCGGGTAGGCCTCGGGCAGCAACAGCGGCGGCAATTGGCGAGTGGCCCAGAACCAGTCTTCGGCAAAGGACTCCTGCAGGCAGGCGACGACCGGCCCGCGCACCTCGACATGGGTGTCGCGCCAGGGCGCCAGGGGCGGCTTGTGGCCGAGGTATTCGTCGCCGATATTGAGCCCGCCGAGAAAGCCACATTCGCCATCGACCACCACGATCTTGCGGTGGTTGCGAAAGTTCAGCTGGAAGCGACTGAGCAGCCCGCCGCCGGTGGTGAAGGCGTGGACCTGGATGCCGCCGGCGCGCATCTTCTCGCTGAAATGGCGCGGCAGGGCGTGGCTGCCGATGTCGTCATAGAGCACGAAAACCTGCACGCCGGCGGCCGCGCGCTCCAGCAGCAGGTCCTGCAGACGCTGGCCGAGGCGGTCGTCGCGGACGATGAAGAACTGCAACAGGATCACCTTGCGCGCGCTGGCCAGGGCGCTGAAGATCGCGGCGAAGGCCGACTCGCCATCGATCAGCAACTGCACCTGATTGTTCGCCAGGCAGGGCATCAGGCCCAGCCGGGGCAGGGCGCGCAGTTGCTGGTAGACCGGCGATGCGCTGGCGCTCAGGGCTTCGTCGACCCAGGGCCGCCAGTTCAGCGCAGCCATGGCCTGGTGCATCTGCTTGTCGGCGTGGCGCCGGGCCTTGATATAGGCATCGAAGCGGCTGCGGCCGAACACCAGGTAAGGCAGCAGGGTCAGGTAGGGCATGAAGAACAGCGACATCGCCCAGGCCAGGGCGCCCTGGGCGGTGCGCACGGTCAGCACGGCATGCACGGCCGCGAGCATGCCGAGGGCGTGGATCACGGCGATCAGGTAGGCGAATAGATTGGGGATCGCGAAGTCCAGGGGCATGCCGGTTCCTGTGCGCTGATGCCGGGCGGGTGGCGAATCTGTTACCCCTGCAGTGTGGCACCAACAGGGCGGCATGCGCCAAGTCCTCAGAGCTTGTGAAAAAACTCTCGCCTACGGTGCTCGATTTTTTCANANGCGCTGAGTCGGCGGATGACGGCATTTGGCCTGCGAATGACGCCCCGTGGCCGGCAGCCATGGGGTAGGCCTGTTACCCTTACCGGCTAACCGAAAAAACTTTTCGGTCGCGATGAGTTGTAAGTTGGGCGCATCCGTCCTTCTTGTGCTTGCCAGCGAGTTAAATGCCTCAAGGAGAACTCCACATGGAAACCCCCCCTTTGCATGACACGACGCCNCAGCCAGAAGCGGAAATACCAGGTGGCATCCCGGCTCCGAGCGGGGCCGCCAATCTGATCGATACCGACTATGTGGTCGGCCAGGACAACATCAAGGGCCGGTTCCTGTTCAACCTGGATATCCACGGCAAGGTCTTCAGTATCTCGGCCCTGACCGTGGTGCTGTTCGTGGTCCTGGCCCTGGCGTTGCAAAGCGAAGTCGAACCGCTGTTCGGTGCCATGCGCGATTGGCTGACCGCTAACCTGGCCTGGTTCTTTCTCGGCTCGGCCAATATCTTCGTGCTGCTCTGCCTGTTTCTGATCGTCTCGCCGCTGGGCAAGGTACGCCTGGGCGGCAAGGAGGCGACGCCCGACTATTCCTATACCGGCTGGTTTTCCATGCTGTTCGCCGCGGGCATGGGCATCGGCCTGATGTTCTATGGCGTGGCCGAACCGATGTCGCACTTTTCCTCGGCCATGGGCGGAGTCAGTCTCGGCGAGGATGGCCTGCGCACCGACTGGGCGCCGCTGGGCGCCGCCGCCGGCAATGCGCAGGAGGCCGCGAGCCTGGCGATGGCCTCCACCATCTTCCACTGGGGCCTGCACCCTTGGGCGATCTACGCCATCGTGGCGTTGGCACTGGCGTTGTTCTCGTTCAACAAGGGCCTGCCGCTGAGCATCCGCTCGATTTTCTACCCGTTGCTCGGTGAGCGGGTGTGGGGCTGGCCGGGGCATGTGGTCGACATCCTCGCGGTGTTCGCCACCCTGTTCGGCCTGGCCACCTCCCTGGGCCTGGGCGCCGAGCAGGCGGCTGCCGGCCTCGATCACCTGTTCGGCATTACCGCGAACGATACCAGCAAGGTGCTGCTGATCATCGGCATTACCGCGATTGCCCTGATGTCGGTACTGGCCGGCCTGGACAAGGGGGTCAAGCGCCTGTCGGAAATCAACATGGTGCTGGCCATCCTGTTGCTCGGCTTCATCATTCTGGTGGGCCCGACGCTGGCGATCGTCACCGGCTTCTTCAGCAACCTGGGCAGCTACCTGGCCTATCTGCCCGAGCTGTCCAACCCCTTCGGACGCGAAGACGCCAACTTCAGCCAGGGCTGGACCGCCTTCTACTGGGCCTGGTGGATCAGCTGGTCGCCCTTCGTCGGCATGTTCATCGCCCGGGTCAGCCGCGGTCGCACGGTGCGCGAGTTCCTGGTGGCGGTGCTGCTGGTGCCTTCCCTGGCCTCGGTGCTGTGGATGACCGCCTTTGGTGGCACCGGCATCGGCCAACTGGTCGGCGCCGGTTTCACCGGGGTCGAGGATGCCGCGCTGGAGCTGAAGCTGTTCGTCATGCTTGAGCAGTTGCCGTTGGCCGAGATCAGCTCGTTTATCGGCATCGTCCTGGTGATCGTGTTCTTCGTCACCTCGTCGGACTCCGGCTCGCTGGTGATCGATACCATCACCGCCGGCGGCAAGGTCAATGCGCCGATTCCGCAGCGGGCCTTCTGGGCCATCATGGAAGGCGTGGTCGCCATCGCCCTGCTGCTTGGCGGCGGCCTGGTGGCTTTGCAGGCGATGGCGGTGTCCACCGGTCTGCCGTTCACCATCGTCTTGCTGGTGGGCTGCGTGTCGATCGTCAAAGGCTTGCTGAGCGAGCCGCGCTGACCGCTGCTGCCGGCTAATGCAAGAGCGCGCCTGCGGGCGCGTTTTTTGTGAGTGACATTACGCAGGGCTGGGTCGCTTGAGCCACCGCAGCAACCCGCTCAGCTCCATAACTCACCAATCGGTGTCTTCGCCGAATAGTGGGTGGCGACCTGCGCCTGCAACAGCTCCGCCGTGGCCAGGGCATCGGTCAGGGCGTGGTGCGCCTGGTACAGCGGCAGGCCGTAGCGCAGGCGGCTGTCGGCCAGGCGGATGGAGGTCGGCTGGCGGCCGAACAGGCGGTCGAGCCAGCCCGGCTGGCGCTGACGGCGGTGCAGCCGGGCCTCCAGTTCCATGGTGTCGATCACCGGGAAGTGCAGCGCCTCGCCCAGATGCTGACGGACCGCCTGGTCGAGAAAGCCGCGTTCGAGCGTGCGGTAATGCACCACCATCACCTTGCCGGCCATGGCCGTCAGCAGTTCGCCGAGAATAGTCGTCAGCCTGGGTGCGTCGCGGATGTCGCTGTGAGTGATGTGATGGAAGGTGACCGACTCGCTGCTCAGCTCGGAAAGCGGCTTGACCACCCAGTACAGCGCCTGGCCGCAGCGGATGCGCGCCAGGTTGAAAGGCACCAGGCCGAGGCTGACGATCGAGTGGCGGCGGCAATCCAGACCGGTGGTTTCCACGTCCAGCGCCACCAGTGGCACCTGCTCCAGCGGGGTGTCGGCGGCCACCGCACCGGCCTGATAGAAGGCGGCCAGGCGTGGATCCTTGGCAGTTTGCGCGAGCCGGGTGAAGATGTTTTGCCAATCCGCAGGCACTGCGCGGGCGACGGACCGCTTCACAGGGNGCCGCNCGCCGGGTAGCGGAAGCGCAGGAATTTCTGCGCNTTGCTGAGCACCTGGAAGGCTTCCTTGAGGTTGTAACGCTCGCTGGCAGAGACCTTTTCCGGCTCGATGTAGTTGTCCGGCTCGCGGCCGGCCTCGAGGTCCATGGCCTGATGGCGGATGCGCACGATGGAGAGGAACTCCAGGGCGTAGCGCAGCTTGGTGATGGCCTCCTGGGGCATCAGCTTGGTGGCGGCGATGGCGTCCAGCCGCTCGTTGGAGTTCTGCGCCTTGGAGCCACAGGCCAGGGCATGCACGCGGATCAGGTCGGTGAGCGGCGCGGTGCCGCGACCCTTGAGGTTGATGATGTTGTTCTGTTGGCCATCCTTTTCCATTACGAAGGTGCGGAAGAAGCCCAGCGGCGGGGTGCGGTTGAGGGCATTGCGCGCCAGGCTGGCGAGAAACAGCGGGTTGCGGCTGGCCTTCTCCGCGAGCAGATCCTTGAGGCTCTCGACCAGCTCGGTTTCGCCATGGACGCTGTCGAGGTCGAAGAAGATGCAGCTGTTGAGCAGGGTCTGCGGGTTGGGGCGGTCGATCCACTGGTTGAAATAGCCCTTCCACACCCGCAACGGCTGGCGCCACTGGGGGTTGGTGGCCATGATCCCGCCCTTGCAGTAGCTGTAGCCGCAAGCCGCCAGGCCGTCGCTGACGAAGGTCGCCAGCTTGAGGAAATACTCGTCGTGGACCCGCGGGTCGAAGCGGTTGTCGAGGACCAGGGCGTTGTCCTGGTCGGTGACCAGCAGTTGCTCGTCGCGGGCCATGGANCCCAGCGCCATGAAGCAGTAGGGCACCGGCGGCGGGCCGAACTGCTGCTCGGCCAGCTCCAGCAGGCGCTGGGTGAAACTGCGGCCGATGCCCGACATGGCGCTGCCGATCATNTGCGCGCTGGCCTCGTCGTTGACCATGCGCACGAAGGTGGCGCGCAGGTCCGGCAGCAAGGCCTTGAGCTCGGCCACCGACTGTCTGTTGAAGATGCTGTTGACCAGGTACAGGCTGCTTTGCGATTCGTACCTGATGATGTCCGCCAGGTTGATCACCCCCACCGGCCTCCGCCGGTACACCACCGGCAGGTGATGGATGTTATGCCGCAGCATGCACAGCATGGCCTCGAACACCGAGGCGTCGGCCTGCAGGGTGATCGGGTTGGGCGTCATCACCTGGCTGACCGGGGTGTTCGCGGCCAGGCCCTCGGCCACTACCCGGGAGCGCAGGTCGCGGTCGGTGACGATGCCGACCATCAGCTGGCCCTGT
>C687J26845_10002562_pt1 | contig 10481 bp, 3 predicted proteins | sample RifCSPlowO2_12_FD_26845 | JGI IMG/M metagenome (IMG submission 26845) | reverse complement strand
AGACGTAGGGACATCTGTAGGGACAGACCTTCAGGTCTGTCCTCAGTCGATGGACAGACCTGAAGGTCTGTCCCTACAGATGTCCCTACGGGACGTTGCCTCATACATTGCCTCCCTCCTTGCCTTCCTCCTCGGCATGCTCTCAAAAGAGATTGTGATTACACTGCCGATCGTGTTGTGGTTATATGATGCGTATTTCACCCCCACCCTATCCCTCCCCCGACTTTCCTATCAAAGGGGGGGAGGGAGCCGTAGGGACAGACCTTCAGGTCTGTCCACCCCTCTCCCCCTTCAAGGGAGAGGGAATAAGGGAGAGGGCACTTTACTTAATTGGCGTACTTATCTCCCTTATCTCCCCTTCATCCTTTCTGTAATAATTCCCTATTTTTTAGTTCGATGGATTCATTACAAGGTATTTACCGTGTACTCCTTTAACCGTGACATCTACTCGAACTTACTGAACCAGAGTTATGTCCTGGTCAAATATATATGGATGCTTGCAGCGCCGGTAGGACAGAGTGTATATCATGATATTGTGCTCACGAACTCCATCACGGATTGGAGGGTTATCCCATCCATAGTTATACTGGCCATTATTGGCATAGCGACCATCCTTCTTGCGAAATCAAATAGCCATGAAGGGCGTATTATATCCTTTTTTTCCGTATGGTTTTTTGTTACACTTCTCCCCACAACCCTGATACCCCTGAACGATATTATGCAGGAGAACAGGGGGTATTTATCCGGAGTCTCCTTTGCTGTAATAGCGGCCCTGTTCATGGAAAAATTCCTGGGTAGAAGGAGGTGGATATTTTCCCTTTGCCTTGTCCTCTTGTTAGGTGTATATTCAGGGGCAACGTTTAAACGGAACAGTATATGGCAGGATGAATTTACTCTCTGGTCTGATGTCTTAATAAAGTATCCTGATTCCTTTAAGGCATTTCACAGTCTCGGGCAGGCATACATGGATCAGGGGGAGAATGAGAGGGCCATTGAATATTTCAACAANGCTATCCGGATTTATCCTAAGATATACACTGCGTATAATGCCCTCGGGATTATATACGGTGAAAGGGGGGATGTGGGACTTGCCATAGCGATGTTCAAAAAGACTATAGAGTTAAGGCCTGATTTTCCACGCGCTTACTATAATCTTGGGACGTCCTATTTTCTGGCCAACAATATTCCTTCAGCGGTGGAGAATTATAAAAAGGCGCTGAAGTTCAGCCCTCATTATATAGATCCCTATTTGGCCCTGGGAGAAATCTATATGAGGAAGGGGGATACGGGGTTGGCTGAGAAGATGTTTAAGAAGGTCATAGATTACAGACCCTCTGATGCCCGTCCTTACTTCAGGCTGGGGCTGATATACGAGATGCAGGGTAAAAAAGGCTTAGCTAAAGATTACTATAAAGCTGCATTAAAGGAAAATCCAGGGCTGACAGGTGCGAAAGAGCGGCTTGATAGGCTTGGGGGATAATGGCATCTTATTTGCAATAAATATCAAGTAATAATGATAGAAAAGATAAAAATATACCTGTCAATCNTCCTCTCCCTTCTCATATTGACAGGTCNTGATGCGGCCTATGCCGCAAACTTTGTCTGGACCCAGACAGACTGGTCAGACGGTGCTGATCAGACCCAATCCGGCATAGCCCGCCACCCTGGGGACCAAACAGGGTGGACAAAATTCTATGATAAAGACCCCATTGTGGATGTATCCGTGCAGGGCCAGGTCTCTTTATCCCCTGTCTTTACCGCACTGGAAGACAAAGATTTCAACGGAGGAACATTAAGTAATGTTACCCTGATGGGGAGCGGTGATAATGCCTTTTTAAAGCTGATAGACTATACCGGCTTAGATTTCGGCCCCGGCGGAGGGGACCTGGTTATTGATGGTCTTAACCCGGCCGGCAGTACTGATGGACAGGTACATCCCAGAGAAATATCCCCACCTCAGAACATTACTGTTTCTACCGGTTCAGGGAACCTCACGAGCGGCTATTATTATTACCGGGTAGTTGCCTTAAACAGTGTTGGTGAGTCTCAAGGGGCTGCTACCACATACTACCTGGCTTCAGGTAATAAAAGTATTATATTGCAATGGGACCAAATTGCCTGTGCAGATGGATACCGTGTATACGGCAGGGGAAGGTCGAATCCTCCGGAGCGTGAATTTGGTCTCCTGACAACCCTCTCCAAAGATACCACCACCTGGGAGGATAATGATATTAATATTAAAGGGATTACCCTTACAGCCTCTACGACCGGTGGGGTACTTACAGGTGGCTATAAATATTACCAGATCACAGGGGTTAAGAGCTCAGGGGAAGAGACGCTCATCGCAAGGGGCGGTGTAAATATACCCACGACAAGCACCGGGAGTGTCACGATGACATGGAATCCTTTACCCTGGGCAACGAAATACATGATACATGGAAGACCATCGGCCTATAATGGGCAATATGGTCTTCTGACCCCGGGTGGGGTGAGCGGTTTTACCTTTACAGATACAGGGATTGCCACCCCTGATATCACCAGGTGGCCCGGGGAAGCCAATATCTCAGATGGCTCATTGATCATTAATGGGGAGAATAACTACGCCAATATAACCGTCCAGAACTGTGGCTCCATCAGTGCCTCGGAGGGGACCCTGCTGACGGCTCCATCCAATGTTACGACCTCTATTGCTGCCGGGGGCGGCCCCAGCGGGACGGTATATTATATAGTAACCGCTGTAGACCCCNTTGGATTTGAGACAGCCAGGAGNGCNGAGAAATCCATTGCTGCAAATGGGCGCACAGTGAAGGTGTCATGGGGCACGGTTACCGGTGCAGCAGGCTTCAGGGTCTACAGGAGATCATCGACAGGTACATACGATACCCCGTCGCTTGTGTGCAGCACATCCGGTACAAGCTGTATAGATAATCTGGTTACCCCTATGGCAGGAGGGCCGCCCATCAATGCGGCACTGCCCACCCTCAGTTTCGTAAGATCCGGTACAGGTGGAAACATCCTTGATGATACCTATTATTATGCCCTTACTGCTGTCGACGCAAGCGGACATGAGACCACACTCGGTCCTCAGAGGACGGTTTCTATAGGTTATGGGACCGGGACATCTTCGGTGACCCTTTCATGGACAAAGGTCTCCGAGGCAGCAGGATACAGGGTCTACAGGTCTACCACAAGCGCACTCTTTAACAGTCCTGCACTCGTCTGTAAGGTCGATACTCCAGGTACCCTTTCCTGTAAGGATACCCTGCAGGCACCTCTGGATGGGGCACCCCCGAGGAGCTATTACCATGCCCTGTCCTCAGGCAGGCTGCAGTTAAGGATAAGTGATACGCTAACCGTCGATTCTACATCGGTGATAACCATGTCAAGAAGGGGCTACCCTGGGGGGGATAATGCTATGGTGGCTTCTACGGGGTTTCCGGGAAAGGGAATGGGCGCCGGGGGGGACCTGGGTGCCGGAGCAGGCTATGCCGAGGCAGGGGGGAGTAACAGTGCCGGGACCGGGAATATCGGCTATCCCTACGGGGATGAACTTATTTCACAGCTCCACCGGGGTTCCGGAGGCGCCTCCGGGAGAAACCCGGTAGATGGGAGGGTCTCAGGGGCAGGGGGCCAGGGCGGTGGCGTAATCAGTATCTTCGCAAAATCTGCAGACCTGGAAGGACAGGTTATCTCTGATGGTGAGAAAGGTGGAGATGGGGTGTATGGTGCCTACGCAGACGGAGGTGGAGGAGGGTCTGGCGGGACTGTTTTTATCGGTACCGAAGACCTTTCCGGCGCTGGCAGCCTGTCTGCCGCAGGAGTGGCTGGGGGGGCTCCGGCGAGTAANACCTATTACCAATATCTGACCGGCGGGACAGGGAGCCCGGGCAGGATACGTATTACGCCCCTTTTCCCGGTAAGCGGGGGTTTTAATAGCTCCCCAATTGCACTTACCGGAAACAAGGGGATCTTTGAATCCCGCTCTTTTGAGCTAAATTCAGGGGGTGTGGACTTTCAAAACATCTCATGGAATGCGNCAGTCCCCCCTAATGCCAGACTTAAATTTTATATTGCCACAAATAAAGACAATGCTNCATGGAACTTCCTGGGACCCGATGGGACCTCTTCTGATCCCGAGAATAATTATTACCAGTATGACCCGAATGGGCAGGATATAAATAGTGTGCATAATGGGGACAGGTTTATAAAATACAGGGTTGTTTTCAAGTCAGATACCGTGAATCCATTAGACAATCCTGAGCTATATGATGTGACCGTGGCATATGCCCTTACAGAAAGGGTGCAGAGGCTTACCTCATCCCCTTATGACACCATGAATCTGTCAAATTCCATCAACAGGTGGCAATGGTCGGAGAATATAGTTTCTATGTCGGATGTGTTGATGCAGATAAGGACATGCCCGGGGCTTGGTCCAGGGAGCTTTAACCCCTGCGCTCCTGATGACTGGGGGGCGTGGCTCGGATCACACTCCACTACATTCTCTGCTCCCTCAGGGACTTCTATAATCACCGTTTCAAGCGCCACTGGATTCGCTGCAGGGAGCAGGATCACGATGACAGATGCCGCCGAGACAGGGTTCTTAAATCCTGCAAAGTTTGAAATAAAGAAGATTGTCTCGATCAGTGGTAATACAATAACTCTGGATTCCACCACTTCTAATGCCTATGGGGCCGGTTCAATACTGACGGATGTCTATACGGATCCGGGAGGGACGGAGGCGATCAACGGCATCCACAGGAATGGGGTCGATGACCGGTGGATTCAGTACAGGCTCTACCTATTTTCAGACAANGCACAGAGCATCCCGCTCTTCTTAGAGTCAAAGATCGGTTATCAGGATGTAAGTGCAATCTATCAGCCGGACGGGATCATCGAAGGGAATGGCAATGTCGATCCGCCGCGCTCTCAACCCTATGGGTCAATCGGTACAGGCGGAGGAGGTTCTGCCGCNNANTCTACNGACATGGGGAGAGGGGTGGATTTNAATATNGATATCCAGAACGACGGNACNCCGGAAAGTNNCGATGATGTATANACNCTGACATGGAATACGCCGTCAGACGAAGTCGGTACATGGACCGTAGAGTTAAGGGACGCAAATAATAACCTATTATCAAACACTAATACCTACACTACGGCTTCAATACCTGTATCTTCTTCTATTCCTTACATCCTCAGGATAAAGCCATCAACTTATGCCCCACCCGTGTCTATATTTAACAGGGATGTAATTATTGATATGCGGTCGGAAAACGATTACGCCACCAAGGTAGATTCAATTAAGGCTACGGTGAATATAACCGCGGCATACCTGGCAGACGGGCTCATTGATCCTCCCAGGATTAATGAGGATGGTGATAACGTGTACGACCCGAATCGGCAGGGAGGGGGGGGTACCTCCCCTCTTAAAGAGGCCGGTCCAGGGGAGATGGTTCTCTATAAAATAACCTTACAAAATGAAGGGAACATATCAGATACATACACCCTTTCCCTCCAGAATCTTCCTCCGGACGGTTGGACAGTGTCTGTCAATGATGGGTCAAAGGACTATGATATCTCAAATCCATCCGTTGGGTGGACAACCCCGTCAATTCCCCCGCAGCCAAACAGTGGATTTACTAAAACATTTACATTGAAAATTGTTCCCAAAGGGGCCCCCACCCCTCTTCCGGAGGATATCATCCTCAACATCTACTCAAATGGCGGGAAGAAGTATGTCGACTCTCTTACTGCACGGTTAAATCTTAAGAGTGTCTATAAAGTAGACGGGGTGATATATGGTTATGGTGCGTCAGGAACAGGGTGCGGGAGAAGAGGGCCTGGCGATGGAGGCCCTTACGACAAGGTTAATGACAATAGTTATACTTATGGGGTAACCGGTTCAGGTGATGGTGGTTGTACAGCAACAGATATTGCGCCTGGTTCCCCAGGGGAGATAACTGTTGGTGTACAAAATGAAGGGAATATGGATGACAAGTACCGTCTTTCATGGGAAGTGCCTGCCGGTTGGACTGTAGTAATACAGGAGAGGCTTAATGACGGGAGTGTTGTGGAATTCCCCTCTCCTGTTGATATACCGACTTCAACCCCGGGAAATCCCCTTTATTACCATCCGGGGGAAATGCCGTTCTTTACATTTAAGATAACAACACCCCAGAATTTTTCAGGTTCAAAGACATTAATCTTTGATGTAATGTCGCTGGGAGACAATTCCAGCGTGGACTCTGTTAAGGCCATTATAAACAGTGGGGATACAACACCCCCTGCCGCCAGGGATCTTAGCACGGGGAGTATAACAGCCACTTCTGTAAAGGTTTCATGGAAAGCCCCGGGAGATGATGGAACTACCGGTACTGCCGCATACTATGACCTTCGCTATTCCGAATCATCCATTAATACAGATGAAGAGTTTACAAAGGCAACGAGAGTCAGAGGCTGCAAATATAATGAAAGTAACCTCGGTAAACCCAAGTCTGCAGATGGTGCAGAGTCGTGTACAGTCTCACAACTCTTTGCAAATACGAATTACTATTTTGCCTTAAAGACATCGGATGAGGCAGGGAATACATCTTCTCTATCTTCCTGTTCCGGCTGTCCTGCCACAACCCAGGCATCCGGCGATACAACAAAACCCGGAACGATTACAGACCTTACAATAACAAATATTGCAAAAGATAGTATTACCCTATGCTGGACTGCACCGGCAGATAATGGGACAACCTCTTCATCAGGACCGGCAACTGCCTATGAACTGCATTATTCTACACGGGGGATAGTAGATGATAGTGTTACACCAGGGGTTGGTGAAGTCCTGTTTTCTAAGGCGACTGAGGCGACTCCCATGGATGGGTGGTTATTGCCTAAATCAACGGGTTTGAAAGAGTGTTACATAGTCCCTGTTAGAAATGAGATAACTACAGGTGAGAATGTAAAGGATGACAGGACACGTAATACGCGATTCTTTTTTTCCATAAAGGCGTTGGATGAGGCACGAAACAAGTCGGGAATTTCAAACATGGCGAAAGGGCTTACTCCACTCGTGCCGTATGCCTATAATATGATCTCTGTTCCTTATGACCCGGTTCCGGAGACCCCGAAGGATGTTCTTGGTGATGATGTGGGGGCGCAGCTTTATGTATACCACTGGTCTTCGGGTGGAATAGAATGGAGAGAAGGGTGCTATGATGGTTATCCAAAGGCATACAACATAGAAAAACTTGATGATAATAGCGGTGATGATGATGAAATTTGTGAGGGAGGAGAGGCATGTTATATATGCTCAGACATATCCTCTATTAAGGAAGGAGACGGCTATTTCCTCTGGGTACCTCCGGGAGATGTAATCCTTGATGTACCGGATACCTCAACAGAGGCCCTCACAACGAACTGCGAAGCTGAAGGTTACGGGACAGAGATATGGTGTATTAACCTGGGTGGCAGTTCATTTAAATATTATCGCTTACTCCTTAAGGGGGGAGGAAATTTATTTGGAGTTCTTTTGATAAGGAGATTAACCTTACCTCCAGAGATATAAATGACAACGGTACAATAGAAGAGAGTGAGAGGGGGATATACGTCAGACGAATAGAAGGTGGAGATGTCACAGTGCGTACATTTCAGGAGGCGGTTACTCTATCTCCTACATGGTTAGATGGTTCGATTTATACTTATAACAGTACTGAGTCTATGTACAAATTTGAGGTATGTGAGATGGACAACGCAGGTGAATCATTGGGCACAGGCTGCAGCCCCGTGATGCAGCCGTGGAAGGCATATTTGATAAGACGGCATATAAGTGATCCGGGTGCAACGTTCGAGCTGTTGATACCAAAGTAGGTATATTAACCAGTAGGGACAGACCTTCAGGTCTGTCCAAAAAAAGGACAAACCTAAAGGTTTGTCCCTACGACTACGGCTTAGAGGCCAGGATTGCAGACGCAGGGACAGACGCAGACGCAGGGACAGATGCAGACGCAGGGACAAATGCAGACGTAGGGACAAATGTAGACGTAGGGACAGACCTTCAGGTCTGTCCAACAGGAAAGGACAACGTGGTGTTCGAGGGTGATTTTCGGATGAACAAAAAGGTGCAGCATTGTTAAAACGTCTCGTAGTAACTTTGATGACTGCCGGTATTCTGATAAGCACTGCCTATGCGGCGGAGACCGATTGGTCTCTGCATATCAAGGTATCTGTGCCTGATTCGAGAGGGGTTGATGGGACTGTCTGGAATCACATTATTGCAGGTGTCCGGGAGGGGGCGACAGATGGATATGACAGCGCATGGGATACTATTTCTATGGTTGAGGCAGATGATCCTGTTCAGGCGATGTTTACCCATGGTATACTGCCTGAAGACAAAAATAATGACGGCAAGATAGACGGATGGATGTGCAGCATTCCGGACAATGGGTATGGTAAAGAGGAATGTTCGCTCTGGAGGGATATCAGGGCATTTAGGGGAGAACAGGTCTGGTCATTTCTTATCCTCTCTACCTTGAACGGCAGTACAGTTACACTTCAGTGGGCCTTTGACAGCAAACCCGAGAATATAAATTTAGTTTTAGTCGACCTTTCTGAACCTGAGAAAGATATTGATATACCTGAGAAAGGCATTGATATGAAGGACGCGTTATTATACTCATACACGAATAACTTTGAGACAGGCAAGAGATACGGAGTCCGTTATTTTGCGATAAGGATGGAAACAAAAGGGCTTTTTATACTTCCACCTGCGCTTCCGGATGCGACCATAGGCGCCCGGTATAATAAGATATTGTCAGCCATAGGCGGGGCGCCGGTATGGAGTCTTGAGGATGGAGACCTTCCGCCAGGGATGTCTATAAATGCATACACCGGTGAGGTCACAGGCACACCTTCGGTGATTGGATCTTATAGATTTACAGTGAGGGGGGAGGATACTGCAAGTGGTTACAGCAGCACACGGGAATATACGATCAACATCAATTCAACACCAAAGATTATCTCCCTGAGTCAATCAGAGGGGGTTATAGGCACGGGTTACACAGGTTACATCGAAGTATCCGGGGGGAGCGCCCCCCTGATATGGGATATTAGAGGGAACCTCCCGGAGGGTGTTACACTCGACAACAAGACAGGGTTTATCTCAGGGGGATTGATTGTGCCGGGTATATACGACTTTACCGCTGCAGTTAAAGATGCGAATGGCGCAACAGACTCGGGAAATTTCAGGATTACGGTAGTTGAACCGGAAGATAAGATGCCTCCGGAGGCCATTAAAGATCTGAGTGGNATCTATCTTACGGATACCTCGGCGTTACTCCTCTGGTCTGCCCCTGCAGATCATGACAGCCTGACAGGTACGGCGGCGCTCTATGACNTGCGCTATCTGGAAGATTGTCCGGATAGTGCAGGGTTGACTGAGGGTCTATGGGACAAGGCTGTCGAGGCAACCNGTGAACCGAGACCCCAGTCAGGAGCGCTCCAGACTTATACACTCACAGGTTTTAAAGCAGGTAAAACCTACTGTATTGCTATTAAGGGGATGGATTCGGCAGGTCATGTCTCTGCAATGTCTAATATAGTAATGCTGCCATTAACATCCGACATCAGCAGATCAGGATTTGCAGAGTTGACCTCGTCCATAATTTTTAAAAGGGGGTATAATTTCATATCCCTTCCACTTATTCCTGTACCGAATGTTAGAGACTTACTCTTTGGCCCTATTGTTGGAGAGCCGGTTGCCCTCTACAGGTGGTATTCACCCTATCCTGATATTACACCGCCCCAATATTATTTAGAGGATATTATTATGCCGGGACTGGGATATTTCCTCTATTCACCGGAGGATGTGACAATGGCTGTAAGTGGTCTGAAGATTGAGAAACCGGAGTATGAACTAGTACTGCAGCATGGCTGGAATATGATCGGCACACCTTATGATAAGTCTATCTTGTTGCGTGATATTCAGGTAAAGAACATTGCTACGGGTGAGATAAAACCCTATATGGATGCACTGAAGGGAGGCTGGATTGGCAATACGATCTATCGGCTTCAATCCGGCAATTATGACTTTGCCTCATTCAATGACAACCCGCCTGCAGCACTGGAGCCATGGGTGGGTTACTGGATCTATGTGGGTAATGAAAGCGGCGTGGAGATAATATTCAGGAGACCATGACAGTTCAAAATGCAAAATGAAACATTCATGCCCATTCAGGGCATAGAGGACAATGAAAATGAGCCGAAGACGTAGGGACAGACCTTTAGGTCTGTCCAAAAAGAAACGGACAAACCTGAAGGTTTGTCCCTACGATTTTTGTAGGAATTACAGACGATTTTTGTAGGAATTACAGACGATTTTTGTAGGAATTACAGACATTTATGGACATTTTCAGGTGAAAATTCTCAAATTAAATATAAAGAAGCGCTTTGAGTGTTATCAAGTTAAGGAGCAATATATGAGAAGAAATGGGAAA
>C687J26845_10002561_pt1 | contig 10484 bp, 7 predicted proteins | sample RifCSPlowO2_12_FD_26845 | JGI IMG/M metagenome (IMG submission 26845) | reverse complement strand
GAGAAAGACGAATATTTATTGCAACTTATCCGCTACATCCATCTCAACCCGGTCCGGGCCGGCATGGTCAAAGAGCCGGAGCAATATGAGTACAGCGGGCATCGAGCCTATCTGGAGGGCAAAACCACTGAAGTCATCGACCCGCGAAAGGTGCTCGGTCTCATGGGCGGCAAAGCGCGCTACCAGGCCTTTGTCAGAGACGGGATGAAGCAAGGGCACAACGAAGAGTACTACGAGGTTGAAGACCAGAGGTTTTTGGGGGCCGAGGGATTTGCGGAAAAGCTTCAAGACGAGCATGAGGAGCCGACAGCGAAAAAGCGTCGACCCTTGGATAAACTAGTCGAGCAACTCGGTAAGGAGGTAGGGACTGACGGCACTGAACTCAAGAGTAGGGACCGGAGCTGGCCGGTGTCAAAGGCGCGCACGATGATTGCCTACGTACTGGTTCGACGACAGGGATACGCACTGGGCGAAGTGGCGAGATATTTTGGGCGGGACGCGGCAACGGTGGGAGTACTGATCGGACGACTCGCCGCCCGGATAGCCGAGGACGAGGCGCTTCGACGAGAGATTGATCGGTTGAACAAGAAAGTCTAGAAATAAAAGTCTGACCCCTAACCCTTGATCGGTTGAACAAGAAAGTCTAGAAATAAAAGTCTGACCCCTAACCAAAGTCTGACCCCTAACCCTAAAAGTCTGACCCCTAACCCTGACCCCTAACCCCTAACCTAAAAGTCTGACCCCTAACCTGACTAACCCTGACCCTAACCCCATTTTAAGGGGTCGGGAATTGTTTTCCGGCTTGCTCGCCCGTAGGTCGTCAGGCGAGCGTCAAGCTTCTTTGGGAAAGGAGTCTACCTCCCTCCAAAAGAAGCGGGTGACAAGGGTAATGGTCAGCCAGTGTTGTAGTCGAACTACTTTCGTTTGATCACATGAACCGCGGTGGACTTGAACGACGCGACCGCGTCATCTCCCTCATGAAGCTTTAGTTCCAGGAAAGAGGGCCGGGTGATCAGACCGACGAGGCGGCTATCACCGCATGCCAGCTCGGCTCGGTAGTGCGCGCCCCAGGGGATGATTTTCACCAGCTTGGCGATGAGCCGATTGCGTGCGCTCGATTTAAAATCTTCGCCCGGCGCGCTCAGCGTGATGTCTTCGGGGCGAAGGCAAAGGAGCACATGCTCGCCGGCTTGAAAATCGCCGGCGACTTCAACGCAGCCGCCGTTGAAACGGACTTGGGCCAATCCTTCGTTAACCGTCTCCACGATTCCAGAGAGCTTGGTGTCGACGCCGACGAAGTGGGCCACCGCCTCGTTGACCGGCCTCAAGAACACTTCCGCTGCCGCCCCCACCTGATGAATCTTGCCATCGATCAACACGGCGACACGGTCGCCCAACATAAACGCCTCATCTCGGTCATGGGTGACGAACACTGTGGTGATGCCGGTTTCGCGGAGTATGCGCTCCAGATCGAGCAGGAGCCCCTCGCGCGTGGGAGGGTCGAGAGGAGAAAAAGGTTCGTCCAAGAGAAGGAGTTCCGGGTCGAGGGCCAGGGCGCGGACCAAGCTAGTGCGCTGGGCCTCGCCGCCCGAGAGAGTTCGGGCTTGCCGGCGCGCTAGATGCTCGATGCCCAGACGCGTAAGCCATGGGTGGATACGCTGCTCAATGGCGCGCCGGTCGAGCCCTCGCAGTCTTAGCCCCACCGCCGCGTTGTCATAGACCGAGGCATTTAACAGCAGGGGCTCCTGAAAAACGCTCGCCATGCGGCGTCTGATCGCGAGGCCATCGGTTGGGGCGACTTCGCGACCATGAAAATTAATCTTGCCCTGGGTCGGCTGCTGCAGCAGTCCCATCAGGCGGAGCAGCGTCGATTTTCCCGCGCCGTTGGGTCCCATGACGGCGAGAATTTCACCGGGATAGACCGCAAGGGAATCGACCTCGAGAACCGTGAGATCATCGTAGCGAACGCGAATATCGTGAAGGCTCAGGAGGGCTTCGGCCATCGCAACTGCTCGCGCTGCTGAATATGGGTGAGGAGAAAATTGACCGCAAAGGTCAGAATGAGAAGGATCAAACCCAGAGCGATGGCGATTTCAAAGTTGCCTTTGCCCGTTTCCAAAACGGTCGCGGTCGTNAGCACGCGGGTTTGTCCACGGATGTTGCCGCCAACCATCATCGAAGCTCCGACTTCAGAAATCACCCCGCCAAAGCCCGCCATTACGGCGGCAAGCAGAGGCAGCCTGGCTTCCTTGGATAGGAGCCACAGCAATTGCAGGCGCGAGGCGCCGATCCCCAAGAGCTGGAGGCGCAAATTCGGATTCAGAGTCTGAAAGGCGGCCATCGTGAGACCCGCGACGATCGGAAAGGCGATAATCAGTTGAGCAATAACCATAGCGGTCGGGGTGTAAAGCAACTCGAGGAATCCCAGTGGTCCGCTGCGCCAGAGGAAGACCGAGACAAATAGTCCGACCACGACCGGCGGAAGACCCATGCCGGTATTGATTAGGCTGACGGCGAAGCTCCGGCCGGGAAAGCGAGCCAGGGCGAGCGCTATCCCTATTGGTATTCCAACCGCGAGCGAGAGCAGAGTAGCGGCGCCGGAAATCCAGAGCGAGCGTAAGGTAATGCCGAGCACCTCAGAATCGGCGGTCAGGATATGCCCCAGCGCCTGCTTGATTCCTTCCCAGATGATCTCCACGTCAACCTCCGATTTCTTCTTCTCGCTTGCCGGCGATCGGAATGAAGAGCGGCTGGCCGAACTTTTCCACTCCGAAGCTCTTGATCACAGCCTGGGCTCCCGGCGCGACCATGAAGTCGGCGAAGGCCTTACCACCGACAATGTTGATTCTCGGGCCGTTTGCGGGATTCACTTCCATCACCGAATAGATGTTCAAGAGCGGCTTGTCGCCCTCCAAGAGAATGCCCAGCGCCAAACGTTTTTGCAACGCGAGATAAGTAGCGCGGTCGGTAATCGTGTAGGCGCTGCGGTCGTTGGCGATGCCGAGGGTCGCGCCCATGCCCTGGCCGGATTCGATGTACCAAGGGCCCTTGAGATCGATCCCCGCCGTTTTCCAGAGCGATCTTTCGAGTGTGTGCGTGCCGGAGTTGTCGCCGCGCGAGACGAACCTGCTCGCGCTTGCCGCGATCCGCTTCATCGCCTCGGCGCTGCTCTTGGTCGATTTGATCTTGGCGGGATCGTTTGCCGGACCGAGAATAATGAAGTCGTTGTACATGACGAGGCGGCGGTTCGTTAGCGTCCCTTCAGCGACGTACTTCTTCTCAAGGCTCGGCGCGTGGACCAGCGCCACGTCGGCCTCTCCTCTAGCAGCCAGAACGAGAGCTTGGCCCGTTCCCACTGAAATCGTTTTCACCCCGTATCCGGTTTTCTTTTCGAACCGAGGGATGAGAACGTCAAGCAGCCCCGAGTCCTGTGTGCTGGTTGTGGTCGACAGGATGACGGACTTGCTGGTGGCTTCCCCCGCGCAGAGGTGAAAGGGGAGTGGTAGACTGACGGTTAGGGTGACAAATATCAATTTGTTGCAAAACGTCCATTTGCCCGCAGTCCCTGTCCACAGGGACTTGCCACTATTAGCCGGGTCATAGATCTTTTTTTCCTCGGACCCAAGGCGCTTCGCTGACGGCTTTGTTTTCAACATCTCGCGCACGCCGGCTCCCATGACAAGACGCCCTAGTGTTTATTCTCTTTAGAGAGAAAATCAATCGGATCACAATAATAACTTCTTTGAGATCGTTCGATATAGGCTTTTAGGGAAGAAATCTTTGAGGCATGAATAGCGAAAATGCGAATTANCACCCCGACGGGGGCCGAGCNCTCGGCTTTTCCGCCAAAATACACAGACTATCTCTCCGAGGCAGTCATTCGCGCCCGTATCTTAGTCCACGGTGTGATTAGCAATGCCGTCAGCGTCGCCGCGATGATGAGTAAAATCGCCATGCCCCAGAACACGGCGTCATAGCTCTGAGTCCGATCATAAACGGCGCCGGCGGTGACCGGGCCGAGGACGCTGCCCCAGGTGTAAAACAGATTCATATTGCCGCGGATGGTGCCGAAGGATTTGCGCCCGAAGAAGTCTCCCACCGCCGCCCACGTGATGGGCATCGATGCGTCGAGCGCGCTGTAAAGAGCGGTGAAGAACCAGAGTGCCCAGATGGAACGGCTCCAAAGCATCGGCAGCACGGCGACGACGCCCAGAAGCATACAGAGCGCGATCAATTTAGGCTTGTTGATGAAGTCGGCGATCCAGCCGAGCAGGAAATGAATCGGCAAATTGAAGATGGCAAAGCCCGCAAGTAGAACCGACGCCTCGGTCTGGCTTAACCCTTTCCATACCATCATCGGAATAAAATGAGTCGTGACCGTGGTAAACGCGGCGGAGCGCGCGGTCATGGAAAGAATCAGCAGCCAGAAAATCGCCGTGCGCATCGCTTGTCGCGCGGTGATATCCGCCTCGTCGTATTGGCCGGTTGGATTCTTTGAAGGGCCGTCGGCGTTCTGCGCGGCCTGAAGCGGCTTGCCGTCCGGCGCCATGCCGATGCTTTCCGGCGAGCGCCGCACGCCGACGCACAACGGCAGTCCGACAACCAGGAATAGCGTTCCGGCGAGAAAAGCGCCCCAACGCCAGCCCAACGCGGTTACAACCAGAGCCAAAAGCGGCGTGATAACGGCGCCACCAACCGGCACCGCGGCGCTGACCACCGTCATCGCGCGCGCGCGCAGCCGGATGAACCAACTGTTGGCGATCACCGTTGGCGCATGGACAAAGCCGGCGGTAAAGGCGATGGAGATGACGCCCAAGTAAACAATGAGAAAGGCTGTGTAGCTATTGACCCAGGAAAACAGAATGTAGCCGATGCCCGCCATCAGCGCCGCCGTCAGCATGATCGGTTTGGGACCGAAGCGGTCGATGAAATAGCCGACGATGGGCGCCGCGAGGGAGCCTTCGGCTCGGGCCAATGAGAACGCCAGCGAAGTTGCCGCGCGGGTTACACCGAGATCTTGAGTCACCGGCAGAAAAAAGACGGTAAAACCGTACTGGTGCAACCCGCCGCCGAGCACCCGCAGCGCCGAGACCAGACCAATCATGCGCCAGCCGTAGTAAAGGTTGGAGACTTTTTTGCGTACCCCGTGAGAATTCACAAGCCTTGGAATCCTGAAGATGTCCGTCGTGTTCTGAAGTATTTCGCTGACGTTACGCGAATTGCGTAAAGGCCGTCAAGCGCGGGCGCCGTCGATGAGTGTTTACCCCCGCGTTGATCCGTACCAAGTTGGACTTGCTCTCCAGCCGGGGTTGGCGATATGAGTCAGGCAGGTGACAAGGAGGTCCCATGCCCGCATACGACATTTCTGTCCATTGCAAGCTTTGCGGCCGCGATCATCCAGTTCTCTTGAGGCTTCACATCGACGAGGGTCCAGACCACAAGCAAAGCATTACTGAGTTCTTTCGTGGACGCTCTCTCCCTCCACAGGTTAAGGCCATTCGATGGCACAAGGCGCTCTGTCCCATAACGGGCAGGACACTCTCGCTTGAAAATGATAGCGAAATTTTCTTAGTGCCACCGGAGCATTTGAAGTACTTTCCCGTCACTCATTAAGCTCGCCATCACCCGGTTAAGTAACGCGAGCATTGATCATGAGGTCAATTCGGCTATTTGCCGTAACAGTCAATGAATGTGATACATAGATTCCCTAAATATAGTCGATTATTGACCTTCGCTTAGGCGTGATCGAGCAGGGAACAAAATTTATGACAACGTTTTTGATCTCATGGTGATGATGGTAAACCCTCCCAGCTCACCGAGGCGAAGTGTTCAGAGCTGATCATCGATCTTGTAACCCTTTCGCCGAATCGCTATTGTTGAATTCAACTACTGGCCGATTAATTTTCTAAGCCAAGTTGTCATACCAAATCCGTCGTCTCGGAGGGGTGGGTGAGCGGTTGAAACCACCGGTCTTGAAAACCGGCGTCCACTTCGTGGACCGCGAGTTCGAATCTCGCCCCCTCCGCCAAATCAAGCCGCTTAATTCGAAGAGCGCGGCGAAATCCTTCGAGGATTGAGGATGGAAGATCGCGGGTTGAAGAGTCTATCGCTTGCGCAAGCGGATTAGCTTTGTATAGCGATTGATAAGTCCCTTCAGAGAAAGCTGGCTCGATGGTTAAGGCAGATGTACCGACCTTACAGTTTCTTGGCGCGGCGGGCGGGGTCACGGGCTCGAAGTTCTTGTTCTCGCACGGCGGCGAGCAGGTGCTGATCGATTGCGGTCTGTTTCAGGGCTTGAAGGAGCTGAGGCTGAAAAACTGGGCGCCGGTTCCGATCGATCTGGCGCGGCTGCGAGCGGTGGTTCTGACCCATGCGCATATCGATCATTCGGGTTATTTGCCGCGCATCGTTTCTAAGGGCTACAAAGGGCCGGTGTTCGCGACACCGGCGACCTGCGATCTGCTCCATGTGATGCTGCCCGACGCAGCGCACCTGCAAGAAGAACAGGCGCGCTACGCCAACCGCAAGGGATATTCCAAGCACGCTCCGGCGTTGCCGCTTTACACGGTGGAGGATGCGAACCGGTCGCTCAGGCTCCTGCGGCCGATTCGAGTGGGCGAAGCCGTCGAGGTCGCGAAAGGAGTCTTCGCCGATTTCGGTCGCGTCGGCCATATTCTCGGCGCGGGCTGCGCTCGCCTTTCCTTCGAGGTGAAAGGCCGGAAGAAAACCTTTCTAGATTCGGGCGACCTGGGCCGTTATGAGCGGCCTATTCTCAAAGACCCCGAGCCGGCGGGCCACGCTGACTGGCTGCTGATCGAGTCGACCTACGGCAATCGTATTCATCCGAAGGAATCGGAAGCTGAGCTGCGTAACGTGATCAGAGATACCGCGGTGCAGCGCGGCTGTCTTCTCATTCCGGCATTCGCCATCGGCAGAACCCAGGAACTGGTATACACCATTCGCAAGATGGAAGACGAAGGCGAGATTCCTTCGATCCCGGTGCATATCGACAGCCCCATGGGCATCGAGGCGACGGAAATTTACTCGCGCCATACCGAGGAGCATGACTTCGAAATGGCGCGGCTAACCAACCACGAGCGCAATCCGATCCGTTCGCGCCGCATGATCGTCGACCGAACGCCGGAGGAGTCGAAATCGATCAACAATATCAAAGGGCCGCTCATCATCATCTCGGCGAGTGGCATGGCGACCGGCGGGCGGGTGTTGCATCATTTGAAACGCAGACTGCCGAATCCGGACACGACGGTTCTCTTGGCCGGTTACCAGGCGGAGGGGACGCGCGGCCGGTTGCTGCAAGACGGCGCCAAGGAAATCAAAATGCTCGGCGAAATGGTTCCGGTGCGCGCCAAGGTCAAAGTCCTCGATGGTTTTTCGGCCCACGCGGATCAAGGGGAAATTTTGCGTTGGCTCGGCACGTTTCCGAAACCACCGCGGATGACCTACATCGTGCACGGGGAGCCGGCGGCGGCTAATGCGCTGGGGGACGTGATTCGTGAGCGGCTCAAGTGGAATGTCGCGGTGGCCAAGCGCGAACAAAAGGTAACCTTGGCGTAGTTATTCATGGTTGATTCGCCCTGGGCGTTTCATGAATTTGTGGAATAACGAGAGGAAACTGTGATCGACCCAATTTGCGATATGACGGTAGAGCCGGCCACCGCCGCCGGGAAGTTCGATTACGACGGCGAGACTTATTATTTTTGCAGCGTTCACTGTCAGAAGCTGTTTCAAACCGATCCAGCGAAGTATTTGTCCGCATCGAAAGCGCGCCGCGGTGCACAGGCGACGCCACAGGCAGCTCATCCTCAACATCATCCCGCAGCAGCGGTTAAGCCGGAAATCTCGGGAGCGATCTATACCTGTCCGATGGACCCGGAAGTGCGCCAGCAGGGCGCGGGCGCTTGCCCGAAGTGCGGCATGGCTCTGGAGCCCCTCGATATCGCCGCAGCATCGACCAAGACCGAATACACTTGCCCGATGCATCCTGAAGTCGTGCGCGAGGAGCCAGGCTCTTGCCCAATTTGCGGCATGGCGCTGGAGGCGCGCACGGTAAGTTTGATCGAAGAGAAAAATCCCGAGTTGGAAGACATGACGCGCCGCTTTTGGGTGGGTGTCGTCCTGTCCATTCCGGTCCTGCTGGGCGCCATGTCGGACATGCTGCCGGGGCAACCTTTGCATCAGATCGTATCGTCTAAGATCTTAATTTGGTTTCAATTTCTCTTAGCGTCGCCGGTGGTGCTCTGGTGCGGCTGGCCGTTTATTCAGCGGGCGTGGGCCTCCATCCTCAATCGCAGCCCCAACATGTTCACGCTCATCGGCATCGGAGTGGGCACGGCCTACGTGTATAGCGTGACGGCGACTTTATTGCCGGATCTGTTTCCAGATTCCTTACGCGGCCACGGCGGCGAGGTCGCGGTTTATTTCGAGGCGGCGGCGGTGATTACGACACTGGTTTTGCTCGGCCAGGTGCTGGAGCTGCGCGCGCGCAGCAAAACCAGCGGCGCGATCCGGGCGCTGCTCGGCCTCGCGCCCAAGACCGCGCGCCGAGTCGATCCGAGCGGCGGCGAACAGGATATTCCGTTGGACCAGGTACAAGTCGGTGATCTTTTGCGCGTACGGCCCGGCGAAAAGATTCCCACGGATGGTGTGATTGTCGAGGGGGCAAGCTCGGTGGATGAATCGATGGTGACCGGCGAGCCGATCCCCAGCGAGAAGGTGAAGGACAGCAAAGCCACGGGCGGCACGGTGAATGGCACGGGAAGTTTTATCATGCGCGCCGAGCGGGTCGGCGGCGACACCTTGCTGGCGCAGATCGTGAGAATGGTCAGCGAGGCGCAGCGCAGCCGCGCGCCGATTCAAAAGTTGGCCGACGTGGTGTCATCCTATTTCGTGCCGGCGGTCGTCGCGACCGCGGTTATTACCTTCGTCATTTGGGCGATGGTCGGGCCGGAGCCGCGTTTGGCCTATGGGCTGGTTAACGCAGTTGCCGTTCTGATCATTGCTTGCCCCTGCGCGCTCGGGCTGGCGACGCCGATGTCGATCATGGTCGGTACCGGCCGCGGCGCGACGGCGGGAGTGTTGATTAAGAACGCGGAAGCGCTGGAGGTCTTAGAGAAGGTCGATACGTTGGTCGTGGATAAGACCGGCACGCTCACGGAGGGAAAGCCGCGTCTGGTATCGGTTATAGCGCTCGCAGGACACGATGAAACGGAGGTCCTGCGCCTGGCCGCGAGTTTGGAGAAAGCGAGTGAGCATCCTCTGGCGGCGGCCATCGTTGGCGGCGCGCAGGAAAGAAACTTGCAGCTCGCCAAAGATCAGGGCTTCCAGTCCTATACGGGCAAGGGTATCTTCGGCGTCGTCGAGGGCAAGAGAGTGGCGTTGGGAAATCTCAAACTGTTTGAAGAGCTGAAAATTTCCGCAGACGCGATGCGCGAGCGAGCCGAACGGTTGGGCGCCGAAGGGCAAACGGTGATGTTCGTCGCCATCGAGAAACAGCTTGCCGGCCTGATCGGCGTCGCCGACCCGGTCAAGCCATCGACGCCGGAAGCCATTCGTCTTTTGCATGACGCCGGGGTTCGAATCGTCATGCTCACCGGCGACAGCCGGGCCACGGCGGAAGCGGTGGCGCGCCGGCTCGGCATTGACGAAGTGCACGCCGAAGTGCTGCCGAACCAAAAAGGAGAAATCGTCAAAGAGCTGCAGAAGCAGGGTCGAACCGTGGCGATGGCCGGGGACGGCATCAACGACGCGCCGGCGCTGGCACAGGCGCAAGTCGGGATCGCCATGGGCACAGGCACGGATATCGCGATGGAAAGCGCGGGCGTCACACTGGTCAAGGGCGATCTGCGCGGCATCGCCAAGGCGCGCAGGCTCAGCCAGGGTACCATGCACAACATTCGACAGAATCTGTTCTTCGCGTTTTTCTACAACATTCTCGGGGTGCCCATCGCCGCCGGCGTGCTTTATCCGCTCTTCGGCATTCTTCTGAGCCCGATGATCGCCAGCGCCGCCATGACTTTCAGCTCCGTCTCGGTGATCAGCAACGCGCTTCGGCTCAATAAGATCGAGCTGTGAGCGGGACTTTCGTCCCGATGACTAATCTTAGGTAAACCCCCTGCTCTGCTGGGGGACTCGTAGAGTTTGACATTTACGGGAGTAGTTAGCTCTGGCAGTTCCGAGTTGAATCGCTTTGGGATTTATTCCCCGCGGCTTGCTGCGCCGTGATTCACGCGTAGCGATTAAAGCGGAAGTATGGATGGTTTTCTTTCAAGAATTGTTGTGCGTCGGAAATTTCCATGGTCTCCTCCTAGCTCCGATAATTCATAGATAGCAACGGCTTTGGAGTGAGCCGCTTTCATTCAGCCCGAATTCCGCAGTTGAACATGAGCGAGGGGCGAACCTGGAGCGGCGAAGACACCCAGGGGTGCTGTTTCAAAGTCTTTTCTGCCGCTTGGCACAACGCCTTA
>C687J26845_10002557_pt1 | contig 10496 bp, 1 predicted proteins | sample RifCSPlowO2_12_FD_26845 | JGI IMG/M metagenome (IMG submission 26845) | reverse complement strand
ATGTTCTCTATGGATCGAGAGACAATTATAAAGGACCATGTAGTTTAAAAGTTATTAGCTTTTAGGTAATGATCCTCAGCCTAGCTCTTAAGGAATAAAATATAGTGCTAATACCATATTAGAGTTAGTATNTTTCTGTTAGAACTTTATTGATGCATTATATATTATAGGTTTAACCATAATATAATAAGTACTTCTACTTAGTTACATTATCTNAAGTAATCTAATACTAGAAATATTATTATATATACAGTTAAATATATATATGACCTTTAGAGTATCTATCAGAAGTTAGCTAATTCATAGATAATTAATTCATAGTATTGTCTTAATTGTTCCTAGTAGGAATCATATGTCTTACACTAGTTAACTAGCTTAATCATCATATATAGGTTAAGTTACTATACTTTTATCTATTAGCACAATGTGCACAACGAGAGCGTTGTAGAAAAAGTTTGTAACTTGATTCAAGTTCGTATGAAAGTATTTATTCGTTTAAGCAAATACTGCGTAGATAATTAGTGGATTATATTCTTCTGAAAGTATTTATTTCTTGCAGGAAATCCACTGCAGATATTTTGCAGATCGAAAGTATTTCTTTCTTACAGGAAAATCTCGGTAGATATTTTTTCCTTTTTGTCCCAATAAAATCTTCTTTGTCCTTTTCGCATTCTTCCGATTAAGAGTAATGGTATTACTCTAATTGCTTCATCATGAGTATTTTATGTCATTTTTATAGGTTACATTAAAGCGTTGCCTTAGTTTAAAGCCTCGACTTTCACTCCGTCAACACAGTGGTAGCGAATCAGTTCTATTTTTTTTTTTTTCTCTGATCTTGACCTTAAGTTGTAGCTTTTATTCTAAATTAGCATATTATACTTTTTGTAGCCATGTCTTACATCGCTGCTTTAACTGCGGAAGAAAAATCCCTGGTCAAACACATCTATGGGTTTGCCCCGACGTCGTACACGCCCCGGTTTGATGGGGCTAAGTATATTTATGAGCTTGATGAGGATGCTTCTCCTCTTCATTTTGAGGTTTACGTTACAGCCTGCAGTGATTTGGTTGCTTCGTCCAATAAGCAACCAGGCAAAAGGCTTTCTCTGCTAATTGCCTTACAAGTCAAGGCAGGATTGATCGGTCAGCCGACTTACCACCTCACAAAACCGGTGTTGGACAGCTGGGATGTCCTACTACGTACGCATATTGAAGTAGCGCAACTGGACCTCTTCATCGCTCAAATACGATACACCTTACGACGGGATTTGAAAATGGACTTTTGGGTCCGGGTTTTTGATTCTCTCCATCAGAGACCCGAGGAAGATATAAAGACGTTGCATAGCCAGCTCGATATCCTATTGGACGCCTTCTGCTGGGCCAAACTTGTAATGTCTATTATGGATGGTATACCGGGAGTTAAGCCGGAATATGGGCAGATGAAAGAACAAGACAAACTCTTGGTCCTTCAACGTAGTCAGTTCCGTGATTACGCCTCCGACGCTTCATTGCGACACCTATGGGGCCTCCATGACCCCATAGAGCTCGTCCGGGCGGACAGCACGCAGACTCCACCATCCAATATTGGGATCACCTCTACGGGAGCTCAGGTTGAGCCAGGGGAGATGACCGTACCATCTTACACACCTGTTTCCGCTGGAACTTGGGTCGATGACAAGCAACAACGGAGAGTTGTTATCACACCGTCCAAGACCCGCACAGGTGCTAGCTATAAGCCCTCTGCTTCAACCACAACGGACTCCACGGATACTCCTTCCACTTCATCCACAGCTAAAACCGACTCTGATAGTACCACACCTTCTGCCTCTGCCTCGGCGGCTACAGCAGACCCTCAGATCTCGGACAAAGTGGAGAGCAAGTCTGCTGACGGGAGTACCAAGGGACTGACCTCTCCGGTGACTAGGTCAGCTCCCGTTTTAATTCAATATTTGTCACCATATGCATCGGTGGAGACGTCCGCCACTTCGCATCTCCGCGACCTAGCTACCTTTGCCGTCGCTCAACTCGCGGAGCCGTTCCGCATGGATTCCACCCTCGTGGTACCCCAACGTAGGGCAGTGGTCAATATCAGACCAGCTGCATACCGGAACGAAGTACTCCGTATCTGTGGCTCTGATACGCGAGTAAAGCTACACAACTTTTTCGGTCCAGAAGGGACCCCTCTTCGTACTGCACCAACGAGGACAGATTGGATCAACTCCTTGGGTGACTACGCTGCAATCGTCACAGAACGTCCAAGGAATGGCCAAGACTGGAGTGTACCTCCGGAAGACGTCCGGAGGCTTCCCTTCACCGAAGCGTTCAAAGTTGTTGTATTGAAACGGGCACTACATCCCCGTTTTCGGAAGGTAGTCTTTCCAAAGGGCTACCCCATGTGGCATCCACAGACTCTGGATGCTGCATGGTCTCGACTCTACGCTGCAGAAGCGCAGCAAAAGGCAAAGGTCGCCGTGAAGCAAACTATGAACCGCCAAGTTTCTTCACCAAGCGACGTACGGCCGCCATCAGGAATAGTCGGAAAAGTTACGGTCAACGCGACGCGGTCACAGCCCCGGGTGCCTCAGAAGGAGGGCTCTTCAACCCCGGGGGGGCGCACAGAACAAAAGGCCGGGAACACCACTACTCGGGAAAAACAACGGACTGAGGGTAAAGAACAAGTTTGTCATCAGTTTAGTCGTGGCCATTGTCCCAGGGGGGACACGTGTCGATTCAGCCACAAGCCACGCCAAAACTACAAACAACGTAAGCAAAAACAGCAAAGTTCCAACACTTTGACTGTGATGACACCCACCCCACCGGCAGCGTCGTATCCCACGCAGCCGGCACCGATCCAGCAACCAGTGACTTTGTTGGGTACAGACTGGTCTCAGTACCGTATACAGGCATATGACAGGGCAGTGCACGGATTGGTTATCCGGGTAAAGGACGGCGAGTCTACGTCCCATACTTTCAACACCCCCGTCAAAACATCATCAGTAAAACCGTCCAAAAGGATACCTTCTTTGGACGGGGACAAGATATACAGGGCGTTCAACGAGGACCCAGTGGAGACCATAGCTTACTTGGACTCCGCTGCCAAGAACAACCTACGACAAGCACATCTTCGTACCACTACAACTGGTGACAAGGTATTCAAACTTATTGTGGATACCGGTGCGGAAGCCTCCATGGTTTCAGCCGAACAGGTTCGTTTCTTTTTTGCGAACCTCCCGGTCCTGCCGACGAAAGTCTCTTTAGTCGGTGCCCTATCGCAGGACCCCCTATCCGTTATACATCGCATATGTATAACGCTGATAGTTTCATTATCTCCGCTGGCAGTAGCGGAACACTGGTTTTTAATCGTTCCTGGATTGACTGTGGAGTTCCTTCTCGGAATGGATTTTCTCACCCGCTACAAGTGCCACATCTTATGCGAAGGCTTACAGGTATCTCTATTAGTGGGCACCAAACCGGCTTACCCAGTGACGCTGTTCCGACAAGGGGAACCACAAACCAAAAAGGGAAACAGCGTAGTCGGGATGGTACAACACAAAAGGAAAGTCTTCGCTACTGATCAGGAAGATACAATACCAACGGAATCGAAGGAAGACCAAGCAAGACGGGAAAGGGTTGAAGAACAGGAGGCGGCCAAACTTCATGCCAAGAAGCGCCTTATGTCACAAACTCCTTCTTCACAACCACAACCCAGAGCGTCCTCCACACAAATCACGACTTCTTCGACTTCTAAAATCGTTACCTATTTTCATAGTACGTCTTCTACTACGACAAATAGGAGCCAACCGTTGACAACGGGCACGGTAATTACACCAATTGACATTAGTCCCTCTTCTACTTCATCGCCGGATACGCGATCGACTTCAGCAGGAGTGGTACATTCTAGTTCTCTAGCTACCCTTGGAAGTGAAATTGCTAAAGGTCCCCCTTCACCGACGCACCTCACACCCAAGCGGAAGGTCAAACCTCGCCCGAGGTCACCAACAGATTCACCACGTATGACAACAGGTTTCAAACCGCGCCCTTCACACATCTCTCCTACTTCCACGCCTCGAAAACGTGCCATGAAGACCGGAGCAGAACATGAGCGGCCATCACCTACCCTTGGAGGCGAGTTGGATGTTAATCGGTCTCCATCGAACCAGCTCACCCCCAAGCGTAAGGCAAAACCCTTACCTAAGTCACCTACCACCTCAATAACTCCATCAACATCCAAATCGGACCAAACCATCCCCACTCCGAATAGTATAGTTACGGAGATGACAGTATTTCCTAACACCGAGATGTGGGCGGCGGCCTACGGCGTCACACAAAGGGTACCTCCTTCACCCTTGTCAGCCGCCAAACAGCGTTGTTCCGCCACATCTATTATTGCAAAAGCATCGTACCAGTACCCAAGGAACGCCACCTTCATCCGCAACATCCAGACGGCACCTACACAAGAGTATTTGCAACATCAGCTGGATGCCTGGACAACCGCACAAGATGCCATAGCCGCAGAGTTGGTACACCCCCAGCAGTTTACGCATCCGACTCTCGGATCGTTCCCTGCTACTGCGCGCTCACCTTACCACCCTTCACGACGATTTCCGGGGCATCTATCCATAGCAACATTTCAACAAATACCTCTTGTATCTGCAGCACCACCTCACCAATTGAATGCTAAACCCCTTTTCTACTTGGTCGTCGGCGATCCACGCTTCGCTGATGGACGTTTACGAGAACTACGGGACTTGGTCTGCGAAAGGATGAATATCTTAGAGCCCTTATCAGCAAGACCAAATGCACCGGGATTAACACCAGTAGAACAATTGGAGTTGGTACAAGGGGCTGGAGCGGTGGTGGCGCAGATGCCACTCATTCTAGTGGACCAAAACAACGTGCGGAGACCCATTCCATGGGATCAAATCACCCCGTGGCCACTGGATTGGATAGAACCAAAGGAATACAATGTACATCTTGCTCTCCGCTTATACGAAAACGGGAAGGCTTTGGGCAATATTCTGACACCTTCGGACCTTATTCCGAAGTTCTCATTTACTCAGGTATCCGAATTATTCCCCATCACTAAGTTTACCGACAAGGATGAATCTTATATCTATCTCTATGCTTGGACACGGCTATTTGAAATGTTCGGTACCTTTGCGTCTGAACCTTTTTGGTACCCGTTAGCATTTCTCTGGCAGACTCTGATCAAGAAGACTTCAACCGGCTTTGAAGTAATCGAGTACAAACTTGAGTCGCAAGAGCACNCNGTGGAAACTTTTGCGAGCTACAATCTCTGGGTCATGAGTGAGCTTCTTACTCCTTCGTTTCGCGAAGCAGCAGCAAGTGCGATACTATTCCCTTCNCTACTAGCAGAACTGGAGGCAACNGCCACTATTCACCTACGGATGATACCAGACGTCATTCCCTTATCACGAGCTGACCCAAATGCAAAGATCCAAGCTATCAAACCAGGGCGTTGTAGAACCCTGCGTTTTCGGACCTCGTTCAACCGCCAATGGCGACCGAACACCTTCTACACTTACACTTGGCTACCGTTCGCTGACACTTACTTCTCAGATGTCGAAATTGTTACGAATATCATTTTCATCGGTGAAGACCCCCCGACGTGTGTCGATATTCAATTCAAGAATATGCTGGATACCATCGTCATCCTACCGTTCAGGATCCCACTGATAGGTGCGACTCCAGCACTGGATAGACAAGGGCAATTGGATCCAACTTCAATCCCCCCTACTCCAGGCGACGACGATGAAGATCGCGACAATGACAACGGACCCAAGTTCGACGGATCTCATGCTCGCTCTGACATGATGATCCCATCGGCTATTCGTCTTTTCACTCCTCTTCTGGATGATATCCAGTCTTCTAATCAACATCATCAATCTCAAACTTGTATTATACAGGTTAAAGTGGATACTTCCTTTCGAATTCAATGTCATGGCTTATGGGTTGGTGACGAGGCCAAAGCTTATCTAGATGCTGAGGACCACGTCCCAATTTCTTTTCCAGATATCAATCCCATGCCAACTGACGAGCTCTTCGAGCAGTTGAACTTCGAGCATATTCCTTTTGTAACTATGGAACACAAGCAGATGGCGAGNAACTTTCTACAGGAGTTCGCGGATTGTTTCGTTTTGAGTGGCAATCCACCCTTATCGAAATTACCGGCGCATCGCATCGACACTGGCGACCATCCTCCGATGTACCAACACTTACGTAGACTATCTCCGGAACGTGATGTAGCCATACGAACCATCGTTGCTGAGCTCCTTAAACACGACATCATTCAGCCTTCCTGCTCACCATGGGCCTCGCCACCACACTTGGTCAAGAATAAAGATGGTTCTTTCCGTTTAACTATTGACTACAAGAAGCTAAATGAGGTTACTACAAAGGACAGGTATCCACTTCCAAGAATTGCGGATGTAATTGACTCTTTAGAGGGCAAGAAAATATTCTCGACAATGGATCTTTCGAAAGGTTATTGGGCAGTCCCAATTCGTCCTGAAGATATCCCCAAGACGGCGTTTCTTACGAAGGACGGCCTTTACGAATGGAAGCGAATGCCCTTCGGATTATGCAATGCTCCTGCAACCTTCCAACGTTGCATCAATACAGTTTTTGCTGGTATGCTGTGGATCTCTATGACGGCGTATATAGATGACATCACAGTGGGTTCGACCGACTTTATGGGCCATATTCGGATTCTGCGGGAAGTTTTCCTTCGTCTTCGGACATGGGGACTTCGCATGAAGGCCCAAAAGTGCAAATTTTTTCAGACACAGGTCGAAGTACTTGGTTTCCGTCTCTCGGCCCAGGGAAAACAACCCACTGATCGTCTGATTAAAGCAGTTCGGGACTTCCCAATACCAGTCCCGAAACAAGGTATCAAAGCAATTCAGTCGTTTTTAGGCTTGATTAATTACTACGCTTGTTTCATCCCCAATCTAGCATCAATAGCATACCCCATTCGTCGCCTGACGCGCGATAATGTTCCATGGGAATGGGGGGTTGAACAACAGCAAGCCTTCGAACAACTGAAACTCCTCCTTACGACAGCACCGGTACTTCGCTTACCGCACAGTAACAAGGAGTATATCCTCTATACGGATGCCTCACTGTATGGTCTTGGAGCAGCGCTTCATCAAATATTCGAAGATGGAGAACACCCAATTGGCTATGCTTCACGCACGCTTTCCAAATTAGAACAGAAATGGCCTATCAGGGACCTAGAAGCTTTAGCAATACTGTGGGCCTACGATTATTTTCTTATTTATCTAGAAGGCGTCAAAGTGACGATATACACCGATCATCAATCGCTTAAGTGGATCATGGAACCAACTAAAAGCTCTCGTATCCAACGATGGGCTCTACGGTTTATGGAGATACGGCATCTCATCGAAGTACGATATAGGGCAGGCGAACAAAACGTTGTAGCCGACGCTCTCTCTAGGGCTCCCCTAAGCGCTTCACCTCATCTCTCCATGGTTCAAAGTTCAACGGAGCTTCAACGGCAAAAATGTAATGACGTGCACCCTGCTTTGGTACCCGCAGAGTTTTACTGCCACCTACATGCCAAGAAGGACAACCGGAACCTTGACTCCGCTAAGATAACGATTACTTATTTACTATTTACACAAATCATTCCCCATGGGAATCGACCTACCACACTTCCGGATACTTTGGAGTTTCGCAACCTGCAAGCAGCACAGGAACAAGATGAACTCTATCAGTATTTTCGGGACGCACTCTCAAATGAACCGCCTCATCCTTGGACAAAACTCCAACAGGAGGCACGAGATAATTTTATTCTCATTGATGACTTACTTTGCCTAAAGGACACTAATGGAACCTTACATCGGATATGTATCCCCTCCTCACTCCGAGCTGACATACTCTATATGTTCCACGACAGTCCTGTCGCAGCTCACATCGGACGCGATAAGATGACGGAGCTAATTCGTAAGCGCTTCTATTGGGTTGGTTGGCAAAAGGATATAGCAACGTGGATTAAGGAGTGTCCGCAATGCCAGAAGGGCAAAGCCACTCGATCCAGCTCCTGGGGCCAACTCCAACCAAAAAACATCGCCTTTCCTTGGGAAATCGTAAGCATCGACATTCTAGGACCACTTCCACCCTCTAAAAACAAGGTCTATATCCTTACTATGGTGGACTGTTTCACTCGGTTCTGCATTTTGGTTCCTTTAAAAACTCGGACCGCTATTTCAGTTGCTGAAGCACTGTTTTTACAATTAGTGTGCACCTTCTCGGTACCAAGGGGCATACTAACCGATCAAGGACCAGAATTTGAGTCTCTTCTCATCAAGCACGTTTGTCAACGTTTGGGTTTGAAAAAGTTACGTACAACGACTTATCATCCACAAACGAACGGCACAGCTGAGAGACTTCACAGGTATATCAAATATACCTTACGCACATTGGTCGAAGAGAAAGCACGATCATGGACAGATTTTTTACCTTATGTCGCCTTTGCATATAATTCAACACCGGTGGCTGGCATTGGTTTCTGTCCTTTCGAGTTGGTGTTTGGGCGACCACCAACTTTACCAGCTGACATTCTTCGTGCCAACCCTTCATTGTTTGAGGAGGACTTTCATCGGTTTAACCTTCTACAAACTAAACGTCTGCGAGACATGTTTGAACTTGTTCGCAAACATCAAACCGAACGGAATGAGAAGGTGAAAGCTAGGTATGATGCTTCGCACAAACCTATTGCCTTCAAAATTGGGGATTTAGCCTTGGTTTATCGCCCAGCAGATAACCCGGAGCAATTCACGAAACTTCACTCTCCTTATCAGGGCCCGTTCAAAGTTATTAAAATTATAGATCAACAGGTTTATGAACTACAGGCCTTGAATAATCCTGAAAATGTGGTACGGGCGAACATTCAAAATTTACGACCATATTTTCCTCGCTTGTTGTATCAAACGCAAGATGACGAAGAGGTGACTTCGGATACAGATGATGAACAGAAGCAGGACCTTCCTTCACTATTCGAAGACGTGCAGCCTACACCACAGACTCCCTCGGGATCGGACGAGACTGAAGACAGTAATCTAACTCCTGAAGATTCCCCTACACCTTCTACACATTCAACGGTACCCCAAACCTTGCCTTTAGAAGCACAAGTCGCAGAGGATGCTAAAAACGATGATTCACCGGATGAACTTCGTCGTATACTCCCTGATCGACAGGCAAGACCGACCCAACCTCCACAAAAGCAGCGCAAGCCTCGTTCCAAACGAGCGGTCCCACCAATTACTCATCCTCAAGAGGTAACTGCTAACACGGATCCTATTCGGACTAGGTTTATTCTATTGTTTGCAGAAGACTTCCTAATGAAATACTTCATTATTCAAGATTTTGATAGTGAAGACAATCGACCCTATGTAGGACAACTGACAAAGATATTGCAACCTAGATTAGCAACGGTATGGTTATTCGGACCTCGACAACATTGGCGTGGAGGATTGGCAAACATACATGACTGGGTATGGTATCCAGCGTATGTGGATTTAAGAGATAACAAGGCTGTATTTAGCAAGAAACCGCTAAGAGGACATTATTCACCTTGGTTCTTTGACATCACAACAAATGAGGTTGTATCGGAACCCTTTCGAATGTTAGACAACTATCGTATACCGCGTCGGGTGGAACATGAGATTAGATCTTATATGCACCCTCCGCTCCTGGCTCATTAACTCTCGTTTAACGGGGGGGGTATGTTAACGGATTCCATATAGTGCTAACACCATTTGGACATCATTAACATTTATATCAATACTACAATTGGAGTGGATCTCAGTACTAATTACGCGTCAGCGGCGACGATGTTCTCTATGGATCGAGAGACAATTATAAAGGACCATGTAGTTTAAAAGTTATTAGCTTTTAGGTAATGATCCTCAGCCTAGCTCTTAAGGGATAAAATATAAGCTAATAAGCTTATTAGAGTTAGTATATTTCTGTTAGAACTTTATTGATGCATTATATATTATAGGTTTAACCATAATATAATAAGTACTTCTACTTAGTTACATTATCTGAAGTAATCTAATACTAGAAATATTATTATATATATAGTTAAATATATATATGACCTTTAGAGTATCTATTAGAAGTTAGCTAATTCATAAATTATAATTTAATAGCATTGTCTTAATTGTTCCTGGTAGGAATAATCTGTCTTACACTAGTTAACTAGCTTAATCATCATATATAGGTTAAGTTACTATACTTTTATCTATTAGCACAATGTNCACAACGAGAGCGTTGTAGAAAAAGTTTGTAACTTGATTTCAAGTTAATCTGGAAGTATTTAATCGTTATACTGCGTAGATATTTTACAGATTGTATTATTCTGAAAGTATTTATTTCTTGCAGGAAATCCTCTGCAGATATTTTGCAGATCGAAAGTATTTCTTTCTTACAGGAAAATCTCGGTAGATATTTTT
>C687J26845_10002549_pt1 | contig 10514 bp, 11 predicted proteins | sample RifCSPlowO2_12_FD_26845 | JGI IMG/M metagenome (IMG submission 26845) | reverse complement strand
TTTTTTTGCTTCCTGGCAGGCCGTTGCAGCACGCACCAGCCCTTCAGCCGGCAAGTGTGAAGGCTAAAGCCGCGCCATGCGCCGGCTCTTGGCCGTCGCCACGGCCAATTGGGGCGCCGGGTCTCGGCCCATGCTCCGAATCGGCACCCGGATGCCCCCGAATGCACAGGCAAGGAACATTTCTGCCCGCGGGCACAGCGCCCCGACTCCCGGCGACAGCGCCGCANCCCAGCAAAACCGGGGCTTTGCGCCGCCGTAATAAAACTGGCACACAGTCTGCATATGCTTAAGCAATCCCAGTTTCGGGGACCTTGGTACAGGCAGGCCGGGGATTCCCCTCTTTTATTCGTACGCCAGGCTGACTGTCAGCCGCCAGCGCCCGTCCAGCTCCTCGGCGCGCCACTCAGCGCGCAGCGGACGGGCCGCCACCATGCGCAGCAGCAACTCCCGCCCCTCGCGCTGCACCCGCCAATTGACGACCCTGCCCTGCAGGCGCAACTGCCCCTGCTGCTCGCGACCCAAGCTCTCGACCCGCAGGAAAAAGGCCCCCTCGATGTGGTCGGCACGCACCTTCGGCTCGACGTTGAACCACAGCTGCAGCCCCTGCTCCACCACCTCGACACTCGCCAGCCGCAGGGGATCGGGGTGAAACATACGGCCGATCATCAGCCCGATCAGAAAGCCGAATAGCGCCAGGGAGCCGATCACCCGCGCCCAGGGACGCGGCCGTGGCCCCGGATCAGGAGTAGAATGCCGACCGTCTTCAGGCTTGGAGCCGCGCATGTTTCACGTGATCCTCTTTCAACCGGAAATTCCACCGAATACCGGCAACATTATCAGGCTCTGCGCCAACAGCGGCTGCCATCTGCACCTGATCGAGCCGCTGGGCTTCGAGCTGGATGACAAGCGCCTGCGCCGCGCCGGCCTCGACTACCACGAGTACGCCACCCTGCAGCGCCATGCAGATCTGCCCGGCTGCCTGGAGAGCCTCGGCCAGCCGCGTGTCTTCGCCTTCACCACCAAAGGCTCCCGGCTCTATCACCAAGTGCACTACCAGCCCGGCGACGCCTTTCTGTTCGGCCCGGAAAGCCGCGGCCTGCCCCAGGACATCCGCGACAGCCTACCCGCCGAGCAGTGCCTGCGCTTGCCGATGCGCGAAGGCTGTCGCAGCCTGAACCTGTCCAATACCGTCGCAGTGGCAGTCTACGAGGCCTGGCGTCAGCAGGATTTCGCCATGCCGCAAGCAACCGCAGCGGCGCCCACCGAATAGACCGCGCCGCGCGCCGCAGAGCCCTTGCGCCACCGATCCGGATTGGCNTACATAAAAAAGCGCCCGACACAGCCTGTGTGGGGCGCTTTTTANCGACCGGGACCGACGCTTCAGTGAGCCGGAGCGGCCTCGGCAGCCTGCTGCTGGATGCGCTGCAGTTCTTGCGCGTAGAGCGCGTCGAAGTTCACCGGCGCCAGCATCAGTGCCGGGAAGGAGCCACGCACGACCAGGCTGTCCAGGGTTTCGCGCGCGTACGGGAACAGGATGTTCGGGCAGAACGCGCCCAGGGTGTGGCTCATGGAGGCGGCGTCCAGGCCCTTGACCAGGAAGATCCCGGCTTGCTGGACTTCGGCGATGAAGGCGGTTTCCTCGCCATTCTTCACGGTAACCGAGAGGGTCAGCACCACTTCGTGGAAGTCGCCATCCAGCGGCTTCTGCCGGGTATTCAGGTCCAGGGCAACGCTCGGCGTCCATTCCTGACGGAAGATTTCCGGGCTCTTCGGCGCCTCGAAGGACAGGTCGCGGACATAGATGCGCTGCAGGGAAAACTGCGGATTCTGTTCGCCCTGGGCGGCGGCGCCGTTGCTAGCTTGTTCAGTCATGGCAAAGCCTTCTTGTCGTAGATAGATGAGAGGGTACTAACCAGGCCATTGAAAAATGTCGCGAGCGACGGCTAGGCGCGGCTGGGCGACTCGCCTGGCCGTCGCCGATAGTCCGCTTCGCTACGTTGCAACGCCGCATAGCGCGCGAAGCCCGCAGTGGTTTTTCAACGGTTTTACTAAGCCTCGAGCAGCGCATCCAGCTTACCCGCGCGCTCCAGGGCATACAGATCGTCGCAACCACCAACATGGCTGCTGCCGATCCAGATCTGCGGCACCGAGGTGCGCTGCGCCTTGCGGGTCATCTCCGCGCGCACCTCAGGCTGGCCGTCGACCTTGATTTCATCGAAGTCCACGCCCTTCTGCGCCAGCAACTGCTTGGCGCGCATGCAGTAGGGGCACCAATCGCTGGAATAAATGACGACGGCAGACATATCACTTCACCAATGGCAGGTTGTCGCCGCGCCAGCTGGCAATTCCGCCAGACAGTTTGGCGGCATTGAAACCGGCTTTCTTCAGGTCACGGCTGACCGTTCCGGCGTGCTGACCCATGGCATCGACCACGACCAGGGTCTTGCCTTTGTGCTTTTCCAGCTCGGCGATGCGACTGGCGACTTTTTCATAGGGGATGTGCAGGGCGCCGACGATATGGCCGGCAGAGAAATCCTTCTGCCCACGTACATCCAGCACCAGGCCTTGCTCGCTGTTGATCAGGGCGGTCAGCTCGCGGCTGCTCAGGCTTTGCCCGCCTTTACGCAGCTCCGTGAAGATCAGCAGAGCCAGCAGAACAACGAACAATCCGCTCAATACATAGTGGGTAGAGGCAAATTCAATCAGATTGGCAAGCATGAGGTGGTTCCGGGACGGTAAAATCCCGGCAGTATACACAGCCCCACAGGTCGGCCACACCCCGCCCAGCGGTGACGGATCCGACACCAGGCCTTAAAATGCCCGGCCTTTTTGCCTTCATGCACAGCGAGCCAGATTAATGAGCGCCACGCCCAAACCTTTGGTCCTGATCATTCTCGACGGCTTCGGTCACAGTGACAGCACCGAATACAACGCCATCCATGCCGCCAACACGCCGGTCTACGACCACTTGCGCGCCACCCAGCCGCACAGCCTGATCTCAGGCTCAGGCATGGACGTCGGCCTGCCGGACGGCCAGATGGGCAATTCCGAGGTCGGTCACATGAACCTCGGCGCCGGCCGCGTGGTGTACCAGGACTTCACCCGGGTGACCAAGGCCATCCGCGACGGCGAATTCTTCGACAATCCGGCGATCACCCGCGCCGTGGACCAGGCAGTGAGCGCCGGCAAGGCCGTGCACATCCTCGGCCTGCTGTCTGACGGCGGCGTGCACAGCCACCAGGATCATCTGGTCGCCATGGCCGAGCTGGCCGCCCAGCGCGGCGCCGATAAAATTTATCTGCACGCCTTCCTCGACGGTCGCGATACCCCGCCGAAAAGCGCCCAGGCCTTCATCGAACTGCTCGACAGCACCTTCGCCAGGCTCGGCAAGGGCCGCATCGCCAGCCTGATCGGCCGCTACTTCGCCATGGACCGCGACAACCGCTGGGACCGCGTCGAGCAGGCCTACAACCTGATCGTCAACGGTCAGGGCCAGTTCAACGCCAGCAGCGCGCTCGAAGGCCTGCAGGCCGCCTACGCCCGTGGCGAGAACGACGAGTTCGTCAAGGCCACCACCCTCGGCCAGCCGGTCAAGGTCGAGGATGGCGACGCCGTGGTGTTCATGAATTTCCGCGCCGACCGTGCCCGCGAACTGACCCGAGCCTTCGTCGAAGCCGATTTCCAGGACTTCCCGCGCGTCCGCCTGCCGCAACTGGCCAGCTTCGTCACGCTCACCCAGTACGCCGCGAACATTCCGGCGCCCAGCGCCTTCGCTCCGGCCAGCCTGACCAATGTGCTCGGCGAATACCTGGCGAAGAACGGCAAGACCCAGCTGCGGATCGCCGAGACCGAGAAATACGCCCACGTCACCTTCTTCTTCTCCGGCGGGCGCGAAGAGCCGTTTGAGGGCGAGGAGCGCATCCTGATCCCGTCGCCGAATGTCGCCACCTACGACCTGCAGCCCGAGATGAACGCGCCGCAAGTCACCGACCGGATCGTCGAGGCGATCGAGCAACAGCGGTATGACGTGATCATCGTCAACTACGCCAACGGTGACATGGTCGGCCATACCGGCGTATTCGACGCCGCGGTCAAGGCCGTGGAATGCCTGGACAGCTGCGTCGGCCGCATCGTTGCGGCGCTGGACAAGGTCGGCGGCGAAGCCCTGATCACCGCCGACCACGGCAACGTCGAGCAAATGGAGGATGTCTGCACCGGTCAGGCGCACACCGCCCACACCTGCGAACCGGTGCCCTTCATCTACGTCGGCAAGCGCCAGCTGAGCATGCGCGAAGGCGGGGTACTGGCCGACGTGGCGCCGACCATGCTGACCCTGATGGGCCTGCCGATCCCGCAGGAAATGACCGGCACCAGCATCATTCAGCTGGACTGAAACGGCGTAGGCCGGGCTGAAACGGATCGCCGCCCGGCCCACCCTAGCAACACAGCAGAGTCACCCGCACAACGCCTCCGGCCAGCCAACGCATCTTGCAGCTTGCCGCCGGGTTTTTAGGCATACTAGGCCCGTCTCCCGCCCAGGTGTCGCCAGTACCATGTTTCGCCTCCTTGCCCTGATTTTCCTCGCCTGCCTGCTGACTCCGGCGTTTGCCGACGAGAAAGCCGACGCCCAGAAACAGCTGGAAGCCGCGCGCAGCGACGTGGCCGAGCTGAAAAAGCTGCTGGAGAAGTTGCAGCAGGACAAATCCGGCGTGCAGAAAGACCTGCGCAAGACCGAAACCGAAATGGGCAAGCTGGAAAAACAGGTCAAGGACCTGCAAAAAAGCCTGAAAGACGGCGAGGTGGAAATCCAGCGCCTCAATCAGGAGAAAAAAAAACTCCATGACGCGCGCCTCGAGCAACAACGGCTGATCGGCATTCAGGCCCGCGCCGCCTACCAGAGCGGCCGCCAGGAATACCTGAAGCTGCTGCTGAACCANCAGAATCCGGAAAAATTCTCGCGCACCCTGACCTATTACGACTACCTCAGCGAAGCACGCATGGAGCAGTTGGCCACGTTCAACGAAACCTTGCGCCAGCTGGCCAACGTCGAGCAGGACATCGTCAACCAGCAGAACCAGTTGCTGGAACACAAAGGCGCCCTGGACGCTCGCGCCGAGCAGCTCGCCGAGGCGCGCAAGGAACGCCAGTTGGCCCTGGCCAAACTGAACCAGGAATATTCCGCCCGCGACCACAAGCTCAAGGCCCGGCAACAGGAGCAGGCGCAACTGGCCCGGGTCCTGAAAACCATCGAAGCNACCCTGGCCCGCCAGGCGCGGGAAGCCGAACAGGCGCGGCAACGGGCCCTGATCGCCGCGCGCGAGCAACAGCGCAGCAACACTGCAGCCGCCAGCAACCCTGGTAGCGGCCCACTGGTCAGCTCCGGCAGCACTTATGGCGGGCCTTTCGCCCAGGCGCGCGGCAAGTTGCCCTGGCCGGTCGATGGCCGCTTGGTCGCCCGCTACGGAACCCCGCGCGGCGCTGACGCTCGGACCAAGTGGGATGGCGTACTTATCGGCGCCAGNGCCGGTAGNCAGGTCCGCGCCGTGCATGGCGGCCGCGTGGTATTCGCCGACTGGTTGCGCGGTGCCGGGCTTCTGGTCATTCTCGACCATGGCAATGGCTACCTGAGCCTGTACGGGCACAACCAAAGCCTGCTCAAAGACGCCGGCGACGTAGTCAACGCCGGCGAGCCCATCGCCACGGTCGGCACCAGCGGCGGGCAAGACACNCCCGCGCTGTATTTCGCGATTCGCCAGCAGGGCCGCCCCAGCGACCCTGCACAATGGTGCCGCACGCAAGGATAAGCGCTGCGCTCACCTCTCTAGGAGTTAGTTCGACATGCCGCATCTGTCTCGCCTCACCTCTCTGGCCCTGGCTATCGCCTTGCTCGGCGGCCCTCACCTGCTGCAGGCCGCAGAAACGCCGCCAGCGGCGGCCATCGCGAACGACAAGGCGCCGCTGCCGCTGGACGAGTTGCGCACCTTCGCCGAGGTGCTGGATCGCATCAAGGCGGCCTATGTCGAACCCGTCAGCGACAAGACCCTGCTGGAAAATGCGATCAAGGGCATGCTCAGCAATCTCGATCCGCACTCTGCCTACCTCGACCCGCAAACCTTCCGTGAGCTGCAGGAAAGCACCAGCGGCGAGTTCGGCGGCCTGGGCATCGAAGTCGGTATGGAAGACGGTTTCGTCAAGGTGGTCTCGCCGATCGACGACACCCCGGCCTCGAAAGCCGGGATCCAGCCGGGCGACCTGATCGTCAAGATCGACGGCCAGCCGACCAAGGGCCTGTCGATGGTGGAAGCCGTGGACAAGATGCGCGGCGAAGCCGGCAGCAAGATCCTCCTGACCCTGGTGCGCGAGGGCGGCAAACCCTTCGATGTGGAACTGACCCGCGCGGTGATCAAGGTCAGGAGCGTCAAGAGCCAGTTGCTCGAGGACGGCTACGGCTATGTGCGCATCTCCCAGTTCCAGGTCAACACCGGCGAAGAGGTCGGCAAGGCCCTGAACAAGCTGCGCAAGGACAACGGCAAGAAGCTGCGTGGCCTGGTGCTGGATCTGCGCAACAACCCCGGCGGCGTACTCCAGGCCGCGGTCGAGGTATCCGACCACTTCCTCAAGAAAGGCCTGATCGTCTACACCGAAGGGCGCATCGCCAACTCCGAATTGCGTTTCTCCGCCGACCCGGCAGATGCCAGCGAAGGCGTGCCGCTGGTGGTGCTGATCAATGGCGGCAGCGCTTCGGCCTCGGAGATCGTCGCCGGCGCCCTGCAAGACCACAAGCGCGGCGTGCTGATGGGCACCGACAGCTTCGGCAAGGGCTCGGTGCAAACGGTGCTGCCGCTGAACAACGACAGCGCCCTGAAACTCACCACCGCGCTCTACTACACGCCCAACGGCCGCTCGATCCAGGCCCAGGGCATAGTGCCGGACATCGAGGTGGCGCGCGCCAAGCTGACCCGCGAACAGGATGACGCCAACGTCAAGGAAGCCGACCTGCAGGGCCACCTGGGCAACGGCAACGGCGGCGCGGACAAACCGAGCCAGGGTAAAGCCAGCAAACCGGAACGGCCACAGGATGACGACTACCAGCTGAGCCAGGCGCTCAATCTGCTCAAGGGCCTGAGCATCACCCGCGGCGATTGAGTCCATCTGCTGCATCAAGCAGATACTTGTAGGAGCGGGCCATGCCCGCGAAGCCGCAATCGCGGCCATGGAACTGGGCGCCCCCGCCGCGCCTACAGGTAGTTCGTCACAGCCCAACAAGCACACATATGACCAGCAAAAAGCCCGGCTTTGATCACTCAAGGCCGGGCTTTTTGAATGCCGATTAGCGGCTACAGATAGCTGTTGGTCATGTCCTCGACGAAGCCTTCGCTGCGCAACTCGTCCAGCGCCTTCTGCAAGCGCTGCACCACCTCATCCGGGGTGTCCTTGTTCAGCGCCANGTACAGCTCGGCCTCCTTGAAGCGCAATACGGTGGTCAGGCCGCTGACGCCCTCCTGCTTGGCCAGGTAGCGGCCAACCGGATCGGTGGTGGCCCACAGGTCGATCTTGCCGCTGAGCAGCTTCTTGACGTTTTCCTGGTCGCGCANCGCATTGATCGGCTGCAGCCCCTGGCTTTCCAGGTGCTGGCTGACCGCATCGTTCTTGTAGGCGCCGACCTTGTATTGCCCGGCCTCTTTCAAGCTCGCCACACTGAGGTTGTTGCCTGGCGCGGCAAGCAGNACCCAGCCGGTGTTGGCAATCGGCCCCACCCACTTGAACAGCGGCTGGCGCTCCGGGGTAAAGGTGGTGGAGAACAACCCATAGTTGGGCTTGTCCAGGGTCAGGCGGTACAGCCGATCCCAGGGAAAGCGCAGGCTCAGGCTGTAGTCGATCTTGGCGCGCTTGAACATGGCACGGACGATCTCGGCGCTGATGCCGTCGATGCCGTCGTCACGGGCGAAGTTCTTGTCGTCGACCGACATATTGAACGGCGGGAAGTTCTCGGTCAGCAGCACCACCTTGTAGCCATAGGGCAACTCGGCATGGGCCGCGCAGGCGCTGAAGAGAAGGCCGAACAACAGACTGCTTTTTATGATTTTCAACATTAGTCTTCCCGCTCGCAGGTGTGGGGATTATGGCCAGCGGCAGCCCGGCTCGTGGCCAGACTGCTGAGTCCTGTTTTACAGATAACTGTTGAGGATGTCGTCGACGAATCCTTCGTCGCGCATCCGCTGCAATTCAGCCTGCAGCTTCTGTACCACTTCGTCGGGTACAGCCTTGTTGAGGGCCAGGTACAACTCGGCGCTGTCGAACCGCAGGATGGTTTTCAGCCCGGAGACACCTTCCTGTTTCGCCAGGTAACGTCCGGCGGGATCGCCGGTGGCCCACAGGTCGATCTGCCCGGCCATGAGCTTCCTGGCGTTCTGTTGATCACGCAATACGGTGACCGGCAGCAGCCCCTGTTGTTGCAGATGGTCGGCGATGGCATCACCCTTGTAGGCGCCGACTTTGTACTGCTTGGCCTCTGCCAGGCTGCCCAGCGTGATAGTGCTGTCGCCCCGCCCCAGCAATACCCAATCGTCCGGACCGATCGGCCCGACCCACTTGAACAGCGCTTCACGCTCGGGCAACCGGGCGGTGACGAACACGCCGTAATCCGGCTTCTCCAGCGCCAGCTTGTAGATGCGCTCCCAGGGGAAGCGCAGAGTCATGCTGTAGTTGACGCCGGCACGCTTGAACATCTCGCGCACGATATCCACCGCTATACCGTCAAGATTGTCTTCCTGGGCGAAGTTCTTGCCGTTGACCGCCATGTTGTAGGGCGGGAAGTTCTCGGTGAGCAAAACCACGCGGTAGTCCGGCGCCAATTCGGCGTGAGCGCTNGCGCTCAGCCCGAATACGACACCGACCAGCGCAAACAGCAGGCGTTTGTGCATGTGCATTCTCTTTATGCGGGTGAAAGCAGGACAGTTCTGGTGAAGGCAGGATGCCGCAGCATACTCAACCCACCCCTCTACGCCCAGTCGCACCCTGGAGAATGCGGCTCATCCGGTCCATGGCAGACCTGGAATGACGCATTTATGTATTTGTCGGCAGACGCCAGCCAAGACCCTAACCCAGCGCGCTGGCGGGCGCTGTCGACTCGTTCCCAGCTTCGCTCGACAGCGCCGAACGGTCAGCGCACCACGATNCCGCGACTGGCCAGGTAGGCCTTGGCCTCGGGTACGGTGTATTCACCGAAATGGAAGATGCTCGCCGCCAGCACCGCATCGGCCTTGCCTTCGAGGATACCGGCGGCCAGGTGTTCGAGGTTGCCGACGCCACCGGAGGCGATCACAGGAATGCCGACCAGCTCGCTGATGGCGCGGGTGACGCCGAGGTCGTAGCCGCGCTTCACGCCATCCTGATCCATGCTGGTGAGGAGAATTTCACCGGCGCCGAGGTCTTCCATTTTCTTCGCCCAGAGCACGGCATCCAGACCGGTCGGCTTGCGCCCGCCGTGGGTGAAGATTTCCCAGCGCGGGGTTTCACCCGGTTTGGAAACCTGCTTCGCGTCGATGGCGACGACGATGCACTGCGAACCGAAGCGCGCAGCCGCCTCGCCGACGAACTCCGGGGTGAAGACCGCCGCGGTGTTGATCGAGACCTTGTCCGCGCCGGCATTCAGCAGGTTGCGAATGTCCTGCACGGTACGCACGCCGCCGCCCACGGTCAGCGGAATGAACACCTGGCTGGCCATGCGTTCCACCGTATGCAGGGTGGTGTCGCGGCCATCGACGCTGGCGGTGATGTCGAGGAAGGTAATCTCGTCGGCGCCCTGCTCGTCGTAACGGCGGGCGATTTCCACCGGATCGCCGGCATCGCGGATGTTCTCGAACTGGACGCCCTTGACCACGCGGCCGTTGTCCACGTCGAGGCAGGGGATGATGCGTTTAGCCAGTGCCATAGAGGTATTCCCGTAGGGTGCGCCGCGCGCACCACCAAAACAGTGCAGGTCGCGCCCGCGTCAGCCCTTGAAGCTGTCGCAGAAGGCCTGCGCTTCAGCCACATCCAGGGTGCCTTCGTAGATCGCCCGGCCGGTGATGGCGCCGATGATGCCTGGCGAGCGCGCCAGCAGCAGCTTCTCGATATCGCCGAGGTTGTGGATGCCGCCGGAGGCGATCACCGGAATCCGGCTGGCGGCGGCCAGGGCCGCGGTGGCCTCGACGTTGCAGCCCTGCATCATGCCGTCCTTGGCGATGTCGGTGTAGACGATCGCCGCGACGCCATCGGCCTCGAAACGCCGGGCCAGGTCGACAGCCTGCACCGTGCTGACTTCGGCCCAGCCGTCGGTGGCGACGAAACCGTCCTTGGCGTCCAGGCCGACGATCACCTTGCCCGGGAAGGCCTTGCAGGCGTCGGTGACGAATTGCGGATCTTTCACCGCCTTGGTGCCGATGATCACGTAGCTGACGCCGGCCTTGACGTAGTGCTCGATGGTTTCCAGCGAGCGGATGCCCCCGCCGATCTGGATCGGCAGGGGGGGG
>C687J26845_10002547_pt1 | contig 10522 bp, 10 predicted proteins | sample RifCSPlowO2_12_FD_26845 | JGI IMG/M metagenome (IMG submission 26845) | reverse complement strand
GTCGACTTCAGACATCCGTGCAGACGCCAGACCCTCTAGGTTAGGCGGCTGTCATATCAGCCGAAAAACTTGGAGTAGACATGTCCAGTCCGATCACCGTTCTGCGCGATACCACCCCCATGCCNATGCTCGACGCCTGCAAATGGGAAAAGCTTGCCGGCGACCCGCACACCGTCAACCTCAACGCCTACACCTCGGAAGACGGCAGCAAGATCATGGGCACCTGGATCTGCACTCCCGGCAAATGGCGGGTCGCCTACGAGAAATGGGAGTACTGCCACTTCCAGGAAGGCTACTGCATCATCACCCCGGACGGTCAGGCGCCGATCCACCTCAAGGCCGGCGATATCTTCATCGTCGAACCGGGCATGCAAGGCACCTGGGAAGTGGTCGAGACGGTGCGCAAGTACTTCGTCTTCGCCTGATATCCACAGTCGCGCAGCCAGGCGCAGATGTAGGTTGGCGTTCAACCGCCACCTAGGGGGCTCCTGGTGCGCTCGCTTCCTCCTCCGTCAAGCGCTGCAGGTAGATGGCGAAATCCGGGTCTTCCCCGCGCAATAACTGTGGCAGCCGTTCGCGGAAGTCCTCGCGTCGGCTCCACTCGCGCATGTAGTCCTCCCAGGAGTGCCAGCGCCGCTGTTTCTTCTCGTCCATGTTGGGCTCGTAGATCAGCAGATAGGCACGCTCGAACAGGGAAATGAGCATGTCGAAGATCAGCAACATGCGTTCGCGCTGTTCATCGGTCAGATCCGGGGTGGCAGGCTGGCTGCGCAGCTTCAGGTCCGGGTTGGCCAGTACCACTTCCAGGAAGTCGATATAGGCATCGGAGATCTGCTGCCAGGTGGCTTCCTGTTCATTCGCACGCTCCTTGCGTTGCTCGACGAGGAACACGCCAATCGCGAAGGGCAGGGCCACCACCGTGACGATGTAGGACAGCAGTTCCCAGGTTTCGAGTGTCATATCCCCCCCCTTTGGTGAATGGCCGGTAGAACAAGCAAAGCCCATTCTATNGCCGCGGACCGATGCCGATCGCCCAGGTGCCCTTGGCAACATATGACCAGTGGCACAACTATGGCACACAGGCTGGCTATGCTTAGGTGGCGGGCCGAATGGACCGCACTAATGCTGTCTTTCGCCCACGCAGCAGTATTTNTCGAACAGCATCGCGTTTATACAGGCAGTCTTCAGGTCAATCGCTGAGGCAAGGGAGACAGGGAAAGTTGGTTTACAGCGTGTCGTGTGCAACCTGAAAGTGGATGCCTTCGGCAAATTGATGGACGGTCCCAGGCGGCGGTTCAGGCAATTTGACGAGTAGGAATTCGTATTATGTTCACGCGGCGTACATTCTTGAAATATACCGGCGGCACCGTTCTTACACTGTATGCATTTGACAGGTTCGGCGTGCCCGTCGCACTCGCACAGATTCCCGGTGGCTCACTCGATCCACATGACATTGCCATGTTTCAGACCCCCTTGCTGATTCCGCCGGTCATGCCGAGAGCGTCAAAGTTCAACCGGTTGGCCGGCAAGCAGGTCGACTACTACGAGATATCGGTCAAGCAGTTCGCCCAGCAGATTCTCCCGGCGGGCCTGCCGGCCACCATCGTGTGGGGCTATGGCGCGCTGTCGGCCAACGGCAATCGAGGCCTGTTGCTGCATAACGCCCCCTCGCTGACCATCGAGGCCAAGTGGAACACGCCGGTGCGGGTGAAGTGGATCAACGACCTCACGGACGATGTCGGCAACTACCTGCCGCACCTGCTGCCGGTGGACCCGACCCTGCACTGGGCCAACCCGCCCGGCGGCCTGGCTGGGCGCGACATGCGCCCGAGCTTCGACAGCACACCGCCGCTCTACACCGGACCGGTNCCCATGGTCACCCATGTGCACGGCGCAGTCGGCGTCGGCGACGAGAGCGACGGCTATACCGAGGCCTGGTACCTGCCCGCTGCCAGCAACATTCCACAGGATTACGCCCATGCAGGCACCTGGTACGGTTTCTTCGCCGGCAAGGCCGAGGCCAAATTCGGTGAGACCTGGGGGCCAGGCTTTGCCACCTTCCAGTATCCGAACCTCAATCGCGCCTCGACCCTCTGGTACCACGACCACACTCTCGGCATGACCCGCCTCAATGTCTACGCCGGCCCGGCCGGTTTCTACCTGATACGTGGTGGCCCGAGCGGCGACTTAGCGGTGAGCGATACCCGCTCCGGCAGGCCAGCGCTGCTGCCAAGTCCGGCGCCGCGGGAGAATGANAAATTCCCGCCGAACAAGACCTACTACGAGATCCCCATCGCCATCCAGGATCGTTCGTTCAACAGCGATGGCTCGCTGTTTTACCCCGACTCGCGCGAATTCTTCGACGACATTGTCGGTCCCTTCATTCCCGACACCGACATCGCGCCGGCCTGGAATCCCGAGTTCTTCGGCAACACACTGATGGTTAACGGCAACACCTGGCCCTTCCATACCGTCGAGCAGGTGCGCTATCGCCTGCGCCTGCTCAACGGCTGCCAGTCGCGCTTCCTGATCCTCGACTTCGGCAATATCCCCGGCGTGGAGGTCTGGCAGATTGGCAACGAGGGCGGCTTCCTGGCTGCGCCGGTCAACCTCAGCGCCGATCACGGCAATCGCCTGCTGATGGGTCTGGCCGAACGGGCNGACCTGATCNTCGATTTCAGCAATGTGCCAGTGGGCAATTACGTGCTGGGCAATGTCGGCCCGGACGAACCCTTCGGCGGCGGCGAACCGGACGAAGATTTCGATATAGCCGACCCGGAAACCACCGGCCAGGTCCTGGAGTTTCGCGTGGTGCCGGCCGTGGCCGTTGACCCGAGTACACCTCCGCAGTTTCTGCAGTTGCCGGCGATCACACCGCTGCCGGCGGCAAGCCTAACCCGTCGCCTGGTCCTGGTCGAGGAGGAGTCGGCCTTCTTTGACGATGCCCCAGCCGAAGCATTACTGGGCACTCTCGCCGGCGACCCCGCCGAGGCGCCGGCACAGTGGAGCAAGCGCCAGTGGGCAGAGCCGGTGACCGAGAACCCGGCCGTGGGTGCGACCGAGGTCTGGGAGCTGTACAACGCCACCGCCGACGCCCATCCGATGCACATCCATGAGGTGGTGTTCGAGGTCATCGACCGGCAGGATATCTTCGTCGACGAGGATGAACAGCAGGTGCAGCTAGCCCCCGGCAGCGTGCCCATTCCAGCCGAGCCCTGGGAGACCGGCTTCAAGGATACGGTCATCACCTACCCCGGCCAGGTCACGCGTCTGCGCGTACAGTTCAACTCGCCCGGCCAGTTCGTCTGGCACTGCCACATCGTCGAGCACGAGGACAACGAGATGATGCGNCCATTGCGCATCGGCCCCCTGCAGCCGGGGCAACCGGACTAGTCGCGCGAGGTGACTATGAGGGCGTCGGCCCGNGGCAGGCGCCCGGAGTCCATGTCCAGCGGCCGATCCGGGTGCCGAGTGTGCTTGCGTCCGCGTCATCCCCGGCAGCATTTACCCCGTCGGGCAAACGATAAGGGTTGCCTTCCACGCCGGCCATTGTCATAACTGTCACGTGGCCATGTGCGGGCGCCTACTCAGCGTTCCCCTGCAGGCTCAACGCAAGACAGGGCTGTGCATCTGCCGTTGCAGCGTCCCGATTTGTAATCTTTGTCAGCGCGTAACGACAAAGTCCGGAACCTCGGCGCCATGCCAGCCCTCGAAGGTACAGACCCGTCAGAAGCGAGGAATACCATGCAAATTCATGTGAGAAGCAACCATATCGATGGAAGTGTCCGGCTTCAGGAGTGGGTGGGCGCGACAGTGACCGAGCGGCTGGACCGTTTCGAAGATTTTCTCACTCGGGTTGAAGTTCATCTCAGCGACGAGAATGGCAACAAGGCCGGCGCCGACGACAAGCGCTGCCAGATCGAAGCACGGCCCAAAGGCCATCAATCCATTTCAGTTACCCACAAAGCCTCCTCGCTCGATCAGGCCGTGGACGGCGCCACCGAAAAAATGCGTCATGCCCTCGATCACATGGTTGGCAAGCTGGAGGTCAGGGCCGTATCCACCGGGCATATCGACGACCCGCGCCTGAGCGAAGAGCCCGAACAAGTCACCGAGGCTCTGCTGCAGGAAGAATTCCTGGCCAAGGAAGAAGCCCTGAGCCGGGCTTAAGGCGCTCACATTGGTTGAGTCCTGAATGATTGCCACGAGGGCTTGCCATGCATGCATGGCAAGCCCTTTAAGGTGGCGCAAACCGTCGCGCAATCCGGCAAACCAGTCCGTACCACTCCCTTGATCCNCCGCCGACCGCCGTCCGGATGATTCCGTGCCGCTGTGGGATATTGCCCACCCGTCTTCACCGATTGTTTTTGCGCGCGGCCTCGAGAATGGATCGTGGCGAACGCCTATCCCTTGGGCACCGGTGCCTGTCTGAAGGTCAGCGCAACCCCCAGCAGAATGACCGCCATGCCNACAATGCTCAGCTTGGACAGCAAATTGCCCAGGAACAGATAGTCCATTGCCGCCGTCACGGCTGGCACCAGATAGAACAGGCTGGTGACATTGACCAGGTTGCCGGAGTGGATCATCCGATACAGGAGCAGNTGGGCGACGACCGAGATGATCAGTCCCAGCCAAAGCGCAGGTCCGAAGAAGCCCAGGGATTTTTCGAACTCGACGGGTTGGAAGGGCGCGAATAGCAGACACGCCACCAGCGTGACCGCGTATTGCAACGGCAGCACCTCGGTCGGCGATTGCTGTACCCGCTTCTGTAAAATGGCACCCGATGTCATGCAGGCCAATGCTCCCAGGGCGAACAGCATGCCGACGGGCGCGAAGCGCGACACGACCAGACTCTGATACACCACCAGCACCAAGCCGCCCAGCGCAACCAGCAAGCCGCCGAGACGCAGCGCACTGAAGCGCCGCTCAACCAGCAGTAGCGTCAAGATGGGCTGAATTCCCAGCAGGGTGGCGATCAGGCCCGGGGTAATGCCAAAGGTCATGGCCTGGAAGTAGCAAATGGTGTAACTGCCAATCAGCAACAGACCCGTTGCGGCAACTTGCCGGCGAGTCCCCCGTACCGGCAACCAGCCGCCGCGGCTCAAGCCCAGTATGAGCAGCACGCCGAAGGCGATGCTGAAACGGACAAACAGCAGGGCAAAGGTGGAGCCGTGATCCAGCCCCCAGCGCGTGACAATGGCAGCACTTCCCCAGAGCAATACGAAGAGCACCATGGCCCCGTGCGAGGCCAGTGTAGATTTGTTCAACGTCATGATTGATTCACCTGTCAAAAGCCAACAGGCTCCAGCGACCTAGCCGGCGCACAGGCGCAGGAATAACGGTTGAGGTTTACGCTGGAGCTGTGAAACCGGGCTGAAATCAGCCGCGGATGACGGCGGACGGTGGCGGCGGGCAAGCGCCTGCCGGTACGCCATCAACGACAGATGGGGTGTGCGGGGGGTAGGTCGCGCGCACGCAGACACCGACGGCGTTAGCCGGTGTCGAAACAAATGAAATGCGTGCCACGAAATCGGGGGTCATGTGAACCTTATCCATTACCGGTTAGGGCAATTGCGGATGCAATCTAGCATGCCTCGAAGCGGCACGTCACGCAGGTGCCGGAGAACGCTGAAGGCTTGACTCGGATTGTCCGCCCCTGGGCGAAAGCGACTATTCAAGGCAGGCGGCATTGGTGAGATGTGGCCATTCCTGACGAGTCGACTCCGGCCAGTCACGAACTGCGCAATCGTTGTGCATCTCCACGCCGTTAAATGCCGTTTTGAAGAAACACTTCCTTGGCCACCGCCAAGCCATTCAGCGCAGCCGGAAAGCCGGCATAGACCGCCATCTGCATAATGGTCTCGACTATCTCCTCGCGGGAAACCCCGACATTCAAGGCGCCCTGAATATGCACCTTGAGTTGAGGCGCTGCGTTGCCCATTGCCGTGAGTGCTGCAACCACTGCGATTTCTCGGCTTTTAAGATCCAGGCCTGGGCGGCAATAGATGTCACCAAAGGGGAACTCGATCAGGTAGCGAGCAAAGTCTGGCGCGATATCACTCAGGCTATCCAGCACGCGCTCTCCGGCTTCACCATCAATTTCGCGAAGCTTTGCCAGGCCGCGTTCGTAGCGATTTTCCTTGTTCATCAGTGCACCCTTCATTCGAGTTTGATCATGGCTCCAGGGAGCGCTCGAGCGAGCGGTAATGCTCGATCTTGGCGTGCAGCGCTTCAGCGGATTGCTGCATCGCATCGATCCTTGCCTGCACGTCGGTCAAATGCTCTTCCAGCATCTGGCGGCGATCCGGCACTGTCGAGTCCCCAGCGCCGCGAAGTTTTGCGAACGCCTGCATCTTGCCGATAGGCATGTTGGTTGTGCGCAAACGCAACAGGAATTCCAGCCAAGCCATATCCGCTGCCGAATAGCGACGCTGACCGCCAGCTGCGCGCGTGACCGCAGCAATCAGTCCGATACGCTCGTAATAGCGCAAGGTGTAAGCCGTGAGGCCCGTGCGCTTGGCGACTTCATCAATAGTCAGATGGGATTCCATAAACTTGATCCTAAAAGTTAGAGTGCACTCTAAGTCAACAACTATTATGAATAGCACAGACGCACTGCAAAGCGCGCTTGTGCATTGCCGGCGGATGTTTTGGCCCTGAGGGCATGGATGGGGCTGGAGAAGTAATCGATAGCGGCGGTGCGGGGGCCGCTTCCGGCCCGACCCGACCCGAAGCGGACTGTGACGACATGTCCGCTCCTGGCCAACGCAGCCAATAAAACAACCTCAGCCCATCGGACTAAACCCATTTGCCGCGCTGCAATAGCGCTGTTCCATCTGTTTGCTCCACTCTTGNCGATCCCGCGCCCAGCGCTTTTCCCAGGCTCGACATTGCTCGCGAAAATGCACCTTGGCCGCCTTGCGGCATTCGCGGTAGTCGATCGAGCCCCGGCGCTGGTTGACGCACACGCTGCTGCTGTCGATGCGGTTATCCAGGGCGTGCCATTCGGCGAGGTAGGAACCGCCGCCGCCCCAGCGTTCAATCCAGACTTTATCCACCTCGCGGGTGGCATTGCGCCGGGCCGGCGCGCGGCTGCGGTTGGCTTGGTCGGCCTGGTATTGGGCGAGGTAGTGCGCCGAGACCATGCCGCTGCTCGGGGCCGGGCGCTGGTCGCGGGGCAGGGCGCCGTAGCGGCAGGTGACGACGTTTTCGTCGATGAGGTTGGCGGCTTTGATGCAGTCGGCCAGCGGCTGCGGGTCGGGGATCGGGGCGCTGGTCAGGGTGTCGGGCTGGATCGGCTCGAGATGCTGGGGTATGCGGTAGGGGNCGGCCAGTTGCCTGGGCGTCGGCCTGCCCTGGTTGATGGATGGCAGGTCGAGGGATGGCAGGGCGATGGCCGGCGCGGTGGGGTTGAGCAGGCCGTGGGTCTTGNNNTTGAGCNGGTCGCCAAGGCCGCTGTACTCGGCCAGCAGGTAGAAACTGAGGGCGAATACCGCGAGTACGCCGAACACATTGGTGAAGCGCCGCAGGGGNCTGGCGCGTGCGTGCTGTCTCTCGCGCAGCCAGGCTTGCACGCTGAGCGGAGCGTCGTCGCGGTCGGCATTCAGGCGCTCGTCGCGGCTGTCGCGTTGCCAATCCTGGTGCTTCATGGCATCCCTTTACCTGTCCATGGCGGGCCTGTGCCGATGCGGGTTCGGCCGACTCGTAACTGAGCAGGAGGGTAAGCCTGCTGACGGCAGTTTGCCAGCATTCGGCGGGCGTCGATCCTGGGCGTTGGTTGCACGACGGCAGGTCAACGGCTGGCCGGCGCTGCCAGCGTCTACCCTGTATCTGGCGAACCCGCCTGGCCGAGGTCGTCGACCGGGCTAGGCAACATGACAGCGAGGCAGCCCATGTCTGTGGAACACCTGGACGTACTGATCATCGGTGCCGGCCTGTCCGGCATCGGCGCGGCCTATCACCTGATGCAGCAGTGCCCGAGCAAGCGCTTCGCGATCCTCGAAGGCCGGCATGCCCTCGGCGGCACCTGGGATCTGTTTCGCTACCCGGGCATTCGCTCCGACTCGGACATGTACACCCTCGGCTACAACTTCAAGCCCTGGACCGACCCGCAGGCGATTGCCGACGGCCCGTCGATCCGCCGCTATATCGAGGAGACCGCGCGGGAGCACGGCATCGACGCCAAGATCCGCTACCGGCACCGGGTGCTCAAGGCCGACTGGTGCAGCGCGGCGGCGCGCTGGACCTTGCAGGTGCAGTGCGGCGAGGCGGCCGAACCGAGCCTGCTGAGCTGCAACCAGTTGCTGATGTGCACCGGCTACTACCGCTATGACGCCGGCTATACCCCGCCGTACCAGGGCCGCGAACTGTTCCGCGGCGCATTCATCCACCCGCAGCAGTGGCCGCAGGGCTTCGACTACAGCGGCAAGAATGTGGTGGTGATCGGCAGCGGCGCCACCGCCATTACCCTGGTGCCGGCGCTGACCGACAAGGCCCGCCATGTGACCATGCTGCAGCGCTCGCCGAGCTATGTGGTCAGCCTGCCGCAGCGCGATAGGCTGGCCAACCTGCTGCGTCGCTGGCTGCCGCCGGCCCTGGTCTACCGCCTGGTGCGCACGCGCAATGTGCTCATGCAACTGGGTTTCTACAAGCTGGCCAGGGCCTTGCCGACGCTGATGCGCAAGCTGCTGCTGGGCCAGGCCCGGCGCCAACTGGGCGCGGATTTCGACATGCGCCACTTCAGCCCGCGCTACCAACCGTGGGATCAGCGCCTGTGCGTGGTACCGGACGGCGATCTGTTCAAGGCGCTGCGCGCGGGCAAGGCGTCGCTGGTGACCGAGCAGATCGACAGCTTGACCGAAACCGGCATCCGCCTGAAAACCGGCCAGGTGCTGCCGGCCGACGTGATCGTCAGCGCCACCGGCCTGGACCTGCTGCTGTTCGGCGGCATCGAAGTGGCGGTGGACGGCCAGCCGTTCGACGCGGCCACGAGCATGGGCTATCGCGGCATCATGCTGCGCGACCTGCCCAATACCGCGGTGGTGCTCGGTTACAGCAATGCCAGCTGGACGCTCAAGGCGGACCTGTCCAGCGAGTACTTCTGCCGCCTGATCAAGCACATGGACGCCATCGGCATGCGCCAGTGCACCCCGCGCGACCCGGCACGCTTGGTTGGGGAAGCGCCATTCCTCGATCTGACCTCCGGCTATATCCAGCGCGCCGCCGACAGGATTCCCAAGCAGGGCGATCGCGTGCCCTGGAAGCTCTACCAGAACTACCTGCTCGACCTGGCGCTGCTGCGCTATGGCAAGCTGGAGGACGGCTACCTGGAATTCAGCTCGCCGCAACGCAGCGAGGATGCCGCGGCGTTCGGCCCTGCCGCATAAGACTCAGCCTCACCGCAACCCGCCCGCAACCCATCCTACGTACTGCGTGCTGCTGCCGGAGGCAGCTGGCAACTCGTAGCGGGGACATGGTCTTGTGTAAGCCAAGCGCCATAGCTGATTGGGGGCTATCGACTACAAGGCCAGGGTAAATTTCGCTTTTATGGCAGGCATTTAGCCACTATCCTTTGCAGCGTGCTTTATGGATGAGTGCGACGGCTCCTTGGGCCGTGCCACTGTCATCATCTACAGGTAAGAAAGGACTCTGCCATGAAAGAACAACGCTACCTTCCTGCGCTGCGCGCGCACATCGACCAACTGCTGCGCGAGGGCTGGGTCATTGCCCAGCGCAATCCGCTCAAGTTGCAGCTCGGGGGCAGAAGCTGCTTGGTCACGCACGGCATGCTGATCAGTGAAGGCCCGCTCTGGAACCATGCCGAGACCGAGGCGTCGTCCTCCGCCCGCAACACGCAACAACACTCGCGGCAAACCAGCGCGTCGTCCGCGCCGGAGCTGGCTGCGGCCGCTGGCTGATGGCGGCAGTCGGCCAGGCGTCAGCNCTGGCCGATGGCAATTATCTGTTCGATCAACCACTGCAACGCTGCGTCGCGTTGGCGCTGCGCCAGGCTGACGACTTCCAGGTGGAAGGGGCCTAGGTGGAAGGGCAGGTCGAACAGTTGCAGCGGCAACAGCGCGGCGAAGTGGCGCGCCAGTTGCCTGGGCAGTACGGCCGCCAGTTCGCTGCTGGCGACGATATGCGCGGCCTGCAGGTAGTTCGGGGTGGTGTAGAGAATTTCGCGGCTGAGGCCCTGTTCGCCAAGCCATTGGTCGACCATGCCGCGGGTCTGGCCACCGTGAACCCACAGGTGGCGCAGTTTGAGAAACGTCTGCAGATCCAGCTTCCCCGCGGCTTGCGGGTGGTCGCGGCGTAACGCCAGTTGCAGGGTTTCGCTCATCCAGTGGCGCCGGGCGAAGCGTGCGGGCGTCTCCTCGAAGCGACCCAGCACCAGGTCCAGCTCACCCTTGTCCAGGGCTTCGGCCGGCAGGCTCGGGCTGAGGTGACGGATGTCGATACGGATGCCCGGCGCCTGCCGGCTGAGCCGTTCGACCAGGCGTGGCATGCAGATCAGCTCGACGTA
>C687J26845_10002543_pt1 | contig 10526 bp, 11 predicted proteins | sample RifCSPlowO2_12_FD_26845 | JGI IMG/M metagenome (IMG submission 26845) | reverse complement strand
GAATTGGCGCCGACAGCGCTCTTATGATGGGCTCGTCCAATGAGCGCCCTATGGATTCCCGCCTGCGCGGGAATGACACCCACGGAAAAGTCGGAAGCACCTAAATTCAATATCCTGTCCGTTCCCCGCCTTTAGGCAGCGCGGCATGAAGCACACGCTGCGCGCCTTCCGTCACCGCAACTACCGGTTGTTTTTCTACGGCCAGTCGCTGTCGATCATCGGCAACTGGGTCCAGCAGGTCGCCATGAGCTGGCTGGTCTACCGGCTTACCGGGTCGGCGTGGCTGCTCGGCGTCACCGGCTTCGCCGGGCAGATCGCGGTCTTCCTGTTCGCGCCGTTCGGCGGCCTGTGGGCCGACCGTTTCGACCGCAGGAAACTGCTGATCGTCACGCAGGCGACGGCCATGGTCCTGGCGTTTGCGCTTGCCGCACTCACCTACGCCGAACGGATCGAGGTGTGGCATGTCATCGTGATGGCAACCCTGTTCGGCTTTGTGCTTGCGTTCGATGCGCCCATCCGCTCCTCGTTCACTCCCGAGATGGTGCCGTCGAGGCAGGACCTTCCGGGCGCAATCGCGATCAACGGCGGGATGCAAAACGGCGGCCGCATGGTCGGCCCCGCGATTGGCGGATTGCTGCTCGCGGTCACCAGCGAAGGCTTCTGCTTCCTGGTGAACGGCCTCTCCAAGCTCGCGATCATCTTGAGCCTCGTCATGATGCGCATGACGCCCCAGCCCAAGATATCGCCGGCAGTGCACATCTGGGCGAGCTTCAGGGAAGGCGCGGCCTATACCTGGAGCCTGATGCCGATCCGGCTGCTGCTGCCGATCGTCGCCCTGGTGAGCTTCATGGTGACGCCGTACCTCACGCTGATGCCGATCTTCGCCGCGGAGGTGTTCGCCGGAGGCGCCGAGACGCTGGGGTTCCTGATCGGTGCGGCGGGTCTGGGCGGCGGCGGCGGCGTGTTCTTTCTCGCCTCGCGCCAGAGTGTCCGCGGGCTCGCGCGCTGGACCGCGATCGCGGCGGCGCTTTCCGGCGCGGCGATGATCGGATTTTTCTGTTCACTGTTCTCGACGATCCGCCCGCTGCCCGGGAGGTCCGCCTGACCGCGACCGCCTTACCAGCCGAACTGCTCGCAGAACAACGGCAGTTTCGCGGCGATTTCTTCCCGCTCGAAAAAGCGGTCGGCGCGCGCCAGCCGCGCTTCGTCGCGCACATCGGGACTGCCACCGAAACAGAAAATCGCCACGTTGAGCATGTGTTCCGTCCGCACCTGGCGAACGACTTCGATCGGATCGAAGCCCTCCCGCTCGTCAAGATCGAGCAGAATGAAGCGATACTGGAGGATGTCCTGAAAACCGCCCACCGAATCGAGATCGAGGGCCGCCATCATTTCCCAGCCCGCGGGCAGCGTCTCACGCAGCTGCGCGACGATTTTCCGGTCGCCGCTCATCACAATCAAGCGGCGGTGCAGGCGTGAAGCAACGGTCGGAATGGCCATGCCTGAATTTTTCGTCCGATCGCCGCGGCGGTACTTACGCCGGCACGCGATCGAGCCGGACCGGCGCGCCGGCGACGGTCAGTTCGCGCACGACGCAACCGTCGTCCAGCTTTTCGGTGAGGAAGGTCGCGGCGTTGAGTTTGATGCCGTTAGCGACCAGTCTTCGGCCGCTTTCCTGGGCCAACTCCGCAAGCTCGGCCAGCGCATCTCTTCGCGCGGTAACTTCCGCTTTGCTCAGAACGGAATCCGCCAATTGCCACCCGAGCGTCCGCCCCACCGCGCGGCGAAAAACGTTACGCAGCTCGGTAGCCCCGGGCGGCGTCTGATGACGCCGCCAGTCGGTCATGGCCTGTTCGAGCGCGGCAATCAGCCACCGTTGAAATTCCGGTAAAGCCTGTTTTGAGTTGACTTGCAAGGGGCTGGCGATGCAACGCGCAAAGCGCTCGACCGGAAAGCGGAAAAGGAAGCTGCTCGCAAACACCGCGCAGCGCCCGATGGTCGCTGCTCCGCAGCCGGCGATCTTGCGCCCAAGCAGCCACAAGTCCTGCTCGTGGCCCTCGACCGGCAGTCCGAAGCATTGGTAGGTCTCAACCGCGGGCGCAAGGCCCCACTCAAACCACCGCGCCGGCCGCGCCGGGGCGTGATCGAGGGGCGCAATCAGCACAAAGCAATACTGCGATTCGTCAACCCACACCGCGCCGCCACCCAACGGTCGTGTCACCACCGGGACGTCGAGATCCGGCGCCAGTTCAGCATTGCGGTCCTGGCTTTGGCCGAGCGAGATGTGCGGCCGGGCCCTTCCCCACACCACGACCGGCGCGTCATCACCCTCCAGCGCGTAAGCTACGCCGGCATAAGTCGCGTGAAACAGCGCCGGCTCGAGCAGTCCGACATCAATGAACCGCGCTGATAACATATGATCAAACGACGCAGAGAGTCTGTACCTCTAAGGTTTTTCCCCGCGGGGGAAAAACCTTTCGAAGTAGAAGTCGCGCTGGTTGAGCGCGTGCAGATCGCGCGCCCGCTGTTCCATGCCTTCCCTGAAGATCGCTGCGAGCGCCGCGCCCTGCTCGGCGTCGAGGATGTGAATCTGCGACGCGAACGGCATGCCGTTCAGGTCCTCGTCCACCCTGATGATCTCGGCGGCGAGCCCCTCGAGCGCCTGCATGTGCAAGAGCCATGCTTTGCACTCCGGATCTTCGGGATCGAGCGGACACAGCACGACCTTTCCCAGCCACGCGAGCCGCGCGACCTGGTTGAAAAGCCGGATGTCGAGCTTCTTGCCCTTCTTGTATTTATTAAGCTCGTTCTTGAGCCGGCCGACGTCGGTGAGCTTGATTTCTTTCATGGGGAAGCCCGGGGTCAGACTCGAATTTCACGGTCAGCAAGCAAGAGCTGTCGCAGAAATGCGAGTCTGACCCCGAGGTCTCAACCTGCCTTCACGTTCTGCCCGTGCAGCTGACGCCGAACCTTGTCCACGTCGCGGCGCTTGAGCGCGAACGGAAATGACAGGATGTCCGTCGGGCTCGAATCGCCGTAGGGGCGATTGCAGGCTGAGACGTCGTCTTCCTTGCCGGGGCAGCCCGAGGTGCGAAATGGCGTGCCGGAGCCGATGAGGGCTTCGAGCTTTTCCCGGGGCACGCCGAAATCCACGACGTGCCCCTCCTCGTCAAAGCGCATGTCGCGGAAGTTTCCGCCGGCGTAGTCGATGATGTAGCGCGCGAGTTGCACGCGCCGCCATTGCCCGCGGTCGACCGGCGGCCAGTCTTCCATCAGCGAGCCGCGCTCAGGGAAGAACGCGAACATGTGATTGTGGCCGCCCAAGTCACGGATCTTCTGCGCCACTTCCAGGATCTCGCGCTCGGTTTCGCCCAAGCCGCCGATGAGATGCGCGCCGAACTTCTCCGGCCCGAACACATCGGCCGCCCACTCGATCGCGCGCCAGTAATGGTCGAACTTGTGCGGGCTATCCACGCCCTTGCCGCGCGTGCGCTCGAAGATTTCCGGCGTCACGGCGTCGAGCGCCACCGTGAAAATGTCCGCGCCCATCTCGCGCATGCGGATGAGGTCGTCCTTTTCCAGCGTGGTCGGATTCGAGAGGATCGACACCGGCACCCGCGGCACCTCTTTCACCCACCGCTCGAGCAGCACGAAGGTGTCCTCATTCGAGTTCGGATGGGTGATCATCGAAATGCACATCCGCTGGAACTGACCCCTGTCGAAACCCGCCTGCACGCGCTCGATCACCTCGTCGTAGCGCGCGGCCGGCCAGTCTACGCGAATGAAGTTGCGGTCGGCGTAGTCGCGCGCTTCCTCGCGATGGCGGGCAAGTCCGCAGTAGGCGCAATTGGCGCGGCAGCCCTCGGGATAGGTCACGAGCAAATTCAGGCAATGGGTGCACGCCGTGCGGTGCATCTTGCCGGAGATCAAGCCGAGCGTGATCGCCGCCGCCGTGCTCATCTGCACGTACTCCGGCGAGCGCATCTCCGGCGTCTTGACGTGGTAGTTCGGCCGGTAGAACCGGATCGGTTGTGCGTTTTCCGTCGTTACGCTCATCTAAACCTCGAATAGATAGGTTTAACAGGATTTCGCAGGAGTTAGAACTCCAGGCTGTCGCGAATCGCGGCGATGCCGGCTTTGGCGCAGACATCGTCCCGGTCGCCGCCCGGCGCGCCGGAGACGCCGATGCCGCCCATGAGTGCGCCACCGCCTTCGATCATCAGCCCGCCGCCCACCGCCGCGACCCGGGGGCGGTTGCGGATGGCGCTCTGCGGAGAGCCTGCCTGCGTCGCCTTGGCGAGCTCCGCGGTACTGGTGCGAAAGCTCACCGCCGTCCAGGCTTTGTCCACCGCCATGCTCACGGTGTGCGGGCCGGCGAAACGGTCGCGCAGCAGTACCTGCGTAATGCCGCCGCGGTCGACCACCGCGACCGCGACCTGGAAGCCGTCGTCGCGGCATTTCTTGAGTGCGGCCTGCGCCGCCTTGAGCGCGGTCTCCGGCGTCATCAGCTTCACCGAGTAAGTTGCATCCTGTGCGCCGGCAGAACCGGCAACAACGACAATTACCGCCACCAACGCTGATATGAGAATCCCCCTGGCCATGTTCTTCCTTGCCGTCAATCCCTCTTGTTGCTCGCTACCGTCAGCCCGCGATGCAAGCTGTTCACCTGCTCCCTGCTTTCCTCTGTCGGGCGCGACAGTCTGGACAGAGGATTCGTCTTCAAAATAGTCGCGAAACGCGATCCAGCCGCGCCGCTGCACGGCGTCGGTCCCCGCAGCTCCCTCTTGCCATGCGCGCGCGAGCTGCCGCCGTCGCTCGAGCGCGCGCGTGATGGCGTGCCCGAACTGGTCGCGCATGTCTTCTTCGTAACCAGCGAGCGCGTTTTGGTCCCCTGCTGAGAGCAGAGCGTGCGCGGCTTCCCCGGCTCGCTCGCCTGAGACCACCGCGGCGGCGATGCCGGCGCCGGTGATCGGGTGCGTGAATCCCGCTGCGTCGCCGATGAAAACGATGTTTCCGACCGCCAGCCGCTCACGCAGGCCGCCCACGGGAATCGCGCCGCCGGTGCGATAGAGGACGTCGCGCCCGACGCGGCCCTCTTTCACAAGCTGCCGGTGCAACGCGTCAAGCAGCGTCTTCATCTCGGCGGCGCAGCGCGGGTCCATGCCCAGCCCGAGATTGGCGTGTTCGCCCTTGGGAAAGAGCCAGGCGTAGCCGCCGGGATAGCGCTCGGACAGCCAGATGTCGGTTTCGGCGAATGTCTTGATGAGCGGCACGGTGTACTGCCGCGTGTTGACGGTTTCGAGCGCGGGCAGCCCGATCAGCCTGGCCACCGTCGAAAGCGGCCCGTCGGCCGCCACGAGCACGCGGTAGCGAATGCGCAGTGTTCCCCGCGGGCCTCGCACCACCGCCGTGGAATCGGCCGCGTGCAGTTCAGCGAGTCGGCTTCCCACACTCAGCACGGCGCCCGCCTCCTCAGCCTCGCGAGCAAGCGCCTGGTCGAACGCCGCACGATCGACCATCAGCCCCGGGAGCGGTGTGGCGATCACCGCACCGGAAGGCAGCACGCTTTTCATTCCGGTGATGCGCCGAGCCGGTACCCCCGGGCCTTGCGCGCAGCGCGCGAGCGGCAGCGGAATGAATTCCGCGCACTGCACCGGCACGCCGATCCGCTTTTTCCTGTCCACCGCGGCGACGCTCAACCCGCGCTTCACCGCCGCCGCGGCGGCTGCGCCGCCGGCAGGGCCGAGCCCGATCACCAGCACATCGACCGCAGCGGATTTCATGGGTTCTGCGCGAGCAGCGGCTGCTTGACTGCGAGACGCACCACCGCGACGAAATCGTCCGGGGTGAGCGAGAGCATGTCGACTTCCCGGCCACTGAAGAATGAGCGGACCCTGGGATCGAGACGGTCGAGCGGCGTGTCGCGCAACGCCGCTTCGAGATCGGCGATAGCGCGCCGCGGGCTCATGAAGATGTCGCCGGTGAACCACACCTGCCTGATGATCTGGGTGAGCGTATCGAAGACGACCGCCGCGCGCAGCATGCCGCCCGCGAATTTCTGCGCCGCCTCGAGCGTCGGCATGCCGCTCGCGGGGCGCGCGACGAGGTGGATCCAGTCGGGCGTGTCGATCTCGCGCAGCGCAACCTGGTAGCGTGTGTGCTCGGACAGCGTCAGGTCGCCCTCGCTGAACTCCACCTCGAATTCGCTCTCGAAAGCCTCCGTCATGTAGCGCTTGACGAGCGCCACATCCGGCGGCCGGCCAAGCAGTTCCTTCAGGTTGGCGACACGCTCGCGGGCGGAAGCGATCGCCTTGCCGGAGAGTTTCTCCGCCGGGATGCGCAGCACCCGCAGCATCTTCTCGACGTCGAAGTCGATCAGCAGCGTCCCCTGAAACAGAAGTGCGTTGCCTTCGAAGGCGCCGCCGGCGCCCGAGATCTTGCGGCCGTCAACCTCGATGTCGTTGCGCGGGCGGTAACGCGCGTCCACGCCGAGCGCGCTGATCGCGGTCGCCGCAGCGTGGCAGATGCGGCGCGAGATCGCCTGCATGTCGGTGGTGCCGACGTCGCGCTTGTGGAGGTACAGCTCCCAGCCGATCTGGGTCTCGTCGAAATAGATCGCGCCGCCGCCGGTGATGCGGCGCTGGATCGTGACATTGTTCGCTTTGCAATAGTCGAGATTGAGCTCCTGCTCGGCGCTCTGGTGGTAACCGAGCAGCGCCGAGGGTGTGAAGCGCAGGAATCTCAGCGTGCTCGGGATTTCCTCGGCCTGGCGCGCTTCAAGGAGCGCGCGGTTTAGCGCGATGTTCTGCGCCGCGGACCTCAGTCCGGTATCGATAACGCGCCAGCTCTCGCCCATGGTCAAGCCGCGACAACCCTGATGTTGGCGAGCGGGCCGCGCTGGCGCCCCGCGGCACGCGCGCGCTCGTGTTCGATGATGCGCTCCACGTCGATCCTGACGCCGTCGCTTTGAAGCGCCAGCACTTCCTCGCCCAGCGCGATGCTGCAGCAGGCGGGCGTCACACGCACTTCGCGTCCCAGCCGGGCGGCAAGCTCGACCATGCCGTCCGCGGGATGCGCGATGCCGTTGAAACCCGCCATCACCGCGTAAGCGTCGATCTGTGACTTGACGCGTCCCGCGGGGCGCGCGCAACCGAGCAGCAACGGAATGTCGGGAAGCCGCTCGCGCGCCACCATGAAAAAGCGGCCGACCGCGCGCGGGTCGGGTGTCACGAACGGGCGCGCTGCGGGCGCGTAGAACGGCATCACCACCACCAGCACCAGCGCGGCGGGCGGGTGGCGCTTCACGATCTCGAGGGCGTTCCATTCCCCGAGCATGCGCCCGTAGTGCAGCCCCAGCACGATATGGGGCACGACCTTGAGCGAGGTCGCGGTGAGACACTCCAACGAATGCTCGAAGTCGGCAACGCTGCGTTTCAGGTGATAAACCTGGGAGATCGTATCCTGCGCGCCGATTACGTCCATCATGGCGGCGTCGATGCCCGACGCTTCCATGCGCCGCGCGATGTCGCGGCCCACGAGCGCGGTGTGCAGTGCGATCCTGAATTCCGGAAAGGCGTTCTTGATGCGGCGTATGGTCGGATAGAAAGCGTCGTACTCGACCTCATCGCGGTGATTGGACCCGCCGGAAAGCAGCATGCCCTGTGCCCCGCGCGCGATCTCGTCGTTGACCACGCGCCACAGCGCTTCCGGCGTTCTTGCCGGGATCATCGGTTCAAGAATCTTCGCCTTGCAGTGATCGCAGGCGAGTCCGCATTCGCCGCCGGTGATCGACACCGCGGGCCAGGCGTTCTTGCCGCAACCCACGATCTCGGACGTGGCATAGGTCTTGAAGGTCGGCGTGTAAAAATTGACGCTGCCCACATCGAGCCCGGCGCGCCGTTGCGACAACTCCTCGATGAGAGTGGCATCGAGCGCAATTCCGTCGAGCGGCTCGATCTGTGCAACGATGTCGGACCAGAAAACGCTCACGTCTTACGCCTCACTCCTCACGCCTCACTCCTCACGCCTCACTCCTCACGCCTCACCGCCGTCAGGCACAACCGGCAAAGCCTTCCGCGTTCATCTTCGCTTCGAACGCGGCCGCCACCGCCCCGCCCGTGACCAGGCCGCCCGAGTCGGCATCCCAATTGACGGGCTTGAGCCTGACCATCCATCCCGAGCCGTACGGATCGGAGTTTATGGTGGCCGGGCTGGATACCACCGCGTCGTTGATCGCCACCACCTCGCCCGACACCGGCGCTTTCACCGGCCCGACCCATTTGCCGGACTCTACCGTGGCCGCCGACTTGTTCTGCTCGACGCTGCGGCCGACTTTCTTCGGCGTGCACGAGACGATCTGTCCCGCCAGCGCAGCGGCATATGCGGTCATGCCGAGGGTGACAGTGCCGTCCGCTTCGCGCCGTAGCCACACGTTGTTTTCAACGTTGTAATAGAGATCGTCCGGAATGTTGCAGCCTTTAACCGTTGCCATGTGTGCCTCCCGGAATTTTTCAAAAAAATAACGTTTTGTCGCAATGGATGATCAAATCGGCCAGCGTCGACGCGTTGGATATCTCGTCGATCTCCGGGATCACGTCGGTCACTTCCATTTCGTAGCCGGGCATTGCCGGTTTGCAAAGATGCAGCTTGACGCCGGCCGCTTTCGCATCGCGCATGAATTCGATAATTGTCTTACCGCCCTTCATCGCGGTCAAATTCTCGGGCACGCCTTTCTGCGCGAGCTTCGCGCCTTCCATGGTGAAAAAAATGCTCACGTCGGCGTCCATCGAGGCCAGGATCGCGCCCATGTAAAACGGCGTCGCGCAGCGGTGCGGCGTGGACGGGCCGCTGGTCATCACGATGACCACCGACTTGGCTTCATTGTCGAGATAGTGCTGCTCAGCCATCTAACTTGAACCAGTGATGGGTTATGGGTAATGAGTGATGAGTGAGGGGTGTATTTCGCATTGCCCATTACCCATTACTCATTTCCCATTGCCCATTTCCCGCGGCTTATATCCGTTTGCAATGAATATCGTCGCGGCGCGCACGCTCGCAAAAACCGGCGTGCGCCGCATCGCCGATTACCAAACCCGCGAGCGCTTCCTGCAGCGACCGCACCGGCCGCACTCGTGCGATCCATGCTTCATAAGGTTGCATATTGAGCAGCGCCGGATTATCCAGCACCTCATGATTGGCGCGATCTATGGTGCAATCGAACAGGTTCGGCACCGGTCCCGCCCATTTTCCGCTCTCGATCGTGGCGACCGGCTTGCCGGCCGGCCTGAACGTTCCCGGCCGCCGCACCCGCACATGCAGGATTTTCCCGGCGATGGTCTGCGAGATGTCCGTCATGCCTACCGCGAGGCTGCCGTCGCCCTCGATGCGCACCCAGATTTGGTAGTCGTTGTCGTAATAGAGCTCGGGACGAAACTCGCAGCCGTTGCATTCCATTGCGGGATCAAGGATTGAGGATTCAGGATTGAGTTAAGTCAGCGTAATGCCATTCTACTCGGTGCTCCCTCAATCCTCACTCCTCTATCCTCAATCCTAAATCACGCCCTTTTCCTGCAAGAAATCGATCGAATCACTGACATTCTCGTGGATGGCAAGTTTTCTTGCTGACAATCCAAGCGCAAGGCCCAGCAACTGGGTGAAATATAAAATCTTGACGTTGGTTTTGATGCCGAACTGCGTCTCGGCACGGATCTGGTGCATTTCCAGTCCGGAGTGGCAAGTCGGGCATTCGGTCGCGATCACCTCCGCACCGGCTTCCTCCGCCGCCTGCAGCAGGTTCAGGACGAGCTGCGTCGAGGTATCGGAATCCGACAGCGTGTGCGCGCCGCCGCAACAGGCGGTCTTGAGCGGGAAATCAACGTTGACGGCGCCGGCCGCCTCCAGCAAATCATCCATGAAATGCGGCTTGTGGCTCGACTCCGAGCCCGGGCCCTGATCCTTTTCAGGGAAAATCTGGCGGGGCCGGGTGTACATGCAGCCATAGTAGTTGGCGATCCTGATCCCGTTGAGGCTTTTCCTGATGCGGCTCTTGATGCCCTCAGGACCGAGTTCCTCCATCAGCCATTCCAGGAGGTGCAGGGTGCGCACGTCGCCCTTGTAGACCGGATCGCCGGCCTTGCGCGCCAGGTCCTGCACCGTCTGCATCGTTTCGGACGAGGTTGCGCACTCGTACTCGGCCTTCTTGAGGTTGTGGTAACAACCGTTGCACGGCGCCATCACGGTGTCATAGCCCATTCTCTCCGCGGCAATCGCCATGTTGCGTGCGGACATGTAGGTTTGCAGCATGGGATGGATGTTCTTCACTTCCATCGCCCCGCAGCAATTCCAGTCGGCGAGGTTTTCCATCTCGAGGTCGAGCGCCTTGACCAGCGCCCGCGTCGAGCGGTCGTAGGGCCCGCCCGAACCTTCGAGCGCGCACCCGGGGTAATACGCAACTTTTGCCACTTCGTATCCTTCGTTTAGAACGTGAAGGAGTGAATGGTGAAAGCGTGAACACCCCCTCCCCGGCC
>C687J26845_10002542_pt1 | contig 10527 bp, 15 predicted proteins | sample RifCSPlowO2_12_FD_26845 | JGI IMG/M metagenome (IMG submission 26845) | reverse complement strand
CCGTATCGGGAGAAACTGATAGAATTTCTGCAAGGAACGTTTAAAGACGATTTTCGGTGGGTAGGACAGGGATCGGCCAACGGGGTATTTACAGGGCTTGAATTAAACGCTTTTTGCGCTTCAATAAAGATTATGATAGGCGATAGCGTTTATTCGCCTGATTACTGGTCAAATCGGGTTTATGAGATGATTGGCCGAGGGGCTTTCTTGATTATGCCGAACATTCCCGGGTTGGATAAAGAATTTATCCCGTTTAAGCATTATATTCCATACGAATTTAATAATTTTGACGATTTATTGGATAAGATTTCACATTATTTGACTCACGCGAAAGAACGAGAGCTCATCAGAAAAGAAGGATTTGAGTATTGTAAAGAGAATTACACCTACAANCATAGAGTAAAAGTCATATTGGATTATGTTCAAAAATCAAGAAACGCAAAATCCTAAAGATATTGACCCGATACGGGAATGGTGTATGAAACGGGTTAAAAGTTCCGACACATTCATTGATTGCGGGGCGCATATCGGGAGGGCGTCTATCCCGGTGATTATTAAGAANAAACCAAGATTTTCCATTTTGATTGAAGCTACGCCCGCTTCCGCGAAGATATTACAAGATAACAGTCAAGAGATAAAAGAATCCTATGTGATTATCAATAAAGTGGCTTACAGCGAGAAAAGAAATATAACTTTTACCGTGCCGACTGATTCTCATATCCAAGCCTCGTTATACGATAGATTCTCGCCTAATAAAGAAATNGTGGAAAAAATTGAAATGGAAACAATAACGATTGACGATATTCTTGATGAGTATGAAATAAAGGGCGACATAGTCTTGAAGCTGGATGTTGAATTGAGCGAGTGGTTTGTATGGAAAGGAATGAAAAGGCATTTAAAACAATTCAGGGATATTTGTATGGAATTTATGCCGACTATTATGCAAGCGGATGCGGGAGTAAACCCTTATGAATTTATAGATGATATACGGATAAACGGATATGACGTATTAAACCTTGACGGAAGTATCCCGAATGACCGAGATATTTTTAATCCCAAAGAAAGTAAAATTGATTTATATTTAAAAAGACAAATATGATAATGCAAATATGGGAAGCGGCTGATAAGATGACTATTCTGAAAGTAAAACAAAACAAGGGATTGCCGATTGACGAGCGACTTTCGGAATACGCTAAAGACATTAAACGAGTGCCGAAAGAATTGTTTGATAATCTCTATCGGATAAATCTGTTTATGTTTGAAATGGAAGATGTCACCAGTAAAGCGTTTGAATTGAAGAATTACGAAATGGCCGGACATCTTTACTATGTTTTGCGGGGNTTGACGCACGAACGCACCAAAGCCAAACACGCTATCGCCAGAATATGCAATGAATCATTGGAAGTGAAACAATACGGTAATGGGTATTAACGTTTATGTTCTGGGTTGCGTTAAATACGCTCATTTATTCGGAGAATTTGCCGAGCGGTTTCAGAAACATTGGGGCGCGCCGTTTTTCGCTTATATTTCCAATACCGATTTAAACCACTGGAGTAATGGAGTGATAGATTTTTTAAATTCCATTCAAGACGAATACTTTATTTTATTGCATGAAGATTTTTATCTGACCGAACCGCCAAACTTGGAACTGATAAGAGAACTGGTTAAATTGGCGAAAGAGAAAAAAGCGGACAGAGTCTCTTTAATGGGCAATCACAGCCCTTATCGCACTCTTCCAACGGAAGGATTTTATAAGTATCTTCCCGATATGCCTTATCAGTTATCATTTGAAGCGTCAATCCAAAAAAGAGAATTTCTTTTAAAACATTTGAAACCGAATGAAAACCCGTGGGACGCGGAAAGAAACAGGATTAAAGAAAAAGTAAACGGAAACATCTACGCCTCCGAAAAGCCCTGCGTATTTTACGGGGATAAATTGCGAGGCGGAAAAATCCAAGATGAAATTATCAATCCCAATGTATGAGCTATGTTAACTTCCAAAAAAAAATCGTGTTTATTCATATTCCAAAAACAGGGGGAACGAGTATGACAAAAGCTCCGTTTATCAATCCAGTATCTAATGGACATATGGATATAAAGTTTTTTTATGACCGGCTTCATAACAAGGTTAATCTTGATGAGTTTTTTAAATTCGCGTTCGTGAGAAATCCATATACTCGTTTCGCTTCAGGAGTGGTCGGGCACATACGGCCAAATATGCCGTCCGAGTTTCAAGAGATTAAAAAAGACAAAGATTGGCGCGATAGATTTACGGATTATCTTTTAAAACATTTTGACGAGTATAAAAACGAGTCCGTATTAAGAACGCAATTCTCGTTTNTTTCTTTGCGGGACGAGCTTTCAATGAATTTTATTGGAAAATTTGAATCCATTAGCCAAGATTGGAAACAGGTATGTCAGCTTCTGGGAGAATCGTTTGAGCTTCCAAAATTAAATGAAAGCNAATATGAATATGAATGGATGCTTGTCCCTGAAATCAAGAAATTTGTCGCGGATGCATATGCGGTAGATTTTCAAACATTCGGGTATTCAAGATGAAAATATGCGTATAGCTTACATTTCAACGGATGGTTGGCAACAACAGTTGATTCCAGAGCTTGAAAAACTCGGTCATACTGTTTTAAGTAATGACTGCGATAAAGATGTGGATGTTGTTTTGGTTCGTTCTGTGATAAAAATGAGAGATTCAATAAAGATTAGGAGGATGTTTCCCAAAATCCCAGTTATTGAGTATGTGTGGGATGTTTATTCTTGGGCTTTGAAAAATCCAAGACCGAATGAATATGATTATGCTTCTTACAAGAAATTGTGCGAGGAAAGTTTGGAAGTATGGACGCCGTCCCGAGCGGTGCAGAAAATGTTAAAAGACCACTGGAATATGGAAAGCCGCGTAATGAAATGTTTTTTTCCCACTAAGCCGTTTGATAAAGTTGGAGACAAAGGATACGCGTTTCANGCATTAAGAATAAATCCCGATATTCATATGGATTGGTTTCAGAAAGCGGCGAAAGAAATAGGTATTCCTTACGCTTTGACCGATCCGAACTTCCCGATGACTGAAGAAGATTTCAGAGAAACATTGGCCAACGCGAGGTTTCTCGTATCGGCAATTTATGAAATGTCCACTGGGGGAATGTTTTTATTTGAAGGGGCGATGTTTGAGAAACCGATTTTAGCTTCCAATTCTCCTTATATGGGCGTGGTGGATTATCTGGGGGACTCCATTGCTTATTTTCAGTGGGACGACTTTGAGGACTTGAAAGACAAAATGCTTAAAATGCACAAAGGGGAATTAAAAACGGATACCAAAAGAGCTAAAGAGCTGGTAATGGCTTTGACTCCCGATAAGCACGCTTTAGAAATTCATAATCGTTTGAAAGAATTATGTCCATAATTTTTCATCAAAAACCGGTGGATTGGTATGTGGAGAAATTGAAAAATAACGAGTATTTTTCTTTTGCCGGATTTTCCGACGCCGAATGGCTGGCAATGGAAAAATCAAGAATAGGCAACGATAATCGCACGGGCGGCGGGCAACTCTATACCGAAATAATCGGCGATAATCTTTTATCAGCGTTAAAATTTTCCGCTCCCAATTATTACAAAGCCGCTCCTCTGTGTATGTATGACGAGGATTGGGTTTACGGAGCGAGGAGAATGGTTAAATTATTAATTCAAAACAAAATACCTGAAAAAGAATGGGTATTTTACGAAAGAGATATGGTTACCGATGATTTAGCCCGTTTAAAAGGAATCGGCGCTTGGATTAAACAATTAAGAGAAATGGACACGGTGTTTGTCAGCAATAAATTCGTCAAAAATATCAAGTATTTTATGCCTTATAAGCATTTCGTGGAAATTCCCAAGTTAGATGTCTATGAAGAAAAAGACTGGCTTAATAAATACTCTCAAAAAGTGTTGGATTACGGCCGGCCGGCGGCGTATATTTTTTCCGCTGGATTTGCCGCCGCGCCTTTAATCGCCAATCTTCACGGAAAAATTCCCAATTCTTGGTTTCTTGACTTGGGTTCTATTTGGGATTGCTTTACGGGGATAGGAGAACANAGGGGCTGGAGAAGGGANCTTTATCAGGATTTAGATAAATGGCGGGAATGGCTGGATACTGTTTTGGAAGGAATTGATTATGATAAAGTTGAAGCTGAACGAGTGAGAGAAGAAGGACGCAATCGGATTAAAATTAAAGGATTGGAAAATGGTTAAAACATATATTCCTAATCTGGGATTTATCCGCAAGGAATTGGCAATTTATGACGCTCAATTTCCCGAATTTCACCCTATCTATTTAAACCGCAGAAATATCGTCAAAGATTTTTTAAAAACCGATGGCGCGCATCTTTTAATGATTGACCACGATGTCGTCCCCGTGAAAGACCCAAGAGAGCTGGCTGAATTGGATTTGGATATTGTCGGTTGCCCGACTCCGCTTTTTACTAATGGACAGTTAAGATGGAATGTCTATAAAAAACCTTTTCCGAATATGGAATATGGAAGCATCAAGCGAATGGAAAAGGATTTGGAAGAAGTTGATGTGATAGGAACGGGTTGCGTTTTAATCGCCCGCAGGGTTTTGGAACAGGTAAACGATTTCCACCCTATTTTGAAAGACGATGATTTAAAATACGGAACTGACTTCGGATTTTGTCAAAAAGCTAAAGAAAAAGGTTTTAAAATTTGGGCGGCTTGGNATTATCCCTGCCATCATTTTAAAACTGTGGATTTATATGAATTTAGGAATGATATGCCGGGGCGATAATTCGGGATTGGGAACTTTAAGCTGGGAATTTGCCAGACATCTGAAACCCCAAAAAGTGCTTTTAGTGGAAAATGGAGTATTTCAGGTATTCCCCGAAAGATATAAAGATTTTGAAGTAACCCGACCGCAATTTAAAATAAATTATGATTGGCTGAACGGATTGGATGTTCTTTTTGCCATAGAAACATTTTACGATTGGACTTTAGTCAAAGAAACCAGAGCAAGGGGAATTAAGACTGTTTTAATGACAATGGTTGAAATGACTTTAGACCCCCTGCCTTACATACCCGATGTTTTGCTCTGCCCTTCTAAACTTGATTATGAAACATTTAAAGACTTTGGCGCGGAGATTGTTTATTTGCCGATACCTTTGGCTGAAGACAGATTGATTTGGAAAGAAAGGAAAGAAGTTAAAACTTTAATTCATTCCGGTTCGCATTCGGGAATGGGCGGAAGAAAAGGCACGCAACTGCTTTTAGACGCTCTGAAACACGCCCAAAGCGATTTTAAATTGATTATTTACACTTGGAAACAATTCCAAGCCAACGATCCGAGAGTGGAAGTCCAGCAGGTGAATTTCAAGAACTACTGGCAATTATGGAGAGAGGGCGATGTTTTGGTTTATCCGCAAGGGGCGAACGGGATTTGCTTGCCTATCGTGGAAGCGATGGCCTCCGGTTTGGGAGTGATTACTACCGACATTTTTCCATTCAATGAATATATGCCCAAAGAACTTTTATTCAAACCGTCGGGATTTAGAAAAGTAAGAATGGGCGCGAGATTAAGAGAAGTGGAAGACCCGATTTTAGATCCAAAAATTTTAGCTGAAAAGATTGATGAGGTGGTGAGTAAAAATGACTTGCAAGAAGTTTCTAATTATGGTAGAATGTATGGAGAAAATCACTCTTGGGAAAAATTATTGCCTGATTATTTAAAAGTTTTATGACAACGCGAAAAACTTGCCGCGTTTGCGGAGGGAAACTAAAGACCCTATTTTCATTGGGAAACTTATGCGTTTCCACTTTCGTCAAAGACCCGCTGAAAAAATGCGTCAAAGCTCCGCTTGAAATGACTCAATGCCAGAATAAAGATTGCGGACTTTTACAACTCAAACATACGGCGGATTATGACTTGATGTATTCCAAACATTATTGGTATCGGAGCGGACTGAATAAAGTAATTACGGATGATTTAAAAACCGTTGTCAGAGACATTAAAAAAAGAAAAGGCGTTTGGATTGACGTTGGGGCGAATGACGGCGTGCTTTTATCTTTTGTCAGAGGATTTAAACGGATTGGCATTGAGCCGGCAACCAATCTGACAAAGGAACTCAAAAAACATTGCGAAAAAGTATTCGTGAAATTCTGGGAAGACGTGAAAACCGATAAAGCCGATGTAATCACGGCAATCGGTATGTTTTACGACAGCGAAAATCCAAACAGTTTTATCTCTAACGTTAAAAATCATTTGAAAGACGACGGCGTATTCATCGCTCAACTTATGACCGCCAAGCAAATGGTTAAAATGAACGACATCGGGAACATCTGCGCTGAACATCTTGAGTATTACGATTATAAGTCTCTCGTTTATCTTTACGAAAAAAACGGACTGGAAATTTACAAAGTGGAAGAAAATAAAATCAACGGCGGAAGTTATCGGCTTTATGCGAGACATTACAAAAAAGGAAGCGTTAAACGGAAAGAGCCAAAAGTAGATTGGGAAAAATTCATCCAAAGAATGAAAAAGAACAAAGCCAACGCGATGAAATTCATCAAAGGAAAGAATGTCTGCATTTACGGAGCTTCCACCAAAGGGAATACTATCGCGCAATACTATGGAATGAACTCAAAAAACATTGTTTGCGCCATAGACAAAAGCAAAGAAAAATGGGGAAAATATATGGTTGGGACGAATATCCCCATTTTACCGGAAGAAAACCTGTCAATGTTTAAATACGCTTTTGTTATGCCTTACGGATTTATAAACCTATTCAAGGAACGGGAAAAGAAATGGCTCGCTCAAGGCGGGAAATTTCTTATGCCGTTTCCTGAATTTAAACAAATATGAAGAAAGCGTTTATTACGGGGATAGGAGGCCAAGATGGCAGTTTTTTAACGGAATTTCTGCTCTCTAAAGGATATGAGGTTCACGGATTAATTCGCCGTGTTTCTTCAGGATACAATAATCTGCGTAACTTAATCCATTTAGTCCGNGATGAAAATATCTACCGAAAGAAATTATTTTTGCATTCTGGCGATTTAGGAGACGCTTCTTCGCTTCAGAGAATTATCAAAGAGGTTCGGCCTGATGAAATTTATAATCTGGCGGCGCAAGCTGANGTGATGGAAAGTTTTTTAATGCCTGAATACTCCANAGAAACAAACGGCACGGCGGTTATCCGTTTATTGGAAATNNTTAAACAAGAGAAACCCAACGCGAGATTTTATCAGGCTTCCACTTCGGAATTATTCGGGAAAGTTGAAGAAACTCCCCAGAATGAGAATACAAGATTTAATCCACAAAGTCCTTATGCCATAGGCAAATATGTCGGCTTCCAATCGGTTAAAAAATATAGAGAAATGTACGGGATATTCGCTTGCAATGGGATACTCTTCAATCACGCTTCAGAACGGAGAGGTGATGATTATTTAGACCGTAAAGTTACTAAGGCCGCGGCGAGAATTAAACTTGGCCTTCAGAAAGAACTGCGGTTGGGAAATTTAGAAGCCAAAAGGGACTGGGGCTATGCCAAAGAATATGTGGAAGCAATGTGGGCAATGCTTCAAAAAAACAAACCCGATGATTATGTGATAGGCACGGGTGAAACTCACACGGTTGAAGAATGGGTAAATGAGGCATTTAATCTGGTTAATTTAAACTGGAAAGATTACGTGATTTCCGACCCTTCTTTATATCGTCCCGCCGAAGTGGATATTTTAAGAGCTGATAACACTAAAGCCCGTCAAGAATTAAATTTTGAGCCAAAAACGCGATTTAAAGAGTTAATCGCCATAATGGTTCAGCACGATTTAGATGAACAAAGAAAACTTGCTAATCTTTCTTGATAACGAAATTTCCAAACACGAACAGATTATCGCCGGAACGGAAGCGTTATGCCGTTACTTGCAAAGTGAAACGATTTTAAACCCAAAAGACGATGTCAGAAAACAGCACTTGGAAAGTTTGAAAAAGAAAGATTTTGTGATAAAATACCTAAAACACTTAAGACAATTAAGAGAGGAGGTGTCCGATGGAAGATACGAAGTATGACCTTATCAGAGTATTGATTGAAGTGCCGGCTGGTATGCGGGATAAGCAGGAAATCATTAAAGCTCTTTATATGCAATTAGCACATTTTCAAGGACATACGGAGATAGTTTATGACNATAAATACTGGTCAGAAAGAAGTGAGCCGCCCGTCTCCTAATACGGGCTTTTTATAAAATTATGAAATACGAAATAGCCAAACCCGATTTAACGGGCAACGAAAAAAAATATATCTTTGAAGCGATTGAGAAAAATGAAGTCTCTTGGCACGGAAAGTTTTGCGATTTATTTGAAGANGGCTTTGCCAAACGGCACGGGCGAAAGTATGGAGTGGGGACGACTTCAGGAACGACCGCGTTAGCTTTGGCGGTAGCCGCTTTAAGCATCGGCGAAGGAGATGAAGTAATTGTGCCGGAATTTACAATGGTCGCTACCGCTTGGGCGGTTACTTACAACAAAGCCACTCCGGTGTTCGTGGATTGCGATGATAATCTCTTGATTGACGCGGATAAGATTGAAGCGAAAATCACCAAAAGAACCAAAGCCATCATACCCGTTCACATATTCGGCAGAATAGCCAATATGGACGCGATTATGAAAATCGCCGCTAAATACAACCTGCGGGTCATAGAAGATGCCGCGCTGGCTCACGGGCATAAACCAAGCGGAGATATGGCTTGCTACGCTTTCTTCGCCAATAAGATTTTGACTTCAGGGGAAGGAGGGATTTGCATTACCGACAACCCGTATTTGGAAGAACGATTGCGGTATTTGAAGAATATGGCTTTTGATCCCAATCATACTTTTCTGCATAAAGAATTGGGATTTAATTATCGGTTGACTAACTTCCAAGCCGCCATACTTTGCGCGCAGTTAGAACGACTTGATGAATTCCTTGCCAAAAGAGCGCAGATTGAAGAATGGTATGACGAAGCGTTTAAAAACATTAAACAAATAACCATAATGCCCAAAAGAAAAATGCTTTGGGTATACGATATTTTAGTTCCCGAAGAACATAAAGACGATTTAATGGTTTATTTGAAAAAGAACGAAATTGACACTCGCCATTATTTCAAACCGATGAGTATGCAACCGATGTATTACAATGGAATTCACCCGGCGGGAATAGAAAAAGAATACGAAAAATTAAATGCGCATAAATTTTCAAAACGGGGATTTTATTTGCCCACCTACACTTCTTTAACCAAAGAAGATGTTCAACATATCGCGGGAAAGGTTGCGGATTTCTTTGCAGCTGCTGACCGCAATCGCTAACGACCTTTAATGTGTTGGAGGAAAGTTGGCGGTTGCAAAGAAATGTTAGAAATGTTATAATAGACTCAACAACACCGCAAATTTGGTATTCAGCGATTCAAGCAATAAATTAGGCATAGTTGAAGACATAGATTTTTTAGTTAATACGAACTCCACTTCTTATCCCACCGCTCAAAAAACCCGTAATGTCAATGAATGGTATAATCGTATTGTCGGGTGGATTTTAGAAGCTCAAGACGACTGGCAATGGGACGACACTAACCAGACTGATTTGCCCATAGGAACGATTAGTTTAGTCGCTTCCCAACAGGATTATCCCGAACCGATTTCTCTCACTATCACTCGCGTGGAATGCAAGGATTCCGCGGGGAATTGGATTTTACTCAAACCTTTAGACCAAAAGGATGTTTCTGTCGCGCTCGGAGAATTTTTTGAAACCGCCTCTACTCCGATTTATTATGACAAATTAGCCAATTCTATTTTTCTTTATCCCGCACCCAGTTACGCTTCAACCAATGGCTTGAAAGTGTATTTCTTGCGCGAACCGGATTACTTCACGGCAAGCGATGACACTCAAGAGCCGGGATTTTCTTCAATCTTTCATCGCCTTCTTTCTCTGGGCGCGGCTTATGATTACGCTTTAGCTAAAGGACTTCCCGTAATGAATCACCTCCAAGCGCAGATTACGGATTTACAAAGAGGATTGATAAGTTTTTACGGTAAAAAGTCCCGAGACAAACGGGTGAGATTTAACATTATCCCGGAGGATTATTCATAATGGCTTACGCTAATCAATCAAAAAACACCGCCAGTTATACTCTGCCTAATGTTTCGGGGCTTGACTTCTCTGATATTTTAATGGAATCAGGGGATGTAATTCTGATGGAATCGGGAGATAAAATCTTAATGGAATTAGCGAGCACCCAAACGCAAACTTACACCAACCAATCAAAAAACACCGCCAGTTATTCTAACCAAACGCGCAATACTTAATGGCTAATACAAGCATATACAATTTAACGGCTTCAGGAGCGATAGCGGACGGGGATTTAATTCCAATCGTAGATGTTAGCGATACGGCTCAATCGGCTAACGGCTCAACCCGTAAAATCACTAAAGCCAATCTGACTACTGATTTAGCTCCTCTCGCTTCTCCGACTTTTACCGGCACGGTTACGATACCAGTCGGG
>C687J26845_10002539_pt1 | contig 10536 bp, 2 predicted proteins | sample RifCSPlowO2_12_FD_26845 | JGI IMG/M metagenome (IMG submission 26845) | reverse complement strand
CTCAGCGTGGCCATCGATTACCTGTTCCAGCATCGCCCGCAGTGGAGTGCCACGGCGGCAGTGGGCAAGACCCTGGTCAGCAGCGCCATGATCGATCGGGTCAGTGCGCGCCTGGGCCGGCCCCTGCTGGAGGTGCCGGTCGGCTTCAAGTGGTTTGCCGACGGCCTGTTCGACGGCTCGCTGGGCTTCGCCGGTGAGGAAAGCGCCGGCGCCACCTGCCTGCGCCGCGACGGCAGCGTCTGGACCACCGACAAGGACGGCATGGTGCTGGCCTTGCTGGCGGCGGAAATGACCGCCAGTCGCGGTCGTGATCCGGGCGAACTGTATCGCGGCCTGACCGAGGAGTTCGGCGAGATAGTGGCCGACCGCGTCGACGCGCCGGCCACCCCCGTGCAGAAAAAAGCCCTCAGTCAACTCTCTCCTGAGCAGGTGCGCAGCACCCGGCTGGCCGGCGATACGATCACCCGGGTGCTCGACAAGGCGCCGGGCAACGGCGCGGCGATTGGCGGGATCAAGGTGATCAGCGACGGCGGCTGGTTTGCCGCGCGGCCATCGGGTACCGAGGACATCTACAAGATCTACGCCGAGAGCTACCGCGACCAGGCACACCTGCAGCGGATTCTTGGCGAGGCGCAACAGATCGTCGATGTGGCGCTGAGCAAGGACTGAAAGGTTGTCCGCGATCCGTAGGGTGTCACTCGCCGCAGGCAGTGCACCATGGGTTCACCGGTGCGGCACAAAGCTGGCGGGCTGTCGCTGCGCTCCTGAGCGGCCGGTGCCCCGGGCGGCCTTTCGAACGGAACGCCGCCCGGACCGCGCGCCTTGCCGCGAACACCTGGAGGCGCTCTCGCTACGGCGCTCGATATTTCACCGCCGCCGAGTTCGGTCTCTATTCACTGCTCGGTCAGGGTCAGCAGGATGTCGGCGTACCAGGTGCAGTTGAGCCCGAGGGCTTCGTCCAGCTGCAGGTCGCGGGTGCCCACGTCGAGGCGTGCCGAATGCACGCCCAGGAGCATCCAGGGCAGGTCGCCGAGGCCGTTCTCCGGGGTGTCGGCGACCCGCGTCACCACGGGCGCGCCGCTGATGCCGCGGTGAGTCCGCGCATCGCTGAGAAAGTAGCCTTTGCTCTGAAAGCGCAAACCGAAGGACGAGGCGATCACCGCCTGGCGCACCACTGGCATGTGGTGCAGGGTGTCGTGGAAACCCAGGGGGAAACCGACCACCAGCAGGGAGGTGCCGACCTCCACCTCGGCGGTCGGCCCATACAGGTGCTCGGGGGTGAAGGCGCGGTACAGCGCGGTTGCGGGTAAGGCGGCGCGGTCCAGTTCGATCACCGCCACATCGATTTCGCCGGTGGTGTCGAGGCCCTGGCGCCACAGGCTTTCACCGTCGCGGTAGAGCGGGATGGAAATGCCGATGGACTGGGCGATATTGTCCGGGTCGCTATGCAGTTCGATCTCGATGCGATCGGGGAAGTGTTGATTCTGTGCATCGATCATCACGTGCCGGCTGGTGACCAGGAACAGGCGCTCGTCGCGGGCGAAGAAGAAGCTGCTGGCATTGGTCAGCGGCTGGTGCTGATTGAAGGTACAGAGGCGGGCTGCGGTGAGCAGCAAGGGTTCGATCATCATGCTGTCCTTGGGTTCTCCAGGCTGGCCCGGGGCCGCAGCGCAGCGTCCGGAGGGCTCTGGCTGCTGCGGGTGATACCGCCTAGGGTGATCAGCAAACTGTGGCTCTGCCCGTCCAGGGGCACGCGTACGCCACCCTCGGCATGGCTGATAGGCACGCCGTCGAGCTGGGCCTGGGTGATGCCGCGACAACGGCGCGCGGGGTTGTCCACCTCGATCCGGTACTGGCTGGACCCCAGGCTTACCGTGGCCGAGAACGCCGGCCAGGCGGCACTGATGCAGGGGGCGACGATCAACCAGGCGCCTTCGCGGCGAATGCCGAGAATACCCTCGATCCCGGCGCGGTACATCCAGCCGGCCGCGCCGGTGTACCAGGTCCAGCCGCCCCGGCCAGTATGCGGGGCGACTCCGTAGACATCGGCCGCCACCACGTAGGGCTCGACCTTGTAGCGTTGGCTCTCTTCGGCTGTGCGCGCATGGTTGATCGGGTTGAGCAGGGCGAACAGCGCGCAGGCCTGGTCACCGGCGCCCAGCTTGGCGTGGGCGAGGATGACCCACATNGCNGCATGGCTGTATTGCCCGCCATTTTCCCGCAGGCCGGGTGGATAGCCNTTGATNTAGCCAGGCTCGAGCGGCGTCTTGTCGAAGGGCGGGGTGAACAGCAGGGCGATCCCCTCATCCTGGCGGATCAGTTGCTGTTGCAGTGATTGCATGGCCATGCTCGCGCGCACGGGGTCGGCAGCGCCGGACAACACCGCCCAGGATTGGGCAATCGAGTCGATGCGGCATTCGGCGCTGGTGTGCGAGCCGAGCCAGGTGCCGTCGTCGAAGGTTGCCCGGCGATACCACTGGCCATCCCAGGCCTCGCGCTCCAGCGCCGCACGNAGCGCCAGGGCATGCTCGCGCCAGCGCTCTGCACGCTCGGCGTCGCCGATGGTTGGTCGCGCCAGGGCCAGGGGGACGAACAGCTCGAGGGTGCGCAGCAGCAGCCAGCCGAGCCATACGCTTTCGCCCTGGCCGCCTTCGCCGACGCGGTTCATGCCGTCGTTCCAGTCGCCACCGCCGATCAGTGGCAGGCCGAGTTTGCCGGTCAGTTGCAGGCACTGCTCGAGGCCCCGGGCGCAGTGCTCGAACAGCGAGGCNTCTTCNGCNGCGACCATCGGCTGGAAGAAGGCATCGTGCTCCTCGGGCTTCANCAGCGGCCCGTCGAGGAACGTTACCTGTTCCTCGAGAATCGCCGCGTCGTCGGCCACCGCGATATAGCTGGCGGTGGCGAAGGCCAGCCAGACCCGGTCATCCGAGATGCGCGTGCGCACCCCCTGGCCGGAATGCGGCAGCCACCAGTGCTGCACGTCGCCCTCGACGAACTGCCGGCTGGCGGCGCGCAGGATATGGCTGCGCGTGGCCTCGGGCTGGGAAAAGGTCAGGGCCATGCCGTCCTGCAGCTGATCGCGGAAGCCATAGGCGCCGCTGGCCTGGTAGAACGCCGAGCGCGCCCAGATGCGACAGGCGAGGGTCTGATAGAGCAGCCAGCCATTGAGCATGATGTCCATGGCGCGGTCGGGGGTCTGCACCTGTACCGCGCCGAGTGCGCTCTGCCAGTGGTCGGTGACCGCCTTGAGTACCGCGTCGAGATCGGCTGTCCGGTAACGTGCGACCAGGGTTGTGGCGGCTTCGCTGGAGGTGCACTGGCCGATGAACGCGACCACTTCCACACTCTCGCCCGCCGCCAGCTCGATGCGGCACTGCAGCGCGGCGCAGGGATCGAAGCCGGCGCCAGTGGTGCCGGACAGGGGAGCGTTGCCGAGTAGCGCGGCGGGTGCGGCCGCGTTGCCATTGCGGCCGAGAAACTCGCAGCGATCGCCGGTCCAAGAGGATTGCCGCCCGCCGAGGTCGGCAAAGGCGACGCGCCCGGCAAAGGCGTTGCTCCAGGGATTGCGCGCCAGCAGCACTCCGCTGCCGGCATCGACCTGGGTGGTGATAAACGGCGCCGACGCACCCCGGGCGGTGCCCAGTACCCATTCGCTGTAGGCGGTGACGGAAAACCGGCGTGGTTGGGCCGAGAGATTGCGCAGGGTCAGGCGGGAAATCTTGATCGGGTCGGCCAGCGCCACGTACTGCAGCAACTCCAGGGCGATGCCGTCCACCTGATGCTCGAAGCGACTGTAGCCGTGGCCGTGGCGGGCAATGTACAGGCCGTCATCGCGGATCGGCTGCGCCGTGGCGCTGTACAGGGCCAGGCTGTCTTCGTCGCGCACATAGAAGGCTTCGCCGCAGGGATCGGTGACCGGGTCGTTGGACCAGGGCGTGAGCTGGTTTTCCCGGCTGTTTTCGGCCCAGGTGTAGCCGCTGCCTTGCGCCGAGGCCTGGAAGCCGAAGCCCGGGTTGGCGATCACGTTGATCCAGGGTGCCGGCGTGTTGCGGCCGGCCTGGAGCAGGGTCACATATTCGCGGCCGTTGTTGGCGAAACCGCCCAGGCCGTTGAAAAACTCCAGATCCGTGGCGAGTTCGCTGGCTGCTGCCTGTACGGCCAGCGCTTGCGCTGGCGCAGGCGCCGTCGGCAGCTGGGCGGATGCCCGTGGCGGCAGGGCAGGGGCGGCGCTCAGGTGGTTGACCAGTTGATTGGCAATAGGACCGCGGCGGGCGATCAGCGCGACCCGGGCGATCGAGCGCAACAAGGCGCGGGCTGTGACGCTCAGCAGGTCGGCGCGCAGCACATAGACCGAACCCTGTGCCAGTTCGGCGCCGAAACGCTGACGCGACTGGCTGCGGCGCACCGCGGTCTCGATGGCGATTTGCAGGTCTTGCAGGTACGAGGAGGCGTGCTCATTGAGGATCACCAGATCGACGCCGAGGCGCTTCATTCGCCAGTATTCGTGGGCGCGCAACAATTGGCGCACCTGGGCGATTTCCTGGATGTCGTCGATGCGCAGCAGGACGATCGGCAGGTCGCCGGAAATCCCGTGGGGCCAGAGCCCGGCCTGCGCCCCGGCNCCNCGCAGGATCGCCTTGGACGGCGCGCGGAAGCGTGGATCGGCGTACAGAATGGGCGCNGCCAGNCGCTGGAAGTCGGCCGCTTCCGCNGCCTGGATATCGAGGTGGCGCANCTGCACCTGGGCCTGGGTCCAGGCCAGGGTCTTGGCGCGCTCGAACGCNCTGCGGTCATGGTGTTTGTCGATCAGGTCGAGCAACTCGGCNCGCGAGGCGGCGACCAGGGTCCAGAAGGCGACGCGGGCGGCCTTGCCCGGGGCNATGCTGACCCGGTACTTGAGCGCAAAGATCGGGTCGAGCACGGTGCCGACCGTGTTCGACAGTGCCTGGCCATCGACGATCACCGCGGCTGCGGCGATGCTCGGGCGTTGGCCGATAAAGCGGGCGCGGTCGGACTCGTACTGTGGATCGGCGACTATCTCGCCTTCGACCACGGCAAAGTGCGCGGCCCACACCTGCGCCTCAGCCTCAGCGCGTGGGCGGCGGGTGGCGAGCAGGGCGCCGAACTCGGCGAGGTATTCGGTGACCACGAACAGCTTGGCGAACGCCGGGTGCGCGTTGTCGCTGGCGGGCGTGGTCAATACCACTTCGGCGTAGGAGGTCAGCTCGATCTCACGGGCCAGACGGCCGCTGTTGGCCAGGGAGACGCGGCGTACTTCGCCGTCATCCTCGCCGGACACCAGCACCTCCATGCAGGTGGTCAAGCGGCCATCGTGGCGGATGAACTCGGCGTGATCCTCGGCGAACAGCACTTCGTGGGAGTCCGCTGTGCTGCCGATCGGCTGACCGCCGGCGGACCAGACCCTGCCGTCCTGGGTATCGCGCAGGAAGATGAACGAGCCGCAGTCGTCGCGGGTCGCGTCTTCGCGCCAGCGGGTGATGGCGATGTCGCGCCAACGGCTGTAGCCGGCGCCCGCGCCGGTCAACATCACGGCATAACGGCCGTTGGTCAGCAGATGGGTGATCGGCGGTGCATCGGCTGCCGAACCGGTCAGGCGGCGCATGGTCTGCGCGTCGCTGCCGACCTCCGGCGCGCGAATCTTCACTTCCTCGGCGCGCGGGTGGGCAATCGCCACGTCGCGTGGCATGCGCTCCTGCAGCAGCAGTTCACAGGCCTGGATCATTGGCTCGCGATGGAAGCGCTCGCGCATCTGCCCATCCTGCAAGGTGTTGGCGATGGCCACTATGGTCATGCCCTGGTGGTGGGCCATGAAATTGCGCACGATGGCCACGCGCTGGCCATTGGGCAGGCGGGTGGGCGTGAAGTCGAGGGCCTCATAGAAGCCGTAACGGCCAAGCGCGCCCATGTCGCTCAGGCGCTGGTAGTTCTGTTGCGCGCCTTGCGGATCGATCATGGTGCCAATCCCGTGGCATAGGGCGCAATCACCACGTTTTCGGCGAGGCCGCGCTTGAGCCCGAGGCCGGGCACGCCGAAGTTCGAATACTGGTAGGTGAGCTCCATGTCGCGGGCGTTATAGGCGGACTCGGAAATACCCCAGGGGATGTTCTGTGCCTGCCCATAGTCCTGCTGACGCTGCACCACCAGGCGGTTGGTCTGCTCGAGCAGGCTGCCGGTCGGCGCGCGCATGATCAGCGACGGCATCAGGTATTCGAACATCGAGCCGGACCAGGAAATCAGCGCCGAGCCGTTGCCCAGCGGGGTCGCGGTGCGGCCGAGGCGGAACCAGTGGCGGGTGCTCACATCGCCCTTGGCGATGGCGAACAGGCTGGCGAGACGGGCTTCCGAAGCCAGCAGGTCATAGCAGCTCGGGTCGAGGCGGTTGTCGACGAGGCCGTAGCCGATCGACAGCAGTTTGCGCTCGGGGTCGAGCAGGAAGGCGAAGTCCATCGCCAGCGCCATCTCCCGCGCGGTGCCGGCCAGTGCCTGCAGGCGCAGCCTGAGGCCGGCGACTGCGGCGTCGGCCTGCTGCCGGTCACGCGCATGTTCGGCCAGGCTCTGGCCGAGCGCCTCGAGCCAGAACAGCAGATCGCTCAAGCCGTCTTCGCCGACGCCGGGGGCGATCTCCTGAGCCAGCTTGGCGGCCTTTTCCGTCAGGCGTTTGAGCGGGGCGGAGATCGTTTCGAGCGCTTGTGCGCCCTGCAACTGGGCGGCGATATCGTCGAGCAGGGCGGCGAGCTGCTGGCCGCGCTCGCTGTTGGCGGACAAGGCGTCGATGGTGGCTCGGGCCAGGTGCAGGTTGTCCTGCATGCCTTGGCGTGCCTGTGGGGCGAGCGGCATGGCCAGCCACTCTTCGCAGGCATTGGCGAGCACGATCAGGTGGCCGGCGAGATTGCCGCTGTCGACCGACGACACATAGGCCGGTTCGAGTGCGCGCAGGTCCTGGGTGTCGTACCAGTTGAAGAAGTGGCCCCTGTGGCGCTGCAGGCCGAGCATGCAGGCGAGGGTGGTTTCCAGACGTTCGACGGTCTGCAGGGTGCCGGCCCAGCCAAAGTCGCGGGCGGCAATGGTCGAGAGCAGGTAGAGGCCCATGTTGGTCGGCGAGGTGCGATGAGCCACCACCGGCTGCGGATCTTCCTGGAAATTGTCCGGCGGCAGCATGTTGTCCGCCGGGGTNACGAAGGTTTCGAAGAAGCGCCAGGTACGCCGGGCGGTGAGGCGCAAGTCGCGCGCGTCCGACTCGCTCAGGGCGAGACTGCGGGCGACCCGTGGCGAGCGGCTGGCGCGCAAGGCAAGTGCCGGTGCGCCCAGCCAGAGCAGGGCGAAAGGCAGCACCACGGGCCAGGAGGCGGGGGCGAAGGCCACCGCGCCGGCCGCGACCAGCAGGCCAAGGGTGGTCGAACCGGCCATGCCGCGATAGAAACCTCGCAGGTTCAGACGCGGGCTGATGGCTGACTGTGCCGCGGTGGTCCATTGCAGCAGGTTGCTGCGGGTGATTGCCAGCCGCGCCAGGGTTGTGCCGATGGCATCGAGCATGCGCCAGGCGCTGTCGGGCAGGAAGGCCAGCGACAGCAGGGTCTGCGCCGTGGCGAGTTTCAGGTCGGCGAGCAGCCGGCGCAGATGGTTGGGCAGGCGCACACCGCTGTGCTGTGGCAGCAGGGCGAAGAAGGTGGGCAGGAAGGCCGGGATCGCCATGGCCGCGAGCATCAGCAGGGTCGCGCTCAAGGCGGCCGGCATCGGCAGCAGCCAGCAGGCCGCCAGGGCGAACAAGGTCAGCGGGGCCAGCAGCGAGCGGCGCAGGTTGTCGAGCATCTTGAAGCAGCCGATCGAGGGCACTGCCAGGTGACCGCGGCGCGTCCCGAAGATCCAGGGCAGCAGTTGCCAATCGCCGCGGGTCCAGCGGTGCTGGCGTTTGCTTGCCACGTCGTAGCGCGAGGGAAATTCTTCGACGACCTCGACATCCGAGGCGAGGCCGGCACGGGCGAACACACCCTCGAACAAGTCATGGCTGAGCATCGAGTTTTCCGGCACCCGGCTGGCCAGGGCGGCCTCGAAGGCATCGATGTCATAGATGCCCTTGCCGGTGTAGGAGCCTTCGCCGAACAGGTCCTGGTAGACGTCGGACACCGCCGCCGCGTAAGGGTCCATGCCGCCAGGGCTGGAAAATACCCGTTGATAGAACGAGCCTTCACGGCCGACCGGCAAGGACGGCGTGACCCGCGGTTGCAGGATCGCATAGCCGCTGGTGACGCGTTGCAAGCTGTCGCTGAAGCGCGGCCGATTCAGCGGGTGACCCATCTTGCCGATCAGGCGCAGTGCCGCATCGCGCGGCAGCCGCGTATCGGCATCCAGGGTGATGACGTAACGCACATCCGCAGGCACCTGCTGGGTGCAACCAGCCAGGGTCATGTAGCTGGTGTCGCTGGCACCGCGCAGCAGCCGATTGAGCTCATGCAGCTTGCCGCGTTTGCGTTCCCAGCCCATCCAGGTGTTTTCGCCGGCATTGAACTGCCGGCGGCGGTGCAGCAGCAGGAAGCGGCTGCCACCCGGGGCTGGCCCATACCGCTGATTGAGCAGGGCGATGGCCGCGACCGCCACGGCCAGTAGCGGGGCATCGGTCGCGACCACTTGCTGATCGGCGTCCAGCCCGTCGGTGAGCAGGGCGAAGGTCAGGTCGCCACCGGCACCGGCAAGGTGATGGACTTCCAGACGCTCGATTTGCTCCAGCAGATCGGCCTCGCTGGTCAGCAGGGTCGGCACCGCAACCAGGGTGCGCAGCGCTTGCGGCACCCCGTTGGTGAGTTCCAGGCCGGGCAGGGTCATGGCGCCGAAGCTCCAGGTGACCGTGCGGTTGACCAGCGCCGTCGCCACTTCGGTGGCCGGGAGGAAGCCGAGCACGGCCAACAGCAGCAGCCAGCCAGTCGTCACGCCGGGCATCGACAGCGTCCACAACGCCAGCGCGAGCAAGGCCGCGGCCAGCAGCAGGATACTGCCAACATAGCCGCCGATACCCAGGCGGATCTTGAGGCGACTGAAGCGCAGACGCACCGGCGGCTTGAAGCCGATGGCCTGTTCCAGCGCCCGACGCCCTTCGGCGATCAGGTGGTAGCCCGGGTCGCCGACGCGCTCNGCCTGTTCCCCTTGCCTGCTTTGCTCGGCATGCTGAGCCGCCGCCAGGGCCANGCCGGCCACTTCCAGTTCCGTGGCCGAGGAGCCNCGGGCCAGCTGTTCGATTGCGCTGCGGTACAGGTTGCGGGTGGGGAAATCCATGCTGGCAAAGGNGCTGCCCGCGCCTAGACGCTCATCGACCAGGCTGACGCTCTCGAACAGCTCGGCCCAGTCGATATCGGAAATCAGTCGCATGCTGGTGATGACGTTGCGCACGCTGAGGTTGGACGCGCCCTGGCGCTGCTGCGAGCGCTGCACCACGTCATCGATCGAGGCACCTTGCAGGCTGAGCTGTTCTTCCAGCCAGCCCAGCGCNGGGGTGGTCCTGGGGTCCTGGTCCCGCAGGCATTTGGCCAGTTCTGCGGCGAANGGCTCGGACATTGGTCCGGCCCTGCGCGTGGCAACCTCCGCNTCCAGGGCGCTGCGCGCGGAACCTGCTGCCAGCAGGCGANTGGCCAGGGCATCGGCCTCGGCNCGGGCGGCGCGGCCGGCGCTGATCTGGTCGGCCAGGCGGCGCAGGTTTTCGATCAGCACGATGCGCAAGGTGATGGCCACGGCCCATAGCTCGCCAATGGTCAGTGGCTGAACCCGNTGATAAGCGCTGATGAAGCGGCGCAGCGTGTCGGGGTCGAAGTGGCTGTCGGTATGGGCGACGAAGGCCCAGGCCAGACCAAACACCCGTGGATAGCCGGCGAACGGACCGTGGCCCAGCTTCGGTAGCTGGCGATAGAAGCCCGGCGGCAAATCATCGCGAATCTCGCGGATCTGGGCTTCGACCAGGTGGTAATTGTCCAGCANCCATTCTGCGGCCGGCACTACGCTGCGATTCTGCTCCAGCTCCGCGGCGCTGGCCCTGTAGGCGGCGAGCAATACCTTGGCATTGTCATCGAGCCGGACATGCAGCGACAGCACTGCCGGCGGTTGCGCGGTNACCGACTGAACCGCCGCGAGGCTGTGGGCGTGTTGTTCCAGGCGCTCGACGCCGAAGAGTTCCTGGCGTACCGGTGCGGGGTCATTCCAGGGTGGTGAGAGGGGACGGGGGCCGAGAATGGAGCGAAGAANCGAGTTCATGGATGCCTTCCTGGCCAGCATTGAAAATGCAATAGGACTCGATCCGGCTGAGCCTATCAAAGGGCGCTACGGCATGCTTTCGGAAGAACTTCAGAGGCCGCTTTCGGGCTTCTGCCACTTCACCGTACTGGCCTTGTGCAATGGCAGAACCCGCCATGGCGGGTCTGTAAGCCTGTGCACAGTCAGTTGCGTCGATGAGGTGCGGGGCCCGCCTAGCGTGGGCCTCTCATCAGGAAGGCTGCTGTCGCAGCATGGGCTTGAAGATACAGCAAAGGCATG
>C687J26845_10002538_pt1 | contig 10538 bp, 10 predicted proteins | sample RifCSPlowO2_12_FD_26845 | JGI IMG/M metagenome (IMG submission 26845) | reverse complement strand
CGATTGGACTTCCTTGTCATGGGCGTCTCCACCAAGAGTTGCGAATGAACCGCTGCAATTATCGGCCATTTTGTAACTCAATTGATGAAACGAACTACTAGTGCTGCGTGATCAAGCATGAGAGCCCGTCGCAACAAGATCCGGGTGTCCCGGCTTTTTTATGGGCGCTTTCATAGCCGGTTCATCTGGCAGTCCGCCGAGGACATCGCCTGGGAGCGCATGGCCTCCGTGGGGCGTGAGTTCGGCAGCCCGGATTTCGATCGTTTGATGCAGGAAGACTATGACAACCATGAAGGCGTTTTCTCGCTGCAAGACTTGCCCATGGGACAAGGTGATTCTGTCACCCGCCTCAAAGGCATGTTCGGTCCCGGACCGAAGGACGCAGTGACCATCGAGGACATGAACCCGGGGAAACCCGGCTCCCGCTACGGCGGCCACGGCAGTTAACGGACATGCAATCCCACGCTTCCCCATGAAAACCATTGCCCTTGACGCCGACGGCGTATTGCTGGACTACAACGCCGCGTACGCCCACGCCTGGCAGCGCGCGTTTGGCGAATTTCCCGCGCTGAAGAACCCGAACGGCTATGGCCCCATGGATCGGTGGTCGATATTGAAGTTGACGGGGGAGCCCTTGGATAAGCTGCGTGCCGTTTTCGACGAATATTTCTGGAGCACGATTCCGGCCATTCCAGGTGCCTTGCAAGCCTGCGAACTGCTTAAAGACGCTGGTTACGAACTCGTGTGCGTCACGGCAGTGAACTCGCGCTTCGCGGACGCGAGAACCCGCAATTTGCAAAGTTTGGGATTCCCGATTGCGCGGGTCATGGCCACCGGCAACATCGTGACCTCCCGCAGTCCCAAGGCCGATGCGCTGGAGGCGATCAAACCGGTGGCCTTTGTCGATGACTATGCCCCCTACCTGACAGGTGTCGATCCAGGCATCCACCTGGCGCTCATCATGCGCGATCCCGATGGCAGCCCCAATACAGGGGAGTTGGTGCAACCTCCGGACTCGCGGCATGCGGATTTGCTGGACTTTGCCAGCTGGTGGTGCGACTCCCGCAAATAGCGGGAAGTAGCCGTATTCCTTGCGGGCCTGCATCGGCGCTGCGAGCCCATCCCAACCGGGCACATATCGAATTTGTATGCGACATGAGGTAGTACTCAGAGCTGCACATTGGGCGAGGTCATCTTCCCTCCCCAGTTACCGGCAAGGGGGCAACCAACTCCACAGCCGTAAGACCATTTCGAAATAGGCACCGACTGACACTATCGCGTTCGAAAAGAATTTGCCGACATTTGTTAATGGCTGGGCCAGCTATTGGTTCAACTCCTTCACTTGCAAGGAACGCCGTAATGGAACGCGAAGATCGCCCGAGAGTCTGCGCTATGTCACGACCAAAAACATATTGGCGCTCGAAATTTTTCAGCGCATCTGTCGGAACTCTCTGCTCAGTCCGGCGACCAATTTTTCGCATGGCTGTTTGAAGTAGACCGATGCGCACTAATGCGTATGCGACCTCTTGCTTGACCCCGATCCGTAGAGATACTTCAGGAATTGTCAATTCAGAACAAGGCACCTTTTGCTTGCCGGAAAACCAAGTTTTAAGCTGACTGGTTTCTAGTATGAGTGAGCCGATGCCATTGATAGATTCCAATCTGCCGACGGGCACAATTTTCGAATTCAAAATATCCGTCAACAGATGTCCGATTTGGCCATCAGTCCAAGGCCAGTACCGTAGCAAGTGCCCCAATGAAACGGACTCTGAATCGACTAGCGCTACACAGGTATACGACTGAATTTGTGCTTCCCACCCCTCAAGCCAGGTGATGGGGATTGCCCACGGACATCCTTGTTCGCCGAGTTTTTCGGCTTGGGGGCAGATGATCGGCAAAAGAGAAAGCAGCCTTTGCTTCTTGAAACCCAGTCGACGCGCGACATCCGATAGCGGAACCCCATCATCCAACGTGAGAGCTAGGTTTTGGACCTCAGAGCGCTTCACCACGATGAATATACGGTTGCCAGCTGTGATTCGTCTATCCGCTTGCAGTCTTTCCTTTTCGATCAATCCATTTAGACGGCGCCTCGACACGCCAAGTATCTGGCAGGCGTGGTTGGCGGGAATCCATGCCAAGGAATTTAAAACACGGATATCGAGGCGCCGGTTGCGTTTCCCAATGGCGCCGGCCCAATGTTCTGCCACATAGTTCTCGAAAGCAGTTCGGAGAAAATCAAACTCGACCTCTTTGAATCCCCTGTAAAGAGCAGAGTAAAAACCACCAAACGCCTTGGGCAGCTTGCCTTTCTGGTCGACGCATCCTTGGGCGTGCAACCTCTTCAAAAAGCTTGAAATGCCTGTTGGCCAACTGTTAAGGATCTCTGCGGCGATGCTCACTATTGGCCAGGAGACAGGAAGTGTGTCGACTTGGGATACCTTTTGTGGCATGGCACGCCCGTCAGCGTTGCCATAGGTGCCCAGAAGTCGAATCAGGCGACCGCATTGTCCAAGATTTAAGCCATTGAGTATCGGTATTTCAGTAGGAGGCAATCCCAGTGCGACACATTGGAGCGATCGGCTCAGGCAAAACATGGCGGACGGCGCGGTGTTGGACACCTCCAGCGTCAGGCTTTGACCGCAATTGCAGCGTAGCAAATCGTGACGGTTCCATGAAAGTCGTTCACCACACTGACTGCAAGTATCAATTAACCATCGCCCGCAGGCTGGACAAACGTCGACAAACAATATCTCCCACCCAAGTAGCCACTTTTTGCGCATTGATAAACAATGAGGGCAAAAGCGCGAGAAACGTCGCACCCATGGATCGAAGCAGCCAGGATCTGATTGGAGGTCACTGCTATGTGGGAAAAGTTGACCCGCTTCGCCGGTAAGTTCGAGATCAATCAGGTGACGATAGGACAGACGATTGGCGGTAGCAAGACGCAGGCGATAGCCCGACGATCCCTCGTCGGTACTGCAAGGCGGGTGGACAAGAAAGCCCATCAATAAAGTTTCGTTGGCGTTATGGGTGGAAGAGGGGGCTTGTAGCTCGGACGCCATGTAATGCCACCTGGATCACTTGCCCTTTGCCTTGATCGCAGGCGTCCCTTGTGGTCGAGTGTTGAGGTAAATTTGACCACCGCAGCCTTTGGAATATCGACCACTTCGGGCGCTTCGACGTCAGCCGGAATGTCTACCTCCCAGTTCAATTTCCATAGGCAGGTATGAAAAAATAGGTCCTCTAAGCAAGGTCCAAAATACAGTTGGAGATCCGCAGATAACAGCCCCGGTTGCAACGCCTTTCCCATGGTTACGGGGTCTTTCGCCGCATGCAGAAATAACGTCTCTCGGAGATGATCCCGATATGGCTTGTCGCCCAACATGGTTGCGATCAGTTCATCTTGCTTCCCTGCTCCAATTGGCCGTGGCGAGGTCAGATGTAACTGAAAGAAGTGCGGAAGAATAAGTGCTTCTGCGAATGAAATTAGAAGAAGCATCCAATCAATTGCGGGAATCTGGCTGATGTTTCCAGGCAGATTTTGGCTTTGATTGTTCAGTGTTTTCCGCATCGCGTCGGCGAGCAATTGGCAGAATTTTTGACGGCTTGGCGCCGCTTTCCCCATATGGGACTTAGCAATCTGAAAGCCACAGACACAAGTCTGGCAACTGGGAGAATTCCAGGAGAGTGGTCGCTGACATGCACCGCATGTATCAATTAGATGGCATCCATGGTGGCAGCAAACATCGTATCGCCGCAGCTCCCAGGTACAGCGAGAGATGCCATCTTCCGAAAGACAGAGTGGGCACACCATGCGCTGTCGAAACCGCACTTGATTGCTGGACAGAATGATGCTGCCAAATTGCAAACCGGGGCGGTGCGACCAGTCGTTGCCGACAACTGCCCCCCTTGCACAGAGGTCGGATTGGTTGCTACCTGTCAGGCCGCTGACTGCGGGTATCGCAGCTGTCGCGGCTGACAACGATGAGAGCATGGGCTTGAACAGCGCCGGTGACAGGTTTCGCTCCGCTGCGCGAGCGATGTACCCGCGCAAACTTTCATCCTCAGCCAGGGTCGGGCGTATGAGTAATTGACTTTTCATAGCAATGCTTTCGTTTGGCTGGTGCCCGCTTTTCCTTTTTTTCGGTAACCAGACGGCGATGTGTACTGCGTAATCTCATCCCATATGTCGAACGGTTCGAGATGCCTGTTTAATAAGCGCAGCGTTGCTTTCTCCATGAAGGGGTTGAGCATGTCTGGAGCATCGAACCAAACAGAACGCTTAAATGCGAGTGCGAGGTCGGGCTGAGTCACCTGCCCACTCGGGCCGCTGCCGCCACGGGATACCGCGTCGTCAACAATCTTGACTACATAGTCCAAAAGGCCGTGGGTCGCGTAAAAGAACCTCTGGGCAAGGTTGGCTTCAAACAAGTCGACACACGGGACAGGCAGAGCCAATTGGATGCCCTTCAGGACCCCACGGAATTCCCTTTGCTCAAGTGACGTGTCGAACCCGAATGGCGCCATGTAGAAAGGTGCCCCAAACCTTCGGCGCAGTTGCGGATTGCTGTTTACCACCGCGATGGCCCGCGGCAGTCCGGCCAGAATGACCGGAATGCAAACCTTATTGATTAAATTTTTGAGCCAGTCCGTTACTCTTTTCGATTCAGATGGCTTATTGCCATCAATGAAGTGCTGGAATTCGTCTATGAGGAGTAGCTCCACTCCACACTGCTTGCAATAGTGAATGATCCTGACGGTCTTTTCTGAGGCAGTCCCCTTCGCTGCCCCGGGATCACCCATTGCCAGCAGGATCGCCTCGGCAAGGGTCTTCACTGTGGGTGATTCTGGGGTGTCGACCCGCAGAACTGGAATTTTCAAAGTCTCGCGAACAACAATGCGAGGGAATCTGCGTTCATAAAATTCCAAGGCTGTTGTCTTCCCTGAGCCGGTTTGCGCCACCAAAAGCATTCCCTCTGCGATTCCGGACCGCTGCCCACGTTGATGAAGGCGGGCGATTTCTCGGATGGCCGCAGTGAAACGCGGGTGTTCGATTATCTTTTTCCGTAATGTGAAGTGGAGAAAATCCTGGGAAATATCAGGCTTGTCAGCGTCTGAAATGCCAAGTCTTAGAAGTTCATTTAGTTTGTCATGTGCACTCATGCCGCGTGACCCTCATTGATGCGTTTAGACTGGTGAAATTCAGGCAATTCATCGTCCATTCCAGGGGCGATTGGCGTGCGGGGTTTAGGCGTTGGATCTGACTGTTGGCATGCGCGCTTGAGAGCACTGGTATCTGTGCCATCGATGATTTGTTCACTGTCGCTGAGGGCCATTGAAGCTCCCTTCTTCCGATTCCCCGCCTTCTTCCCCCGGACCGCTTCGTCAACAATGGCTTGGATCTCACCCTTGACATTGAGCAATTGATCATTCGTCCATGAGTCTCCAAACCGCAGCCGAACCTCAGCGCACACAAGCTGATGAACATATCGGTTCACCCCAGCCGAATACTCCTGATTGACCGCCGGTACATCAATAAACTCTTCCAAAGTGGGGTGAAATACTGCGATGTAGCCAACATCGTGCTCAAATGCACGCAATTGCAATTCTCGTGTCCCTCCACCAGGCTCACGGAGCGCCTGTAGCGTGGGCGAGTTGTATCGTAGGTTGCCGAATTCCAGCCCATAATGGAATAGTGTGCGAGTGGCTTCGAGCCCTATGATTGTTTCAAGTTGTCGTGGAAACGCGGGAAGTTCGATGGTGGCTGTTTTCTCACCGTTTTGCCAGACAGAAAGCGGGGTTCGACCGCCCAGGCCGCGGTGTGGTGTCTTGTGGTACTGGTCCGCAATCCACTTGACCAACAGATGGGTCAGTACCTCGATGTCAATGGCTGCGTGCCCCTCCGAATCGTAATCACCACGTTGTTCGATATTGGAAAACGTTGTGCCAGGCAAGGTATGAATCAAGCCACGGTTGACAGTGCCGATCATCCGTTCGATGGCTCCCTTCATTTCAGGATGCGCCACGCCACAATAATGAAGGTTGATCCCCATTTCCAAACTGACGGCTTCGACCGCATGTGAATGGAGTTCCATGCCGTTGTCGGTCACGATCGTGTCGGGCAGGCCACGCGCCGGCCAAGGTCCCTGCACATCTGGAAAGCGGGCAAGAATGTGTTCCTTGGGCATGATCATCATGCGCAGGCAGTACAGTACCGAGGTTGAGGATGGTGCGTGGAAACTGATGTAAAAACCAGTAATCATCCGGCTGTACCGATCTATCGCCAAGGTCAGCCATGGGCGTCCCAGAATTAGGCGCGTGACCATACAGATAACCACAATGTCCAGTGGCGTGTGATCAAGTTCGATGCGTTCCAGGATTTGGCTAACCTTGACCCGACCGATGGCGCGTCGTAGCTCTCGGGATGTCGCTGCCCGGCCTTGCCGGGCATTCGCGACGACCTGGTAATACAGCATGTCAAGCCAGCGGTAAATCGTTGCCTGGCTGGGTTCGCGTACGCGTTCACTCTCGCGCACACTTTGATTGATGCGCCTGATTTTTCGTTGAACTGCCTCAACCACGGCCTTCCTTGGCAACTGTTGTGGTGTGAGAAAGACCTCGGCTACTGCTTCATCGAAGACACTTCGTTGAGTGGAATCGTATCGCCTCCCCGCGCGGCGGGCGATGACTAATTTGGTGATGCATTTAGTCGGCGCGAATTTTCGCCACCATTTCCAAAGGGTGTTGGGCGACGGAGGTGAACTGTCGCCAAGTTCTGCAGCGACTAACGCGATTTTTGGCACCAATTTATCGCGGGAAGAAACCAGCCGAAGTCCCTCATTCTCAAACATCTCCTTGATTTTGCGCAGGTACTCCATCCTTCGCTTTACATCCAGTTGATCCTGAGGTGGAAGGGATTTCAGGTCCTGTGGGGTGGTGAAATAAAAGACATTGCTTGATGGTCCCAAGCTTTCTTCATCAATTTGCCACTGCCCTGAGATCCATCGTGAATGGATCTCGGCTTCCGTCAGGCTACTGATTTCCCCAGCCTGATCTTCAAGTTGAAAATTGCCATTGGCGAGCCTGCGTAGCAATGTGAAGATTTTGGATGTCTGAAGGAAACGAAGCCCTTTTTTAAATGTAAAACGAACCATTGCAGCCTCCATGTGCATCTGCCAGCCAGACCTCGGTGTCATCTGACAGACTGGCTTCAAGATTTACCCGCAAATGTTTCGAGCGCACCAGGCGTAAGACTTGACCGATACCTAGCAGTTTTTTACACAGATCTGAAAGTGTCCAACGTGGACCACCCGACAATGTTTTTATCATTTGCGTGTCTGGCTCAATCTGAGCTGCACGTTTGCTACTTTTGTGAATTTGTATCAGGTTTGCAAACAAGGGCTGCCGACGAATTTCAACTTCTGTCATCACCCGGAATTGGCGCGCTTGCTCTTCGAACCGTGTAGCGACTGCCTGTAACTTTTCCTGCACTTTTTTAGTTGCCAAAAATCGTGCTGGCTTCACTTCAATATAAATTTCGCTGCCATCCATGAGGTTCAGTCTGAAATCTGGAAAGTACCTGTGCTGCTTACCAAGGGCGTCGTAATAAATTTCGATGGAGGGTTGCTCCTGGTAGCTAATGACCAACGGGTGATACTCAAAGTGGTAGATAGCATCCCGTTCCAAAAGAGATTCCCAATGCACCATGCGGTTTAGTTTTCTGGAAGGGAATTTCCCGCGGAAGCGCTTGCCGCTTCGGGTGACAACTTTTCTGACTCTCATGTTTATCGTCTCGTAATGATTTGCAAGCGCAAAGGGGATTCCCTGACTTGCACGTCATGAATGTTTGAATGAATATTGCTGAAATTGGGTGTGACAACACCCATCGCCGGGCTTGAGCTGGCGATCAGAGGTCGTAGTAGGTTGGGATGACTTGACGAGACGATTGCGAAACGCGATACTGAAAGCCTCACTAGTCAGTATTGGTCGCCACGGCGGTCACCAAAACAGGGCAAACCGCAGGGTTTGTCCTGTTTTTCATTTAGCCTACGCTTTGCAGTGTTTAAATGATAGTTACTAGTTCATGTTGATCGATCTATATAGGTCATGTTGAAAAATGACGTATCGGGCATGCCTCCATTGTTGAGAACGACAAAAGGCGCGCGTCACTGTCACTGCATCTTGTCTCGATTTGTATATGTGCGGCGCTTCTTGATCACCACAACAGCCGTTTTTAACGCGGTTGATGACCAACGGTTCTGCCAAGTTTCCAATGCTTGCGCAAATTCCTCGGGGCCAGATGGCGCGGCGGAAGTTGACCTCTGTTCACCACTGATCGACAAATACCAGATGCGCGGCGAAAGCTTGCCAAGCCCGGCCATCACTTCAGGCCCAAAAGTTGATTGCATTCGATCCATCCAGAGTTCAAGTCCTTCTGATTCATCCACGGGCGTGACACTTGGGCGGGCGGTTTTGGACAATGTGATCAACACATGAAAATTTTTGTAACCATGGACAATCGATAATCTGTCAAGCGCTGTGGAGTGGGTCAACCCGTGATACTTTTTCAATTTTGTCGCCAGTTTTTTGAATTGGCTAAAGTTCAAAACAGGTATTAAAGTCAAGACCCTTCCCCCAATTGTTTTGATTGAAACAATTCGAGAAAAATAGCGCGTGCCAATTCATCCCAATTGGCTACGACGGCAGGTATTGTCGAATTTCTCACCTTGGTCAATTCCAAAAGCGTCACGGTTCTTTGCCCGTGACGCGGAATTAAGCCCAGGAAGCATCGCCCCAGGTGGTTGGTCGGTCTTTCAAGTTTCATTTTTTGAACCCTCGGGTGCACACAGGCGAGCCAAAGCGATTAGCCGGTGCAATTTATTATTTTGTCGGGGTGACCATTGAGATCAAGACTAAGAGTCTCACCAGTCAGTAGTGATCGAGTTGGCGGTCGCCCAAACAGGAAATTTCTCGCTGCTACTCTGATTTACATGGGGCCTCCGTCATTTTTTGACGTCGAATACGGGTGGGTTGCTCCGGTGGCCGCTCAGTCAGCAGATCGTCATATTTGAGGAGGTCGTGCAAACTATCCAACAACACCGGATGCAGCCGCTCGATCTTTTCCCACAAATCTGAGCAGAACAAAAATGTCTTGGTTGACACCTCTGGGGACAAAGTGAAATGACGCTTCGACTGGTTGACCACCAGTGCCAATTTCACTTGTTCTTTTTCACTGACTTTCAGGGCAGCTGTCAACTTGTCCAGGTACTCCGTGCTCGGATTTTTCAGGCCCAGTTCAATGGCCGATACATATCCTTGCTCATAACCAAGCTCTTGGGCCAATCGAAGTTGCGTCAAACCTGCGCGCAGTCTTAATTCGCGTAAAAAAATGGAAACAGGACTGCTCATTAAAAAGCTTTTAAATGGTTGTTGGAAGGTACTTTTTAGGAGTTTATGAGGAAGTCAAAAATTACGCAAGTAGTTGATTTAATTGAATAAATGTCAATTTCCGCACAAATATGAACACAAATATGAACAAAGATTAGATCTGTAACACAACACTGAAACAGCTCTACGGAATCAGTTGAAATTAGTCATCTTTCACATACTTTCGTTGGGGATGCCATTTCCGATTCGATACGGAAAGGAAATTGCATGTCCAAAATGCAAAATGCGTTCTGGTGGTGCTTGGCGGTAGTTTGTTGAATTCTCCTTGGGCACCCCTATTTCTAGGAGGAGGTGCTTTCGCCATGACGACAAGTCATTCTGGTTCTCCTGCACCAGAACCCCTTGAAGCCTATGGGGTGCAGTTTGATTCTTTGTTTCATTCTTCGGCCCAACGCCAGAGTTTTCGCACCTATCTGGCTGGCTTGTTGCTGCCGCGCGAGCGCCCCAAGACGCTGACCGCACTGGCGGGAGTTGAACCGCTGGTTCAGGCGCGCCGTGGTGTGCTTGGGCGCGGCTGGGCGCCTGTCGAGGCAGCCCGCTCGTTCAAGGATGCGGCGCAAGAGGTGCCGATACGAGCGTGGCAGAAGGTGGTGCGCCGCTTTCGTGATGGGCACATCGAACGCTGGGGGGCCGCTGAACTGACGCTGCTCTGCTACGGCCCGGACAAGCCGGTCAGGGCGATCTGCGCCACGACGGATCGGCGCGCGCTGCCCATCTTGTCGACTTGGTTTCTGACTACGAATTTGTCACCCGAGCAGGCACCGCTGGGAGAAATCGTGCGCTTGTACGGACTGCGCAACTGGATCGAGCAAGGCTACAAACAAATGAAGGATGAGCTCGGCTGGGCTGACTTCATGGTTAGAAGCGACCGCGCGATCCGCCGCCACTGGGCGCTGGTGTGCTGTGCGTTTTCCTTTTGCTGGTGGCATGCGACGCTCCAGGCCCGCATGGGTGAGCCGTCAACGCAAACCGCTGCTGTATCGGTTGCGCCACCCAAGGCGCGGAAAAAAACCAGCAGCAACAACCCGCTGCCGTGCTGGCCCCGCCTGCTTCGCGCGGTACGAGCTTGGTTGACCCCGGCACATTGGCTT